>Ga0256832_1001848_pt1 | contig 14439 bp, 13 predicted proteins | sample 134614metaG_FD_190534 | JGI IMG/M metagenome (GOLD analysis project Ga0256832, IMG submission 190534) | Hydrothermal vent microbial communities from Lau Basin, Pacific Ocean - 134-614 | ecosystem: Environmental > Aquatic > Marine > Hydrothermal vents | place: Pacific Ocean: Lau Basin | collected...
TAACCCCTTGATTGAATTCTAAGTCATAGTTATATCTACTATCTTTTGACTCTTTATCCCAAATTATTCCATCCCAATGGTAAGCCCACCATCTAAAAGAGGTATTGGCAATAGAGTCAGAACCAAAATTACCCTCTTTATATCCACAATATTTACCCCCCATAGGATAAACTCCAAGCGCTTTTTTAAAAAGCTCTCTACCTCTATTTATCTCTTCTTCTGCATATTCTAAGGTATGAAAAGTCTCCCACTCTTGTAAAAAATCTTCATGATTAATGGCTGCTTCACCATGAGTAGTCCCATGGTAAGCTAACTCTACATTTTTATTACTGTTTAAATATTTTAAAAAATCAATAAACTCTTTATCTTCTACTATAGATTTATTATAGGTATACTCTTCTCCTAATGCCATAGAAGCTCTTTTATCCGTAACCAAAAAAAATGTAGTTTTTATTTTTGGGAATTTATTTAGAAGATTGTTTGATAAAAAATCCCACATAGAGTTTTTATCTCTACCATAATGTCCCCAATCTTCACCAATTTGTAAGCTACTAGAATTACTCTGTTTTATTGCTATATTAGCAATATCATCAACCATGAAGACAACAGGGGATACGGCATTATCTTTCCATTTTGCTATCTCTAATTTCATTTTATTGTCCATAATAATTTTTCATTTTAATCATTAATGGCAACTCTTATTTATGCCACAAGGGAAGTCATCCCATACCTCTATATTGTCTATCCATTGGTCAAGAGGAACCGATGCGTAGTTAGTAAAAAGCATAATTATACGTATAGGGTCAATTAACTTAGTAGTTCCATTGTAGTCAATGACTGTTTTTCCATCTATGCTTAACCATACTTTTCCATCTTCTTTAGTGCTTCTTTTCCAAAATATTTCAACATCCATCCATCTCCCTACTGGAACAGGAACTTCTCTATTTTCTTGATACCAATACTCTTTATAAGGTACGTCATCTAAAACAACATTGTCCCCATGTGCATACCAATAGAGTTTTTTATTTTTATCAGTATAGATATATAAAGCCAAACGGTAGTCACTTATTGTCTTGTATTCGCTCAAAACAAGCCAACCCTCTTTCCCTAAAAGTTCAGATAAATTTTTAGGAAGTTTCAAAGAGTATCTTATATAGAGTTGCTTCTCTTCTTTATCATCTGTATCTATGCGATAGGGAACTTGTGTCCATTCATGTTCTTTCTTTTTAACTATTTGATGTAAAGCTCTTGTCTTTTTGTTATAGATGCCAATAGTTGACTCTATTTTATTTTCTATGTAATCATGAATATTATTTTTATTAACAATCATTTGAAACGATGCATTACCTTTTTCTTTGGGCCACTGAGAGTAGTTCTTCTTATTACATCTTATATCTTGCCACCAAATTTCTGAACCTTTTCTATTGGGAGCCAATAAAGAGACTTCATCTTCAAATGAAGTTTTAAAAAGTAAATTAGCAGAGCTATTTTGATGAGGTATAGGTATATCAGAGGAGATATTACTATTCTCTTTGAATGTTTTTATAAAAATCAAAGCTATAAGTAGTAAAGATATTAATATTAAAATAATAAAAAATGTACGCACATTATCTCTTTTTATGTTTTTTATTATTATATCATATTGTTTACTATTTTAATGTTTTGTTTTTATAAAATTAATACTTATTAATAAACATTAATTTAAATATAAAAGAAAAAATTTTATTTATTAGCTATAACTGTTATAAAATATGATATAATATTTAAATTATTATTTTTGTATTTTAAAGGATTTAATATAATGAAAAAAGAAGCACACAGTGGCGAACTTAACCTGGAAAAGTTTTACAATACAATAGTTAGCTATAAATGGTTAATTCTTAGTAGTGTTTTATTGTCTGCGATGCTTATGTCTATAAGTCTCTATTTTAAACCATCAGTTTATAGCTCTAGTGCTTTGTTGGAGATAAAATCCAAGCCTAAACCAAGTATGCCAAGCGATGTTTTAATGGGAGCTTTGTCTTTAGGAGATGGAGGGAAAATAGGTAAAGAAGTAGAAGTTCTTAAAACATTTCTTATAAATGAAGCCGCAATCAACAAAGTTAAGTTACAAACAAAATATTATGTAGAAGATAGATATCGAGATATTGAGATTTATGAAAATATACCTATAGAAATAACAGATATTAAAGTTTTAAATCCGAATATCATTGGAAAAAAAATTATCTTAACTCCATTTAAGGAGAGTTTTTCCTTGTCTCTTGAGGGTAATTTAGTGAATAGTGCTTTAAAGTATATTGATAAAAAGTCATATATTTCGCTAGATAGTGATAAAAAGTATCTATTTAATCAAAAAAATAGTAATAAATATTTTAGTTTTACTATTAATAAGAACTTAGATGTAACCAGACCTATAAAATTTGTTATCTATGGAAACAATAGAGATGTTTACACAAACATGGTAAAAGAAAACTTATCTGTTCATCAAATTGGGCAGGAGCTTCCTTTGATTAAAATAACATATGAAGATACTATTCCTAAAAGAGCAACAGACTATATAACAGCACTTACATCAGCTTTTATTGAAAAGAGTATTAAATCTAAAAATGAACAAAATAATAGAGTTTTAAAGTTTATAGATGAACAATTAAATAGTATAAGAAAAACATTGAAAAAATCAGAAAATAAATTAGAAGTTTACAAAACTAAAAATGAGATTATTGAACCATCTATACAAGCAAAAAAGTATATTGAAAAGTTAAGTAGTCTTGAAATACAACTCTCAGAAAATTTGTTAAAACAAAAATTGGTTAATAACCTTTTTACTTTTATTAAAAAGAATGATAATTTAGATGCAATAACACCCTCTTTGATGGAATTAAAAGATAAGCCCACACTTGATTTAATGGTAACTTATCAAAATTTAGAGATAAAGATGAGAAATTTAAAGACAGAATTGACAGAAGAACACCCAGAGTTAATTACTGTAAAAAAACAGATGCATTATATTAAAGAAAAAATCATTTCTAATATTAAAAATTTAAAAGCACTTATTAAACAAAAACAGAAATCATTAGTTGGTGAGAAAAAAACCTATGAGGCGAAAATAAAAACTTTACCTAAAGAAGAAAAAAATTTAGTCAATATTAGCAGAGACTATAAAGTAAGTACTACCATGTATGACTATCTTTTAAAAAAGAAAACAGAGAATGAACTGTTGGTTGTTTCTACTCTTTCAGATTATAAAATAATAGATTCAGCACATACCTCTTCTACACCAGTTAAACCCAAAAGAGCTTTGTTGATGATTACGGCACCATTAATGGGTTTACTTTTTGGAATTGTATTGGCTATAGTATTAAAAAGCTTTAATAATAAAATATCTAGCAAAGAAGAGTTAGAAGAGTTAACCGATTTACCTCTTTTAGGAATTATTCCTCTACATAAAAATAAAACGGCTAAGAGTAAACTTGAAGTTTATAATGATTCTAACTCTGAATTTACAGAGAGTTATCGTAGTTTAAGAATGAATCTACCTACAAAAAAAGAGGATGGAACTGCAAATATAATCTTAGTGACATCTACTGTTGAAAGTGAAGGTAAAACAACACTTGTCTCAAACCTTGCTTCTGTATTCCAAATGGCAGGATATAAGTCCATTGTTCTAAATCTTGATTTACGTAAACCAACACTACATGAATATTTTGAATTAGATAATGAGAAGGGAATGAGTACCTATTTAAGTGGTCATGATAGTATTCAAGATATTATTTTCTCTACAAAGTATCCTGACCTACATGTAATTACATCTGGTCCTATACCAAAAAATCCATCAGAATTAATTTTGTCCAATAGGTTTAATACTCTATTAGATATTCTAAAAACTCGTTATGACTATATCTTTATTGATTCTGCACCAGTTGGGCTTGTAAGTGATACCATACATTTAATGAAGTTTACAGATATGAATATCGTTATATTTAAAGAGAATCATGCAGAGACATCATTTATAGATGCAATACATGGTATTATTAAAAAAAGTGAAATTAAAAATGTAGGAGTTGTATTAAATCAAAGTAAATCTAAAAGTAAATCGAAAAATAAATCTTATGGTTATGGCTATAGTTATGGGGTATAATTATGACTCATTAGATTGAATTGTTTTTAAATAACTGTTTTCATTTAAGTAAAAGTTAAGTCTGTTTTGTAACTCTCTTTTCTCTTTCTTCTTGATTATAGTAGACTCTTCAATTAAATTTTTGAGTTTTTTATCTATATGATTTTTGTCATAATTTATCTCATCTAATACATCCATGATGTTTTTGGATTCTGTTAGGTTTTCTATATAGTAAAGATTGTTCTCATCAAACTTTATAGTTACCTCTGTTGGATGGGTAAAAAGGTTGTGCTTCATTCCTAGTACTTCTTGGTAGGCACCTGTAAGAAAAAAGGCTAAAAAGTATTCATCTTTAGTGACATTTACATCATGTAGATAGAGTGGGGCATTATCATCAAAAGGAATTTCACCATCAGAGTCACAGGTAATGTCCCAAATGGTCGCAGGGTTAGTCGCTTTAATGTCTAGTTTATCTATAGGCATCATAGGAAAGTGTTGTTGTAAACCCCAAAAGTCTGGTAATGACTGAAAGACTGAAAAGTTTACCAAGTAACGCTCTTGAATTTTATTTTGCAGTTTTTTTAGTTCTTTCGTTGTATCATTATCTAAAAGGAGTATGGATTTTTTAATAATTAAGTTGACCAGTATCTCTGTGTTAGAACGGTCTTCAAGGTCTATGTATCCTAAGTCAAAAAGTGTTAAAAGACTCTCCATATGGTCAAGTGCATCGTGTAGATATTCTCGTGCATTAGAACGGTTAAGTGAAATCCAAAGGTCGTTTAGTTCTGCTATTAGAGGAGGATTGTTCTCTTTAAGTCGTAGAGATTTTTCATGATAATCTTGAGAAAATAACTCTAAAACAGGGGCAATAAGAACTGCGTGACTTGACGCAATAAAACGACCTGACTCTGTAAAAATATCTGGTTCTTCTATATTTTTATGCTTAGATATCTCTTTCATTACAAAAACAACATCGTTAGCAAACTCTTTGAGTGAGTAGTTCACCTCTTTATTCTCTTTTTGTTGACTGTATTCAACGGCTAATCCCCCTCCTATATTAACAGCATTAAGGGCAAAGGCTCCTCTGTTTTTTAAATCAGCATAGATATTCCCAGCCTCACGAAGGGCTTTTTTAAGAGGAGCTATTTCTGACATTTGTGAACCGATATGGAAATGTATCATCCAAAATTGTTGAAGTAAATTATGCTTTTTTATAAGGTCATATGCCTCAAGGAGTTCTGTCGATGAAAGCCCAAACTTAGAGCTATAGCCCCCACTTTTTGCCCAAACCCCAATACCTGCACTGTGTAGACGTATACGTACACCTATTTTGGGGGTAATAACTTTTTCTTTTCCTAGATTAAACTCTTTATTGACTTCAATAATGGTTTCAATCTCTCCGATTCCCTCAATGGTTAAAGTGATATTATGACCCATTTGGGCAGCTAGAAAACATAAAGATATCATCTCTTTATCTTTAAAGCCATTAACCGTTATGGGTGCTCCTATGGGAGTATGTGTAATGGCAATGAGTAGTTCAGCTTTGCTTCCTGCTTCTAGTCCATAGTTGAACTCTTTTGAAACTTCCATAAGTGAGTTTACAAAGTTGGGAAATTGGTTTACCTTGAGAGGAAAGACAGCTTGGAATTTACCCCTATATTCAAACTCTTTTTTTGCCCTGTTAAATTCATTATATAAAGTAGAGATTTGTTTCTTTATGAGGTGAGGAAAACGAAGAAGTAGAGGACCTTTATAGCCTCTGTTTCTAACATCTTGAGTTATTTCAAGTAGTGATGGTTCACTTTTATAGTTGACATTAACAGTGGAGTTTTTTATGATGAAGTTGTTGTCTCCCCAAATAGTAATTCCATAGTTTTTGTTCATTATAATACTCCCTTAAAATTATGAAAAGTATTATAGCTGAAAGGGGTGAGTTTTTAAATTATTTTATTTTTAATATATATTAATATGGTAAAATTAAAATAAAAGGGGATTGAGTGAAAAATAAAATTATATTGTCTCTATTAATTTTAATTATTAATGGATGTGGAAGTAGTAACGATAAAGTAGAACCAAGAAATAATTTGGCTAATAGTCAAGTAGTTGAGGAAGAAAATTCTGACGAAAACAGTAGTGATATAGCTGAAGAAGATAAGGTAAAACTTGTCTCTATAGCTTCAAGCAACCAAGCATATTTGGATTTAAATCTAAAAAAAGAGAAAGTAGAAATTTGGGAAGATGGTATGCGTACTAATGGAGGCTACGGAAGTTATGAGTGGTGGTATTCTGATTTTATATTTACTGATGGAACCACTGTTGCTGTTACGTTTTATAGTAAATTTCTCTTCAATACCTATGGACCTCCACTTCCTATGGTTACACTTAATATAGTCTATCCAGATGGTAGAAGAGTTAATGATGCAGATATCACTTTTGGTCAAAAATTAAATGCTTCAAAAACTTCTGCAGATGTACATATAAAATCATCCTACTTAACTTATGATGATGGTAACTATAAACTTCACTACTCTAAAGGAGATATAACTTTTGATGCAACCATGGTTTCTAACTTACCTATGTGGAGACCTGAAACAGGGCATATATACTTTGGAGAGACCAATTACTTTGCTTGGCTTCCTGCTCAACCATCTTCAACTGTTAACGCAACATTGCAAGAAAATGGTGAGAAAAAAGAGCTAATAGGAGCAGGGTATCATGACCATAACTGGGGAAACAGTCCCATTCATGAAAATATAAATAACTGGTACTGGGGACGTGCAACCGTTGGTGAGTATAGTTTAATATTTTCAGATATTATTGCCCAAGAGGAGTATGGGTATGAGCGTGTACCCATAATGATGGTAGCAAAAGGTAATGAAATTTTAGAGCTGAATGGTTCTATTGAGATAGAGCGTAAAGATTTGATTACAGACAAAAATACAGAGAAATCTTATGCCAATAAACTACGTTTTGTTCAAAAAGAGACCAATGGTAGAACATATACCATAGAGACAAGCAAAAAGAGTGATATTGCATTTGTTGATATGAACATAGTTCCTTATGATGCAGGAGAAAATCCAACATATTTACGTTCTACAGCAGATATTACATTGACAGTTACTGAGAAAAATGGGACTAAAAAAAGTTATAAAGGTATGGGAATAATAGAGCAGATGTCATTTAATGATAATGTAGAAAATAATCCAAAGGTTAAGTAGTTTTCCAAGCCAAAAGGCTTGGATAGAAGCGTAGGTAAACTTAGTTTACAGTTACCTCTACAGGAGTACCTTCCCAGATACCATGTTTTGTACAGTAACCATGAGCTACTAGTTTAAGTTTTTTTCCTGTTGGAATGATTGTAAATGTAGTAGTGTTATGAGCTTTGATGTTTCCAAGAGTTCCTGGAACATAAGTTGCTTGTGCTAATTTTGTATCACCATTAAAAAGAGTAATAGACTCAATGTAGTGGTCAAAATCATCTGGGTGAGTATATTCGTTACCCATTTTAACAGTTACTTCAAATGGCTCACCAGCAGTTGCTGTGTCTGCACAGGTAATAAATGGTGAGTGTCTGTCGATAAGGTCTTTCTTCGCTTCTCTATCTACTTCTGAGATATCTACGTACTTGTTAATTTTTGGCATTTTTTTATCCTTATTTTGATTTAATAGATGCATTATAGCAGAAGTTTTTTTAAATAGGAGTATATTTATCCTATTTAATTGTTTCTTTTAAGTTCTCTCCCCACTCTTTTAGTAGTTTTTTCTCAACATTTGAGATTGTTGCCTTTGGGTGCAACCATAAATAAGAGGGCATAGGCATACGAATAATAATGGCTTTTCCAAGTTTGTCTGCAAAAAACTTCTGTTTTTTCTTCTCATAACTCTTCCAAATTGAGAAATTAACCACTTTACGTCCATTTTTAACGTGGTCTTTGACAATCCAAGAGACAGGAGCAACTCTATCATACCAAGGGTAGGTTGATTCATTTGAGTGGCAGTCATAACATGAGCGTTTAAGTATGCTTATTATCTCTTTAGGTGCTTCTATCTCATCTTTAGGGTCACTCTCTATTTTGGCAGGAACATCTACAGGAATGAATTGAATAGCTATAAAAACTGTAATAAACCAAAACCAAAAACTTTTAAATATCAAAACTCAAATCCTCCACCAGCCCCTTTACTCATGCTGTTGTATACAGCATGAACATAAGCATCTCGAATAGGGCAGTCATGTAGTTTAGAACAAGCAAGGCAAGAGCTTACTTGTTGCTCTTGCTGACAAGCTTCAAGCTTTCTTTTTTCTGCTTTGAGTGCCAGTTCCCACTCATCTAATGAAAGTTCGTCACTCATAATTTATGCTTCTATTCCATAGGCTTTACGAAGAGTAGCTATTTCATACTTACTCCCAAAGAAACAAGGGCTTGTGTCATGTGGATGAGCAGGAACAAGTTCAAGTAGTCTCATCCCTTTGTTGTCTATGGCTTCACCACCAGCTTGTTCGTACATAAGAGCAAAAGGAATCACCTCAAAAAGTTGTCTAAGTTTTCCATTTGGTTTGTCTGTTGTACCTGGGTAAGAGAATAGACCTCCACCTTTTAGCATGATTTGGTGTAGGTCTGGAACCATACCACCTGAGTAACGCAGACGGTAACCCTCTGCAAAGAGAGAATCTATAAACGCTTTATGGTAGTCAGCCCAGTTTTGTTGGGTTCCTCCACTTGCGTTAAGTTTTCCTTTTTCATTCATAAAAATCTCACCTATCTCTTTAAACTCTCCAGCTATAACACGAGAGAGCATAGGTTTTGAGTCTCTGGTTGCAATAACAAGTTCAACTCTAGGACCATAAACAACATAAGCAGAAGCGATAAGGTTTTCTCCTTTAAGCTCACCTTCATAAATTCCAAAAATAGAACCAACAGAGAGGTTAACATCAACAAGACTAGAACCATCTAGTGGGTCGTAACATACGGTATATTTCCCTGTTTCAGAGAGTTCTAATACCCCCTCTTTCTCTTCACTTACTAAGGCTTTTACAGAGGCTACATTGGCAAATGCTTTTTCTATAATAATATCTGATTGCACATCGAGTTTAAGTTGGTCTTCTCCTGAAGAGTTTTCAGAATCAGAGTAACCCAAGTCAGATGTTTTAATGGCTGTGTCGATTTCAAAAGCAACTTCTTTTATAGTCTCAAATATATCATTCATTTTTATTTCCTTATACGCTTTTTGCATTTTTATCTATCCACTCTATTATTTGAGTGGTATTGTTTAAATCTAATATATCTATATGATTGGGGATAGTATAATTGTTTAAATCAATGGTATTATCTATTGCGATAGCTTCACTACAACTTAAATAACTCTCTTCAATTTTATTTCTAAATATAGCTATACGAGGAAGATTTAACGTTTTAAGTCCTTCAACCAATAAAATGTCAAAATGGTTAAACATTCTAATAATTTCATCTAACTCTTTGTTGCGTTTAGAAAAATATGTTGTGCGTGTAGAAGAAGCGACAACTACTTCAGCACCTGTTTTGGAAAACCTATAACTATCTTTTCCCTCTTTGTCAAAAACAGCCTTGTCTTTAGGGTCATGTTTAATGATGGCAACTTCTCTTGTTTCAATTAGAATCTTAGATAATTTCTCAACAAGTGTGGTTTTTCCAGAGCCAGAAGGTCCTGTAAATGCAACAGCAAAGCGTTTCATGTATATCCTATTGTTATTAGAGTTTTTTAATAAACGAGATTATACATTAATGTTTATTGAAAGTGTGTTAAAATAGCTTTAGACTTAAGGTATTGACTTTATAGTTTTATAAAAAAGGTTTTCGTAATGTATAAAAAAATATTACTTTTCTCTTCTATTTTACTCTTTTCTGCTTGTAGCGTAAAAGAGAATTCAAATTTGGCTCAACTCTTTAAAAAAGATGATATTTATCATATTTCATTAATGAATACAAAAAAAGCACAGCTTATTGCATCGTTAGAGACAAAAGCCCTTTTAACTGCAACGTACCTTAATCCAGTTTTTGACCATATTGAGTGTAATGAGGCTTGTCAATCGAATCCAAATGAGGAGTTTTTCTTTGTAGGTGTCTATATTACAGATAGTGAAGTTAATGAGTTTAATAGTAGAGGTTATAGTTTAAAGCTTAATGGTAAAAAACCTTTAGGGATTCAAAAATTAGAAAAAGATGACCCTTTACGTTATCAAATGCCTATGATAAATAATTGGAGTACTTACTACAAAGTAAAGTTTCCGAAGGTTGAAGGTAATGATTTAAATCTTACTTTCGAAAACGATCGGTTTGGGAAGGATACGTTAACGTATTCAAAAAAGATGAAACCCTTGTTTGAGTCTTTGAAAGAAGATTTAGGTAGATAATATAGTTGGCTAAAACTTTTTTCCCATACTCTTTAGACTCTTCATAGTCTATAAGTTCCATACTTAGATAGGGTTCATATTTTCCTTCTTTAAATAAGTGCTTCTTTCGTATAGTCTTTCTTGTAAATCCTATACCTCCATTGTAAGCATAAGCCACAAACAAAGGATGGTAGAGCCAAGAGTTTAAGTAGTCCATGTGCTGGTTAGCATAGCTTATGGCAATATAGGGGTTGAACATCTTGCTATAGTCTAAGGATTCTTTACGTTCTTTAGCTAAATGTCTTACAAGAAAAGGCATGATTTGCATCATCCCTAGAGCAAATGAGGGTGAAACTGAAGCTGGAACAAAACGGCTCTCTTGTCGTGCTATGGCATAGAGCATAGCAACACGCTCTTTAGAGTACCCCCACATAGCTTCACGATAGGGCATAGGGTAGTAAGGAACGCTATAGTTAGTAGATTTCTCTTTTAAGTAGGTGTAAATACCTTCTGTTTTATGACTTTTGTAGTTCTCTGCGAGGGTGGCTATTTGCTCTGGCTTCTCTTTCATTTTGAGTTTTATCTTTTCCCAATCAATAGGATTTTCAATATCAAAACCTTTTATAGTATCATACCCCAAGTTTGGTGTAACTACTTTAGGATAGGGTTCATTTAAAATATCTCTAGCACTTAAAGTATAAATATTAACTTGATTGCTCTTGATTAGTTTTTTTAGATATTTTTTATCCTCACTGACCAAATATAACCAAAAATCTACTTGGTCATACTGATTTTGGTATTCTGTTTTTGTTCTAGCTATCTTTAAAAACTTAGTAGCATCTTTTAGTTTATGAAACTCTACAGCATTTACAGCAAGTAAAAAATTTGACTTAAAGGTTAGATTGTTATCGCCTATATTTATAAGTGATGCTTTTAGATTTAGTAAATCATGGTTGGTTACTATTTTATGAATGGAGGTATTAAACTGTTTTTCTTGAATAAGTTTAGTCAACTGTTCAAGAGTAAAAGGTTTATTAAAATGAGTTTTTCTATATTTGTTGCCAACATTGTTAAAGACATAAGCTTGTGTGCTTCCTGGAAAATAAGCCAATGTTTTAAATGGGTCATCATCACTAAGAATATGAAGTGTTTCTGAGTATTTATTTTGTTTTAGAATTTTTTTATAGAGTTTTTTTAAACTTTTTTTGGACTTCTTCGCAGCTGTTGCAGGGTAGATAATATAGTTATTAGGGTCTCTTTTCTTTTTTACTTTGTTTGAAGGGGTTTTAGGAATATAGCCAATTTTTTTACGAATGGCTTTTTTTAGTTTTGAGCTTTTGCGTTTTGACCAACTGTATGCCTTTATTGCTTCTTCTTTGCTACTCTTTTTGTCACTGATGAAACGCCAAATATAGAAATCTTTAGCATTAGATTTGGGCATTGCTTCTATCTCTTTAAAATTAGGAGTTTTTGCCCAAAGAGCTAAACCTAAAAGTAAAAAGAGTAGAAGGTGTTTCACTATATAGCCATACCCATAGCAATTTTACTGAGCAGTCCTACCAATGCCTGTAGAGCAAAAATTACAACTACTGGTGATAAATCAATACCCCCTATCATTAAAAAAGGTAGTTTTTCACGAGCAAATCTTAATGGTGGCTCAGTTAAACGGTTAATAACTTGAACAATAGGATTGTAAGGGTCAACCTGCACAAAAGAGAGTACCACTGATACAATAATAAGTATAATATAAGAGTATACAAGTGAACTTATAATCCCTACAATAGCAACAAATATATTACCTGAGAGTAAGCTACTTAGTAGTTGTAAACCTATAATAAGAATCAGAGGTGAGAGGTCAAGACCTCCTACCACAGTAAAAGGAAACTTTTGACGAACAAAGCTAAAAGCTGGTTCCGTTATACGGTTAATTATCTCTACAGCAGGTTGACGAGGGTCAACTTGTAGTAAAGAGAGAACAGCAGAGATGATAATAATCCAAATATATATTTGAATAGCAAGTAGTATAGGTTGTAATATAAAGTCCATTATGATGCGACCTCCAATAGATATAATTTAATATATGGATAAATTTCACTTAACTTAGGTCCATCGCCTCTGTTGGTTAAGAGGTGACGAAGTGCAGTTAAGAGATTTTTCTCCTTTAGTTCACTTTTTGTAGTGATATATTGTAGAAATGTATCATAATTTTCAAAATAGGGTGCTTGATTGATGATTTTTTCTAAAATTTTCATCTCTTCACCACACACCAAAGAAAAATCTTTAGGTGAGAATATAGGGAGTATCTTCTCTTCTAGCTCTTTAATGGTACTACACTCTTGTAGATAGAGCTTGGCTAATTTTCCAATATCTGCATCAGCAAAACCAAAAAGAGTAGAGAGCTTTTTATCATCTATCATTTTTAGATGCTCACGGTTAATAAGACGTAGCTTTTCTAAGTCAAACTCAAGAGCCGATTTTGATATGCTACTTAAATCAAACCATTCAATAGCCTCAGGAAGTGTAAATATCTCTTTTGGAGCATTTGGATTTCCTAAAACCAATAAATAATTTAAAATAGCATCAGGAATAAATCCATCTTCAAAAAGAGATTTGACAGATACATTATTGGTTATCGTCGGTATATGAGCATACTCTGTACTGTTCTCATAACCCAAAAGGTTTTTGATATGTATCTGTTTAGGTGTATCTAAAAGGTGTTTCTCTTCACGAATAATCAAGCTTATATTGCTCATCATATCATCGGTTGCAATAGCAAAGTTGGCTGTTGGTGTAGTATCTGCTTTTAAAATAACAAAAGAGCCTATTTCATTAGGTGTAGCTGTTAAATCCCCTTTTATTAGGTCACTATAGCCTATGTCACTCTTAGGCTCTTTAACTCTAATCACAAATTTTTCAGCTGATTTTTTAAGCTCTTCATACTCTTGGGTTTTAAGGCTTTCACAGTTACTAGAACAAGAAGGGTCTAACTCATCATTAGTACATTTACATACAAATGCTTTTTCGTCTTTTAGTAGACGAAGGGCTAGTGTCTGATGAAGATTCAGGTGTTCACTCTGATGAAATACAGCATCATGTTTGAGTGCAAACTTCTCTAAAATCATCATAATCTCAGTATCTTTGCCAGTGATGTTTTTTTCTTTATCTCTATCTTCAATACGTATAGAAAATGGTTCACCTTTTTGTTGTGCAACCAAGTAGTTAAATATAGCAACTCTAAGGTCGCTTATATTCATATCACCAGTAGGTGACGGGGCAAATCGAAGCATTCTCTCTCCTGAAAATTATTAAACGAATTATAGGGGATTTTTGTTGAAAATGGTATAAATTTTAATATTTTAACCATATAAGAGAGTAGACCATGATTTTAATTGATAATGCTATAATATGCCTAGAAGTTTTAAAGGCTAAAGATGAAAAAGATAATATATGGTGAAAGTAACTTTAAAAAGATAAAGATAAACAACGACTACTTATATATTGATAAAACAGAATATATAGAAAAACTAGAAAAAACTAATGAAAATTTTTTAATCTTTTTACGTCCTAGACGCTTTGGAAAGTCTCTTTTTCTATCTACACTTCAATACTACTACGATGAAAACTCTGCTGATGAGTTTGATGCTATTTTTAATGATACCTATATTGGAGCTAACCCAACCCCTCTAAAGAGTAGCTTTCGTATTTTGTTTTTTGAGTTTAGTGGGATTGAGGTGGAGCATAGAACACCACAACAGATAAAAAATAGTTTTAATGTAAATCTTTATGTTAGTATCTCAAAATATTTAAACTCTTATGGTTACTCTCAAATAGATATAGAGCATATTCGCTCTTTTAATGAACCTGCTGACATTGTAAAAGAGTTCTTTGAAAGAGTCCAAGATGATAAAATTTATATACTTATAGATGAATATGACCAGTTCGCTAACGCCATTTT
>Ga0256832_1001849_pt1 | contig 14439 bp, 17 predicted proteins | sample 134614metaG_FD_190534 | JGI IMG/M metagenome (GOLD analysis project Ga0256832, IMG submission 190534) | Hydrothermal vent microbial communities from Lau Basin, Pacific Ocean - 134-614 | ecosystem: Environmental > Aquatic > Marine > Hydrothermal vents | place: Pacific Ocean: Lau Basin | collected...
GATCTTATCATCGGGGATCGGGATGGGCATCAATGTTATGGCACTCTGGACGGAGTGTTTTCCGCACCGGGATACAATCTCGTCGCGGAGACCATTCTGACGGCCACCGAGGACGCCACCCCCGTCGACCACATAGTCTTTCCGAACGTCTTTCGTTCCGGGGACTATCATCTATGGGCCATGAGGGCGCAACAATGACCTATGCAACCTACAATGTCGGCACCTGGCAGGATGTCCGACAGCGCATCCGGCAGTTCGCGCAGGGCCTCGGTTGGGCCACCGGGGATTACACCGATGGCAACGGAGATTTCTGGGAATGGTTCACCCTCCCTGGCGGCGGGCCAACTATCGAAATCAGGGACCGGAATGACTTTTTCCACCCTGAATTCGAGGGTCTGTTCGCTCGTGTCAAGGATGACAACCCGGTGAAACTGGGATCGTCCATTTGCTCTCCGCTCATCGGCACGTGGGGCAGCCCAACCAAGCCTGCGTTGTCCGCCTTGCATTGCTTTGGGCTGGATGACCCGACGACCCCATACATCGCAGCGGTCGTGGAGTTCGCGAGCGGGTTTTTCAGGCACCTTTATATGGGCCGCCTGCACAAATATGGTTCCTATACGGGGGGCACGGTCATCACGAGCTGCAATTGGCACCGAGGGGAATCATGGGACCTGTTGAACTGGAGTTTCTTCGACGAGACCTTCAGACGGCCTTTTTCCGCCAGGTGTCAAGAAGATGAAAACGTCGGACAGGAGCCAGGATACATCGGCGGGGTGCATGTGGACGTCCCTGGCTCCTCCGGACCGACGGTCCGTAATTTCGAATGGGAGGGAGGTTATGGCGGCTGGTGGAGCTACTATGGCCGGTGGGCCTCCCTTGGCGGGGTTGGAGACGGGGTCATCGACCACCATGTCTCGATGGGCAACGCGGCCATCGGAGCGGTCACCCCGATGTTCCCGATCAACCTTTACGCCGTTGAAGACCCGAATTCCAGCGGCTCCTACATCGTTCCCCTTGGATACCCGGTGGGGGTGCGGTATGTGAACATGCGGTTCTTGCTGCCGCTGCAACAGGTCCAAGTCGGCACGGACAACTGGCGGGTGTTCCCGGTATTCAAGCTCAACAAGACGGCCTGGGCGCTGGACAGCCCGGACAACACGCACTGGAACGACGAGACCAGCTATATCGTAGGGTTGGCCTACAAGGAGTGACCGATGGCGGACGCCTTCCATCTCCCGCGAGCGGACGAGGCCTACCAATCCCTGGCACGCGAGGCCGCCCCAACAATCGGGACGGCGGCCAATATAACCTTGAAAAGGGAGCCGATCCTGCACACGCCCCCGGTTGGCTACTCTCTGGCCGATCCGGACGTCGTTCCCTTGCCGAACCGGGACACTTGGCACCAGCGGAGCTGGAGGCATGATTTCTACTATCGCATCTGGGTCATCCCATCCTACGTGGACCTCGGGTCCATCCCGACGGACGTGACCTATACGCTCATCGTGTGGAACGCTTGGTTCCATTCCGTGCAGCTCGACAGCGTGCAGGTAAACGGCGACCCGAACAGCAGCGTGTCCGGCCAGTCTGTCGGCGATTACACCCTGCCCCTCGCCGAAGCGCCGTGGACCTTGCTTGTAGGGGCTTCCGGGCCGCCTACCGTCACCGGCCAGGTGGTGTGGGATTTCGACGGCGAGGTGGTCACCTTCGATTTCAAGGGCGTCCGGGCCGTCGTCTGGAAGTTCCGGCACAACTGGGAGCAGCCCTGGGAGGAGAAAATCGAGTTCAAGACCTCCGTCTGGCGGGCCTGGAAGGGCAGGGAATCCCGCCGGGCGCTACGCCGGTATCCGCGCCGCACCATTACGCAGGCCGTCCTCGCTCCGCCGGAGAAGCACTACGAGCTGTCCACGGCGCTCATTCGTCAATTGGATCGCACGTTCGTCTTCCCCGATTGGCCGCGCCAAACGAAGACCACGGCGGCCGCCGCTGCCGGAGACAGCTCCATCACCGTGCAATCCCCACTCCCGCGTTGGTTCACCGCGGACATCACCATCTTCCTGCGCGCCCCGGATAGCCAAGAGGAAGAGAGCTACCGTGTGAAGTCCATCTCCGGCTCCACAGCTACCGTGGAGCCTGCGCTCGTCCGGGACTACGGGGAAGGCACCAAGGTGTGGTATGGGGCTTCCGGGCAGCTCCCGAAGAAAGGGGCGAAAACGACCCATCATACCGCGCTGGCCACGGTGGGCCTGCTGCCCTTCCGATGCGAGCCGGGTTCCGACCTGCGCACTGAATACAGCTCCCCCGAATGGAACGGCCTGCCGCTGTTCGACATCCAGCCGAACTGGGCCACCCAGCCCAGCGGTGAGTGGATGTCCCAACGACTTGAAGCGGACTTCGGGCTGGGTCGCCGCAACTGGATAAACCCCATCGACTGGCACGACTTCATCCTGCGGTTCCGTTACAGCGAGATTGGCCGTCAGAAGGCCCTCGACATCATTGATTTCTTCCGCAACAGGCGTGGCCAGAACCTCCCGTTCTGGGCACCGTCATGGCTGGCCGACCTGCCTCCCATCTTCCCTATCTCCTCCGGCACCAGCGCCTTCAAGGTGGCCGGACAGGATTTCGGCAAAGCCTACCGGGACAGCCCGATACACAAGGCCATCCGGTTCCGGCTTCGAGACGGCACGGTTATCTATCGCAAGGTCACGAGCGTCACATTGGTCTCCGATGCCGATGGCGACAATACCCTGCTGTCCGTCGATCTTCCGTTTTCGCAGGACATCGCTCCGGAGGACGTAGTGTATATCAGTTGGGTCTATTTCGCCCGCTTCGCCCAGGATAGTCTTACGGTTAAATGGCTGACCGATGAGGTGGCCGACATGACGCTGAGCGTCTTCCCGCTTCAGGAGGAACCGCTATGACGTTCTCCGCCTATGACAGCCATCCGCACAAAGGCACGCCGGTCGAGCTTTACCTATTCGAGTTCGGCAATGATCGGTTGGCCTACACGAATGCCGACGAGGACATCCTGTTCAACGGCGTGACTTACAAGGCCGAACCCATCGTGCGCGACAGGATTTTTATCTCGGGGCGGAACGACAAAAGCAGCGTCAAACTGACCATTTCAACTCGCTCCCGGCTGGCCGACCTGTTGCGCAACTACCCGCCGTCGGACGTGATCGCCGTAACTATCTGGCAGGGGCACCTGGATGACCCTGACCAGGAGTTCAAGGTGGTTTGGAAGGGCCGGGTGCTCTCGATGGCCCGCAAGGGCGTCAATGTCGAGATGCAGATGGAATCCATCCTGGTCAGCTTCAACCGGCATGGCCTTCGTCGGAACTACCAGATACCATGCACACATGTTCTTTTCGACCAGTGGTGCAAGGCCAACGAGGCCGCGGCCACCACGGCGACCACGGCGGCTTCGGTAGGCCCCAACCATGTCATCCCGCCCAACGGGTGGAACCCGCATCCGTTGGAAAAATACAAGGCGGGCAAGGTGCGCTGGGATGGCCCTTATGGGCCGGAACACCGTATGATATTGAACGTCGACACGGCCTCCGGAAAGCTACTCCTTTCAGGGCCGACGGTAGGCCTCGTGGCGGGACAGCCCATCGATGTCACGCTTGGGTGCAACCATCGCATGGACGATTGCCAAAACTTGTTCAACAACATCATGAACTATGGTGGTTGCCCCTGGATGCCCATGAAATCCCCGTTCCGCGGGAACCAGTTCAACTGAGGTCCAACCATGCCCTTGCCCTTCATTGCACAGCTTTTCATCGGCATCGCGCTCATGGTCATCGGCTACCTGCTCATGCCGAGGCCGAAGCCGCCGAAGCCACCGGAGATGAAGGACGCCGATGACCCTGAAAGCAAGGTAAAGCCCATTCCGATGGCCTTCGGCACCGTGGTAGTGAAGGGCAGCAACATCCTTTGGTTTGGCAACAAGCGGAAGGTCAAGAGGACCATAAGCGACAGCGGAGGCAAGAAATAATGCGAGTAAGGATTCAGGATGTGCGGGCGGCGGGCTATTGCGTCCGCGGCCTCAGGGAAAAAGTCGAGGCTTACGATCTTGACCTCCGGCGACTCGTTAAAGAAGGCCTCCCTTACGAGGAAGTGGAGGCCAAGGCGGGCCAGGACGCTCAGGTTCAACGGGTCCTGGAGGCGTGTCGAGCACGCCACGAGGGAGAGGAGGCCTGACCAATGGGCGGCGGCGGGAAAGGCGGAGGCAAGAAGGGCCAGAAGCCCTTCTGCTACGACTACTTCATGGACATCCTCGCCGGGCTATGCCTGGGCAAGGTTGACCGTTTGAATGAAATCCACATCCGGGACCGGTTGGTGCTGGAAAACACCACCAACGGCAACTGGACGCAATATGTCAGCAAGCCGAAGCTGTTCGGCGGCGATAAAGCCGAAGGTGGGGTTAAAGGAACCATATCCTTCTTGGACGGTGGCCCCAATCAGGTGGTGACCGAGGCCATCGCTCGGACGGTAGGGCTGGCCCCATCGACATGCCCTGGCTACCGGGGCATCGCGCTCTTGTTTTTCAACGGTTTCAAATGGGGGTCGAACAACCCTTACATCGGAACGTTCCATGCGCAGGTGACCCGCATACCGCCGGACGACGTGCTTCTGACGGGCAACGCCTCCATCCCCCGCCCGTCCGGAGAGCCGGAGGCCAAAAAAGACAAGGACAGCTTGCAATGGACCCCAGGCCCCGACGCCAACCCAGCTCACATTATCGTCGACGTGTTGCTGGACCGCCAATCCGGGCTGGGCTTGTCGCATACGGAGCTTGACCTCGATAGTTTCCGGGCGTGCGCCAATACCTTGGCCGCCGAGGAGTTCGGGCTGTCCTTCTTCTGGACGGCTCAGATGTCCATCAACAACTTCCTGAAGGAAGTCCTCGACCACATCAGAGGCTTGATCTTCATCAACCCTACGACAGGCCTCATCGAAATGCGCTTGTTGCGCAAGGATTACGATCCGGCGGACCCGGCCATCAAACATATCACGCCGGACAATTCCAAGGTCCTATCCTTCACGCGCAAGGCATGGGGTGAAACGGTCAACACCCTGACCATCAAATATACCGATCCCTACCGGGACGAGGCCGCCAGTATCACGGTGCACGATACGGCCAGTATCGCCATCCACGGTAATGCCATCCACGAGGAGCGGGACTATCATGGCGTCACCAGGCAGGACCTGGCCACCAAGATCGCCATGCGTGACCTGCGGGAGAGCGCTTATCCATGGGCCTCGGCCACCGTGGAGCTTGGCCGGGAGTTTCATGACATCCTGCCGGGGGACGTGGTGAAGTTCACCAGCCCGGAAGACGGCGTGGATGGCATCATTATGCGCGTCATGGAGGTGGATTATGGCCGGGTCGGCCAGACACCTATCAAGGTCAAGCTGAGTGAGGATGTATTCGCTCTCGATATTGGGGAGTGGGTGCCCCCACCTTGGACGGATTGGGACCCTGGAGGAACGGACCCCACGCCGCCGGAGCACACCTTGCTCATGACCGCTCCGCTGCCCCGATATTTCGACATGGATACCGAGTATCCGAGTGTCGCGGCGTGGTTGTTTCTCAATGACAGCGCTCCAGACGCGGCGGGCGCGCTCGTTGACAGCGAAAAGTCCACACCCTCCGGAGGCACCAAGGTCGTCACGGTGGCCGACCTCGGCAACACGCCTCGCGCCACGCTCGGGGCGGCGCTGGCAAAGGAAGCCCCGGAGACAACGGTGGCCGCCAGCGTGCTCAAGAATGGCTTCATCGGCCTCGGGGACATTCAGGTGGACGATTTCCTCCTGATAGGCACCAGCGAAACCAACCATGAGCTGGTGTTGGTTACGGCCTATGATGGCAGCACGGATGAATACACTCTCGCCCGAGGGGTGTATGACACGGTTCCACAGGATTGGGCCGCCGGGACGCCTGTATGGATTATGAACGAGTATTTCATCGGCCTGTTTTACGATGACCTGGCGGCGGGCGAAACGAGAAGCTACAAGGTTCGCACTCAGACCTCCAAGGGCACCTTGGATTATGCTTCCGCATCTTCCGTGTCGCACACCTTTACCGAAAGACCCCATTTGCCCTTCCGGCCCGCCAATATGATGATAGGCAGCACGGCGTGGCCCGCCGATGCGTCCGTCGTCAATGGGGACGACATCCCGGTCACGTGGGCGAATCGCAATCGCAAGCTCGAAGACGCCGTTGTCGTGCGGTGGGACGGGGCGACGGTGGCCCCGGAAGAAGGGCAGATTACGAAGATCGTGCTCTATGCTTCCGATGGCTCGACGGTGCTGGCCACTTACACCGCTGCGCAAGGGGCCACCGGATACACCATTCCGGCGTCGGCCTATGGCACGCAGGCGGCCGTGTTCGTCGAGCTATACGCCGAAAGAACCGACCAAGATGGGACATTCGAAAGCATGAAACGGGTTCGTCAGAAGGTCAACATCGTCTGACGAATCATGGTATTCCGAAGGCGACGGGAACCTAACAGAGGGTAGCACAATGGCTCGTAAGCGCAAACGCCGTGGCCGGAGCTGGGTGTCGGGCCTGAAGCTGCGCAAAGGCCGCATGACACGCGCTTGCCGCCGCATGGGCTACGGGAGCGCGACATGCGAATGTCTCAGGAAGATCAAGGCCAAGGGAGGACCCAGCGCCAAAAGGGCCGCTATCCTCGGGATGCGGTTCAAGGGGTGCTCCGGCGTCAAAGGCCCGATTGGCCGGAAGAAATAGGAGTTCGACATGCCCAGCGCAACCCGGTTGGATGAACGGTTCGATCCGGGCGTTTGGTATGACGCCACGGGGCCTTTCGTAGACGGTGACCTCGTTACCGTCCAGAACAAATGCAAGCAGTCTCTCGTGGTGTTCACCGGCCCGGCGGCACCGTCGGACGATGATACCAGTGGATACCTCTTGCCCCCGGAAAGCCCGCCGCTCATGGTGGTCATCGCTTCCAAGCTGTGGGTCCGGACGACCGGGCGGGGAAGAGGGAAGGTCAACGTGAGCGGAGCGAACTGACATGGGTATCTGGAACCCCGGTAGCGGAGGCGGAGGCGGAGGCGGGGGAGGCGGAGGGTCCGCCGGAACGGCGGCCACCGCTGCCACCTATACGGACGCGAAAAACGCCGGGCATCCGCCGGGCACGGTCATTTCAGTGCTCGATTCCTTCGACGACCCCAATTATCCGGATGGAGGGGAGCGGCTGTATGTGGTGAACTCGAACGGGGACCTCGTCGCCGTCGCCGGGTTCAATACACCGTTCACGGTTCATCAAGTCCCCACTGTGTCAGACCTTCCGGAGAGCGGGGTGCGGAACGGCGACGCTGCCATGGTTCAGGACGTATCCTGGGGAGGCGCGCCAGCGGGCCTTGATTATGGGTCCGCAATGATGATGCGAGACAATGACAACTGGAGCATGGTTTCGCATTTCGGGTTTCAAGACCTGGTTCAGAACATCTTTTCCCACCGCCTCACGGTAGTGCCGGACATCGCCGCGCGGGACACCCTCCCCGCGGTCTCCGGCCTGCCGGTGCTTGTTCTGGACGCACAGGCGGAGCTTGGCGTCCCCGGGGAGGCCGCCATTTTCGTCTACGATTCCGGCACCGGGGGCTTCATTCTCGTTGCTCGCGCGCAGCCGGGGGCGGGGGACGTCATGTCGATGGCGTCCGGCCTGACCATCACCGTCGCGCCGGATCATACCACCAGGCAACAGGACGATTGGCCCACCGTTGGCGCTGCTGGGGTCATCGAGGCGTTGGAATCCGTGGCCACGCGGTATCCGAGAATGTCCGCGCCTGTCGTTATCGCGCTGCGGCCGGGGGTGTTTTCCTTCGACGCTCCGATGAGCGACAAGATGGTGCCGACCATCCGGTATATCATCAAGTCCACGTCGGCCGCCGGGGCTTTCCCGGAGATACCGGACTTCGCGTCCGCTACCGATACGACGCCCATAGGGAAAGTGCTCCAAACGGTCATCGAAGGGAATGGCTCCGCCGTGCTCAATCTGAACAGCGGGGACGTAACCCTCATGGACTTGTGGGTCCGAGGTGCCGCCAACCCCAATTATGTCCTGCTGGCGAGAAATCACAGCGCCCTCCAGCTTGACAATTGCGCCTTGTCCGACACCGCGACCGCTCACGTGCGGGGGGACGGGGGCGCGGTCATAACGATTGGCAAACAGTTCGCCACAGTGGCCACCGGCGCTTACGGCATTTTTGTCGACGGGGCGACCGTTCGACGTATTTCCGCAAGCGGTTCGACCCCGGCGATGGTGGGCGGGCAATGCGCTATCCTGGGTGTCGATAGGGCCACCATCGACTGGCCCACGGCGGTGCAGACACGATGGACCTCCTCCATGGCGGTTGACGGGAGAAGAGGGGTGTCCATCTACATCGGCAACCTGTTCTGTCGCAATCAGGCGTCCGATTACGCCGGTGGCGCTCTCAGGGTTTCCGTTGGCGGCTCGGCCTACCTTGGTTATGTCAGGTTGGACAACGGGACGAACTACATACTGGATGCCCTTTACGGGGCCACCATTCAAGCGAATGGCCTCTACGCCACTGGCTCCTATACGTCCGGCATGACAATTCGGGCCTACGGCGGGGCCTACGTGAAGGTTCCGAACGGGCTGCCCAGCGGCATCCAGTTCTCGCCTGCCCCGAATACCCATGGCAACGGCGGGGCTTTTATCCACCAGTAGGAGGAGACCATGCGGTATTGGGATGTATTCAATGATGGCCATGTCCTTCCGGCGGCGGCCGACACCCCGGTGCCGGAGGGTGCTTCCCGGTGGGTGTTGCCGGACAACGTGACGCCTTCTCCGGAAGAAACGGTGCTGGCGGACCTCGGAGAAGACGTGCCCCCGGTGACCGGATATGACTTCAGGTTTCCGGACTGGGAGGAAACAGAGGCACGGGCAATCGCAAGGCAGGCCCTGCTTGAAGCATTGGACGCCATGGCTTCCGTGGTCCTGAAGAAGTATCCGGAAGCGGAGAGGGCCTCCTGGGCGGTAAAGGTCGTCGAGGCCCAGAAAATTCTCGCCTCCCAGGACGCACCCCCGCCTGTAGAAGAGATACCAACCTTGGTCTCCGAGGTCGCCGCGGCGCACAAGGCCGGTCGCACAGACGTAACTCTGTTGTCGTTGGCGCAAGCGGTGCTGTCGGCCGCTCCCGTTTACGCGGCGTTCTCCGGAACCATCGCTGGCTTCCGGAGCGCGACCGAGGCCAGGCTCGCGCAGGCAGGGACGATGGCGGAAATGCAAACGATTCTATCTGAAACCATGGAGTCCTTCAGAATGGAGCTATCCAAACTGGGGGTCGATGCAGATGGGGAGGTTTGAGAACGATCTCAAGCTGACGGTCGCAGTCGGGAACCCAAGGCCTTTCATTCTTGACACGCCTTTGGCTTACCGGATGGGCAGCGGAGAAGTCATAGAAGTCCCGGCGGGGTTCGGCACGGACTTGGCGTCCATCCCTCCGGGGTTCAGATGGCGGCGGCTCATAGGCGAGACAGCGCGGCCGGGGGCCTTGCACGACTATCTGTATTCCCATGATGGCGTAAGAATCGCATATAAGATAGGAAAGGTAAGGAGCGCCTTGGAGGCCCGCAAATGGGCGGACAATCTTTTCTTTAAGGCCCTCCGTAGCGAAGGCCTGCCGCGGTCGGTCTGTCTCATCATGTGGGCGGCCGTGCGGGCGTTCGGAATGAGAAGATGGAGCCATGCACGAAGAGCAGAACCAAACAGGGCAGTATGATGACCGGCACTGGCATCTCGACAAGAGGATACCGGTGGCCATCATCATCGCCATTGCGTTGCAGACCTTCGGGGCCATCTGGTGGGCCGCCAGCCTGTCGGCGCGCGTGGATGTTCTGGAGTCCCGCTGGACGCAGTTCGAGGGCGCGCTGGCGCGCTTGCGCGTGCAGGAAAACAACTCAACGCGGTTGAACACCCGATTGGAATCCCTTTACACTCGGCTTGACCGCATCGAGCGGAAGCTGGACAAGTTGCTTGAACATCAAGGACGGACCGCCCAATGAGACCCCTCCGCAACCTCCGCAAGATCATCGTGCATTGCACCGCCACCCCGCCAAACTGGATGCGCGGCCGGTCCAACCGGGAAAAGCTGGAAGCCCTTCGGCGGATGCATGTGCGCGACCGCGGATGGGATGACATCGGCTATCATTTCGTCATCATGCGAGACGGGCAGATCATGGAAGGCCGCCCGATCAAGTATGCCGGAGCGCACACGAAGGGCCACAACCATGATAGTATCGGCGTGGCCCTCATGGGCGGCTGGAAATCAGAGCCGAACGACAAATTCGAGCAGCATTACACGGCCGCACAGGGTAAGGCGCTGCATGACCTCATTACACGCCTGAGAAAAGAGTTCCCAAGCATTTGGGGGGTCCACGGACACAACGAGTTTGCGGCCAAGGCCTGCCCCGGCTTCCAGGTGGAAGAATGGCTCACGGGCGAGCCACGGTTGTCCAACATGGACATCCGCAAGCTCCAGGAACTGCTCAGAAAGATGGGCTACACGGAGGTCGGGGCGGTGGACGGAATCTTGGGGCCGATGACCCGAACCGCTATCCTCGCCTACCAGTTGGACGGGGGCTTGCGCCCCACCGGTGTCCCCACCCGGGGACTGCTGGAACAAGCCGCGCTCGACGTCATGAATGGCTATCGGCGGGGAATACATCCAGCGCGTCGCAACGCCACCTTGAAGGACCTCCGCCGCAAGGGCAGTCGGACGGTCCAGGTGGCCGACGCGGGGCAAGGCGTGACGGCCATTGCCGGGACGCTGTCCGGGCTGGCTGGGGCCACCGCGGCAGCCAGGGAGATCACGTCCAACACGACGGACATCGTGGCGGGTCTCTTGCGTGCCGGCCCGGCACTGGGGGCCGCCGTCGGCGTCATCGCTTGCTGCTTGGTGGGCTGGTTCGCTTTCCGAGCCATCAAGCGCTGGCGGCTGGAGAAACATCGCACGGGTGAGGACAGGAGGCTGTGATGCTGTCATGGGTTTGGGGACGCTTTCAGACGGCCATCCTTGGCGCTGGGGCCGTCCTTGTTGCCGTCCTCGCGGCCTTCTTCGCCGGAATACGCTCAGCCAGCGAGCGGGCCGAGAAGCGCGTTTTGGAGCGGCAGGCCCGTTTCAACCGAAGGCTAGCCGAGGTGAAAGACCGGCAGGCCCGGATTGCCAATGACAGGCCCGGAGAAAAGGAGTTCCTGGATGAGCTGGATGATCCGGATGTGGATTGGTAGCCTGCTGACGGTGTTCCTGGCCGGGTGCGCCGCCAGTCCGACCCCGGTGGGCGACGCCAGCCTGTTTTGCCCGCCGCTCAAGAAATACTCGATGGCCGAACGGCGCGCCCTCAAGCAAGAGCTGCTGGCCTGCAAGAATTGCAAGACGGTCAAAATGTTCCTCATTGACTACCGGCAACTCCGACGGCAGATACAGGCGTGCAGGAAATAAGAAGCGCCCCGGCGGGACCTCCGGGGCGCTTGGCCATGGATGCTATCCATGGCGAGGTGGTTCACGAGTGGCAGGGAGCGTCGCCATGCTCTAAACCGATGGCAGAATACGCGGGGTCCCAACCGGTGTCAACCCCGGCAAGGCTTTCAGCCGTCGAAACATGAAGACGCATTCCCGCCCCCGGGGAACAGGTGGGCGACGTCAGCGAGACGGCCCTTCCGCAGTCGTCGAACCCACTTGCGCAGGTCGGCTTTCCATTGTTCCAAGTTCACCCCTTCCGGGGCGTGGCGAACGGCGGCCTTGCTTACGGGGAGGCCGAGGGCCAAGATGTCTAGAAGCGCCTCACGCTTGTATGAGGCCCGTCGGCCGCGCCGCACGCCAGCGTGCTCGGACAGGCGTTCCCATAGCGCACTCGCCAAGCGGTAACGTCGTTTTATCGTCGCCAACCTTTCCGCGTGGCTTTCCAAGGCACGCTTCCGCGCCACACTGACTGCCTCCCGGAAAGCCTTATAGCCAAACTCGGATGGCGAAAACATCCCAACCGGCTCCAGAGGGACTCCGTCCTTCGTTCGCCATTCGTGGGCGCTCCGACAGGCAAAAGCCTGATCCGTCTCACTGGCCGGAACGACATCCCCTCCGGCGCTGACGTATAACATCACCGGGTATGTGCTCATGCCGCTTCCTCTTTCGCGATGCCATCACGGAGGTATTTATCCACGTAGGGAAGCAATTTACGAACCACCTCCCGATATTTGCGAGGTGCCCATTTCGTCGCCTCCTCAATCGTATCCCCCCGGATATACCGTGCACGGAGGGCGGCGTTGAACCTGCGCCAATCCTTGATGCCCTCTAACACTTCCATTGGGATGTATCCTTCCGCCTTGGCGTCCGTCCACATCCACACGGGGCCTTTCGGGCCGCCGATGTTACGCCAGATAGGGGCGCTCCAGTGGATGCGGGGCGCTCCATTCTTCCTGGCGCGTTCCTCGCAACAGCTCTCCCAGTGCGCCATGTAGACTTCCAGTGCACGTCGATCATGGCGAAGCCGGTCAATGACCCGGCGTTCCCGCCAGTCGAACATGCCGGGCAGCAATAACGGTATACGCATGACTTGACTCCTCTTCCTCCTTGACGTCGGCCATGCCATTATGCAATCTGCGGATATAGTTGTCAAGGAGGAAATCATGCTGCAACGTTGGAAAATCCTGGCTAGGGATATGGTGTCCGGCGTCACAAAGAGCCTCATCGTGACGGCCAACACGCTGCGCGCCGCCGAGATGTGCGTCCTGCTGAACTTCCCTCCAAGCAGGCCGGTGCAGCTCTTGGCCATCGAGCCTATCTGGTAAGGGCTTCCATCCCCCTGGTTCGCTCTTCGGCCATCTGAAGTCGAAAGCCTATCCAGCGCATCACGTTGGCCGCCATGCTGTTCCCCAACAAACGGTATCGCTGCGTGTCCGACATTGGTTGGCCGCGCGGGTCCGGCACCAGCGTCCAGTCGTCCGGGAAACCCTGAAGGCGCTCGCATTCCCGCGGGGTCAACCGGCGCACCCTGAGCCTCTCTTGAACAGCCCACGTTCCCCCATCGGTATCAAGTGCTCCCGGAATGCTTCCGTGAACGGGGTCCATGCGGGCGTTGACCACGATGGGCGTCTGCCCTTCATCAACCGTGGTATTTATACCCTTGTGCATTCGGGCCGTAAGAGTGTTCGCTACTTCGATAATGGCGGTTTGCCCGTTGTCCGGCAAAGAGCTTCCCCACCTATTTGCGGACGCCGTAACGGTATTGGCCACCGGGGGGATAAGGGCCGTCGGAGCTTCATCTACCTGTCTTGCTCCGCCGCCGTCGCCACCTGTAGCAAGGCCAGTCTCAGGGCCTCCGGCAGCTTCTTCCCACGCTTCTCGGCGCGGCGGAGGATGCCCCGACAGGCTTTCGCACTCAAATAATACTTCTCCGGGACCGGCCCACCGTCCTCCAGAATGTCCGACAAGGAAGACACGACGCCGTCGCTGGGGCACTGCCCGGCAAAAGCCGTCCACTCGCACGTATTGAGCGTCCAACACTCTCCAGGCGAACCCATACCCGAGTTCAGCCAGCGCCCCGAGGAAGGCTCCAAACGCCCGTCCTCGGTCCGCCGACAGGACACCGGGGACGTTTTCCCAGACAACCCATCGGGGGCGATAACGTTCAACCACCGCAAGATAGGTGAGTGTGAGCTGCCCCCTTGGGTCGTCAAGAGCCTTTCGGAGGCCCGCGACGGAGAACGCCTGGCAGTTGTGAACGACGACCCCATCCGCGACATAGCTGTTATCCTCTTCGACTTCAAGGTTGAAAACAAGACCCATACCAGCCGGTGTAACGGAACGAACGCGCCCGAAAAGCAGCCATCCACGTCTGAACGCCGTTCTGGTTTCCGGTTGGTCTTTCCACCTGATATTCCAATATCTGCGGGATACTCCTGAACGCCCTTCGATACTCCAGGTGGAGGGGGCGGTTTCAGTGACCGACGGGGTCTTGCCCATCCCGCTAAGCAGCGTCACTAGCCCCACCTGAAGCCGCTTTGAGGTTGTGGTGATTTTATTTTCTCCTTTCGTGCCGTCCATCGCGTGCCACCCTGAAAGAAAAGCATTGCGCCATTCCATAGGAGCACCATACAACCAGCTCGGGATTGTCTTCTCGTGCGCCGCATGGCCGAAGTTTTCAACCATCCAGCGAGCTAACGCGCGCCCATGAACCATCACCCTGGTGGTCGTTCTCTCGGTAGTGACCGTCGCGGTCAGCCCGAGGCGGTCAAGCCTCTCGGCGATCCGTTTCGCTTTTACGGGGTTGACCCCATAGATAACGGAGCCACGGCGCTCGTTTATGCGCACCCAACCGTCTCCGATATAGGCTCCGGCAAGCCACATCAAATCCCGGCACAGGGGCACAATCACGGATTCACGTCCTTG
>Ga0256832_1001850_pt1 | contig 14436 bp, 11 predicted proteins | sample 134614metaG_FD_190534 | JGI IMG/M metagenome (GOLD analysis project Ga0256832, IMG submission 190534) | Hydrothermal vent microbial communities from Lau Basin, Pacific Ocean - 134-614 | ecosystem: Environmental > Aquatic > Marine > Hydrothermal vents | place: Pacific Ocean: Lau Basin | collected...
CCGATTTAAGTATATTTTGCCGGTGGTGTTCAAGCTGTAAGCTTCGACTCCTTTTTGACACCCAAAGCGGCATCCCCCCGGTGCCGCTTTGTTGTTTGTCCCGGTCCCGGTGTCCGCTTATTCCTTTCTGACCGCTACGGAATGCACCTCGTCGCCCACGATGAACTGGAGCAGGTACCAGCCGGGCGCCCGGTCAGACAAATCCAAATAATCATAGTGGTATCCGGCCCGGGTATCGAGAAATTTTCGCAAGAGACACCGGCCATACGTGTCCAATATTCGCAATCGCACCGCAGCGACGCCTTCGTCCAGCTCGTATCGAAGATGCAGTCCTCCGGATGTGGGATTGGGATATAGGAACAAGTCCTTTTTTGAATGAGAAGTTTTTCCGCTTGCGCGGAAATGGGTTTCGGCAGTGCAGGGAAGTTCCAGGATGGCGCGGCGTGCCGTCCAGATGTCGTCGAAGCCCCATTGGCCGTTCCAGGGCATGAGGACGGCAAAGTCGTTGGACGCGTTGTTGAGTCCGCACCAGGAGCAGGTGGTGTTGAGATTGGTGTAGGTGACCGGGCTTTGGTCCGACCATACCAAGCTGCCTTCTTGATCCAGGTCGTTGAGGCCGATGTGCACTTGTTCGCTGACGGCTGTGCGGAGAAATTCGTTTTCAGTGGCGTCCTGGATAGAGGCCAGGTGTCCGCCGTTGGCTTGTGCGAGCGAGGAGGCCTGTAGCCAGGTCATTTTTTCATCGGTAATGAAGTAGGTGTGGTCGTTCCATTCGCCCAAGAGGGTAAAACCGTCCAGACCTTGTGGGCAGGGCGCCCCCTCCGCCGCCACTTGCACCGTGAAGGTGCAAGTGGTTTGGTTTTGACAACTGTCCGTGGCCGTGTAACTTATGGAATAGCTGCCTGCTCCCACCGTGCTGTAGGGGGCAGGGCCTCCGGATTGAATAAGGGTGATTTCCGGACCCGCCGGGCAGGTGGTGGTGGCTACCGGGAGCGTCCAGATGAGGCTGACTTCACTCTGTCCTTGCGGCAATAGGATGGTCGTATCATTGGGGCAGGAAAGCGAGAGGGTGCCGTTGTCCACGGCGGAGCCGCAGACCTTTTCCAGGACGTATTGGCGGGCCACCCATTGGTCATTGAAGGCCCATTCGCCCGGTCCCCATCCGAGGATGGACACATAGTCTTTGTCCGGGCTGTTTTGGCACCAGCTGCAAGTGGCCAGGGGCGCATACGTGACGGGCTCGCCGTTGGCCCACTGTAAGACACCCTCTTGCTCGGCATCGTGGAGCCCGATGAATACATCCGAATAAATCGCACTGCGGATAAATTCATTTTCTTCCTGGGAGGAGACGGTCGCCAGATAGCCCTGTTGGGCCAGGCTTTGATCCCGGGCCGTTTGCCAATTGACCTTTTGGTTGGACAGGTAGTAAGCATGGCCGTTGAGCTCACCGATTTTGGTAAAGCCGTCCAACTTGTCGGGACAAGTCGTCGGCGTCGCTTGGATGGTGACGGTGAAGCTGCAGGATGTCGTATTGCCGCACAGGTCAGTGGCTGTATAGTTAATGGAATAAGTCCCCGGTGGCTGAGATGATCCGGAGGACACGTCAGCGGACAGGGTCAGTGCCACGGCGGCGTCGGTGCAGGCGGTGAAGACGGCGGGCTCCTGCCATTGCAGCTCAATGGTCTGTTGGGTAGGCGGCAGGATGATAGTGGTGTCTTGCGGACATTCGAGCACTAAGTCGCTGCTGCCGGCGCAGGCTTTTTCCAGGACATATTTCTTTTGAATGACCTCTTTGAGCATCTGCCAGTGGCCGTTCCAGAAATTTATGGCAGCGTAGTCGTTTTCGGAGTTGTTGTCGTCGGTCAGGTTGAGGCTGACCGGCTCCCCGTTGACCCAGGCCGGCTGGCCTTCCACCGGTGCATCGGTCAGGCCGATGTAGGCGATATTGTTTTGCAGACGCTGCCGGATGAATTCATTTTCTTCCTGACTGGTGATGACGGCCGGATAGCCCCCGTGGGCGGCGGCGTCGCTTTTGGCCTCCGGCCAGTTGCGTTTGAAATGTGACAGGTAATAGGCGTGATTGTCCAACTCCCCGAGCTTGTCAAAGCCCTCAATTTCTTCACAGGGTGATGACGGGCCGACCGTGACGGAAAAAGTGCACGTGGCGGTATTTCCGCAGCTGTCCATGGCCTCGTAGCTAACCGTGGTAGATCCGATGGGAAATAAACTGCCGGCGGGCGGTCCTTCTGTCTGCATGATTTGGATCGAATCGGCGGAGCAGTCGGTGAAGGCGGTGGGGGCGGGCCAGTTGGCCGTTATACCGGCTTGGCCGGGATTGGTACTGACGGTAATGTCGGACGGACAGGTCAGCGTGATACCCGGTTGGGAATTGCATCCGCCGGTCTGCGGTTCGTAGATGATTTCTTTGGCGGTTTCTACCCAGATGGCATTGAAGGCGTCAATGCCGTTTTTGTCATGGTGTACGTAGTCGGCCAGGAAGACTTCCGGGTCATTGCGGTGATCGTGATACCAGGTGTCAAAGTCGGCATACGGGATACCGGTTTCGGGGTCTATGGCATAGGATGTGTGTTGGCTGATGATGGGGTCCAGTTCGTTTACGTTGATGGGGTGAACGCCATTGTTTTGGTCTGCCGACGTGTCCTCGTAAGCGCAATAATCGTTGGGGAAAAATACCCACGGGATACGGGCGGGGATAGGCACCATGTCCCGTGCCTTGCATTGGTCTATGAGGCTGACCATGGCATTGATAAGGCTCTGTGTGTTGGCGTCATTGGCCGGATCATCATAGGGGACCAGCAGCGGATAGGACAGCATGATGTCATTGAGTCCGTAGCAGATGCCGACGAAAGCGATTTCGGGGTGGCTGTTCAATATCGGGCCGAGCATATTGGCGGCTTCGGTGGCCTTTTCGCCGCCTTTGCCGCCGTTGATGACAATGGGATAGTAGCAGGGATACGCCGCATAGATGGCATCGCTGAAATAGGTAGGTGCTCCGTGGTGTGTAGTGCCTACACCCATATCCGATTTGGTCTCGCTGTCGCCAAAAAACAACCAGATATTGTTTTTTTGGCCGGCGGGGGCAGCCGTGAAAACGTCCAGGCGGCTGAGCTTGAGAGACTTGTTTTGCAATTCCCGGACTTGAATCCATTTGGGATGGGTGTTGGGGAAAAAGACATAATTGTCCTTGTCGTTGTTGACAAAGTCCTTGACCAATTGCCAGTCGCCGTCCGTTCCGTCTGTAGAGTTGGCGCTGGCCAGGATCTGGATATGGCCGAAAGAGTTGTCGTTGTTGTGACGGTTTTGCCAGGAATTGGCGCGCCAGTGCAGGATGAGCTGGCCGGCCGTGGTGCTTTGCGCGTCAATACGGAGACTAATGGTCACCGGGCCATATAACTCGCAGATCGTCTTATCCGATGCATCGGTCAGCGCGTCCAGGGAGGTCCAGTTGCCGGGTTGTTGATTGCTGTGGATCTCCGCTCCGATGCTGATGCATTGGTTGGGAGCCACGGTGGGGATGTCCTGGGCGAGAAGGTACGTGCCCGGCCAATAGATGCAAAAGAGCGCCAGAATCTGCGAACAGAAGCGAGCCATGCGAAGCGGTTTGATGGTTTCCGGTTTCCCGTCCGGCGGGAAAAACGACACCAAAAATAATTGGATTTGACGTTTGAAATGTGTCTTGGGTCGGTTTCGGGATAGAATTGCCATAAATGTCAAATTAAATGCATGTGGGCAAATCGCGATGCGTCTTGGGCGCTCCCGTCGAGATGCGCAAAACAAAGCAAGTGCATGGGACGTTTAACTTCCCATGCAAAGAGTACGGTTTGAGATGCTGAAATCCCTATCAAGAAAACGCCATTATTTATGGGTTGTGGTTTTGTTAGTGCTGAAGTTGTCGCTGCGCGCCCAAAACCCCAACCTGGCCCAGCACTACTATCGCAACGGCGAGTATGAAAAGGCCGCTGCCATTTTTAAGCAACTGGCCGAGAAGACGCCGCCCAATGACTACTATATCAACAAGTACATTGACTGCCTGATGGCTCTTGAGGACTTTGAGCAGGCCGAGCGTGCCGTCAAGAAGGCCATCCGGCGCCAAAAGGACAAGGCCTCTTCACTCTATGTGACCTATGGCAAGATATTGGAGCGGGAGGGCAAGCAGGACGAGGCCGGAAAGGTCTATGACAAGGCCATCCAGATGGTGCCGGCGGCACGCCATGAGATTCACAAACTCGCCAATGCCTTCCTGATGCTCACCAAGTACGACCTGGCGATCCGGACTTTTGAGCGGGGGAGCAAACTGCTCAAAGACGACAAGGTCTTTGCGCTCAACCTGGCCGACCTGTACCGGCGCAAGTCGGCCTATCCCGAAATGATAAAGTACTACTTGATTGCGCTGGAGGAGAATCCCACCAGTCTCTTTACCATCAAATCCAATCTGACGCGCTTTTTGCCGGAGGCGCAATATGATGAGTTGAAAGAGCAGTTGTACGACCGGCTACAAAGCGAAGACGCGCCGGTGAGTTTTCAGGAACTCCTGGCCTGGGTCTTTATCCAGGAGAAAAATTTCGACAATGCTTTCCGCCAAATCAAAGCCATTGACGCCCGGCTGCATGAGGATGGTCGCCGGGTATTTGAACTGGCCAAGCTGGCGCAGGGGGAGCAAGATTTTAAGGCTGCAATCAAAGCCTATGACTATATCGTCCGGGTAAAGGGCGATCGCTCACCATATTATTTTGAAGCCAAGCAGCGGGCATTGGCCTGTATGCGATCACTGGTCACGGATTCTTATCAATACACAGATGCGCAACTGGATACCTTGCTGTCCGAGTATGACAGCTTTTTGAAAGAGGCCGGGAAGAACCGCTACACCGCGCGCATCATGATGGACAAGGCCGAGATCATCGGCTACTATAAGAAACAACCCCCAAAGGCCATCCCCATTCTGAAAGAGATCATCCATATGCCGGGGCTGGATCGCCGCACTGTGGCGCAGGCCAAGCTGATGCTGGGAGACCTTTATCTCATCACAGGTGATATTTGGGAGAGTACCTTGTTGTACTCGCAAGTGGACAAGGAGTTTAAGGAAGATTTGCTGGGGCAGGAAGCCCGATTTCGCAACGCGCGGTTGAGCTACTTCAACGGCGATTTTGAGTGGGCGCAGACCCAGTTCAGTGTGCTCAAAAATGCCACGTCGCGCCCCATCGCCAATGACGCCATTGACATGTCGGTCTTTATCATGGACAATTTGGGATTGGATACCACGGATGTGCCGCTCCGGCTATATGCCCAGGCCGAATTTTTCGTCTTCCAAAATCGTTTCGAGGAGGCCTTCGCCAAAATGGACTCGTTGCAGATGCTGTTTCCGGGACATGGTCTGGAAGATGATGTCCTGTACCTGAAAGGCAATTTGGAGTACCGGCGTCAAAACTTCGAAGCGGCCAAAACCTATTATGAGGCCGTGGTCAATAAATATCCCGAAGAACTTCGCGCCGACAATGCGCTCTATAAGTTGGCGGATATGGCGCTCAACATCTTCCACGACAAAGATCGTGCACGCGAACTATATGAAAAGCTGTTTTTGGATTATCCGGACAGCACTTTCGCCATCGAAGCGCGCAAAAAATTTCGCCAACTCCGCGGCGACGACATTTGATAATTACCCGAAGCACTTGACCGGCTCATGCTTTATTATGTCGTCCACGTTTACATCGAAGAAGCCGTCGCCACCCGGTGGCTGGATTGGATGACCTCCGTTCATGTGCCGGACGTCTTGCGTACGCGGTGTTTTGATTCGGCGCGCCTGTCCCAGCTCCTGGAACCGGTCCGCCCCGGTTACAAAGCGTATCAAGTCCAATATGTGACCACTTCTGCCGATCGCCTGGAAGAATACAGACAGCGACACGCGGCTCATTTGCAAGACGAACACACTCAAAAATTCGCCGGCCGCTTTGTCGCAAGCAGATACGTATATCGCGATCTGTAAACGTGTGTTTGCCCTGATAGAAGTCTGCATTTCTTTGACTAAAACTCCGTAGCTTTGGCCGCACCAAACAAAGTAAAACCATGAAGTTCTTTTTGACAGAAGAGCAGAAAGCTGTCCGCGACGCCGCGCGCGATTTTGCCCGGACAGAACTCCTGCCCGGCGCCATCGAGCGCGATAGCAAAATGATTCACCCGACGGAACAATTGAAGAAAATGGGCGAATTGGGTTTCCTCGGCATGATGGTGGACCCCAAATACGGCGGTGGCGGCATGGATACGATCTCCTATGTCCTCGCTATGGAAGAAATATCCAAAGTAGATAACTCCTGCTCCGTGGCCATGTCCGTCAACAATTCACTCGTGTGCTGGGGACTGGAAGAATATGGTACCGAAGAGCAAAAACAAAAATACCTGCCCAAACTCGCTACCGGGGAATGGATTGGCGCCTTCTGCCTGTCCGAGCCGGAAGCCGGCAGCGATGCCACCAGTCAGCGCACCACCGCCGAAGACAAGGGCGATTACTATCTCCTCAACGGGGTCAAGAACTGGATCACCAACGGGGGCACGTCCCAGCTCCATATCGTCATTGCCCAGACCGACAAGTCCAAAGGCAGCCACGGCATCAATGCCTTTCTGGTGGAGACGAGCTGGGACGGTGTCCAAATCGGCCCCAAAGAAGACAAACTCGGCATCCGCGCTTCGGATACACACTCTATCATGTACCAAGACGTCAAGGTACCCAAAGAGAACCGGATCGGGGACGACGGTTTCGGCTTCAAATACGCTATGAAGGTACTGGCCGGCGGCCGCATCGGCATCGCTGCACAAGCCCTTGGCATTGCCGCCGGAGCTTATGAACTGGCGGTCGCCTACGCCAATGAGCGCACCGCCTTTGGCAAGCCTATTAGTCACCATCAGGCCATCGCCTTCAAGCTGGCAGATATGGCCACCGAGATTGAAGCCGCCCGCATGCTGGTGTATCGTGCCGCAGCATTGAAGGATGCCGGGCAGGACTACAATGTCGCCTCGGCGATGGCCAAGCTAAAGGCTTCCCAGGTGGCGATGAATGTTTCCACGGAAGCCGTCCAGGTCCACGGCGGATACGGCTACGTCAAGGAGTACCACGTCGAGCGTCTGATGCGCGATGCCAAGATCACCCAAATCTACGAGGGCACTTCCGAGATCCAAAAGATCGTCATCTCGCGCGCCGTGACCAAAGGACAGCTCCAGCTCCCTACTTGAGCCCCCTATAGACAAAGCGCCAAAGCCGTCCCGTAGGGACGAAAGCTTTGTAGCCCAAAGTCCACCCACAATTCAAGCTCCGTAGGAGCGAAACTGTTGTCCAAATTAACGAACGATAAAACCTATGTAACTGTTTAGGTGCTCCTGTTTTTAGCGCAAAAACAGCGGGTACCTAAACAGTTACCACTTACTTAAGCTTTCCTCAAAAAGTCCTTTTTCCCATAAATCATTGAAAGTCAGCTTTTTTTGTGGGCGACTTGTGGCTGTAATCCGGCCAATATACATTGTCCCTATCCCCGAAGGGGATAAACAAGAATAGTCGGAAACGCCCCCGAAGGGGGCAAATGTTCATGGCCGTCGGCGCCGGAAAAAGAAGGACCACAACTCCGAAGGAGTTGAATGATAGTTGGTATCAAAATAGTGGCAAAAACAAAAAGTTAGTCAAAATGACACATAAAAAAGTATTTGCTTGACTTTTTGTCATCCTATTTGTGTCTATTTCATACAAATTGTCGCAAAAACACTGCCTGGCACTTATTGTGATGGGGATTTTGTGCATGCGTTGCTATGGCAACGGTGCACCGAAGTAAACCCGAATTCTCTCAACCAAAAAAAGAAAAACCATGAGAATACATCGCTTTTTAGTCGCACTGTTGGTGCTGGGTCTGATGGGGCTGACATCCTGCGGCAATGAAAAAATTTCGGAGGCCCAGGCGCAAGACGTGACCGTCGCTCAAACTCCCAAACCCGACCAACCCGCCATTTCGGCTGATACCGTCAATGCGCGGATCGCCGGTGTGATGAAAGGCAGGGCCGGTACAATCCGGGACAGCATCGCCCAAGATGCACTCCACACCGTGGCAGCCACCGAGCGAGTGCTGCGCCGTCTGTACGAAGGCAAAACCAAAGATGCCGAAAACCAACTCTATACCCTGATCGGCAAGATGGAAACACTGATCACGGCCAATCCTGATCTGGGGCTCATTCCCGTGGATGTAAAAGTCCGTGTCGTGGATCTCATCTCCGATATCAACGCCATCAACCAAATAGCCAAAGACGCCAAAGCCGCCGTCAAGAAGGGCTATTATCAAGATGCGCGGCGGATTCTGTCCCAATTGGCGAGTGAGGAGATTATCTCCACTTACTATATCCCGCTGGCCACCTATCCCGCCGGCTTGAAAGCTGCTGCAGCCTTGATCAAAGCGGGCAAAGTGGAAGAAGCCAAGTCGGCACTTGTTGAATTGCTCGGCACCGTCGCCATCCAGGAGACTGTCTTTCCGCGACCGGTATTGCTCGCCGAACAGTATGTCCTGGAAGCATCGAAACAAAATCTTGATGACGACAAACAACGGCAAGAGGCTATGCTCTTGCTTGATAATGCGGACTATCAGCTCAAGCTGGCCGATGCCCTCGGCTATGGCCGCAAAAGCAAGGACTTTGCCTCACTCGCTGCCGAAATCAAGGAACTCAAGCGCATCATCCGTGTCAAGGAACGCAATGAGAAGATCGTGGCCTCATTCAACAGCTTGTCCGATCACTTAAAAGTTTTCAGAAAAAGCTTTGGTAATAAGCCGCAGTCTAAACAATAATTGATGTAACTGTTTAGGTACCCGCTGTTTTTGCGCTAAAATGGCCTTTTTGCCCCTGTTTTTGCAAAAATTTTCTCACGTAGCGCTGCTACGCATCAAAAATTTTCGCTTCAACAGGAACAAAAATGCCTATTTTATCCCTAAAAACAGGAGCACCTAAACAGTTACTAATTGATAAATTTTGGGCGGGGCTTATGCCCCGCCCACCTCTAAAACGCACACAGATGAGAACAGTAACGACAATCTTTGATTCCGTAAAACATTGGTGGATACCGATGTTGTTCGGCGTGGCGATGATAGCCACATCCATCCTGGTGCTGATGCGCCCCTTGGAGGCATATATCAGCCTGGCCCTGGTCTTTTCCTGGTTTATCCTGTTGTCAGGAGCCTTTCATTTGGTCTTTGCGCTGCAAAACAGGCGCAGTCTGGAAGGCTGGTTTTGGTACCTGATCATTGCCTTGGCGGAGATTTTTATCGGTGCTGCCATGTTGTTTAATCCCCCGTTGTCGGCGGGCGTATTGCTCCTGTACATGGGATTTTGGTTTGCCTTCCGCGGGGCGATGGCATTGGGTACGGCCTGGTTTATGCGGCAGCTCAAAGTGCCCGGATGGGGATGGTTGTTGGCCCTGGGATTGGCCACGCTGACATTGAGTTTTTTGATGGTGCTGCGCCCTGCCATCGGTGTGTTGAGCATCGTGGCATTGACTTCGGCAGCATTTATGCTCATGGGGATTTTTAGCGTTACATTTGCACTCGGATTGAAAAAACTCAACCGGCTGCTGCACGAGCCGGCCTGATCCGCACGCCGGTCACGGCGTAAACTTTTTTCTCACTCCGGACGGCACAGGCCGATCCGATACAAAACCACAATACATGGTAAACTTGGTTCTGAAAAACTTGAAAGAGATACCCTCCGACTTCGAGCGTGACTTGGTAGAAAAACAAGCCGAAAAGCTCCGGGCCTATTTGGATAAGCGCTTTGCGAAATATTCCAAAAACCTGGAGCTGGAAATCATCGTCAACAAAAGTGCTGCCACGACACTCATTAGTGCAAGCCTGGACCTGAAGTCCAAAAAAGTCGTGATGGCCGAGGAAGACAAGATTCCGGTCAAGGCGGCTACCACGCTGTTTGACAAATTCAAAAAGGCGGTGATCCGCCAGTACGAGCATGAGAAAAAGGAGTACGAGTATAAGCGCAAGCGATAGATGCGCTTTTGTGATACACCGGCTCCGGCATCGCGACCCGATGCCGGAGTTTTTTATGCACGTAGCTTGAGCCAAATGAAATACAGCGAAAAGCCCGTCAAAAACAGCATGCCCAGCCAACTCAAAATCCGCAGCCATAGCCCGGGCCGGTGGCTCTCGGGAAATGCAGAACGCGTCACTAAAATATAATTAATGACCGCCACAAACGGCGCGATCAGAAACGAAATCGTCGTAACCCAATCCACCAGCCGCTTGAAGCCCTTGGGGTCCGTACTCCGGAATACCATGAAGTAGATCAGCGCAAAGGCGCCCACTGCCAATATCACCAGGGAGGCGTTGTAAAACTTATTGTCCCCCAATGCCGCTTTGGCCTTCTCGGGTGACAAAAACAACAACTCCGACGCGCGCTCCAGCACGCGCGAGTAGCCGTCCATCACCGAAATAGAAGTGCCGAACATAATCGAAAAGGCCGAAGCGGCCACGATCCAATAGCTCCACTGGCCGATCGTATGTGTGTACATCTGCACCACCTGATTGGCAAACACCGGACTGCTCGCCGCCGGCTTCACTCCTGTGCCGTACATCAGATAGGCCCCCAGGACGACAAAGCAAAGCGCCAGCACGATCGTCATGCCGTAGCCCAGATTGAAGTCAAACAGACTCTCCCGCAAGCTCGGGTGGTAATCGGTCTCCTTCATCCGCTCCACGGCCCACAGGCTCGTCCATGTCGAAAGATCCACCGCAGTCGGCATCCAGCCCATCAACGCCAGCAAAAACAAAACGGTCTTTTGGTCCTGCCAATGCACGGGCGGAAACAGGTCCACCCCGCGGGCTTGCGGCCCGTGATAGAGGGCAAACAAAAAAGCGATTACCGTGCTGATGAGCAAGACGACACTCACCACCTTGATCAGACTGTCCAGCGTCTTGTATTGTCCCAGGATGAGTACCGAGACGCCCAGCACAAACAGGACCACCGTCACCAACACCAGATTGCCGACGCCCAGCAAATTGTCAAAAAAGCCGGCCGTCACCACGCCCACCGCCGCCATGACGCCAAACATCGTCACTACCGTCATCAGAAAATAGGCCCACAACACCGGCCGTCCCAGCCGTGCATAGCCGTCTATCAGGCTCTCGCCCGTCGCATTGGCGTAGCGCGAGGCATACTCAAAAAACGGGTACTTCAATATATTGGTCGCCAGCACCAACAGCAGCAGGCTGAATCCAAACAGCGCGCCGGCGCGCGTGGACTGCACCAGATGGGATACGCCGATGGCCATCGAAGCGAAGATAATGCCCGGGCCCAGGACTTTGAGAAGATTGCGGTAGCGCATAGTTACTTGGTTTTCACTGTGTTTTGACCGGTGACACAAATATAGCCACTCCACGTAAAAGCCTGAATGACAGGGCCGGAAATACCCACTTACAGGCGTCTCTCTTGATTTTTTCTGCATCAGTCGGGGATGCCTTGTAGCTTTGCAGAAAATCACACTATGCAAAAGGCACTGAAAAGATTGTGGAATACCATGGGACGGCGCTACCAGTCGCATCCCTGGCACGGCATTTACATTGGCGAAGATGCCCCGCAGGTGGTCATGTCCTTCATCGAGATGACCCCGCATGACTCGGTCAAGTATGAAGTGGACAAGGCCTCCGGCTTCCTGAAGGTGGACCGTCCCCAGAAATTCTCCAATATCGTCCCCGCCTTGTACGGATTCATCCCCCAGACCTATTGTGCGGAAGAAGTCGCCGACTTCTGTATGTCCCGTTCCGGCCGGGACGACGTCATCGGCGACGGTGACCCGCTGGACATACTCGTGCTGACCGAACGCAACATCGTGCACGGCAACATCATCGTGCCGGCCGTCCCCATCGGCGGCATCCGCATGATTGACGACGGCGAAGCCGATGACAAGATCATTGCCGTGCTCAAAGGCGACGAGACCTACACGTGGAAGTCGCTGACCGAGTGCCCCGAAGCCATTATCAATCGCATCCGCCACTACTTTCTCACCTACAAGACGATCCCGGGCGAGTCGGTCAATAGTGTTGAGATTGACGCCATCTACAACAAAAACGACGCGCTCGAAGTCATCAACCGTGCGCGCCGCGACTATCGCAAGCACTACGGCAGCATCAGCGGTTCGCTCGAAGAGGCGACTATTGATATCCTGAATGCCAAAAACAAGACTTGACGTCTTGTTTTGGCGGGTGTCATTTCCCGATACAGAATTCCCTGAAGATCATATCCAGCAGATCGTCCGTGGTGATTTCGCCGGTCACCTCGCCCAGGTGGTGGATGATTTTGCGGATGTCCAGTGCGATCAGGTCACCTGACAGGCCGCTCTCCAGAGCCGTGCGGGCATCCCGGAGATTTTCCAAAGCCTTGCGCAGGGCGCCCGCGTGGCGTGCATTGGATAGGATGGGCGTATCCGTGCCGGCTTGTGGTCCGGCGAAATGCCGGTAAAGCGTGTGGCGCAGCTCGTCCAGGTTGTGGCCGGTCTTGGCGGAGATGCCGATGGTGGGGTAAGGCCAATGTGCGGGAGGCGGAGCGGACAGATCGGTTTTGTTTGCGATGACAAGCATCGCGGGGTTTCGGGCTGCCAGTTGCTCCAGGTCTCGTGTGACTTCCCCGGGAGCGGTGGCTTGTGCATCGAAGATGTAGAGGACGATGGCAGCCTTTTCTACTTCGTCCAGTGTGCGTTGGATGCCGATGGCTTCGATTCGGTCTTGGGCCTGCCGGATGCCGGCGGTATCAATGAAGCGGAAGGCGATGCCGCGGATGTTGACGACTTCCTGGATGGTGTCGCGGGTCGTTCCCGGGATTTCGCTTACGATGGCGCGGTCTTCTCGCAGCAAGGCATTGAGCAGCGTGGATTTGCCGGCGTTGGGTCTGCCGGCGATGACTACGGGTACGCCCCGCTTGATGGCATTGCCCAGCTTGAAGCTGTCCAGCAGGGAGGTAATTCCGGTCTCCACTTCATCGAGCAGGTTGCGCAACTGGTTGCGATCGGCAAATTCGACATCTTCTTCGCCGAAGTCCAGTTCCAGCTCGATCAGGCCTGCGATGCGGATGAGCTGCCGGCGCAAGTGGCGCATCTCATCGGCGATCCCCCCTCGCAACTGTCGCATAGCCAGGTCATGGGCGCCCCGGCTCCGGGCGGCGATCAGGTCGGCCACGGCTTCGGCCTGGGTCAGGTCCATTTTCCCGTTCAGGAAGGCGCGCATGGTAAACTCGCCCGGCTCCGCGGCGCGCGCGCCGTGCGCGATGGCCGTTTGCAACACCTCGGTCAGGATATAGGGTGAGCCGTGGCAAGAGATTTCCACGACGTCTTGTCCCGTGTAGGAGTGGGGGGCACGAAACAGGGTGACGACTACTTCGTCCAGCAGTTCGCCCTCGCTGGAATACAGTTTGCCGTAGTGGACGCTGTATCCCGGCTGCTCCCGCAAGTCCTTGCCGCGGAACATGGCGTTTGCAATGGCGATGGCCTCCGGTCCGGAGATCCGGATGACGCCCAGAGCGCCTTCGCCCGGCGGCGTGGACAGGGCCACGATGGTATCATTTAACTGTTGTTTCATAGGCCAAAGTTAATCGCTTACTGGCCAACGGCCAAAGGTCAATGGGAGGCGATGTGATGAGGATTGATGTTGAACTTGTCCCGCACTAACTTGCTTTGCTTGATTTTGGCTTTGGTCCTTCCGCTTATGCTTTTTGTATGATGAATGCCATTTACTCCGCACTAAGGGCAAGTAAGTGCGGGACGTTGAATAACTGCGTTGTTGAACTTGCTTGCGCGTTGAATACGCCCCTGTCGGGGCGTGTTGAACTTGCCCCGCACGCACCCCTGATACTAAAGTACCCTGGACCGTTGACCTTGGACCGTCAAACCGTAAGTGCGGGACGTTGAAATTGCTTGCGGTGAGCCACTTGAACGATGGGGGGCTATGGACCTTTTTCTCACCTGGCATTTGCATATTGTTGGAAAAAGTGATATATTTGGCGCATAGTTTATTTGAAACACAGCGACACGCCTGAAAATCTGTGCCACTCGCCGGCGGTAGATGTTGTTTTAGAGCATTTGTTAAGTGATCTCTTGTGATGTCGTACCGGTAGCCGGCGAAGATTGGAAGGACTATTTTACTGCAGGTCGCTTTTGCGACGGTATGGGACGCGGGCGCTGCCAACGCCCGTCCCGTGCGAGTGCGCGCAGGCGCGCGCGTTCGGGCAGTGCTGCTAATTTGTAGTAACGGCCGGCCCCGGGGCCGGTGATTTGATAATTCAAAACTTTTCGATCATGAAATCATTGACTACTTTACGTCAGATGTTTACATCTCCGCCCGGCACGTCCCGTGTCCGGCATGCATCCCGCCCGATTTTGACTTTTCTTCCCCACGTCGT
>Ga0256832_1001851_pt1 | contig 14431 bp, 16 predicted proteins | sample 134614metaG_FD_190534 | JGI IMG/M metagenome (GOLD analysis project Ga0256832, IMG submission 190534) | Hydrothermal vent microbial communities from Lau Basin, Pacific Ocean - 134-614 | ecosystem: Environmental > Aquatic > Marine > Hydrothermal vents | place: Pacific Ocean: Lau Basin | collected...
CCGGGCAAGAGATTATCGGATATGTCCTAAACAAGTCCAAGAATAAGGTAAAACACTCCAGCAGTGGATATTACTATAATAGATACGGTTACGGGTATGGCTATAACTATGGCAACGGTTACGGAAAAGATAAGTAAATTGCAGATCTGGACAGATAAGAGTTGCTTTAGTGAGGTTGTCGCAACCTCCCTTCTCCCGGCTCTTCGCAAAACGGTGTGGAACCTCAGTAGAATAGCGCCACCACCCCAGATCATAAGAGGAGGCGCTATGGAACTCGAAGAGCACTACGGTCAGCTGCTGGGTATCACCAGTCCATGGGAGATCTACCGCGTTGAACTGAAGCTGGAAGCGCAGCGTGTCGATATCTGGATCGAATACACGGATGACGAAGGGCCCTGCCCCGAATGCGGATAGGCATGTTCCAAGTACGACACGCGCAAGGAACGGACTTGGCGTCATCTCGATACCATGCAGTTTGCTACCTATCTGCATTGCGAAGTGCCAAGAGTTCGCTGTGGCAAGCACGGCGTGAAGAGTTTGAGCGTTCCCTGGGCGGGGAAGAACAGCCGTTTCACCTTGCTGTTCGAAGCTTTTGCCATCCGGGTGTTCAAAGCCGCTCGGAGCGTCGAAGAAGCAAGGAAGCTGCTGCGTCTAAACTGGCACCAGGTCGATGCCATCAAGGCGCGTGCAGTTGAGCGCGGGCTGGCCCGACGCCAAGAGGCGAGTATCGACTATCTTGGTATCGATGAAAAACAGTTCCGTTCTGGTCACGACTACGTCAGCAATCTCTATGACCTTACCGGTGGACGCGTACTCGACGTCGTCGAAGGCAGAACCGAGAATGCCTGTAAGCGTCTGATAGAGGGGCATTGACGCTGGAACAGCAGTGCCAGGTCACGGCAGTTACCCTAGACATGTGGCAAGCCTATGCCAACGCCGTCTCAGAGACCCTGCCACAGGCGGATATTGTGCATGTCCGCTTCCATATCAGCCAGCACCTCAACGATGCGGTAGACAGTGTCAGGCGCGCGGAAAACAAGGCACTCGGCAAGGTGGGAGACATCCGCCTGAAAGGCAGCCGTTACTACTGGTTGAGCAACGAGGAGAACCTCGACAAGGAACGCGCCGAACAGTTTGCTGCACTGAAGAAGTCAGACCTGAAAGTGGCTCGTGCATGGGCGATCAAGGAGATGTTCCGCGACTTCTGGGGCTACCGGTATGCCGGCTGGGCCGAGCGCCATTTCGAGCGCTGGTACGCCTGGGCCATACGCAGCCGGTTGGAGCCGATCAAGAAGAAAGCAAGGATGATCAAGAGCCATTTGCCCAATATCCTGACTTATTTCAAACACAGGATCAGTAACGCTGTAGCAGAAGGATTGAATTCGAAAATCCAGACGATCAAGGCCAGTGCCCGGGGTTATCGATCCTTTGAAGGATTCAGAAATAGCATCCTGTTTTACTGCGGCGGGCTGGATATGGAGCCGTAGGCTTCACACAAATCTACGAAGAGCCCAAAATAGTTTTGATATTCCTCGCCAGCATATGGATTATATTGGTGCTCAGAACTTGATGATCTATCTATCCAATTATGAGACAACTAATAAGATCCTAGAAATTATTTATACTAAAGATATATAGCCTGCTAGAAATTATTAATATTAATCTAACCTGATCGTATCAGCTTGTCGTTTCTAGGTTATTATGAAAAAAATTATTCTAATTTCACCTGGGCCAGTTGATGGCTATCCCCCAGTTCAACACCAGGCGAGACTATTGGTCCAAGCAGGCTATGGCGTTGAATTAATCTCGACGCCACTTCCCGGAGTTGGGGAGATTGCGTTCTCGTGCCCCAATGTAACGATTCGTTCCATAGCGTTGCGAACAGGTCGGGGTGTTGCCAGTATTTTCCGAACTACTGATTTCGTCCATATGATTGCGGGTGTGCGTAGGTTTTGCGGGCAGGCGCTTGTGGCTGAAATTGCTTACGATCCCATTGGCATGTTCTATAGTGATCTGGTGCCGTTTCGTCCGAAGCTACGCATCGCTCATTTTCATGAAACCCTTGTGCATTTTGATCAGTTGAGAGTTGAAAAGCGGTTGAGGGGTGCAATCAGAGGATTTCAGAAAATTATTGTGGCGGATGCGGAACGGGGAGAGATCCTGCAGAAGCAGCTGAAACTTTCTGAGTTGCCCATGGTAGTTCCCAACTATCCGATGGCTGATCCTGAGCGGAAGCTGTTTGAGGACGTATCGGACATCAGAGACGGATTTGAAGTTATATACTGTGGGTCGATTGGTCTTAATCAAAAACTTGATTTTGTAATAGCGTCGGTTGCGCATTGGCCGCCTTCCGCGTTCTTGACCATTATTGGTAATGACAAAACAACGATTGCTCAGGCCTTGAAGAATGATGCCGAGGCAAGGGGTGTCAAGGATCGGGTACGGTTTGAGGGATGGGTTGACTATAGTCAGCTAGAAATGCGTCTGCGGCAGGCCGATCTTGGTATCTGTCTGCTCGCTTCAGGTTTTGAGCAGTTGCGCACCGCCTTGGGCGCTAGTAACAAGCGCTATCAATATATGCAGGCTGGGTTGCCTCAGATAGGTGATATGAATCCAGGCGTACCACAATTTCTGGAAGGACAGAAGATTGGTCGTGTTCTGCATTCCTATTCTGAGGAAGAGCTCGCCCGGATTGTCGCTGAATATGAGGATGATCCAGACAAATGCCGAGAGGAGGGCGCGAGGGCGCGTGAGTTGCATCTGACGAAGTACAATTATCAGATGGTGTTTGCGCCAATGCTTGATTGGCTGAATGAACAGCGGATGACGATGCAATGAAGATCGTCATTCCGAATTTTCCGGAGCCAGATAGTTTTGTAGATAATGTTGTCTTCACGCTCAAGGCTATGGGCCATGACGTCGTGACACCGTTAAAAAGGCTCGGACGCTCTCGGTATGTATCACTTAATGTTGCGCGGGAATTTTGGCAGAAAGCCTTTCCGCAGAGCTGGACGCCAGCCGAGAAATGGGTTGTGGCAATGGCTCGCCAGAATCCGCCTGATATGGTTTTATGCCTGACGCAGAGCCTGCGTCAGGAGATGTTGGAAGAGTTGCGTAAGTGCGGAGTTACGCGGCTGGTTGCCTGGTGGGGCGATACGCCCGCCAATATGCGTGGGATGGGGCTCCTGGCAAAGGGATGGGATCTAATATTCATCAAGGATGCGGCTGCTGTTGCCAAATTCCGGGCTGTCGGATTGGATGCCGAACTGCTGCATGAAGCCATGAACCCTGCGTGGCACAAGCGCATGTTTAAAGCGATTGGACAGGAGGTCGTAGTCGCTGGGAACTATTATGGATACAGGCAATATCTAGTGGCTCGCTTGCTTGATGCCGGTGTGCCGATGGTGCTGTATGGTCAAAAGCCACCGCTTTGGGCAGAGTTGTGTGTTAAAAAAGCCCATACCGGGCGCTATATCACAAAGGAAGAAAAGAGCGAGGTTTTTGGATCTGGACTTGCCTGCCTCAACTCCACCGCATTGTCGGAGGGAAATTCGCTTAATTGCCGGGCTTTCGAGATTGCGGGAACTTGTGGGCTTCAGCTTATAGAAAACAAGCCCGCTGTTGCTGACTGCTTCGAGCCTGGATTAGAGGTTCTGACCTATTCATCTGTCGATGAAATAGTAGAGCATTTGCAACGGGCACGAAAGGATCCTAAGTGGGCACTGAGCGTCCGCGAGGCGGGTCATGCCCGTGCAAATGCACACCACACTTATGAGATGCGCCTTGCATACATTTTAAAACAGATTGACCTGAAATAAGGAACAGGCTCTTGAATAGTAGGTTTTATCCGGTATCCATGCCCTCGATCACTCGGATTGAGGAGCAGTATGTCATGGATGCAGTACAATCAGGATGGATTTCATCTATTGGAAAATATGTAACCCGATTCGAAGATGAGTTTGCCTCCTTTTGCAGAGTGTCGTATGCGGTGGCGACATCAAATGGAACTGCGGCTCTCCATCTTTCACTGAAGGCGTATGGCATTGGTGAAGGTGATGAAGTAATTATGCCCGATTTGTCCTTTATCGCGACCGCCAATGCCGTGCTGATGACAGGAGCAAAGCCAGTATTTTGTGATATAGAGGCTGAAACATTATGCATTAACCCTGAACTGATAGAAGAAAAAATTACATCGAGTACAAAGGCTATCATTCCAGTCCACCTCTATGGGCACCCCGCTAACATGCAAGCTATAATGAAATTGGCGAGGGCGCGGAATCTCTATGTAATTGAGGATGCTGCTGAGGCGCATGGCGCTGAAATTCACGGTCAGCGCGTTGGCGGCTTCGGAGATTGCGCTACTTTCAGTTTCTACGGCAATAAAAATCTCACTACGGGTGAAGGAGGGATGATTACGTCAAATGATACAGATTTCATCGAGCGATGCAGGATGTTGCGTGATCACGCGATGAGCTCAAATAAGCGCTACTGGCATGATGAGCTTGGCTTTAATTATCGATTAACCAATTTACAGGCGGCGCTCGGATGTGCCCAGCTCGAGCGCGCGTCGGAGCTGCTTGCAGCTAGGAGGCATAATTTCGAAATGTACAAAGCGCGCCTTGGAGGGTGCCAAGGTCTCAGGCTCAACCGAACTATGGACTGGGCGCTGAATAGTTACTGGATGGTTTGCCTTGAAGTTGAGGGAATGGACGAGGTAAAACGGGCAACACTAATGACAAGATTGATACAGGTGGGGGTCGACACAAGGCCATATTTCTATCCCATGTCAAAAATGCCCTACCTGCCGGATGCTGATACTCCGATAAGTCATCATATCTCTCAAATAGGGATAAATCTGCCAACTTATGTTGGGCTCGAAGAAGCAGATATCGACTATATCTCTGAGCAAGTACTTCGAGTAGTAGGAGAAGTGAAGAATCATAATGATTAAAACCCTGCTTTTTTCCGCTATAGAAGATATGCTGCGTGATCTTAGTGGGCCGTTGGGCATCAGGCTTCGGCGCATTTATTATAGAAGACGCCTGAAGCGATGCGGTAAAGGATTGGTAATCGAACCCGGCGTTCATCTTGTCCAACCAGACTATATCTCTCTTGGGCAAAACGTTTGGATTGATCGTAATGCGGTACTTATCGCCGGGGCGCCGGACACAAATGCGTATATCGAGCAACGAAAAAATGAAGATATAACGATCGCCCCTGGAGAAATCATCATCGGTAGTGATAGCCACATTGGTATCGGCGCAATAATTCAGGGACATGGGGGCGTCGAAATAGGCGACTGTTTTACTGCCTCGCCGTCGGCAAAAATATATTCCTTCTCAAACGATTACCGGTTGTGTCGCAATGGAACGATCCGAGTACGACAGGCCAAACAATACTATTTGCAGACTCCGGTTCATATAGGAAGAAATGTTTGGATTGGGATGAATGCGATCATAGTGGGCCACTCTATCGGTGCAGATTGCTTCATCAAACCCGGCGCCACTGTTGCCGCTGACATGCCCGTCAATTCGATTGTTGAAGGGACGCCGGCTAAGAGTACCCAACAGCGATTTCAGGAAGCAAAGGCGGATCTGTAAGGTATGGAAACTGGCGGTATGGAAACTGGCGACATCAGTACCCAAATGTTATTTATAATGATCGTTTGGGTCGCCATGGTTGTTATCGTAGTGCGCAGCACCATGCGCTCAAGCGCTGGAACTATTGGGCTGCCGGCAGCCTATTTATTCGCCACGACATTTCTTTATATTGGGGCGATCACATATATAGTTCCGGGATATTCGCAGTTCGCGACAGGAAATCTCTATCTTAAAAGTTATGATTTCACTGAAAGTACGGTGATAAAAGGCACCTTGGCAACCTTGATCGGGATTGCAGGGTTCACCATCGGAACGCTGCTTGTAAGAAGCGGCACGAATTCATGGCGGAGCGGTGAGATTATCACCGTGGGTGAGAATTATCGAAGGGCTCTAGTTTTGGGGCTCGCAGGGTTGGGGGTGACTGGTTTTCTTCTCAATATGGTGCACATCACCTTTCCAATGAAGGATGTGTTTCTACAGGTTGGGCGCAACGCGGCTGTCGTTGTTATTTGTCTTGGCGCGGTTTTGGCAGTACGGGATGGTCGCGGTTATAAGTCCTGGGCTATGTGGGCCGCGGTTATCCCACTGACCTACCTGATTGTCTGGGGCTTCGTATCTTATGGGTTTATCGTGTTTACAATTTTTGTTGGATTCTGGTTTTCGATATTGGCCAGTAGGCGCCTAAGCAGAAAAAAAATAGCGTTTTCAGCATTTATAATAACCTATGTTCTATTGTCGGTATTCGTTGGATATATGTCGTTTCGGGCGGAACTGCGTGAGGTCATTTGGGGTGGGGCTGGTTATGGCGAACGAGTCTCGGCAATCTTCAATGCCTTTGCGAATACAAAATTACTCAACCCATTTGATTTTGAAAGTCTTGACTGGCTTAACATACGTCTCAATCAGTACATTTTTGTTGGTAAGGCTATCGAATATCATGATCAGGTTCCTGACTTGTGGCTGAACGGTAAATCGTTGTTGCTATCTCTGATAGCCTGGATCCCGCGTGTTTTTTGGCCGGGAAAGCCACAGATGGGTGGCAATCACTTCGTTGCCGAACATACCGGTATGACGTTTTCCGATAGTGCGACATTTGGTGCTGGTCCGGTGTTCGAGTTTTATGTCAATTTCGGCTATGTTGGTATATTTATCGGATTTGTCGTTTTGGGATATATTTTGCGCTTGATAGACGCCCGGGCATCGATTTCGTTGCGCCAAGGGCGATTGCATTCCTTTGCCCGTCTGTTTACAGTCGGTATTTCCATTATTGCTCCATTGAGCGAAATTTTCTTTGTTGTTTCATCTGCGGTGGCATCCTGGCTGGTCATTGACGCAATGGCTCGGGTGATTCGGACCATCGTAGGGGATAACGGGCGCTCGCTTCCGAGCAATCAGAGCTTTCTTGCTGATGATCCTCGTCAATCGATGCCGAAAGCCCCCCCGAGACAATGAGACTGCTTGTTATCGAACCTGGGATTCGCCTGTGGGGATCTGAGCGAGCTTTTCTATCAAGCCTGCCAGCGTTGATTCCCGTTTGTGAACACTTGGTGATTGTGGCGCCTCCTGAAGCAGAACTGATCGAGGAGCTGTCTAATTATGACGTTAAGGTTGAAGTCGCCGATATAGGTTACCTAAGCAGACGTGGCTATATTTCCCGGATCAAGATCGCGCTGCACCTTATTAAGATATGCCGCAAACACAGGATCGACAGAATTTATCTCAATCAGGCGGGTTTATGCCGGGTTGTTCACGCTGTGGCGCGACTGTTGAAGCTGCCAACAATCATGCATGTCAGGCTTGTGGAAGATATCCCCCGCTGCGCGGCTCTAAAGGCGACAGAAAACGCGCCGATTGATTTGATTTTTGTCAGTAATGATATGCAGGCCCGCTATTCCGAAAAGCAGACGCCGGAGTTATACAAGCGACTGTTCACAGTCTATGATCCCTATGAACTAGGCGACGGCGAAGATTGTCTGGTTGAGCGTCCCATTGAGGTGGCCTGCGTTGGGCGATTGGCTGAGATGAAGGGGCAGGCAGAATTGATTGAGGCATTGGCCATCTGCCGAGACCGGGGCAGTAATATGGATCTTCATTTCATTGGTGCCCCTGCGGATAACGACCCCTACGGATCCAAACTCGCGTTGCGCGTCGAGGAACTGGGGTTGCAGGATAAGGTCGTTTTTCTTGGTTATCGGTCTGATGCAACGCAGTACATGCGCTCTTGCAAACTTGTCGCGGTCCCTTCCCGGTACGAGACTTTGGGGCGAGTCATTTATGAAGCATGGGAGGCGGGTGCCATGCCCATGTGTTCACGCGACAGCGGTGGCGCTGCCGAAATGTTGATCGCGTCTGGTGGCGGGATGCTCTATGACGGGCATTCTCCTGGAAGTATTGCAAGTGCCTTATGTGAGGCAGCTAGTTTGTCTGAACAGGAGCGATGTGCCCGTGTTGAAAAAGGAAGGAAATGGGCGAGGGAGAATCTCTGTCTTTCCGCCTACCGGGGGAGGCTTACAGGCGTGTTGTTTTAATAGTCATTATTTTAGTCACCCTAAGATAAGGTTTATGAATAGATGAAAAAAATTAGTACCATACGACGGATAGGCAAAGTGGCGTTGGATTCTTTGCCATCGCCTGTTTCTGGAAGGTTGAGAGCTATCAAGCGGTCATTGTTAAATTGCCGGTCAAGCAGTGATGTATTCACGAAGATTTATAAAGTGAACGGCTGGGATGGTACAGAATCACTCTCCGGCCCAGGTTCCACGCTGGCTTCTACGGTTAATATTCGCTCGGCTCTTCCGGAGTTGATCAAAGAATTCGATATAAAATCCATCCTTGATGTTCCTTGTGGTGATGCCTATTGGATTGGCAAGTGTATTCCTCAAGGTGTGACCTATATCGGTGGCGATATTGTTCCTGAAATCATCGAAAGGAACAGGCTGGAGAAGTTGAACCTGGGAGAGTTCATTGTATGCGATATAGTCAACGATGAGCTGCCTGATGCGGATATAATAATAGTCAGGGATTGCTTTATTCATTTGCCAAATAAGATGATCAGGCTGGCTCTTGAAAACATAAAGAAAGCAAATATAGGATATATTCTTACGACGACCTATCAAGGGGTGGTTGACAATGTCGATATAGAATTAGGCGGATTTCGGCCAATTAATCTAACATTAGAGCCATTCTCTTTACCCACGCCAATTTGCTCCATTATGGAGAACGGTGAAGAAAAGAGCAGTGGCAAGAGTATGGGTTTGTGGCTGGTTAAGGATTTAAGATCGCGTGGTTAGGGAGGTTCTATTTGCGCATACTCTACCTAACTCCAGGGTGCTTTGACAAGGGCGGAATTAGTCGCTATTCACGTTATCAGATAGAGGCGCTGCGCGAGATACATGGCGTGGACAATGTGCGTGTTATGTCGTTGCTTGGTCCAGGCGGGGATAGTTTCGAAGAGAATTTTGAAACATATTGGCATGGGCGCGGGGATAATACATATGTTGATAACAGGGACCGCATAGAATTCGCCATCCGAACTTTGGCGCTGGTGGCGTTATGGCGGCCCGACATTATTCATTCCGCCCATGTCAATTTCGGGCCACTGGTAATCAAAGCAGCAAGGCTTGCGGGTGCGAAAACGGTTCTCAATGTATATGGCCTGGAGATCTGGAGTGGTTTGAGTGCTCGCCGGAAGGCTCATATGGCGCGGCTTAGTGCCATAATCGCCGATTGTCATTTTACTGCCCGTTATGTCGAGGACGAAGAATTACACGCACAGCCGCCGACTGTCATCTGGGATTGTGTTGATCTTGAGCGCTTCACCCCCAATACCGTCAATCGATTCGTGCTTGAAAAATATGGGATTCCTGACCCGAAAAAACATTTTCTTGTCGTGAGTCTGGGGCGACTCGCTCAGGCAGCAGCGCATAAAGGCTTCGATAGGCTTATCAAGGTTATAGCGCCACTGGCGCATGAACGGCCGGAATTGAGACTGGTGATTGCCGGTAATGGTGACGACCGGCTACGTCTTGAGGCTTTGGCCAAAGATTGCGGTATTGAAAAACAGGTGGTTTTTTCCGGTTCGGTGGATGAAGCGGACTTGCCGGAAATCTATCGCGCTGCGCACGTGTTTTCTCTGGTGAGTGATCGAGGCCATGGTCGGGGCGAGGGTATCCCGTTAACACCACTTGAAGCCATGGCCTGTGGCGTTCCAATATTGGTCGGGAATCAAGATGGTTCGCAAGAGGCCGTTGTGGCAGAGCGAAATGGCTTTGTCATCCCGCCCCATGATGAGGCCACTCATCGGGCAGCCCTGTTGCGGCTTATGGATAATCCCGAACTGCGGAAGAAAATGAGTAACGAGGCTTGTCGAGTGGCCCGGGAGTATTTCAGTTATAGGCAGTTCGTTGAAAAACATCGGAATTTCTATATCGCGACTCACGGTCGGGTCAGGGAATGATCAGTGAATAGTGTCTTGAACCCCGCCAAGATGCTCCTGAAAGCCGCTTTCGCTTCTCGCTATGTGCGGGCTGTGGCGACCTTGTCTACAGGCCAGTTTATTGCTGCCGCCATTCCCATTCTGGCCGCGCCTGTGCTTGGACGTCTCTATTTGCCGGTAGACTATGGCATGCTGGGCACTTATATGGCTATCGCCAATGTTTTGGGTGCCATGAGCACGCTACAATTTGCCCAAGGCATCATTGCGGAAAAAAACGAGCGCCGCGCAATATTGCTGGTTTATGTTTGCTTCTTGTCCGCAACCGCCGTGTCGTTGGTTGCACTTGTGGTCGCACTGGCAACCTATCATTATATGGGTGAAAGTGCGGCTTATGCATCGGTTCGCGGCTGGATGCTTATGTTACCGCTCACCTCCATGGCTGCCGGAGCAACAACGGCCATTGCGACGCTTGCAAACCGTCATCAGCGCTATGGCTTCATGGCCCGAATTCAGGTGCTAGCCGTGGCGGTCACAGTGAGCATGTCCATTTTTCTTGGATTGCTCGACTACGGCGTGCATGGGTTGTTTATAAGCTATTTTTCTGGCCAGGTCATCACGATTGTCGCCCATCTGCGACTCTACAGATTATTGATGCCTGAATTACCTAAGATTAATTGGGCAAAACTAGTGACAATTGCTCGTCGTCATCGTGATTTCCCGTTTTACACGCTACCTTCGGAGATCGTTGGAACCATTAACCTGCAATTGCCGATATTCGCCCTTAGCGCTGTTGGCGCCGTGCCATTGCTAGGGTCATTTACGCGGGCACGACAGCTCATATCCATGCCATTGACACTGCTTGGCTCATCTGTTGGTCAGGTATTTCGTCAAAGGGCATCGAGGGATTATCTAGAGCATGGCACATGTCGCCCGATATTCAAGCGCACCTTTCTGACGTTGGTGCTGATTGGATTGCCACCGACTATCATCCTGATGGTTATCGCTCCTGATTTATTTCGTTTATTTCTTGGTCGAAACTGGGGGCAGGCCGGAGAGGTTGCACGGATCCTCGCGCCGATGCTTTTTCTACGTCTAGTTTGCTCACCGATATCCACGGTATTTTATTTTACAGGGGCGCAGAAGCAGGCATTTCTGTTAATGGGTGCCGGGGTGGTGCTCGTTGCTATAGGTGTATTGCCACCAGTATTTTCTGACACAGACCCGTATATTTCTATTTATGGATTTTCGTTAGCGTATTCCATAATATACTTGTGCTTTCTTGCTGGAAGTTGGCACTTTTCAGTAAGGCCGCAATAAATTAGAGGAATAAGCACATGCTCAGACTAATGTATTGGACAAATTTTCTTCGGCGGGCATTGCGGGCTCCTTATGGCATAGCATCAAAAGTTCTACAACTTCTGCCCGCATTTGATTTTATTAAGGAGACAAAACACTCTAATATACCAATAAGTTTTGACGCATGGTTTCGACAGCAGGTCATGGGGATCAACTATGGGCCATATTGGCCGGTTGACCCGGCAAGCCGTGTTATTGGCTGGAGAAAAATATATGCAGGTGTTGGTGTGGCGCCGGGTTTTTCGCCCGGGTGTTATATCCAGGCACTTGGAGAGCTATATATTGGTGATTATACAATAATTGCACCCAATGTTGGTATTATAAGTAGTAACCATACTTGTGAGAATCTCAAAAAACACGATATTGGCAAGGTGGTTATAGGGCGCTATTGCTGGATTGGCATGGGGGCTATCATACTACCTGGGGTTACGCTTGGTGATTTCACAACCGTTGGAGCTGGTGCCATCGTCACTCGTTCATTTCCTCAAGGTTATTGCGTAATCGGTGGCAATCCCGCAAAAATAATCAAGAAACTTGATAAATCAAGGTGTATTAGTTTTAAAGATAAGTATGAATATCACGGCTTTATTCCAAAATACGAGTTTGAAGAATTCCGCAAAAAGAATCTTTTGGTATAGGCGATGGCAAGTCAGTCGGAGAGCAAATAGTTAAAGGTCCCTAGTCCATGATTTTAAGTCAGTTAGGAATAAGTGTATTCTGGGAGGGGGTGAAATGATTAATGTATTGGTCATCGCATTGCAATTTGCACCGGTGCAATCTACTGGTGCTTTTCGTTCTATAGCATTCGTAAAGTATTTATCTGAATTTGGAATTCGTCCAATTGTGGTGACGATTGAGAAGGAAGAAGCTTCATCTGCATTTGGAGCCATGATAAATCCTTCATTACTTTTAGGCTTACCAAGTGATCTTGATATCAATTATATTAGATCAAACATAGCGGTTGGAAAAGAAGGAAAAATAGAACGGTATTTTAGGCTTCTAACCAGCTTTGATGATCGTTTCTATCAAAGATATCTAACTTCACTAATGAACAGCATAAAGAATATTCTTTCTCAGCATTCTATCGATGTGGTTTATGCAAGTATGCCGCCATTTGGAGCGGCACGTCTCGCAGAAAGTGCAGCTATGAATTTGGGAGTGCCGTTGATTATGGATTTTAGAGATTCCTGGGCAGAATGGGAGCTAGGCCCACACCCTACATATTTGCACTATATAAAAAAGAGGAAAGATGAGGCGCAAGCATTTTCGGCTGCAACGAAGGTTATTTGCACAACCAAGCAAATGCGTGACTTATTTGTAAAAACTCATCCTCAAATATCCGTGGAGAAGTTTAATGTTATACATAATAGTTTTGATGGAGAATTGTTCAAGCCATTTGACATCAATTCGGTTGGTGAGAAGGAGCTTTTCAATATTGCTTATGTGGGAAGCTACTATTATACGCCCAAAAGTGAGTCGAACTTCGTTGAAAAACTGAAAAACCCCCACCGCATCCTTCAATACCACCGCGGCAGGGAAGATTGGAGTTATCGTTCGCCACTCTATTTTTTTAAAGCGTGGCAGCACCTGTTTTCCAAGGCCCCTCAAGTCGCTTCACGTATACGATTCCATCATATTGGCAGGATACCCGATTGGCTTGAATCGATGGCTAATGATTATAGTCTTGGTGATTACTGCAAATTTGAGGGGGCCGTTCCTCAGCAAGAGTTGGCGGCAATGCTCAGAAGCATGGACGCGCTGCTTGTTACATCCATGAAACGAAAAGTCGGCGAAGACTACTTTATTGCATCAAAGACCTTTGAGTATCTGCTTGCAAAAAAGCCAATACTGGGTTTTGTAACGAAGGGATCTCAGCGGGAGTTTCTGGAAAATACAGGTGTTGCTTTAATATGTGATCCGGATGATTTGGATAATGCGTCGATATCGATTAAGAATTTAGTAAACGGCAATGTCTCTTTCTCCCTTAATGCAGATTATGTCAACAAATTTAGTAGTCGAGAAATGACTAAGAAACTGTCTAAACTTATTCATAACGTAGCCGTATAGAAAATGACTGCCATACGATAAAGATATTAAATGTCGTCGGTGCTCGACCAAATTTTCTAATAAAAGCGCCAATAAGTGATGCGATGAGTGCCGTACCCGCTATTAGCCCCTGCTTGGTTCATTTAGGGAATCTCTGACTAATTCCCCCATCTGCTAAAATAGCAGCATTCGAAAGATCAGGATGCAGGGGAAAATCATGCGCCAGCAAAGCTTCGCCGACGAGGCCTTCGAGCGTTTTCGCAAGCCGACCCGTAGAGAGTTGTTTCTACAGCAGATGGACCAGATCATCCCGTGGAAGGAGCTATGCCAGGTCATAGAACCCTGGTATCCGGCTCCCAAGGGACCAGGCAGATGTCCCGTTGGCATAGAAAGGATGCTTCGCATCCACTTTTTGCAACACTGGTTTGGTCTGTCTGATTCAGCCGCAGAAGAGGCGCTCTATGATTCTCGGGCGATGCGTCGCTTCGTGGGTATAGATCTTGGCGTCGAGCCGGTACCGGATGAAAGCACCATCCTGAACTTCCGCCACTTGCTTGAAGAGCACGACTTGGGAGAACAGCTTTTTATCTGATCGATGCCTATCTTCAAGAGAACGGCCTGAAGGTTGGCAAGGGTACGATCGTCGATGCCACCATCATCGAGGCGCCGAGTTCCACAAAGAATCAGCAGAAGGCACGGGATCCCGAGATGAAGGTAAGCGCCCAAGAATCCACCCTATTGCATCTTCTTGACAGGCATGTTCCAGGGCAGCAGGGCCTCAATATCCTCAACCGTCTTGGCATTCCCGATGTGCTGTAGCACATGGTGGATATAGGCAAACGGTTCCACGCCATTGGCCTTGGCCGTCTCGATCAGGCTGTAGATGGTGGCGCTGGCTCGGGCCCCACGCGGGGTATCGGCAAGTCGAGTCAGCCAGGGGGAATTTCACCCCCAGGCTGCTCACAGAACCGTACGTGACAGTCTCCCGTCATAC
>Ga0256832_1001852_pt1 | contig 14431 bp, 11 predicted proteins | sample 134614metaG_FD_190534 | JGI IMG/M metagenome (GOLD analysis project Ga0256832, IMG submission 190534) | Hydrothermal vent microbial communities from Lau Basin, Pacific Ocean - 134-614 | ecosystem: Environmental > Aquatic > Marine > Hydrothermal vents | place: Pacific Ocean: Lau Basin | collected...
ACATTGAAAACTATACTGAAGAATCTGATCCCGGCCGGAAACCGGGAAGAGGGTTGGAGTCGAAGGTTTAGAACTTGCTGCCCATCGTGAATTCGAAGACGGCAGTATCGTCACCGGACTTCTTGTTGAGAGGAGTGGCGAATACCAGATTGATAGGCCCGAAGGGAGATTTCCATTCGACCTGCGCACCGACGGAAGCACGATTGATCCACCCGCGATCATCGATATTTTTGTAGATGGTGTTTTTGATCATTCCATAATCCACGAATCCTGTCAGGCGCATATTATTGGTAATCATATCGAGTGGGATACTTGCCTCGATACTGTTGACGACGATCCGATCCCCACCGGCAATATACTCGTGTCCGGTCACATCGGTATATCGTGGTGAAATCGATCCCGGTGCGAATCCACGCACACCGTCACGGGAACCGCCCAGAGTATACATCTCCGCGATGGGAGTATATCCGCCGTCATCCATATAGCCCAGGTGGAGCTTGTAACGCCAGATCAGATCGTAATCGATCAAATCCTCCATTCCGTAATAGGCGGCGAATTTGAAATCGGCTTTCCAGAAATCGGCATCGCCTCCTACCCCGGCATACTCCAGACTGAGATTACTGTAAATACCTTCCCGGGGAACATAGTAGTCATCGGTATTGTCAAAGGTAAACGATCCGAGAATCGATGATTTTTTATAGGATTCGTAGGCTCTGGGGTCGACTCCTACGGGTGGAGTGTAGTCGTGATAATCTACATCTGTATAGCTGTATCCCAGCGAGGCATGCATATGCCGACCGATCTTTCTACCAAAACTGAACCATCCCCCGGTCCGACTGACCGTATAGTTTTCGGTTTCAGTGTCATCATATTCATATTCCTGCCTCGAGTCATAAATCCCTACCGAAAAGCTGAAGAGTGTATTGAAGACCCGCGGATCTTTGAAGGAGAGTGCATAATTGTGACTCTTCTGCCCGTATTCGAGATTGACTGATCCGGCGATCCCTGTTCCGAAAAGGTTGCGATCCGATACAGCGGCATTGATCATAAAACCGTCATAGCTTCCATATCCGACCCCACCGGAAATACTCCCGGTCTGGGCTTCGGTAACTTCGACAAGCAGATCCATCTCATGATCGTTGATCCGCTGGGGCTTGACGACAACTTTGTCGAAGAAACCGGTCCGCTGGAGTTCTTTTTTCGTATCCTGCAGGTCGGTATAGCTGAAGAGATCACCCGGGGCCAGATAGACATAGCGTCGGATCACATAGTCCAATGTTTTGGTATTTCCGGTGATGATCACGTCATGGATAGTGACTTTTTTGTTGGGATTGATCTGATAGGTAACAGCGACAGTATGCTTTTGGGAGTCTTTCTTGAACACCGGTTTGATCTGGGCATATGCATATCCCATGTCACCGACTTTCTCCTGTATGGTCTTCAGGTCATGACGCAGTTTTTTCACATTGAAGATCTTGCCAGGCTTGAGTTTCAGATCTTCCATGATCTGGTCGACCTTGAGTTCCGGAACCTTTCCGGTGATTTTGACATCAGCGACGGTATAGGGCTCTCCCTCCTCGACAACATAGGTCACTTCAGCCTTGTGATTGGCAAAATCCATCTTCATCAGCGGTTCGGCCACTTTGGCATCGAGGAAACCGCGCTCCAGATAGGCTTCCCGGATCCGCATCTGATCATAGGGAAGCTGATCGGGCACGGCTTTTCCTCCCCCGCCACCGATAATCGGGATCCAGCTGAACCAGGTCCCTTCTTTGTTGACGAGGTTGTCCTCCAGGTCGGATGCGGAGACCTTCTTGTTCCCGACAAACTTCACCTTGTCGATCTTGATCTCTTCCCCTTTGTTGACATCGAAAGTGATCGCCACTCCATCATTGACCGGCTCGACCTTGGTTTCGACCGTGGTCCCATAGAGTCCCTGAGCCTCCAACGCCTTGACGATAGCCGCTTTGGCATGCTGGATCCTGGCCGGGGTATAGAGATCCCCTTTTTTCAGGCCGATAAGATCCAGCAGTTTGTCGGAGTCACTGATCCCCTCGATCTCGATACTGGTGATAGGTGCCTTATGAGGCACTGCCGCCTGGACCGTCATCGCCGACACTGCGAAGAGCACCAGAATTACAGCTTTTTTGAACATGCGCATCCCTTTTTCCCACTCAGAAAGTTTTTCATCAATATACTACCCAGATTTGACTAAAATAAAATTGATAATATTTTTGTATTATTTAATATTTCGAACGGAAAATCCCATTTCAAGGAAAATAGATGAAAGTTGGAATAATCGGCCTCGGTCTGATGGGCGGATCCTTCGCTCTTGCAATGCGTGATCGCTATGATGACCTGGAGATACTGGGTTACGATCACAATGACCAACACTGCATCGAAGCACTGGAACTCAATCTCGTGGACAAAATCACCGACGATCTGGAGGATTTTGAAACACTGGACCTGATCGTTTTGGCGATACCGGTCAATGGGATCATCTCTGTCCTTCCCCGACTCAGCTCCGTTTCAGAAGAGACGACCATCATCGACTTCGGCAGTACCAAAAAGATGATCGTCGACTCGGTCCCTGCCGAGATACGGCGGAACTTCGTCGCGGCCCACCCCATGACCGGCACAGAAAAATTCGGACCTTCCGCCGCTCAGGCCGACCTCTACCGGGGCAAGGTCGTCGTCCTGTGCAACGTGGAAGAGAGCGGAGAGATTCAGCGGCGCCTTGCCAAAAAGATCTTCAGCGATCTGGGGATGAAGATCTTCTACATGGATGCCGCGGAACATGACCGCCATGCGGCTTTTATCTCCCACATGCCCCACGCCCTGAGCTATTCGCTGGCCAATGCCGTCATGAAACAGGAGAACCCCAAAGCGATCATCGCCCTGGCCGGCGGCGGTTTTCGGGACATGAGCCGCATCGCCAAGAGCTCTCCGGATATGTGGACCGATATTTTTCGCCAGAACAAGGAGAATCTGCTCCAGGCCATCGCCTGTTTCAAAGGCGAGCTGGAACGTTGCGAACGGATGATCGAGGCGGAGGAGTGGGAAACCCTTCACCAATGGATGGAAAAGGCCAACGGTCTTCACGACATCCTGTGAATCCGGTTTTATCTATCATTCATTATAATTACATTCAATTTTATTTCTCTACAAAATGGAAGGAAGAAAACTATGCTCAAAAAGTTAAGAGAGGTCGGGTTTATCTGGTTGGCTGTGGTCGGCTTATTGGGAGCTTTCGAGATAGATCCTTTCCCGAAAAACGGGACATTGACCGATGTCTTCAACACCAACTGTCTCCAGATGACCCAATCCCAGCAGATGCTCAAAGCCTATATCATGAAGGGGCTTCACAGCACATTCGACGATCCTTCCGGCGATTTGAAACGAGCGATCCCGGCCTATGACCGACGTTTCCGCCGGATCAAGGAGTATTTCCAGTCACGTCTCAAGAACAATCCCGAGGCTGTTCACGCTTTTGATGAAGCCCAGAAAGTGTGGGAGGAGAGCAGAAAGATCCTGGAGGCTCCCCCGACCCAGGAGGGAGCACTGAAACTCAAAGCCAATTTCAATCGTATGATTCCGCTCCTTCTCAAAGGGTCCAAACCGGCGGCCAATGGAGGTCTTGAGTTACTCTCTCTGACCGGAAAACTCTGCCGCGGTCCCATGAAGATCACCATCGATTACCTCCTGAAGCTCTGGGGAGCCCAGATGCCAGACTACGAAGCTGATGTGGAGACGATCATCGACAACTTCCACACCAATCTCAAAGAGCTGGAAGCCAACTCTCTCAACAACGACCGGACACGAAAACTGCTTGAAGAGGCCCGCAAGGGCTTCATGTTCTACGAGATGATGTACAACTCGAAAAGCCGGTTCATTCCCAACCTGCTCTCCCGAAAAGCCGACGACAACTTCAAAATCATCCGGGCGATCAAAGCGGAATACAAGAAACAGCTGAAATCCCGGAAACCTTAAAAAGACTCTCCTTATTATTTCGACTCCGCCGAATCCGTATCGTATCGGGCGGTTAGACGGTCGAGCTCCTTGCGATCGATCTCTACCGCTTCTCCCGCTTTTTTCCCCAAGAGCCGACGAACCATCGCTTCCACTGTGGGATCGTCGTTGATATGGGGATAGAGGATTTTCAGTGCCTCTTCGGGACTGTAGTGGCGCCTGGTCCCCAAGATCCTTCCTCCGGTTTTTTTTCGGCGTTGCTGCCAGAGCTGCAGGAGCAGGAACATCACTCCCATCCCCGCCAGAAAGGCCCCGGCCAGATACCAGGGGAGGCGGGCGGCCTTTGCTTCGTAGGCTTTGCGGGCGTAATAGGCCGGATCTTCCAGAAGATTTTCAACGGGTTTTTTAACCTGAGGTTTCGGCAGGTCTCCGGCTGTAGCCGCCTTCGCCGGCTGCGACGGCTGCGCTTTCATCCCCTTGGGGACGGGGGGAACTGCTCCGGCTGCTTTCCCACCGCTCACCCGGATGGAAAAAGGTTGTGTCTTCAGGGTCCGCTTTTTCCCCTCGGCATAATCGTATTCGGTCAGTTTCAGGGCGGGGATAGTGAAATCCCGGTCGGAGATAAAGACATATTTTTTGCGCCAGCTGCTGTAGAGCTTGCCGTTCTTGACCGTGCTCTTGACCGCGGCGTCGTCACTGTAGACTGTCACACCGGGAATATCAAAACGGGGATCGTTCAGATCCTCCAGGCTCCCTTCTCCCAGGATCTCCAGGGTATAGTTGACCGGTTCGTTGGCTTTGACCCGGATCTTGTCAACCTTGGCCTTCATCTCGAAGTGGCCCACCAGATCCGCCTGTATCGGGAGAGGTTTGACCGAAACCGTCAGGGAATTGGAACGCAAAGCGACCCATTTGAGCGGACTTCCGAAAATACCGAAAGGATCCCCGGGGGCATTGAGATCACGGATCCCGACCCGCAGCGAAGCGGAATCAATCCGCAGTGTTCCGGCTTTTTGGGGTGTCAACAGATACTGGAGACGGTGGATCGTTGTCTCCCCCTGATGGATCTGCCGTTCCCCACCCAGAGGTTTGACGAAGAAACCTTTGAACGCCGGGGGCGTGTACTGCATCTGGGCGATCCCGCTCTGCAGAGGTTCCACCGCATCCACCGTCAGGATCAGAGGCTCCCCCTGATAGACCGAGGGTTTGTCGACCTTCATGCGGATGGCGAAGCCCCCGGCACTTCCGGCCCCCGCTCCCTTGACCACTTCCACCTTCACCGGCTGGGTAGTATATTTTTTGCCGTCCACTCTTACCGTCAAAGGCGGGATTGTCACACTTTTGTCAGGATAGATTTCGAAACTGAGGATCTTTTGGGTCCGAGTGACCAGTTTTCCGTTGGCGAAACGGCTTTCGATCTTGTTCATGCGCCGAAGATTCTCCACGGCGTAGGGTCCGATCTTCTGAAGGTCCGGGAAACTGGCATCGTTCCCCTCGGCGATCAGTTTCACCCGGAGACTCTGCCCCGGGGCGATCCGTGTGGAACTGACCTGGACCTTCACCCCGGCCGCCATGAGCAGGCTTCCGGCAAGCGAGGTCAGGATCAGGAGCTGTCGCAATAATCTTTTCATTTTTAACATCCTTTATCTCTTTTCCTATCAATCATTTTTTCGACCTACCAGGGGTTGACATTGGGGCTGACGGGCGCTTTGCGTCCGCCCGTCTGATACATCAGCGTGGGCATCTTTTGCCCTCCCAGCCGTTTCATCAGACGCCGCAGTTCCCTGGCCTGGAGGCTTTTGACCCGATCGACTCGGGCCGAGCCTCCCTGAACCGCCTCTTCTGGCTCTTTGCCCGTTCCGCTCTGCTGAGCCGAACGCTGCTGCTGTTGCGCTTTTTGTTTCTGAGCTTTTTCCGGTTGTGGTTGGCGGTATTGGGCCGATTTTCGCTCCTCGGGCTTTTGCTGCCGGCTGCCCTGGCTGTTTTGAGGCTGCGAAGGCTGTTGCTTTTCTCCTTCGGGCTTCTTCTCCGGTTTTTTCCCGGAGGGTTTGCCCTGCTGCCGGTTCTCCTTTTGACCCTGGGAACCGGGCCGGCCGCTTTGGTTGGAGGAACTCTTTTGCCCCGGCTTCTGCTTTTGGTTGTTCTGTTTCGACTGCTGATTCTTTTTCTTCTGCTGCCCCTGCTGTTTCTGCTGATTCTGTCTGTTTTGGCCGGAATTTTTCTGGTTTTTGTTCTGCTGCTTCTTTTGCTGATTTTTTTGCTGTTGTTTCTGTTTCTTCTGCTGTTTGTTTTTCTTCTGTTGCTTCTGTTTCTGCTTCTGGCGCTTCTTCTCCAGGAGCTTTTTCGCCAGCTTCAGGTTGTAGCGGGTCTCGGCATCCTCGGCGATCTTCAGGGCCGCCTCGTAGGCCTTGACCGCCTTTTTCAGCTCCCGCTTTTTGAAATAGGCGTTGCCGAGGTTGTGGAGTCTGGCATGTTCATCGACCCCTTCTCCCTTGGCCCGTTTGTAGTGCAGCAGCGCCTTGTCATATTTTCCGGCTTTGTAGTAGGCGTTGCCCAGATCGTACTGCAGCGGCGGATTCTCCTCCTTCAACTGCTTCAGGAGCGCCGCACTCTTATCGTATTGACCTTTTTCATAAGCGGCCCGGGCTGCCTGGATGATTTTGAAATCGGAGAGTCCCGCGGCGAGTAGGCCGCTCAGAAGCAGAAAAACACTCCAAAGGCGAATCATCTTTCTCATGCGGACTTCTCCTTTCGGAAGCGGCGACGGAACCCTTCCCCGCTGCGGGGCATGGAGCTGAGCCCCATCAGCAGCAGCAACACTGCTCCCGCCAGGGGATAGACGAAGAGCTCCACCCGCTCCCTCACCCGGATCGTTCCCTGTTTCTCCCCGGCAAAACGCTGGCGGATCTTATGCGCCAGACGGGCCACATCCTCCCGGCCGTATCCGGCGATCACGTAATCGCCGCCGCTCTGGCGAGCGATAGTTCCCAGGGCCTCGTTAAGCTGGGTGATGGCGATGGTCCCGTCCCTTTTCTTGAGGGGGCGGCCGCGGCGGTCCAGAACCGGTGCTCCCTTCTTCGTTCCGATGAGCACGGCATAGAGGGTGATCCCCTCCTGTTTCAGAGCTTTTTGAAGCCCTTTGAGCGACTCCGGATCCCCGCCGTCGGTGAAGACCACCAGGATCTTCTCCTTTTTCCCTCTGAGCAGCCTCCCTGCCTCTTCGGCAAGGGCAAGGAAATCCGTGGAGGCCATATTGATATACTCTTCGTTGACTCCGTCGACGATCTGTTTGAGAGTGGCCGCATCACTGGTGAAAGGGGCCAGGACAAAGGCGTTGTGGGCGAAGGCCATCACACCGACCTTGTCGCCGGGCAGGGCGTCCAAGAACTGTTTGAGCTTGCTCTTGGCGAACTCCAGCCGATTGGGATAGCGATCCTTGGAGCGCATGGAGCCCGAGATATCCAGGGCCGTCAGCAGGGTGATCCCCTGCAGGTGCACCACCTTCTCTCCCCGGTCGATCACCGGACGGGCCAACGCCACGATCATCAGAAAGACCGCAGCAAAGAGCACCAGGTTCCGCAGGGAGTTTGGCAGGGTCTCACTGTCGGCCCGGAGGCGCTCCAGGACCTTCTCGTCGAAGATCCTTGCCACTTTGTCCTTGTTGGTGGTCACCAGGAAAACGAAGACGGCAAAAGGGACGATCATCACCCAAAAAAACTGCGGATAGACGAATTCCATCACTCCACCCCCTTGGCGGTACGCAGATAGATAAAGAAGAGCATCGCCAGGATCGCAATAAAGAGCGGATAGATATAGAGATAGTCGTGCTGGACGATCTTTTTGCTCTTGAGTTTGCTGGTCTCCAACTTGTCGATGGCGTCGTAGATCTTCTGCAGGGTCTGGCGATTGCTCGCGGCGAAGAACTTCCCGTGCCCCGCCTGGGCCAGCGCTTTGAGATAGGGCGCATCGAAATCCCGGTAGCTTCCGATGCCGATGGTGTAGAGCTTCACATCGCTGTCACTGATCAGGCGGCGGATCTCGTCGAAGCTGATCCGGCTGGCATTGTCGATCCCGTCGGTGAGCAGAATGGCGATCTTGGTCTTGGCGTCACTCTTGTTGAGAATATTGTAGGTCTGAAGCAGTGCATCGTTGATGGCGGTGCGTTTCCCGGCGATCCCCGGCTCCTGCATCGCCAGGATCTGACGCAGGAACTTCTTTTCGAAGGTCAGGGGCGAAGCGACAAAGGCGACGCTGGCGAAGTTGATCAGGCCGATCCGGTCGTTTTTGCGTTTGTCGATGAAATCACTCACGACCTCCTTGACCACATCGAACTTGCTCTTGAGAGGATCGGTGGGGTCGAAGCCCCGCTGTCGCATGGAGTCGCTGGAGTCGATGATCAGCATGATATCCCGTCCCTGCTTGTTGATCTGCTTGTATTCGTCGGTCAGCACCGGCGAAGCCAGGGCCAGCAGCAGGCCCACGATACCGATCCATTTGAGGATCTCCAGCCAGCGGCTCTTGTGGGCATGGACCGAGAGCAGCCGCCGGACATGCGGGAAATAGATCGCCTGGGTCCTGGCGGGGCAGTGGCGTGAACAGATCCAAAACAGAAGGATCAGCCCCAACACCCAGGGGTGTTCGAAACTAAACCGACTCATCGCAGACCTGCCTGTAGAGTTCGAAGCGGCGCCGGGTCTCTTCGTCCACGGGACCGACCTCTTTGCGGTATTTGTAGCGCTCCAACAGCGGTAGAAGCTGGCTGAAAAGCTCTTTACGCCGCTCGTCCGTCGCCAACAGCCGTCCGTAGCGGGTGATGGTGTAGGCTGCCTTCTTGGGATCACTCCAGTCGACGCGGTGCAGCGCTTCAAGATACTGCTTGGCCCGATTGACGTGCCGATGGGCCAGGATCCAGCGGATCAGCAGAAACACCGCTCCGGCAAGGATCAGAACCCCCAGAGCGATCACTCCCCAGTAGAGCCAGAGGCTGTGGTCGGGGATCTGCACCATCGGCTTGATATCTTTGATGGGCGGCAGCGTCATATTGTTCTCGGGTCTCATCGCATCCTCTTGATCAGTTTGGCGAAGGGGTCTTCGTCGGTATAGAGTTTGACGTAGCGGATCCCGTTTTTCCGCAGATGCCGATAGAGGCGGCGGTCATTGGCCACCATCGCTTTGCGGTATTCGGCCATGACCCCCTCATTGATATCCCCCTCGAAGCTCTCGCCGCTTTCGGGATCGACGAGGCGGAGATAGCCCAGGGATCTGGGGTGCTCTTCGAAACGGTCCCGGACGATGATGACGAAGAGGTCGTGTTTACGGCTCAGGAGCCGCAGGTCCACCTCTCCCACGAAATCCCCGATCAGGAACATCAGGGACTTCTTCTTCACACGCCGATAGAGGGTATCGCTCCAGCCGGCATAATCCGCCTCTTTGCCCAGGGGATCGAAGGCCAGCGCCTCCTCCAGCTCCTTGGTGACGGAAAAGAGCTTCTTGGAGGGGCGGCTCATCCGGTAGAGCCGGTCGGCATAGAGCAGATGGGTAAAGAGATCGCTGTTTTTCACCGCCGAAAAACCCAGGACCGCCAGCAGCTCGGCCATGTATTCGCTCTTGGGACGCTGCGTCCCGAACCAGGTCGAACCGCTGAGCATCGTGGAGACCACCACATTGAGCTCCCGCTCTTCGTGGTAGATCTTGACGTAGGGTTTGCGCAGCTTCGCAGTGGTCTTCCAGTCGATCTTGCGGACATCGTCACCGTAGATATACTCCCGCAGCTCGGCGAACTCGAACCCCTCCCCCTGAAACAGAGAAGCGTTGTTCCCCAGCATCTCGCCGAAGACCTGCTTGCGGGTCTTGAGGGTGATCTTTTTGGCGACGATATTCATCGTATTTCCTCCCGGAAATACGAGTGAGTAGTGAGTAGTGAGTAGTGAGTAGTTATTGAAAAATTTTCTACGAAAATTATTTTACTGTTCACGAATAAATACCTCTTTTTCAAAAATAATAGGCGTTTTGCAAAAACGCAATCCGTCACTCCTCACTCCTAATTCCTCATTCCTCACTCGGCAGTGCCGATCTACGGGATCGGTACTGCTGCCAGGACTTGCTCGATGATCCAATCCTGGCTGATCTCCTCCGCCTGGGCCTCGTAGCTGAGGATGATCCGGTGACGGAGCACCTCTTTGGCGATGTAGGCGATCTCGATGGGGGAGACGAAATCCTGTCCCTTGAGGTAGGCGACGGCCCGGGCGGCTTTGTACATATCGATACTGGCCCGCGGCGAGGCGCCGAACTCGATGTAGGGTTTGATCTTCTCCAGGCCGTACTTCTCCGGCTCCCGGGTGGCGAAGACCAGCTCCACGATGTACTTTTCGATCTCTTCGTCCATATGCACCTGCATCGCCTCCCGACGCAGACGGTCCAGATCCTCGATGGTGGCCACCTGCTCGATCGCTTCGAAAGCGTTATTGGCGACTCGGCGGGCGATCTCCAGCTCCTCTTCCCGGGTGTTGTAGCCCACGACCACCTTCATCATGAAGCGGTCCAGCTGGGCTTCGGGCAGCTCGTAGGCCCCCTCCTGTTCCACCGGGTTCTGGGTCGCCATGACCAGGAAAGGCAGCGAGATCTTGAAGGTCTCGTCCCCGATGGTGACCTGGCGTTCCTGCATCACCTCCAGCAGGGCCGACTGGACCTTGGCCGGGGCCCGGTTGATCTCGTCCGCCAGGAGCAGGTTGGTAAAGACGGGACCTTTTTTGATCTTGAAGGTGTTGTTGGTGGGATCGTAGATCTCGGTGCCGATGATGTCACTGGGGAGCAGGTCGGGGGTAAACTGCACCCGTTTGAAGGTCAGGCCCAGGGTTTTGGCCAGCGCATTGACCGTGGTGGTCTTGGCCAGACCCGGCACCCCCTCCAGGAGAATATGCCCCCGGGTCAGCAAGCCGGTCAGGAGCGCTTCGACCATCTTCTCCTGGCCGACCACGACCTTGTGGACCTCGTTTCTGATTCTGTTGATCGTCTCCACACAAGACTCCTAAAAATTTATTGTTATCAGGATTCTACTTGAGGGAGTTTAACTAAGGATTAATATTCTCACCGCACCATGTAACTATCTCAAACTTTGATGCGGCAACTTTATTCATAGATAAAGTAGATTTTTGCAGGACTAGCTTGAAGCCTTCTCCGCCCGGAGATAACCCATGGCCGTCGCCAGGATATCGTCGTCGTCTTTGCTGGGGGCCTTGAGGATCACACGGTCCCGGCCGTCGTGGAATTCGAAGAAGACCCGCTCGTCGTAACTGGAGACTTTGCTGATATCCCGCTCTCTGGCCAGGACTTTGATGGCCATCATCTCGATGAATTGACGGGTGACGGTATCGGGCTTGCCGAAGCGATCGGCGATCTCCTCTTCGATCTCATAGACCTCCGCCACACTCTCGGCCTGAGCCAGGCGGCGGTAGAGCTCCAGGCGGAGGCGGTCTTCGCCGATGAGTTCGTCGCTGAGATAGGCATCGACCTGGAGTTTGATATCCACGCCCCGCTCCGCCTGTTCCTTCTGGCCGCTGAGCTCCCGGATGGCGTCTTCGAGCATCCGCAGATAGAGGCCGTAGCCGATCTGTTTGATGTGGCCCGACTGGGCTTCGCCGATGAGATTGCCTCCGCCCCGGATCTCCAGATCGTGAAAGGCCAGAACCGCCCCGCTGCCCAGCTCAGAGTGGCTCTCCAGGGCCAGGAGGCGTCGGCGAGCATTCTCGGGCAGATGCTCCTTCTCTTCGACGAGCAAATAACAGTAGCCCTCCCGGCCGCCCCGGCCCACCCGGCCCCGGAGCTGATGCAGATCGGCGATGCCGAAGTTTTCGGCCCCGTCGACGATCATCGTGTTGGCGTTGGGCAGATGGATCCCCGACTCGACGATGGTGGTGGAAAGCAGCAGGTCGTACTCCCCCGCTTCGAATTTCATCATCTCCTTTTCGGTCGCCGCGGCGCTGATCTTGGAGTGGAGCACCGTCATGCGCAGATCGGGAATCAGCTCTTTTAGCTGCCGCGCTTTCTCCTCGATCCCGGCGATGGAGTTGTAGACGTAGAAGGTCTGCCCGTTCCGGCGGCGCTCCCGCAGGATCGCCTCCTTGACGACGGCCTTATCGAAACTCTTCACAAAGGTGCGTACCCCCACCCGCTCCGTCGGCGGCGTGAGGATCTCGCTGAAACTCTTGATCTTCGAAAGCGCCATGTTGAGCGATCTCGGGATCGGAGTAGCGGACATCGAGAGGAGATGAACATTGACCGCCATCTCTTTGAGCGCCTCTTTCTGTTTGACGCCGAATTTGTGCTCTTCGTCGATGACCACCAGGGCCAGGTTTTTGAACTTAGCCCCCAGCAGGGCATGGGTGCCCACCACGACCTGCAGCTCCCCCGTCTCCAGGCGGCGCAGGATCTCCCGTTTGTTTTTGGGCGTGGTGTAGCGGTCAAGCTGGGCCACCTCAATCTCCCAGGGGGCGAAGCGCTCCTTGAGACTTCGGAAGTGCTGGGCACTCAGCAGTGTCGTGGGAACCACCATCATCGCCTGGTAGCCGCTGCGCACCGCGGCGAAGATGGCGTTCATCGCCACCTCGGTCTTGCCGAAGCCCACATCCGCGCTGAGCAGCCGATCCATCATCCGGCCGCTGGCAAGCTCCTCCATGATCTGCCGGATCGCCTCCATCTGATCCTCAGTATGCTCAAAACCCGCCAGGGAGAGAAAAAGAGCGTGCTCCGCCGGATCGACCCGCAGGGGGATCCCCTTTTGGAGCATCCGCTGTGCAGAGATGTTGATAATCTGGGAAGCGATGGCGAAGAGCTTCTCCCGCACCTTGCCTTTGAGACGTTTGAAGCTGGCTTTGCCCAGGCGGTCCAGTACCGGCAGCGTTCCGCTGTCTGCCACATAGCGGTCGATCACCTCCAGGTTCTCCACCGGCACCAGCAGGGTATCCTCGCCCTGATACTGCATCACCACAAACTCCCGGGTCGCCCCCAGGACTTCGCGCTTTTCGATCCCTTTGAAGATCCCCACCCCGTGGGTTTCGTGGACCACGTATTCGCCGGGGCGCATCTCGTCAAGGACCAGGCTGGGACGCTTGACCCGTTTGCGCTTGATCGGTTTGTTGAGGGAAAGGATCAGCTCGTCGGGACCCAGAAGATTGAGGATCCCCTCCTGATAGGCGAAATGGAGCCGCTCCAGCTCCACCAGCTGACTTCCCCGCACCAGGGATTCGCTGCGGGCGATGAAGGTGATACGTTTGTCCCGGTGGGTTTCGATGAGCTTGTTGGGATCGGCTACTTCCAGATCCCGCCACTCCCCGGCCTCGGGCAGGGTGGTGGTGGGATAGCTCTCCCGGGGGATCAGGGGCTTGTTGAGGCTGTAAAGCTCATCCAAATCTTCGCTCAGATCCTCGGCAGCCACGCTGCGAAGTTCGCCGAGTAGATCGACCCCCAGCTCCTCCAGATGCCAGAGACCCAAAGAGTCGATATCCTTGACGAAACTCTCCCAGGGGCTGGACTCCACCCGGGATTTTAGAGCGTTGAATTGCTCTTCGCTAAGCGCCAGAAAGGCGGGCCGCAGCGTCACGCTCTCCAGCTCCTCGTCCCCCCGGCGCTTCTGGGTGTCGGGATCGAAAGGGTGGATGCTCTCGATCTCGTCGTCGAAGAGGCTGATCCGCCAGGGGTGTTCCATCCCGGGACTGTAGAGATCCACGATATCCCCCCGGATCGAAACCTCCCCCGCTTCGCTGACCAGATCGACGAAGTGGTAGCCCCAGCGATAGAGGAGATCTTTGAAGGCCGTCAGATCGAGTTTGTCGCCGAACTCCAGCGTCCGAGTATCGAAGCACTCCGCTTTGGGCAGTGGCAGACTCAGGGTATGCAGCGGAGCGATGAGGAGCTTCTCCTCCTGGTAACGGTAATAGCCCGAGAGCTGAGTGAAAAGCTCCTGAATCTCGGGCCCGTAGCTGCGCAGATCCTCTCCGGGACTGACCCGAAGCTGGGGCAGCACGAAAGGGCGGATCCCCTGGAAACGGGCCACGGTTCCCGCCTGTTCGGCGCTTTTGTCATCACGGACGACAACAAGATCGGCCCGCTCCTTGGCGGGGGTCTTTTTCAGGTATTCATAGAGTCGTGAGGATTCCATTCCTAGAAATCGGCCTTTGGATGAGGTAAGCAAGTGCGGAGTTTATAACACATTCAGAACGATTGGTCCCTGTTTTGTGATTGCAAAAAGGCTTCGACCGTATAGAAGGAGCCAAATACCAGATAGTGTTCATGGCTGAAAAGCAGTCCGTTGAAACACTCCCAGGGGATCTCCAGCTCCTCCAGGGCCTCCTTGATCCGCTCCAGAGCTACCCCCCGTTGCGTCTCGATAGGGATCAGCTCCACCCGTTTGAGCTTGGGGCGCAGGATCGAGAGCACCTCTCGATAATCCTTGTCATCCAGGGAG
>Ga0256832_1001853_pt1 | contig 14427 bp, 9 predicted proteins | sample 134614metaG_FD_190534 | JGI IMG/M metagenome (GOLD analysis project Ga0256832, IMG submission 190534) | Hydrothermal vent microbial communities from Lau Basin, Pacific Ocean - 134-614 | ecosystem: Environmental > Aquatic > Marine > Hydrothermal vents | place: Pacific Ocean: Lau Basin | collected...
GGGCGGCGAAGCCCAGCACGAAGGGCAGCAGCAGGCCGGTGACCGCCACGCGCAGCGAGGCCCCGCCCACCCGGCGCAGCTCGTCCAGGCTGGTCTCCAGCCCCACCAGAAAGAGCAGGAAGATGACCCCGTAGCGGGACATGACGTCCAGGGCGTGGGCCATCTGCAGCAGCACCACGCCGTGCGCGCCGCGCAGGATGTCCAGCACGGGGCCAGCTTCCGCGCCCAGCACGTCGCGCGCGGCGCGGGTCATGTCCACGCCCTCGAAGCTGTGCTCGATCATGGCGAAGATGCCCGGGCCCTCGCGCAGCACGATGAGAAAGTCGAGCTGCAGCCAGTAGCCGATGTTGCCCAGCAGCATGCCCATGACCAGCTCGCCGAGCACGGAGGGCTGACCCAGCCACAGGGCCAGGTGGCGGCCGAGCACGGCCAGGAAGAGGATGGTGGTGACCCCGAGGATGACCGGGGCGACGGGATCGGCGTGCGTGCCGACGGCCCAGGCGGCGGGGCTGGCCAGGGCCAGCAGCCAGGCGACGCGGCTCATGGGCCGCCTCCCGCGCTCCGCCGCGACGGTCGGCCGGGGCCGGCAAGGCGGGCGGGGGCCGTCCGGCGCACGGCCCGCGCCGCTATTGCTGCAGCCGGTCGCGGAAGACCTGGATCTCGGCCCGCGACTCGAGCACGCGCAGGAAGCTGTCGAACTCGCGCTGGCCGTAGGCCCCGTCCAGCGCGTCGGCCTCGGCCAGCGACCCGGTCACCGCCTGCTCCGACGGCCGCTCGATGGCCGTGAGCGCCACCAGCAGCACGTCGCCCTCGGGCAGCGGCACGGTCGCCAGACTGGGCTTGCCGTCGGCCGGGGCCGGCAGGCGGAAGATGCGCTGCACGGCAGCGGGCGGCAGGTTGCCGCCGGCGCGGGCAACGGTCAGCTCGCGCGGCGCGTCCACGCCCAGCGATTCGGCCAGCGCGGCCAGGGTCTGGCCGCCGCGCAGCTCGGCCAGGGCCTTGTCGGCCGCGGCACGGGCCGCGGCGCGGGCCTTCTCGTCCTTGAGGGCCTTGACGATCTGCTCGCGCACCTCGTCCAGCGGACGCGCCCGGGCCGGCTCGTGGGCCGTCACGCGCACCACCACCTGCCGGCCATCGTCCAGGTCGATGACCTCGCTGTTCTGCCCCTGCTCCAGCACCTCCGGCTTGAAGGCCGCGGCGCGAATGCGCGGGTCGGCGGCGATGCCTTCGCCCTTGTCACGGGTGATCCAGCCGGTGGTCTGCACCTTGACGCCCAGGGCGTCGGCGGCCGGCTCCAGCGAGTCCGGATTCTCGTAGGTGAGGGTCAGCAGCTGCTCGGTCTTGTCGATGAGCGCCTGCTCGGCCTGGCGCTGCTTGATCTCCAGGGCGATCTTGGATTTCACCGCCGCAAAATCCAGCTGCTTGCCGGGCTGGATTTCCATAAGGCGCAGGATCACGTAGCCGCGGTCCGTCTTGACCGGCTCGCTCACCTCGCCCTGCGCCAGCGTGAACAGCCGGTCTTCCACGGGCTTGGGCAGCTCGCCACGGGCCACGAAGCCCAGGTCGCCGCCCCGCTCGGCGGACAGCTTGTCGTCGGAATATTTTTTCGCCAGCGCCTCGAAGTCCGCGCCGGATTTCAGCTCCTGCAAAATGGACTCGGCCTTTTTGCGCGCCGCCTTCCAGGCCGCCGCGTCGGCATTTTCCGGCACCTTGATGAAAATCTGCTGGCCGCGACGCGCCTCGGGGGAGCGGAAGCGGTCCTTTTCCTCTTCGTAGACCTTTTTCAGCTCCGCCTCGGGCACCTCGATCTGGTCACGCAGGGCCTTTTCGTCCAGCACGATATAGGCGAGCCGCACCCGCTCCGGGGTCATGAAACGGGCCTGGTTGCGTTCGTAATAGGACTTGATCTCCTCGTCGCTCACCTGCACCGTGTCGATGAATTTCTGCTTTGGCACGCGCAGGAAGCGGATGCGCCGCTTCTCGCCCTTGAGCATGAGGTAGTGTTTCTTGGCCGGATTGGGCACAAAGGCGGACACCTCGATGGCCGCCTGGACCTGATCCAGGGTCAGGCCCTGGCGCATCTGGGCCTCGAAGGCGGCGCTGGACAGGCGCTGCTGGGCCAGCAGGCGCTTGTATTTTTCCAGACTGAAGCGGCCGTTTTCCTGAAAAATGGGCAGGCGCCGGACCTCCGCCACCACCTGCTGGTCGCTCACCACCATGCCCGCCGCATCGACGTACTGGCTCAGCAGGGCCTGGCGGATCAGCTGGCTGATGACGCTCTCCTCCAGCGCGCCCTTCTCCAGCAGCCCCTCGGGCAGCTTGCCGCCGAACATCTCCCGCAGCCTCTGCTGCTGCTGGCGCATGGCCTGCTGGAACTGCTGCAGGCTGATCTCGGTGTCGTCGACCTTGATCACCGTCTGATCGCCGCCACCGCCCAGGTACTGCTGGATGCCCCAGAACATGAACGGGATGGAGATGAAAAAGACGATGATGTAGGCCAGCCAGCCTCGGGATTTGTCGCGTATGGATTGCAGCATGTTCCTGTCCCGCTGATGAGGGTTGTTCCGGCGTGCCCGCCAGCGGGCGCCCGGACCCCGTCGCCGCGCGCCGGCCGGTACCGGGGCGGCCGCGCCGCGGCAAGCTTACCGAAAAACCAAAGAAAAAGGGGCGTACGCGGACGCCCCTCGGGTATTCAATGGCGGAGTGGACGGGACTCGAACCCGCGACCCCCGGCGTGACAGGCCGGTATTCTAACCAGCTGAACTACCACTCCTGAAAAAACTGAATGGTGGGTGCTGAGAGATTCGAACTCCCGACCCTCTCCTTGTAAGGGAGATGCTCTACCAACTGAGCTAAGCACCCTCCAAAAGAGCGCGCTAGTTTACTGCATCCTTCAGCGCTTTGCCAGCCTTGAAGGTCGGCACGTTACTGGCCTTGATCTCGATGGTTTCACCGGTGCGGGGATTGCGGCCGGTACGCGCCTCGCGGTGCTTGATCTGGAACGACCCGAAGCCAACCAGATTGACCGGCTCGTTGTTTTTCAGCGCCTCGGTCACCACATGCACAAACGCCTCGACGGCCTGGGCCGCCTCCGCCTTCGTAAATCCGGTTTCCTTCGCGATCGCGTCAACAAACTCAGATTTGTTCATTGTTTTCCCTAATAGTTATGGAAATGTCGGATGGACGGGATTTGTCGCCTGCCGGAGTTGCCCCGGTGGGTGAAACGACTCGCGTCCTGAGTGCCCCACTTGCTCCACGGCCCAGCTTGGCTCGTGCCCGAAGGGAGAGCGGATTTATACAATCCGCGCGCCGTGGTGTCAATCAGTTCACAATCATATTACAACACTGTTGCAATTCCGCCACACCCGACGATGGTGAGGCGGGGGCGGGCCATGCCACCCCCGCCCGGTTCAATGGGCGCGGATGTCGCGCGTCTTCTTGGCGGCGGCGGACTTGGCCTTCTTGGGCGGGGGCGTCTTGCCGCCCTCGTCCAGCAGCGGCTTGGGCTGCTCCACCAGGGCGATCTCCAGCACCTGATCGATCCAGCGCACGGGGATGATCTCCAGCTTGGCCTTGATGTTGCGCGGGATGTCGGCCAAGTCCTTCTCGTTCTCGTCCGGGATGATGCAGGTGGTGATGCCGCCCCGGTGCGCGGCCAGCAGCTTCTCCTTGAGCCCGCCGATGGGCAGCACCTCGCCGCGCAGGGTGATCTCGCCGGTCATGGCCACGCTGGCCTTGACCGGGATGTTGGTGATGGCCGACACCAGCGCGGTGCACATGCCGATGCCGGCGCTGGGGCCGTCCTTGGGCGTGGCGCCCTCCGGCACGTGGATGTGGATGTCGTGCTTCTCGAAGAAGTCCCCGGGGATGCCCAGCACGTCGGCGCGGCTGCGCACCACGGTGCGGGCCGCCTCGATGGACTCCTTCATCACGTCGCCCAGCTGGCCGGTGCGGATGATGGCCCCCTTGCCCGGCATGGCCGCCGCCTCGATGGTGAGCAGCTCGCCGCCCACCTCGGTCCAGGCCAGGCCGGTGACCTGGCCGATCTGGTCCTCGGTTTCGGCCTGACCGTAGCGGAAGCGGCGCACGCCCAGGTACTTCTCCAGGTTGCGCACGCTCACCACCGAGCGCTTGTCGGAGCCCTTGAGCAGGTGGTTCTTGACCACCTTGCGGCAGATCTTGGAGATCTCGCGCTCCAGGTTACGCACGCCGGCCTCGCGCGTGTAGTGGCGGATGATGTCGCGGATCACGCCCTCGTGGATGCGCAGCTCGCCCTCGCGCAGGCCGTTCTGCTTCATCTGCTTGGGGATGAGGTAGTTGGTGGCGATGCTGACCTTCTCGTCCTCGGTGTAGCCCGGCAGCCGGATGACCTCCATGCGGTCCAGCAGCGGCGCGGGGATGTTCATGCTGTTGGAGGTGGCCACGAACATCACGTCGGACAGGTCGAACTCCACCTCCAGGTAGTGATCGACGAAGGTGTCGTTCTGCTCCGGGTCCAGCACCTCCAGCAGGGCGGCGGCCGGGTCGCCCCGGAAGTCCATGGCCATCTTGTCGATCTCGTCGAGCAGGAACAGCGGGTTGCGCACGCCCACCTTGGCCAGGTTCTGCAGGATCTTGCCCGGCATGGAACCGATGTAGGTGCGACGGTGGCCACGGATCTCCGCCTCGTCACGCACGCCGCCCAGCGACATGCGCGAGAACTTGCGGTTGGTGGCCCGGGCGATGGAGCGGCCCAGCGAGGTCTTGCCCACACCCGGCGGCCCCACCAGGCACAGGATGGGACCCTTGAGCTTCTTCACGCGCTGCTGCACGGCCAGGTATTCGAGGATGCGTTCCTTGACCTTCTCCAGCCCGTAGTGGTCCTCGTCCAGCACCCGCTCGGCCAGCGCCAGGTCGCCGCGCGCCTTGGTCTTCTTCTTCCAGGGCACGGCCACCATCCAGTCGATGTAGTTGCGCACCACGGTGGCCTCGGCCGACATGGGCGACATCATCTTGAGCTTGTTGAGCTCGGACTCGGCCTTCTCGCGCGCCTCCTTGGGCATGCCGGCCTGCTCGATCTTCTTGGCCAGCTCCTCCACCTCGTTGGGTGCGTCCTCCAGCTCGCCGAGCTCCTTCTGAATGGCCTTCATCTGCTCATTCAGGTAGTACTCGCGCTGGCTCTTCTCCATCTGCTGCTTCACGCGGCCGCGGATGCGCTTCTCCACCTGCAGCACGTCGATCTCGCCCTCGATGAGGGCCATGATGTGCTCGAGGCGCTCGCGCACGTCGCGGATCTCCAGCACGCGCTGCTTCTCGTCCAGCTTGAGGGACATGTGGGCGGCGATGGTGTCGGCCAGGCGGGCCGGATCGTCGATGCCGGCCAGCGAGGTGAGGATCTCGGGCGGCACCTTCTTGTTCAGCTTGACGTACTGGTCGAACAGGTTGATGACGCTGCGGCCGATGACCTCCAGCTCGCGGTCGTTCTCCACCGCCGGTTCCTCGATGAGGGTGATCCGGGCGGTGAAGAAGTCGCCGTCGTCGGCCAGTTCGTCCACGGTGGCGCGCTGGGCGCCCTCCACCAGCACCTTGATGGTGCCGTCGGGCAGCTTGAGCAGCTGCAGGATGTTGGACAGGGTGCCGATGCGATGGATCTCGTCGGCGCCCGGCTCGTCCACCTCGGCGCTCTTCTGCGCCACCAGCAGGATCTGCTTGTCCTCGGCCATCGCGGCGTCCAGCGCGCGGATGGACTTCTCGCGGCCCACGAACAGCGGGATCACCATGTGGGGATAGACCACCACGTCACGCAGGGGGAGCACCGGCACCTGGCGGCGGGCTTCGTGGGTCTTGGGGCTTGCGTTTTCAGTCATGTCGTTTGGGGAATCTCGAATGGTCCGTTGTGTGGCGGATGGGAAGCGGGGCGCCGGCCGTGGCCGGTGGCCTCCGCCCATCGTGCGGCGGATGCGGGAACAGCTTCCCAGATGGGGGCTGCCGTGCGGCAAACCAAGGTGGGCAGCCCCGCCGCCCGCGGGGCGTGGCGCGCCGTCAGTCGGATGAGGCCGCCTGCTGCAGGTCGCCGCCCTTGTAGATCAGATACGGCTGGGCGTCGCCGTTGATGACGGCCTCGTCCACCACCACCTTGACCACGTCCTCGTTGGAGGGCAGGTCGTACATGGTGTCGAGCAGCACGTGTTCCAGGATGGTACGCAGGCCGCGCGCGCCGGTCTTGCGCTCCATCGCCTTGCGGGCCACGGCACGCAGCGCGTCCTCGCGGAACTCCAGCTCCACGCCCTCCATCTCGAACAGCTTGATGTACTGCTTGGTGATGGCGTTCTTGGGCTCGGTGAGGATGCGCACCAGGGCGTCCTCGTCCAGCTCGCTGAGGGTGGCCACCACGGGCAGCCGGCCGACGAACTCGGGGATCAGGCCGTAGCGGATGAGGTCTTCCGGCTCCACGTTGTAGAGCAGCTCGCCGATGGTGGCCTCCTCGTCCTTGCCCTTGACCTCGGCCGAGAAGCCGATGCCGCTCTTCTCCGTGCGGTCGCGGATGACCTTGTCCAGCCCGGCGAAGGCCCCGCCGCAGATGAACAGGATGTTGGAGGTGTCCACCTGCAGGAACTCTTGCTGGGGATGCTTGCGCCCGCCCTGCGGCGGCACCGAGGCCACCGTGCCCTCGATGAGCTTGAGCAGGGCCTGCTGCACGCCCTCGCCCGACACGTCGCGGGTGATGGAGGGGTTGTCCGACTTGCGGGAGATCTTGTCGATCTCGTCGATGTAGACGATGCCGGTCTGCGCCTTCTCGACGTCGTAGTCGCACTTCTGCAGCAGCTTCTGGATGATGTTCTCCACGTCCTCGCCGACGTAGCCCGCCTCGGTGAGGGTGGTGGCGTCGGCGATGGTGAAGGGCACGTTGAGCAGCCGCGCCAGCGTCTCGGCCAGCAGGGTCTTGCCGGAGCCGGTGGGACCGATGAGCAGGATGTTGCTCTTGGCCAGCTCGATGTCGTCCTTGCGGGCGCGCGACTCGAGCCGCTTGTAGTGGTTGTACACCGCCACCGACAGGACCTTCTTGGCGCTGTCCTGGCCGATGACGTACTCGTTCAGGATGGCGTTGATCTCGTGGGGCGTCGGCAGGCGCGACTCGTCGGACGAGGAGCGCTCCTGCATCTCCTCGCGGATGATGTCGTTGCACAGCTCGACGCACTCGTCGCAGATGAATACCGATGGGCCGGCAATGAGCTTGCGGACCTCGTGCTGGCTCTTGCCGCAAAACGAGCAATACAGCAACTTGCCGTTATCCTGGTCGCCTTTCTTGTCGCTCATACCTCGGTCTCATCGTTTGACTCACCCGCAACCTTGCCGCGATTGCCCAGCAGAATCAAGCCGGGATCCAGTGGGGTTTGCGGGTTTCCGCCCAAAGCGAGAGTTGCATCTATTCCTGTGCGTCCGACGCCTTCCCGCTGCCCTTGTCGCGGTTCACCAATACCTTGTCGATGAGTCCGTAGGCCACGCCCTCGTCGGGGCTCATGAAGCGGTCGCGCTCCGTGTCCTCCTCGATCTTCTCCACCGGCTGGCCGGTGTGGTGGGCCAGGATCTCGTTGAGACGGCGGCGGATCTTGAGGATCTCGCGGGCGTGGATGTCGATGTCGGTGGCCTGGCCCTGGAAGCCGCCCAGCGGCTGGTGGATCATCATGCGCGAGTTGGGCAGGCAGAAGCGCTTGCCGGCCGCGCCGCCGGCCAGCAGCACGGCGCCCATGCTGGCCGCCTGGCCCACGCACAGGGTGGACACGTCCGGCTTGATGAACTGCATGGTGTCGTAGATGGCCATGCCCGAGGTGACCGAGCCGCCCGGCGAGTTGATGTACAGGTGGATGTCCTTGTCCGGGTTCTCGGACTCCAGGAACAGCAGCTGGGCCACGATGAGGTTGGCCATGTGGTCCTCGATGGGCCCCACGGCGAACACCACGCGCTCCTTGAGCAGCCGCGAGTAGATGTCGTAGGCCCGCTCGCCGCGCGAGGTCTGCTCCACCACCATGGGCACCAGGCCCAGCGCCCGGGCCCCGAGGGCGCCCTGATCCGATCCGTTCATGCTCATGCCTTGCTCTCTTGCTGTTCGGTCCCGGCCGCCGCGCCCTGGCCGGCAGGGGCCATGAGCTCGTCGAAGCTCATGGGCTGCGCCTCGCTGGCGGCCTGCTCACGCACCCAGTCCACCACCTGGTCCTCGAGCACCATGGCCTCGATGCCGGCCATCTGCTCGCGGTTGGAGCGGAAGTAGTTCTTGACCATCTCCGGGTCCTCGTAGGTGGCGGCCAGCTCGTCCAGCGCGGCCTCCACGCGCGCCTGGTCGAGCTGGATGTCCTGCTCGCGCAGGATGCGGCCGATGATCAGCCCCAGCGCCACGCGCCGCCGCGCGTCCTCCACGAAGGGCTCGTCCGGCAGCTGGGTCACGTCCACGCCCTGCGGCATGTTGGCGGCCGACTGGGCCTTGAGCTGCCGCACCTCCTCGTCGATGAGGGACTGCGGGATGGGGAACTGGTGGCGCGCCAGCAGGGCGTCCATCACCTGCTGCTTGATGCGCGCCCGCACGGCCTGCTTCAGCTCGCGCTCCATGTTCTTGCGCACGTCCGCGCGCAGCTCCTCCACCGAGCCGCTCTCGATGCCGAACTGCCTGGCGAATTCCTCGTCCACTTCGGGCAGGCGCGGCTCGCGCACCTCCTTCACCTTGACGCGGAAGCTGGCCTGCTTGCCGGCCAGCTGCTTGCGCGGGTAGTCCTCGGGGAAGGTCACCTCGATGGTGCGCTCCTCGCCCGGCCTGGCGCCCTCCAGCTGCGCCTCGAAGCCGGCGATCATGCGGCCCTCGCCGAGCTGCACCGTGTAGTCCTCGGCCTTGCCGCCCTCGAAGGGCTCGCCGTCAATGCTGCCCTCAAAGTCGATCACCACCTGGTCGCCCTGCTGCGCCGGCCGCTCCACCGGTTCCCAGCGCTTGTGCTGCTCGCGCAGCTTGTCGATCATGGCGTCCACGTCGGCCTCGGTGATCTCCACCTGGGGCTCGCGGATGGTCAGGTCGGACAGCTCGGCCAGCGCGATCTCCGGGTACACCTCGAAGGTGGCCGTGTAGGACAGGGCCTCGCCCATCTTCGGCTGCACCGGCTCGATGCGCGGCGCGCCGGCGGGCTGCAGCTTCTCCTGCGCCACGGCCTCCTGGAAGCTGGACTGCAGGAGCTCGCCGGCCACTTCCTGCAGCACGCTCTGGCCGAAGCGCTGCCTGACCACCTTGAGGGGCACCTTGCCCGGCCGGAAGCCGTTCAGCCGCACCCGACCCCGCAGCTCGCGCAAGCGGCTCTCCACCTCGGCGGTCACTTGCTCGGCGGGCACCTCGACCGTCATGCGACGCTCGACTTCACTGATTTCTTCGACAGATACCTGCATAGACTCAACGATCCTGACAATGAGATGGGCTGGTCGGCCGCCACGCGGGCGGGCCGGGCGCTGAAAATGGTGCGAAAGGAGAGATTCGAACTCTCACGGGTTGCCCCACTGGAACCTAAATCCAGCGCGTCTACCAATTCCGCCACTTTCGCAGTGATTCCAACCGGCGGATTATACCGGTTCGGCAACCGTGGCGACGTGAACGGGAGGGAGAAAAAATGGGGTGGGTGATGGGACTCGAACCCACGACCACAGGAGCCACAATCCTGGACTCTACCAACTGAGCTACACCCACCATAGTAAACGGGCCGGCCGCCGATCGGCCGTGCAATCCGTGCGTCGCTGCGTCCTCGGGGGCCCATTATGCCGCAAGCCGGATGCGTCCGTCTGCCCGCGGCAACCGATGGCGCGCCTGGCAGGATTCGAACCTGCGACCGTCGGTTTAGAAGACCGATGCTCTATCCAGCTGAGCTACAGGCGCCTGGTGACCGGTCGTCTGCGCCTCCGCCGCCGTGGCCCGCGGCGCCAGCCGGAACATCTGGTCGGGGTGGAGGGATTTGAACCCCCGACCCTCTGCTCCCAAAGCAGATGCGCTACCAGGCTGCGCTACACCCCGAGTTCGCTCGACGCGGAAGGCCGGGCATGATACGCATCCTCCCCGGGAGCGTCAAACGTCCGCGGGGCCGCCGCAGCCCGCGCCGCGCGGGGCCCCGGGCCGGTTGTGGACGACCCGACCGGCGTGCCATCATCGGCCCCACCGTCGCAATGGGAATCACCCGGAAAGTCCATGCCTGCAGAACTCATCGACGGCCGCCACCTGGCCGCGCTCATCCGTGAAGAGATCCGCCTCGACGTGGAACGGCTGCGCGAACAGGGCCGGCGCGTGCCGGGACTGGCCGTGATCCTGGTGGGCGACGATCCCGCCTCGCGCGTGTACGTGGGACACAAGGAGAAGGCCTGCCTGGAGGTGGGCTACTACTCCGAGGTGCACCGCCTGCGCGGGGACGTGAGCCAGGAGGAGCTGGTCACCCTCATCCGGGCCCTCAACGACCAGGAGGACATCGACGGCATCCTGGTGCAGCTGCCCCTGCCGGTGCACATCGACACCGAGACCATCATCGAGACCATCGCCACCGACAAGGACGTGGACGGCTTCCACCCCTACAACGTGGGCCGGCTGGCCGCCCGCCTGCCGCTGCTGCGGCCCTGCACCCCCTACGGCATCATCCACCTGCTCGACTCCGTGGGCGAGACCTACAAGGGCCGCCACGCCGTGGTGGTGGGCGCCTCCAACATCGTCGGCCGGCCCATGGCGCTGGAGCTGCTGCTGGCCGGCGCCACCGTCACCGTGTGCCACCGCTTCACCGCCGATCTCGAACACCACGTGCGCGAGGCCGACATCCTGGTGGTGGCGGTGGGCAAGCCCAACCTCGTCCACGGCGACTGGATCAAGCCCGGCGCCACGGTGGTGGACGTGGGCATCAACCGCACCGCCGAGGGCCACCTCATCGGCGACGTGGAATTCGAACTGGCCCGCCAGCGCGCCGCCTACATCACTCCCGTGCCGGGCGGCGTGGGCCCCATGACCGTCGCCACCCTGCTGCGCAACACCTGGCAGGCGTGGCAGATGCACCAGCCCGACTGACGTGACACAGCTCGCCCCGCCCCACGGTGGCGAGCTGGTCTCCTGCCAGCTCGACGCCGCTGCGGCGGCCGCCGCCCGCCGCGCCGCCGCGCACCTCCCCTGCTGCACCCTCGACCCCCGCCGCCTGGCCGAACTGGAGCTGATCGCCAGCGGCGCCTGCTCCCCGCTGCGCGGCTTCCTGGGGCGCGCCGACCACGAGGCCGTGCAACAGAGCGCGCGCCTGACCGACGGCACCCCCTGGCCGCTCCCCCTCTCCCTGCCGCTGGACGAGGCCACCGCGGCCGCCGCCGCGGACGCCCCCGGCCTGGCCCTGTGCGACCCCGAAGGCGCCCTCCTGGCCCTGCTCGAACTGGCCGACCTGTGGCGGGACGCCGCCGGCCAGTGGTGGGCCGGCGGTTCCCTGCAGGTCATCGAGCCACCCCACCGCTACGCCTTCAACCACCTGCGCTTCACCCCCGCCGAACTGCGCCAGCGCCTGGCCCGCCAGGGCTGGCGGCGCATCGCCGCCGTCCTGCCCGAGGCCATCGTGCACTGCGCCGGGCGCGAGGCCATCGCCGACGCCCTGCGCCGCTGCGAGGCCAACCTCCTGCTCCTGCCCCTGGCCGGCGAGGCCGACCCCAACGACCGCCACCACTTCACCCGCGTGCGCTGCCACGAACACCTGCTGGCCGACTTCCCCGAGGCCACCTCCGCCCTCTGCCTGCTGCCCCTCGGCGGCCTCGGCAACGGCCCGCGCGCCCTCCTGTGGCAGGCCATCGTGGCCCGCAACCACGGCGCCACCCACCTGCTCCACCCACGCCCCGCCGAACCGGAGCTGCTGGGCCGCCCGCTGGCCGCCTGGCTGGCCGAGATCGGCGTCGAAGGCGTCCCCCTGCGCGCCATGGGCTGGTCCGCCACCCGCTCCCGCTTCGTGCCCCTGGCCGAACAGCCCGACGCCGCCACCCTCGACGACGCCGAGCTGCACCACCGCCTCGAGCACGACCTGCCCCTGCCCGACTGGTTCACCCTGCCCGCCATCGAGGCCGAACTGCGCGCCGCCCACCCGCCGCGCCACCGGCAGGGCTTCACCATCTTCCTCACCGGCCTGTCCGGCGCCGGCAAATCCACCATCGCCAAGGCCCTGTGGTTCAAGCTGCGCGCCCTCGGCGGCCGCGACGTCACCCTCCTCGACGGCGACATCGTGCGCCGCCACCTGTCCAGCGAACTCGGCTTCTCCCGCGCCCACCGCGACCTCAACATCCAGCGCATCGCCTTCGTCGCCAGCGAAATCACCCGCCACGGCGGCATCGCCATCTGCGCCCCCATCGCCCCCTACACCGCCAGCCGCGACCAGGCACGGCGCATGATCAGCGCCGTCGGCGGCTTCATCGAAGTCCACGTCGACACCCCCCTCGCCGTCTGCGAAGCCCGCGACCGCAAAGGCCTCTACGCCCGCGCCCGCGCCGGCCAGATCGCCAACTTCACCGGCATCAGCGACCCCTACGAACCGCCCCCGCAACCCGAAGTGCGCATCGACACCAGCCGCACCAGCGCCAACGAAGCCGCCAACCAGATCCTGCTCAAGCTCGAAAGCCTGGGATACCTGCGCTGACCGGGCATCCAGGGCTTCACCGCCCTACCACCTGCCGCTGCTGGCAAGAAGGTCGCCTGTAGCCTGGCAGGGCCCATGATGCCCCCAGGCCTTCTTGACGTGTGCAATTTTCACACTATGATCTTTACACATCATGTAGAAGTGGTAGAAGTAATTTCCACACATGGACTATGGATAACAGGCTCACAATGGAGACGTTCACCGGAAGTCGCCAACCGCACCCGGAACGACCAACGACCTTCCCGGCACCAAAGTATTCCCCTTTCGGGTGTTCAGGCAGTCTGGCGACCCGGATCTTGATTTACTCCCATGACACTTTCGGTCTCGGCAACATCCGCCGGATGCTGGCCATTGCCGAACACCTTGTAGAACGTGACCCTGACGCGCATGTGTTGTTGATTAGCGGATCGCCGATGCTGCACGGCTTCCGTCTCTCACCACGCATTGACTTCATCAAGTTGCCCTGCCTCACCCGGGATTGCACCGGAAAATACCAAGTACGCTCCCTGCCAATGCAACGGGGCCAGTTACTAACGATGCGTGCGCGGCTGATCCACAGCGCAGTGCAAGACTTCCAGCCCGACCTGCTCTTGGTGGACAAGAAACCGCTCGGCGTCGAAGGCGAGTTAACAATGGCTCTGGCCGGACTGGACGATCTGCCACACCGCCCGGCGGTGGCGCTGGTATTGCGCGACATCCTCGATACGCCCGACGTTACCCGCCGGATATGGACAAAACACGACTATCACAGTCAGATCAAACGTTACTATGACCTGGTACTGGTAGCCGGCCAGCCTGATATTTTCGACGTGGCCGACGCCTACCGATTTCCCGAGTCAACTCGCAGGCGGCTGCGCTACTGCGGTTACATACAGCGCGGCCGCCTCCCGGCATTCACCGCCAAGCAAGCGGATTCCCCACACATTCTCGTCTCGGTCGGTGGCGGAGGGGACGGAGAAAAGCCGATCCGCGCCTTTATAGAGGGAACTCTCAGCAGGCGCGCCAGTGGCTGGGCGCCACGCGCCAGGATATTTACCGGGCCGGAAATGGCGGCAGAGACGCGTGCCGCTCTCGTCGCGCTGGCGAGCGGGCAACCAGGCATCGAGATCCACGAGTTCAGCGACAGCATGGAAAACGAAATCGCCACAGCCGACCTGGTTGTCTGCATGTGCGGCTACAACACCATCTGCGAGGTCCTGGCAGCCGGCAAACGGGTCGTTGCCATTCCTCGTGTCGAACCAGTACAGGAGCAATGGATCCGCGCCCAGAGGTTTGCCGAACGCGGCCTGCTCACGGTTATCCATCCCGACAAGCTCAATGCCGCCAGCCTGATGTCCGCCATCGACGCAGCGCTGAAAGCCGACACTTCAGATCAATCCGCCCGACTTGATTTCAAAGGACTCGAGCGAATCCAGTACTGGCTCCAGCGCCTACTCGCCGCGAGACGCCGGCCGCCAAGGAATCACTTTGCAGATTTCATCCCTATCCATAGAAAAATCACTCATGCCTGATTCAACCACCCCAAGTCTTCCAGGAGCCAGCACCTCCCGGATCGGCTACGTAGTCAAACGGTTTCCAAGGCTGTCGGAGACTTTCATCATTAATGAACTGCGTGCCCTGCAAGGACTTGGCGTTCACATCGAGGTCTTCTCGCTGCTCCCCCCGGAGGAGGAACAGCAAACCGCCCTGCTGGCGGAACTCGACTTACCGATATTCCACCTGCCAACGCGAGAGGTAATTGCCAAACTCCCGATTGAGCAACGCAACTACGCCACCGGCGCACAACGGC
>Ga0256832_1001854_pt1 | contig 14423 bp, 6 predicted proteins | sample 134614metaG_FD_190534 | JGI IMG/M metagenome (GOLD analysis project Ga0256832, IMG submission 190534) | Hydrothermal vent microbial communities from Lau Basin, Pacific Ocean - 134-614 | ecosystem: Environmental > Aquatic > Marine > Hydrothermal vents | place: Pacific Ocean: Lau Basin | collected...
CTATGCCGTACAGCTCATCCAGCAGCAGAAGGGGCGATCGCTGGAGAAGCTGTTGCCTGAGCCGCTTTCGGGCTGGGAGGTCGAGGAGACCACGTCCCAAGCCGCAGGTGCCGCCATGTTCGGTGGCGGGGTCTCCGCGCAGCGCATCTACCGCAAGGGAGATGCCTACGTGACGGTGCTGATCGCCGCCGATTCGCCGCTCATCCAGACCATGGTGGCGATGTTCGCCAACCCCATGATCGTGTCGTCCGACGGTGGTCGTCTGCAGCGCATCCAGCGCCAGAAGGCCATCGTGAAATACGACGAGGATGACCGCTCGGGTAGTATCAACATCGTGGTGGACCGGCGCTTCCTGGTCAACGTGGAGGGCTCGGACGTCTCGCAGGACGAGCTCGTGGCCTATGCCCGGGCCATCGACTACAAGGCCCTGAAAGGCATGCCCTGAAGTCGCAGCCCGGCCTGGTGCCGGGGTTGGACCGGCGTCGGGCGGGGTGAGATCGCGCAGGCGCTTCGCGTTCGGTTTCGATGGCTGCAAGATTCTGGATCCGGATCTTCGCCGCAGGGCTCTGGGCGCTTGCTGTGGGCGGCGCCTGGCCTGTCGCCGCGCAAGGTGCCTCCGGGCCCGGCGCGGAGGCCGCGGCGGGCTTCGTGCCGGGGCCCGCGTGGCAGGAGGCCTTGGCCGCCGCAGGCGATGGAGACGAGCTGCAGGCGCTCTTCGAGACGGTGGCCCGGGGCGTGCGCTTCGCGCCCTATTCGGGCATCCTGCGCGGCGCCACGGGCACCGCTCTGGCCCGGCGCGGCAACGCCCTGGACCAGGCGCTGCTCCTGCGCGCCTTGCTCGATCGGCGCGGCTATCGCACTCGCCTGGTCGAGGGCAGGCTCGACGAGGGCAACGCCCACGTGCTGCTGCGCGGCGCCTACCCGCCCGAGCTGCCCGCGTTCGCCTACGGCGAGGACTACGCGCCGTTCCGTCCGGAGGGGGCCGAGGCGCTTCTCGATACGGTCGAGCGGCATTTCTGGGTCGAACTGGAGCAATCCGACGGCACTTGGCTGCCGCTGGACCCGTCGTTTCCGCGGGCGCGCATGGGCGAGGCCTACGCCGAGGCGCTCCGGCGCCACGACACGCCCGATGCGCGCTGGCGGCATCGGATCGCTATTCGGCTGCGCCAACAGACAGCCGACGGCCAGACCCGGACGCTGTTCGAGGAGGAGCGGCCGGTGGCCGCGCTGGGCTATGCGCCCGTGTTGCTGTCCCGCACCGCCGTGCCGCTGGAGCGGGCGGCCGCGGCGCCTCGCCGCGGGTCGGCGGCGCGGGTGTTCGGCGGCGCCCTGGGGGGTGCGCCGGCTGCGGAGGCACCTGCCGAGGCGCCGCCCCAAGCACTCGGAACCCGCTACCTGTGGCGCTGGCACGTGCCGGGCGGCGGCACGGGTGCCGCCACGCACGACGTGCTGGACGCCGAGCCGGGCACGGCGGTGGCGCGCCAGTGGCTGGAGCTGGCGTGGAAGCCCCCGGGGAGCCCCGAACGCCGCGTCGAACGGGTGCTGTTCGAGGCCGGGGAGGACGCCGAGCGGCCGCCGGCCTACCGGCGTGATGTGTTGGTGGTGTTGCCCGGTGCGGTGCGCCCCGAGGTAGCCGAGGCGGTGGAACGGCGCTTCGCCGCCTTGCCCCTGGAGCGCTGGAAGCCGTCGTCGGACGGCGGCGCGGATGCGGCCCGCCTGGGCGAAGCGCTGGAGGCCGATGCGGCGCTCAACGCCAATCTGTTGCAGACGTTGTTACTGCGTTTCGCCGCGGCCTCGGACGACTTGACCGACCGCATCGCCTACACCAACGCCGTGGTGCCGTTGCGCACCGTTCCGCGGGTTCTGATCGCCTCGGTGGAGGGTACGGGCGACGCCCTGCGTCTGGACCTGGACCTGCGGCTGGACGAGGTGGAGGCGCTGCCCTATCCAGGCGCGCCGGCCGCGGTGCGCCGGCTGTTCCAGATGGGGCGGGGGTTCGCGGAGTCGGTGGTCGAAGGCGCCGTGCTGCCGGCCGGCACGGTCCGGCGGGCGGTCACTACCGCCGAGCTCATGCGCGAGGCGCAGGGCCAGGGGATTCCGCTGCGGGTGGTGGACGAGCGGAATGTGGCCGACTTCGTGGCGCGGGCGGGGCTGCCTGAGCCGACGGCGCGGCATCTCAGGGCCTCGGTGGGGGAGGGCTGGGAGGCGGTGATCTCGGCGCGGGCGGTAGAGATCGCCGGCGCGCCCCGCTGGGGCTGGTGGCGGATCGAGCGCGCCAGCGGCCGGACCATCGGCGTGATGGACACGGGTCTGCACGCGGCGACGGTCGAATACGGCCTGTCCAGCCGGGACATCGGCCTCAGCCCGCGCATGGGATTCGCAGTCGGCCTGATCAACGGCGCGCAGAGCACCCTGTTCGCCATCTCCGGGCTGTTGCTCCAGTACGGCGTGACGTCCGAGGCCATGCTGAAGGAGGTCAAGGCCTATCTGGATGCCGTGCTGTGCCGCACCTGCCCGAAGGCCGAGGCCAAGGCCAGCGCCGGCAGCGAGGTCTCCGGCTACTGCCTCAAGTTCGAGGTGGAGACCCCGAGCAGCCGCTCGGCCAAGGCGCGCTTCGATTTCTGCGAGAAGTACGTGGACGGGTTCAAGTGCGCGGCCGGCCTGCTGATCGCGGGCCTGGCCGGCGTGCAGCCCGAGGTCAAGGCGGGGGTCGGTCTGTCCTACGAGGCCGGGTGCCGCAAGGGCGACCTGAGGTATGAGCGCAAGGACAAGTTCTAGCGCGGCGCTCGCTTGGGCCGCGCTCGCCCTGATCGGCGCGGTGTCCGCCAGCGTGGAGGATACGGTCTACCGGGGCGAGGCGACCCACTACCCGGCGCCGACCGCGGTCGTCACCGTGCCGCGCGCGGCGCAGGACACACCCGCGTCGCCGGTGCTGGACCCGGGACGGCTGGCCGAGGCCGCGCGGGGCAGCGCCAACGGGGCCGTGCGGGTGCGGGTGACCGGCGCCCGGGTCGCCGGGCGCGCCGAGGGCGACGTCCTGCTGGACTTCACCACCGAGTGGCAGAACGTGCACCCGCCGGCCCGTGTCCGGCGGGGTGCGCTGGAGGGCAAGGCGGACCGTACCATGGGGGCCGGGGGGCTGCTGGGCGGGGGATGGCGAGCCGCCGGCGGCGGTGCTGGGTCCGATACCGTGCTGCGCGACGTGGCCTACCGGATCCCCCGTTGGGGGGATCACGTGGTGCTGCTGGCCGACGGCGTGGCCGTGCCCCTGGATCCCGCCTCGGCCCGCTTGCCGGACGGCGCGGATCCGGCCGCCGGCATGACGCTGGCCCGCCGTCACGACACGCGCCGGGTGCGGTTCCGGTTCCGCGTCCCGGAGCGCAGCCGGTGGATCGCCCTGCACCTGTTCGACTACGCCAACGGCCACGTCACGCTGCCGCTCAAGGGGGATCCGGACCCGGGGGGAACATCCGCGACCCTTGCAGGCGATACGGCGGGACCGCTCGTCCTGGCCCTGGACGATCCGCCCGGGCGGGTGGTCTCGGCCGAGGCGCCCGCCGGCTGGCGCCGCCTGACCGTGCGCTTGCTGGGCCGCAGTCTCGTCAAGCGGCGCGGCAAGGGCTCCATCGTGCAAGTCGGACGCGACGCGCTCTGGCTGCAGGACGGCCGGGGCTTTCTCCATGGGGCCGCGCCCGCGACCATGGACCCGTTGCGCTTCTTCCCCGAGTACCCGACTCGCGTCGAGGCGCACTTCCTCCTGCCGGAGGGCGCCCGGCCGGCGCGGATGCTGCTGCGCGCAGGCGAACGGGCCTTAGCACTCGACTGGCCGGGCGCGGCCGAGCCCGCGCTGCCCGAGGCCGCGGCCCGCTGGCGGGATGGTGAGCTGGCCGAGTTCGCGCTGCTGGGGGTGGCCGAACACGCGGGCGCCCGGGTGCTCGATCTGGCCGTGCACAACCTGGCGGCTGGCAAGGGCCTGGAGCTGGACCTCGGGCGGCAGTTCCGGCTGACGCGCGCGGGCACGTCGCTACGGCCCGATCGCCGCAAGACGGCGGCGCTCGTTCATGGCGCGCCGGACCGGCTGGTGGTGCCGCCCGGCGCCGTGGTCCGTTTCCTGGTGGCTTTCCCGGCACGCGCCGGGGACGAGTGGCGGCTGGACTACCGGGGATTTCGGCAGCGGCATCGCCAGGCACTGGCGGCCCCGCCCGCGATCCCGGAGACCGTGCTGGCGACGCGGCTCGCGTTCGCCGAGGTGCCCGAACCGTCTCCGCAGAAGCGGGTGCCGGCCCCATCGCGATCTGCGTGGAAGACGGCCCGTTGGCCGGCGGCCGAGGCGGGCGGACTCACCGGAGAGACGAAGGCCCCGCCGCCGCGCGGCGGCCCGGCCAGGCCAGCCGCCGCGGCGCAAAGCGGCCTCGAAGGGTTCGAGGTGGTCGAGGAGGTCGAGCCCAACGACGAGCCGGCCCGGGCGATGCCGGTGCAGGGCGACCGCCCGCGCGCGGTGCGGGGGCGGCTGGAGGCGCGCGAAAAGCGGCGGGACGAGGACCACTTCGTGCTGCAGACCGGGGGCGCGCCCCAGCTCTGGGACGTGGTGGTTGAGGGGCGCGGTGTGGGCGAGCTGGGCTACCTGGACCCCGGGGGCCGCATGGCGGCCCGGGCCCGGGCGCGGCGGGAGGCGCCGGCCCGGCTCGCCGGCCTCTACCTGCTGCCCGGGCGCCACCGCTTCCAGGTAACGGCCGCCAGCCGCAAGGGCGGGGACTACGTGCTGCGTTTCCTGCCGCGCGGGGTGCCCGACCCGTCCGCGGAGCGCGAGCCCAACGATGCGGTGGACCGCGCCCAGCCTGTCGTCTTCGGGCGGCGTTACCGGGGCGTGCTCACGCCGGGGGACGAGGATCGCTACCGCTTCTGGCTGGATGCCGCCGCCCGCATCCGCCTGCACCTGGAGGCCGGGCCTGGCGGCTCCGTGCGGGCAAGCCTGGGCGACGAGGCGCGGCGGCGGGACGTGCTCCGGCTCGATCGGCGCCGAAACGACAGCGGCGTCGCGGTGCGGGAGGTCCAGCTCGCCCACGGCGACTACACGCTGCGCGTGCGCGGCGATCCGGGAGACTACGCCTTCCGCCTGGAGCGGCACCCGCCCTGGGCGCCCGAAGGCCCGGAGGCGGCGGTGTTGGCGCTGCGGTTCTTGGATGCCCCGCCCACCTGGGCCGCCTTCGAGGACCGGGGACAGGCGGCCACCGTGCGGCTCGAGATTGTCAACCGCGGCGCGCAGCCCCGCGCGCTGCACTTGAAGGGTTGGTTCAGCCGCTGGGATTGGCAGGCGGTCCCGGAGGACGACACCCTGCGGCTCGAGGCCGGCGGCGCGGCCGCCGTGCCCGTGCGGATCCTGGCCCCGCCGGACATCCCCTCCGGCGAGCCGGTGGAACTTTGGCTGGGCGTGGCGGACGGCGAGACGGTACAGGCGGCCGCACGGCTGGCCATGCCGGTCGTGTGCGGCGCCGAAGTGCAGGGTCCCCGCGACGTGTGGCCGGTGCCCGAGCCGCTGCGCGGTGGACTGGACGTCGCCTGGCGGGCGCTGGGTGCGCGGCTCGTCGGTGGCGGTGACGCCAGGAAGGCCGGCCCGCTCATCGACGGTCTCACCACGCCGCCGGGCGCGCGCTGGCGATGGGACCCGAAGAAGGACCCCGCCCCCGAGGTCACGGTGCGCCTGGCCGGAGAGGCGCCGGTGCCGGTGGCCGGTTTCCTGTTCCATCCCATGGGTTGCGACGGGCGGGAGATGCCGGGGCGGTTCGAGGTGCTGCTCTCCCAGGACGGGGAGCGCTTCCAGTCCGTGCTGACGGGTCGTCTCGCCGACCGGGCCGTGGAGCAGGCCTTCGTGCTGGATGCGCCGGTGCCGGCGCGCAGCGCCCGGCTGCGCATGCTGGATGCCGCCGTGGAGGCGGGAAGCGTGCGCACCGTCTGCCTGGGCGAGTGGAAGGTGGTGGCCGCACCCGACTACGCCCCGAGCGCCTCGGGCTTCGATCTGGCCGATGCCGCCCTCGGCGGGCACCTGGTCTGGGCCGCGCCCCATTTCGACGCCGGGCCCATGCTGCGCGACGACGAACGGATCCTGCGGGCCCGGGCGGACGGGCAGGGGCGGCTCACCTGGGTGCTCGGCTTCCACCACGATCGGGCGGCACGGGTGACGGCCCTGGTGTGGCGCGACTGGCCGGAGAAGGCGCGCCGGGGCGACCCGGCCATCGAACGGGTGCGGGTCAGCTTCAGCACCGAGAGCCCCCTGGGGCCCTGGCGGGGCGCGCGCGACTGGACGGTCGCAGGCCAAGGCCCGGCGCGCTTGGCCTTGGATGCGCCTGTTTGGGCTCGTTTCGTGCGCTTCGAGGCCCGCGGCCTCGAACCCGGCCGGTACCATGTCCTGCCCGCGCGGCTGTCCGTGTTCGAGGCCCCGCCGGGGGCCGAGGGGTATCGTTCCATCCTGGGCGAGTGGGGACACTACCGCCAGCGCGCCCAGTACGAGGCCGTGCGTGAGACCGTGCCGGAGACCGGCGAGAACCGGCAGGGGACGCGCGAGCGGCCGGTGGCCCTGCGAGCGGGGGTGGCCGTGCCGGGGCGGGTGCGGTTGGGCGCGGACGAGGACTGGTATCGGCTGGAGGTCCCCGCCGGGCGGACGCTGCTCGAGCTGCGGCTCGAGAGCGATGCGGTGTTCCGGCTCGCCCCGACGCTCTTCGACGAGGCGGGCGACAAGGTCCCCTGGCTGAAGGCGGAGACGGCCGGCGGCGCGACCGTCTACCAGGCGCAGGTCGCCCCCGGCGGCTACCGCCTGCGCGTGCGCGAATTGCCCCGGTCGGTGGTGGTGGCCTGGGACCAGAGCGGCAGCGTGGCGGACTACCATCCCGTCATCCATCGGGCGCTCGCACGCTTCGCCCGGTCCATCGCCCCGCAGGCCGAATACCTGAACTTCCTGCCCTTCGCCGACACGCCCCGGCTGCTGCTGGAAGCAGGGTCCGACCAGACCGAACACCTGCTGCGGGCGCTCAACGACTACGACCGCAGGGATTCGTCCAGCCGGGCCGAGACCAACCTCATCGCCGCCGCCGAGGCCCTGGCCAAGCGGCGCGGCGAGCGCATCGTCGTGGTGATCACGGACGCCGAATCCGGCGAGGAAGCGACCCGGACCGAGCCCCTGTGGCGGGCGCTGGCCGAGGCGCGGCCGCGTATCTTCAGCATCGAGCTGCACCGTGGCGACCAGGCGCGTGGCCAGCAGGACCGCATGCAGGACTGGGCGATGGCCAACCGGGGCCGCTACGACTTCTTCCGCGAGCCGGCCGACCTGGATGCGGCCCTGGCGCGGGCCCTGTGCAAGGTGCGCCGGCCGGCCCGGTACACCGTGGCGGCGCAGTTCGCCCGCGCCGAACCCGGGCGGTTGCGGCTGGCGCCCAGCCGGCGCGCGGCCGCCGGCGCCATCGAGCTGATCCTGGACGCCTCGGGGAGCATGTACAAGCGGCTTGCGGGCGGACGCACGCGCATCGACGCGGCCAAGGCCGCCGTCATCGACCTGGTGCGCAACGTCATTCCCCCCGGCACCCCGGTGGCCCTGCGCGTCTATGGTCACAAGGCGCCGCGCAGTTGCCGCACGGATCTCGAAGTCCCGCTCTCGCCCTTGGATCCCGCACGCGTCGAACGCGTGGTGCGGCGCATCCGGCCCCAGGATCGCTCCCGCACGCCGCTGGCCGCCTCCATCCGCCAGGTGGCGCAGGATCTGGCGGGGGCCGAGGGCCGCAGGCTGGTGCTCTTGTTCACCGACGGCAAGGAGTCCTGCGGGGGCGACCCGGAGGCGGCCATCCGCGCGCTTCAGGCCCAGGGGGTCGAGGTGGAACTCAACATCGTCGGGCTGGCCATCCAGGACCAGGCCGCCCGAAGCGCCTTCGAGCGCTGGGCCGCGGTCGGCGGCGGGCGCTACTTCCAGGCTGACGACGCCGAGACGCTGGCCGAAGCGATGAAGGCGGCGCTGCAGCCCCGGTTCGAGGTGATGGACGCGGCCGGAAAGGTGGTCGCCCGTGGCACCGTGGGCGGCGAGGCGGTGGAGCTGGCGCCCGGCACCTACCGCGTGCAGGTCTCCGCTGCCCCGCCCGTGAGCCTGGAGGCCGTGGTCGTCCAACCGGGCCGGGAGACGGTGCTCGCGCTGGACCCGTCTCCGGCCGATTCCGCCCAACCCACCAAAGGAGGAACGCCATGAGAGCCTTGTTTCTGACCCTCGTTCTCATCGCCCTGGCACCCGCCGTGGTGCATGCCGGTTTCCAACAGTTCACCATCGAGTTCAAGGGCAAGGGCAAGCCCGGCGGGGAGCTGGAGGCGCGGAAAGTGGTGGTCAGCATGGATGGCGACCGCATGCGATATGAAGTGGAGACGACCGCCGGAGACCACCTGGTCAGTATCTACAGGAAGCAGGGCGGGCAGGTGGTGGGCCTCATGCTGCGGCCTGAACACAAGCGCTATGTGCGCGTGCCGATGGAGGGCACGTCCATCCAACGCATCCTCGACCTTGCCCCCGGCGACGACTTTCCCTGCGCGCCGGAGGCGCGGTGCACAAGGATCGGTCGGGACCGGATTCTCGGTTACGAAGTCACCGGTTGGCGCGAGAGCGGGCCGGACGGCACGGTGACCCTGTGGTACAGCCCTGCACTCGGCTATGCGCTCAGGACCGACAGCGAGGGCGAGGTGCTCGAGGCCGTGCGCGTCATCGACAAGGCCCCACCCGCCGACCGTTTCGAGATCCCGGCCGGCTGGACCGAATACGATCCCATGCGCTCGGCGCCTGGTGGCTGGGGGATGCCGGGGGCATCGGCGTCTCCCACCGAGGCGCCGGCGCCGCCGGATGCAGGTGACACCGGTGGCTTCGTGGAAGAGGTGGCCGATGATGCGATCGACACGGCGAAACAGGAGGCCAGGCAGGGGATTCGGGATGCGATCCGCGGCCTGTTCGGTCGGTGATCCTGCACCTCACGGCTGTCTCGGGCCGGAGAAGGGGCAACCGGGTTCCACGCACCATGCCGGCGGGCGGTTATCGGCCCGCCGGCTGGTAGTAGACGTCGATGCGGGTCTTCAGGCCCGTCAAATGCTGCTCGTCCGGCGAGCTGCCGTCGGTGTCGCTCACGACCACGGTGGGCACGCTGGGCGCGCCCATGTTCTGCTGGTCCTTCCGGCCTTTCCAGAAGACGTCGAACATGCCGTACTCCTTGGCGTGGTGCCAGTCCTTGAGCTGCGTTTTGTAGAAGGCGGCGACCTTCTCCGGGGGGTCGGTGGAGACCAGGCTCACATGAGGCAGGATCTCGCGTCGCTGGCCGCCGTATTCGGCCCATGAGCCCCCGCCGGCGGATACGATCTTCGCGCCGGGATAGGGCGGGGCCTCTACGGCGTCCTTGTCCGGGATGTGGTCTTTTGCCGTCTCGGCGATGTCTTTCGCGAGGCCGCCGCCGGTGGGCAGGGCGGTGGGGGCGTAGGGTTCGGCCGAGGCCAGGTTCCAGGCAAGGCATGCAATGGCGATCAGGAGCAGGTGTGTCATGGTGGATCTCCCCAGGCAGGTGGTTGAGGATACGCTGATCGACTGGCTGCGGCGGCGCATCGCTGCGTTGCGCGGTGCTCGGATACTCGCCTATCTGGTTGATATGTACTCCGGGCATCCTGCCCTCCGCCCTTTGGGCCGGCCTGACGGCCGTTCCAATCCGCTCCCGGCGGATTGGTCTCGTATCCTGCGCGCCGTGCGCCTTGCGCTGCATCCGCCTCGCGCATTGAATCAGCATCTCCTTGAGCGTCGGAAACGCCGGTTTGTCTTCACGGTCGGACAGTGGCCTCTGGATCCCGCACGGAACCCTGGACGGAATGTAGCGGGGTCTTACCGGTTGTCAAGCCGGCAGACTCGGCTGGATATTCATGCGATTGCTCTGCAATCGCGTTGATACGGGGTATCGTTTTATTGTTGTTTTTTCTTGTGGATGGGACGCTTCCCCGTCCACTCCAACACCAATTCGTGGAGGTCTTGCCATGAGCCATTTCATCCCCACCACGCTGGTCGTCACCGCGCTCTTGTTCTGCTCGCAGGGTGCCCGTGCCGAGGCGTCGGCCCAGACGGGTTCGACGGAGGGCGGCGAGACGGCCTGCGAAACGCTGAAATCGGAGGTCGCACGGGTGTGCAGGGACCGCCTGACACGCGGGTTCACGAAGGTGAATTGCCGCAGCGTGGTCAAGGCCTACCTCGAAATCGCACAAAAACGGGCGCAAGGGGCCGGCGGTCAGGAGGCGAGCTGCCAGGGCTGGGTGGAGCAGATCCGGCGGGGATACGCGCGCGGCGATGCCCTGCATCCGGAGTCCGAGGCGCCGCAGGCCTGCAAGGCGCTTGCCACGAAGCTCGATGAGAAATGTATCCAAACGATGGACTCGGGGCGTCTTTCGCTCGCATGCGACATGGCGCTTACGACCGTCTCCGGGGGGCCGCGCTCCGGAACGGTCGAGCGCGGCCTCGAACAGCGTTGTGTTACGGCTGCTCGGTTTCTGAAGTAACGCACGTGGTCTGGGGGCTCAGCCGCCGGTCACCGTTTCGATCATTTGTGCGAGCCGGGCCAGTCCATCCTGGATGTCGCCGGTCAAGTGAACGCCCAGGGCACGGCGGCCGCGCTGGCACAGCACGTTGAAGTCGCCGAAGGCCTGGGCCTTTTCCACCACGCCGAAGCTGTAGCGTCGGCCGGGCACGGGCAGGTCTTCGGGTGGCTCTGCGGTGATCTGGAGAAACACGCCGGTGTTGGGTCCCCCCTTGTAGGCCTGTCCCGTGGAGTGCAGGAAGCGCGGTCCATAGCCCAGGCAGGTGGCCACTCGGTAACCGTCGAGCACGGCCTCTCGGATGCGCTGCAGCAGCGGGTCGATCTCCGGATCCAGTCGGTTGAGATAGGCCAGCAGCGCGAAGTAGTCCCCCGGGCCGATGCGTTCCAGGTGGGTCTTGAGCAGGCCTTCAGCCGACTGCCAGGTGGCAGCCTCACGCAAGGCCTGCGCCTGGTTCTCGAGGGTGTAGAGGCGTAGCGCGCCTTCTTCCAGGAGTGCGGGCGGCTCGGGCAGGCTGCCCGTCTCCTCGTAGGCGGCGGTGAGCCTGCGCGTCTCGACCTTGCTGGCCTCCACGTCCGGCTGATCGAAAGGATTGATCTCCAGAATGGAGCCGGCCACGGCCGTGGCGACCTCCCAGCGGTACATCTCGGCACCCACGTCCAGCGGCGTGTCCACCGTGATCTGCACCACGGGGTGGCCGTCGGCACGGAGCCGGTCCACGGCTCGGTCCTGTTCAGGGTCGGCACCGGTGGCGAGCCGCAGATACACGAACAGCCGGTCCGCACTGTAGTGCTCGGGCGGCTGCAGTGGCTCGCCGTCCACGGGGATGATCGCCTTGCCCTGCTTGCCGGTGGACTCGGCCAGGAGCTGCTCCAGCCATGCCCCGAGGGGCGCAATGCCCGGTGAGGCCACGAGAGTGAGTTTGTCACGCCCGGCAGCGGCCGCCTCGCCCAGGACGACGCCCAGGAGCACGCCGGGGTTCTCGCGCGGCGGCACACAGGCCGCACAGGCCTCCACCATCTCCCCGGCACGGTCCAGGAGCCGTTCTACGTCGGCACCGATGAGCGCAGCGGGCACGAGACCGAAGGCGGACAGGGCCGAGAACCGGCCACCGATGCCGGGTTTACCGTAGAAGGTCTTGCGGAAGCCGCGTTCGCGGGCGACCTGTTCCAGGTGGGAGCCCGGGTCGGTGATGACCCCGAAATGGGCCGCTGCGGTCTTTTCCCCGAGCCGCTCGACCGCCCGGGTCCAGAAGTACTCCATCAGGATGTTGGGTTCGAGGGTGGAGCCGGACTTGCTCGCCACCACGAAGGCGGTGCGCTCCAGGTCGATGGCCTGGGCCACGGTGCGGATCTGGGCCGGATCCGTGGAATCCAACACGTGCAGCCGCGGATGGTCGGGCGCCCGTTCCAGCACCCGGCTGAAGACCTCTGGGGCCATGCTGGAGCCCCCCATGCCCATGAGTACGGCGTCGCGAAAGAAGCCGCCCTCGGTCATGTGCGAGAGCCGCCGCAGGTCCGACAGTTCCTCCATCTGCTCGCAGGCGATGTCCAGCCAGTCCATCCAGCGCGGCTCGTCGTCGCCGGTCCACAGGCTGGCGTCGCGATTCCACAGCCGCTGTACCTTGTTCCGCAGGGTCCAGTCCTCGAGGGAGGCCTCCACCCGGCTGGCCAGCGGCTCGGGAATGTGGAGTTCGGGCAGGAAGCGGCTCTGATCCAGTGCCGTTTCTCGCGCGGCCTCCACGGCGGCCAGGAGCTTGTCGAAGGCTTGGACGAACTTTTCCACCCCCTCTTGGAGCAGTCGGTCGGTCACTTCCTGCAGCCGGATGCCGTGCCGCTCCAGCGCCGCCAGGTCGCGTTCGGCCTGTTCCACCCCTTCGAGCAGCGTGACGCGCGCCCGGCCGTGGTCACGGAAGGCGGAGAGTGTGGCGGGCGGCATGGTGTTGACCGTCTCCGGTCCGATGAGCTCCTCCACGTACTTGACGTCACTGTAGCGCGGGTTCTTGGTGCTGGTGCTGGCCCAAAGAAGCCGCTGGACCCGGGCGCCCTGCGCGGCGAGCCGGTTCCAGCGCTCACCCACGAACAGCTCCCGGTAGCGCTGATAGGCGAGTTTGGCGTTGGCGACCGCCGCCTTGCCGAGCAGCCCTTCCAGCTCGGCTCGCACGGCGGGATCGCCGCTCTGTTCCAGGCGTTCCTCCAGCAGCGTATCCACGGCCGTGTCCACCCGGCTGACGAAGAAGCTGGCCACGCTGGCCAGTTCCCGCAGGTCGCCGCCGGCCTCCAGACGGCGTTCCAGTCCCCGCATGTAGGCCTCCACCACTCGCTCGTAGACCGGAATCGAGAACAACAGGGTCACATTGACGTTGATCCCTTCGGCCAGGAGCTGCTCGATGGCGGGCAGTCCCTGTTCAGTGGCGGGCACCTTGATCATCAGGTTGGGCCGATGGATCTCGCGCCAGATGCGCCGGGCCTCTTCGATGGTGCCATCGGTGTCGTAGGCCAGGCCGGGATCCACCTCGATGCTGACGAAACCGTCCGCGCCACGCGTCGACCGGTGAACCGGTGCCAGCAGGTCGCATGCAGTACGCACATCGTCGAAGGCCAGCCGCTCGTAGAGGGTCTTGTCGTCCAGCGTGTAGTCCGCAGCCAGCTCGGAGATCTGATCGGCGTAGTCGCTGCTGCCTGCGATGGCCTTGTGGAAGATGGCGGGATTGGACGTCATGCCCGAGATCCCGTCGTCGTCGATCAGCCGGTTCATCTCGCCGCTGCGCAGTAGGTTGCGACGAATGTAGTCCAGCCACACCGACTGGCCCAGTTTCTCGAGTTCGTGCAATGGATTCATTGGGTCTACCAGGATGCTGTGTTTTCGGTCGATGAGAACGCCGCCCATGTGTGTCTCGGGTTTCGGCAGGAGCTGGCGGGGGGTCTCCAGGCGCGTCCGCGGGTGGTACCGGGTGGCCGCGGCTCGCCTCTCAAATGATACGCGCTGCGAGGCTGCTGCCGATACCGCGCGCAGACCCGCACGTGACAGGCCGCGAATCTGAAGCCCAGGTGACGGGGGCGCCGGAGGCGGGTATAGAATCGCTTCCATGGATCCTGGCCCTGCCGCCGAGTTGCAAGCCATACCGTTCGTGCCGGGCAGGGCCCGGGGAAGACTCCACACGGAGCCGGCGCGGGCCGCCGGCGGCGGGGTGCTCCTGGCGCGGCATGAGGACCTGCACCGCCTGCATGGGCGTCCCGCCGGACTCATCGTCACGCGTCCGGCCCCCTTCTCGCACATCATGATCGGTGTGCTCGCCGCCGGCATTCCCACGGTGCTGTGCACCGAGTGCGGGGATCTGCGGGCAGGCCAGTGCGTGGAGATCGACGGTGCATCCGGGCGGGTCCGCTTCCTGCACGCACCCTGTGCGTCGGTGCAGGAGGCTGCCAGCGGTCCGCCTGCGGCACCGCGGCCCTTGTACACGAACGACGGCACGCCGGTGGAGCTGCGTGCCAGCGTGCGCAGCGCCGCCCAGGCCCGCCGGGCCGTGGCCCGGGGGGCCGCGGCCATCGGGCTGGTGCGCTCAGAGTTCCTGCTTGGTACCACCCGGACGCCACCGGCACGATGCGAGGACTGGCTGCGGCCGTTGCGCGCGCTGTGTGGGGCGGCCGCACCGGTGGAGGTCTGGGTGCGGCTGCTGGACGTGGCCGCAGACAAACGCCCGCCCTGGATGCAAGGGCTGGACGCGGGTGGCGGGCCATTGGGACTGCAGGGGGTGCGCCTGTTCGAACAGGCCGCGGTGCGCCAGGTGGTGGACGCCCAACTCCAGGCCCTGCGCTTGCTGGCGGACGAGTACCGGA
>Ga0256832_1001855_pt1 | contig 14420 bp, 6 predicted proteins | sample 134614metaG_FD_190534 | JGI IMG/M metagenome (GOLD analysis project Ga0256832, IMG submission 190534) | Hydrothermal vent microbial communities from Lau Basin, Pacific Ocean - 134-614 | ecosystem: Environmental > Aquatic > Marine > Hydrothermal vents | place: Pacific Ocean: Lau Basin | collected...
GGCCGATCAGATCGTCGAGCACCACGATCTGGGTCTGCAGATCCTCGCAGCTGTAGGGCCGGAACGCGGTCGGGTCGTTGTAGACGATACCGATGTTGTCCGGGTCCGTGGCGCAGCCGGCCAGGCCGGCGGTCAATGCGAGTGTGAGTGCGATTCTGTTCATGACTGTTTCTCCTTGATTTCGATTTCCGGTACGCCGTCGCACTGCTTTTCCCGGGCCACCGTCGAGATGGCCTCGGCATGTTTCGACAGCATGATGAAGTCCTGATCGTCCGAGGTCTGGATCAGGCTCACGAATCCGAGCATGGGCGGGAAGATGGCCACCCCGGCGGTCGACAGCAGGATGTCCTCGCCGGTGCGGGTCCGGATCTGGTGGTGTCGCTGCCCCAGACGGCCCACCACATAGCCCAGTTCGTTGCGCAGCTCGCTGCAGGACCAGTCCTCGTAATACCGGGGGTTGACCCGCTGCTGCTGGCTGTAATCGTTGTTGGCAATCCGGCAGCCGGCCAACAGACCGGCGACGAGAAAGAGAGAAAGGAATGGGCGAGAAATCATGGATCCTCCCTGAGTGTGGTTGAAACATCCGTTGTCGAAAGGATACGGCTTCGGTCCGGATGTTCAAGCGCGAACAACTCATCGCGTCCCGATCTGCATAGCCTGCGGAGGCTGTCCGGCGAGTGAGCGAGATAGCATCGGGCAAGCCGTGTGTACTCTCTGGCCAGCCGGTGATCCCCGGCTGATCGGGCCCGACATGCCAATATCAGCAGTGTCAGGGCACGATCGATATTCCGAGAGCCCCGTCTGCCGGACGGGCTTCTGTTGCAAGGGATTTCCAAAGGGTCTTTCGGGTGCATGTTCCGGTACCTGATGATTTCGATATAGTTCAGGTTACCCTCGTCGATATAAATGCAAGCCTACCCAGTCTGTTTGTGCGCATGTCCGTTATTCGGAAACTGTTAGTTGGTAGGCGGTGGAAGTTTTGCTGAGATGAAGTTGACGAGTGGAATACTTCTGGACCAAGGTAGACGCAACTCTCACTAGAGGGAAACAAGGTGGGCTATTCTTATATGGATAGCGTACCTGATACTCGTCCGGGCAAAAAAATAACAAATCTTATGTAAATACTAGAAATCTTGCGAAAGATTGTTTCGCAGATGACATGGTTGCCATATCCAGGCATCTTGAGCCTTATTGGATGCCGATTTGCTCATTTGAGCGTTATACCCGTAATGAAGTAACCTCAGGGAAGCAGAGGGTGAGGGGAATCATCGAATTGAATGGTGTCGACATGATAGAATGGATAAGCATGTAACCTATTGAGTTAAAATAAGAAAAAATTATTTTCGGTCAGCGTTTGCAGCGTTGAGTGAGGAAGGTCAGCCAAAGATATCTATCGCCAATATGGCTGAGATGTCATCATGTGTTCGGGTTCAGCAAATCAAAAATTAACAGTTGGAACTGCGGTGATCTAGCTATTGGCACATTGTTTGCTTTATGCTGAGCATGGTGAAAGAATCAATGAAATCTATAAATTTTGAGTTTCTGCGAGATAGCTGGCCCGATTTGGCAGCACTGGGTGGCTTTGCGGAAAGCTATGCGTACTCTGATCCTCAGAGTGCTCTGGTCAAGCTGCGGATGTTCGCTGAGCGCATGGCCCTGGGCATTTACCGCAAACTTGGCCTACCAAGGCCTCCCCAATGCACTTTCATTGATCTGCTCAACAACGACACCTTCAAGGCGGTCGCCCCCAAGGTCATCCTCGACAAGCTGCATGCCATTCGCATCCATGGCAACAAGGCCGCGCATGGAGAAAAGGTCTCACAGCGCACCGCCCTGTGGCTGCTGAAAGAGGCCCATGACCTTGCCCGCTGGTTCTATATGTCTCAGCTGGGTGGTCAGCTGGTGAACTGCCCGGCATTTCAGGAGCCGCCAGCAGGGGGCGCGGCGGTAGATGCCAAGGCGCGGCTCAAGCGGGAGAAGAAGGCTGCCCTGGAAAAACTGGCAGCTCAGGAAGCCCAGCTCGAAGCCTTGCTGGCAGAACTAGAGCAGGTCCGGGAACGGGCGGCAGAGGCCGAACAGAAACTGGCGAATATTCCGGAAGCCGCAACGATGGCCAAACAGGCTGCGGATGCCTTGCAGTTTGACGAGGCCACCACCCGCAAGCGGCTTATTGACAGCCTGCTGGTCGATGCGGGGTGGGACATGGGAGGAGAGGGAGCCAACACCGAGGAAGTCACCCAGGAGGAAGAGGTCGATGGCCAGCCTACCAAGACGGGCAGAGGTTACGCCGATTATGTCCTGTGGGACGACAACGGCAAACCGTTGGCCGTCATCGAGGCCAAGAAGACGGCCGTCGATGCCGAAAAGGGCCGTACCCAGGCGCGCCTCTATGCAGACAGCCTTGAAAATCGGCACGGGCAGCGGCCGGTCATCTTCTATACCAACGGCTTCGATATCTGGCTATGGGACGATGCGGCGGGCTATCCACCGCGCAAGCTGTTTGGTTTCTACTCCAAGGACAGCCTCCAGTACCTGCTGTTTCAGCGCCAGGCGAAAAAGGGACTGGACACGCTCAGCCCCAACCCAGATATCGCCGGCCGCCTTTATCAACTCGAAGCCATCAAGCGGGTCAGCGAACGCTTTACAAACCGGCACCGCAAGGCGCTGATCGTCCAGGCAACCGGCACGGGAAAGACCCGCGTTGCCATTGCGTTGGCTGAACTCCTCATTCGGGCCGGCTGGGTCAAGCGGGTACTTTTTCTTTGTGATCGCCGGGAACTGCGCAAACAGGCGAAGAATGCTTTCACCGATTTCCTCAACGAACCCCTGACCGTGGTGGGGGCCAAGACCGCCAAGGACCGTGATAAACGGATCTACCTGGGCACCTATCCGGCCATGTTGAAGGTGTATCAGAGCTTCGATGTAGGCTTTTTTGACCTGATCATCGCCGATGAATCCCATCGTTCGATCTACAATGTCTATGGCGATCTGTTCCATTACTTCGATTGCCTTCAGGTTGGCCTCACGGCCACACCAGTGGAATTTGTCAGCAGGAACACATATCAGCTCTTCGATTGCGATAATCAGAACCCAACAGTTTATTATTCATTCGAACGTGCCGTGGAGGAAAACTGGCTGGTGCCCTTCGAGGTACAGACCTACACCACCGATTTCCTTCGCCGCGGCATCGGATACGACCAGCTGAGCGACGAGCAGCGCAAGCAGATCGAGGAAGAAGGGGAAGATCCCGACCTGCTGGCGTTCGAGGTCCGGGACATGGACAAAAATGTCTATAACAAGGACACCGGTCGCCACATCATCCGCAACCTGATGGAGAACGGCATCCGCGACGCCAGCGGCCAGCAGGTGGGCAAGAGCATTATCTTTGCCCGCAATCATAAGCACGCCCTGGTGCTGCGCAAGCTTTTCGATGAGATGTACCCCCAGTATGGGGGCATGTTCTGCCAGGTGATCGACAATTACGATCCCCGTGCCGAGCAACTCATCGACGACTTTAAGCAGCCCGACAACCCGCTCACCATCGCCATCTCCGTAGATATGCTGGATACCGGTATCGATGTGCCCGAGGTGGTCAATCTTGTCTTCGCCAAGCCGGTGTTTTCCAAGGTCAAGTTTTGGCAGATGATCGGCCGTGGCACGCGCCTGTGCCCCAACCTGTTCGGGCCCGGCAAGGACAAGACTAGCTTCCGCATCTTCGACCACTGGGGCAATTTCGACTACTTCGATTTCCACTACAAGCCAGTGGAGCCAACGGTCTCCAAGCCGCTGATGCAGCAGCTTTTCGAGGCCCGCATCGCGCTGGCCGACGCAGCGTTACAGGCCGCTGAGCCCGAAGTCTTCGAACGGGCCGTCGAGCTGATCCTCAAGGACATCAACCGCCTGCCGGAGGAGAGCATTGCGGTACGCGAGAAATGGCGTACCAAGCGCCGACTATCGCGTCCGGAGGTGCTCAAGGACTGGGATCCGGCCACCGTCGCCGAGCTGCGCTCCGAGATCGCCCCCCTCATGCAGTGGGTCAACATCCGGGGTTATACCGAGGCGCACGAGCTGGACCTGCTGGTCACCCGCATGCAGATAGCGATGTTGCAGCAATCGGGCCGGTTCGATGACTATCGGATCACCCTGTTGGACAAGGTCAACAACCTGCAGATGCATCTCAACCCGGTGCGGTCTAAGGGAGAGATCATCAGAAAGGTACGCTCTGCTGCCTTCTGGGATCAGGTCAGCGTCGAAGCGTTGGAAGAGGTGCGAACCGAATTACGGGACATCATCCACCACCACGGCACCGGTGGTGAGCCTCGGCCACAGGCGCGGGTCATCGATATCAAGGAGGACGAGGACCTGGTGCAGATCAGTAAACGCTCCTCCTCCATCCCCACGGTGGATATGAAGGCCTACGAACGGCAGGTCGAGGAGGCGTTGAGGGCGCTGTTCGAAAAGGAGCCCACCCTCCGCAAGATCCGTTGCGGCGAGCCAGTCACCGAGCAGGAACTGGAGCGCCTCTCTTCACTGGTGCTCACCCAGAACCCCGATGTCCACCTCGAGGTGCTCCAGGAATTCTATGGCGAGGCCACGCCCCTCGACCAGATCCTGCGCGGCATCATCGGCATGGATCCCGAGGCGGTGCGCAAGCGCTTCGAGCAATTCGCCCATGCCCATCCACACCTCACGGCAAAGCAGACCCGTTTCCTGAGCATGCTGCAAAACCATATCGCCCGCTATGGGGCGATCGAGCTGGAGCGTCTCTACGAGGCTCCCTTTACCCAGGTGGATGCCGATGGCATCGACGGAGTCTTCAGTGAGGACGAGGCCGACGAACTCATCCACATCATCAATACCTTCAAAACCGACACCAACGAGGAGACCACAGTCGAATGATTACAGGCGAACTAAAAAGCCGAATCGACAAACTCTGGGAAGAATTCTGGACCGGCGGCATCGCCAATCCGCTTACCGTCATCGAGCAGATCTCCTTTCTGATGTTCGCGCGTCTGCTGGATATCAGCGAGACGCGCAACGAAAAGCGCGCCGCGCGCACCAATAAGCCCTTCCGGCATATCTTCGCCGAAGACCAGCAGCACCTGCGCTGGCAGAACTTCAAGCAACTGGGGGCCGACGAGATGCTGCCCCTGGTGCGCGACGAGGTGTTCCCCCATTTCAAGACCGTCGCCGAGATGGATACCGCCGAAGGGGCGCGCAAGACCAGCTTCCAGGAATATTTCAAGGACGCCCAGCTGATGATCCAGAAGCCCTCGCTGCTGGTTTCGGCGGTCAACATGATCGACGCCTTGCCGCTCACCGAGGGCGACATCAAGGGCGACCTCTATGAATACCTGCTCTCCAAGCTCACCACCGCGGGCATCAATGGCCAGTTCCGCACTCCACGCCACATCATCCGCCGCATGGTGGAGATGATCGACCCGCATCCCACCGAGACCGTCTGCGACCCGGCCTGCGGCACCGGCGGCTTCCTGGTGGGTGTCATGGAATATCTGCTGCGTACCCATTCCTCTCCCGAGGGCACCTACGAGAAACAGATCAACGGGTACACCGAGACCATCTACACCGGCGACCTGCTGGAGGATCACTGGCGGCATATCCGCACTGGCATGTTCCACGGCTTCGACTTCGACGCCACCATGCTGCGCATCGCCGCCATGAACCTGCTGCTACATGGCGTCGATGCCCCCGACATTCACTACCAGGACACCCTGAGCAACAGCTTCACCGAGCACTTCCCGGAGCTGGCCTCGGATGCCTTCGATGTCATCCTCGCCAATCCACCGTTCAAGGGCAGCCTGGACTATGACGACGTCCATCCCACCCTGCTGCGCAAGGTCAAGACCAAGAAGACCGAGCTGCTGTTCCTGGCCCTGATGCTACGCATGCTCAAGAATGGCGGCCGCTGCGCGGTGGTCGTGCCCGACGGCGTGCTGTTCGGCTCCAGCAAGGCGCACCAGGCTATCCGCAAGCTGCTGGTGGAGGAGAACCAGCTCGAAGCGGTCATCTCCCTGCCTTCGGGCGTATTCAGACCCTATGCCGGTGTCTCCACCGCCATCCTGGTTTTCACCAAGGGCGGCCAGACCGATGAGGTCTTCTTCTATGACGTGCAGGCCGATGGCTACTCGCTGGACGACAAGCGCCAGCCGGTAGAGGACGATGACCTGCCGGACATGCTGAAACAGTGGAAGAAATACAACGTCCTCTCCCTCGAAGGACGGGGCCGGGGTGGGGATGACTTCACCGACAGAACGGCCAAGGCCTTCGTGGTGCCTGCCAAAGAGATCGCCGGGAACAAATACGACCTCTCCATCAACCACTACAAGGAGGTGGTCTACGAGGAAGAGGAATACGACCCGCCGAAGGAGATACTGGCCAGGATGAAAAATCTCGAAAAGGAGATCATGAAGGATATGGAGGAATTGGAGGGGATGTTGTAATGCGCCAAGTCTCTTTAGGCGAGGTGTGCACGGTGACCTCGGGCCAGAGCGCTCCCCAAGATAGTGAAGCCTTTGGTGCAGAGGGGCATCCCTTTATTCGGGCTGGAAGCTTGGAGGCATTGACCAATGGTGGCAGGGAAGACGATTGTGAACACATTAGCGACGAAAAAGCGCAGCAATATCGTATGCGCTTGTTCCCCAAAGACACCATCTTATTTGCCAAAAGCGGCATGTCGGCCAAGATCGGGCGGGTTTACCGTCTTAAACAACCCGCTTATGTTGTCAGTCACTTAGCAGCAGTTATTCCGGGTGACGGGGTTGATCCGGGTTATCTGCAAAGGTGGTTTGAAAGAAATCCCCCTTCCAGATTGATTCCAAACGAAGCCTACCCGTCCATAAGAACGTCAGCGATCAAGGCCCTTGAGATCGCACTTCCTGGGCTAAAAGAACAAAAACGCATCGCCGCTATCCTCGACAAGGCCGACGCCATCCGCCGCAAACGCCAACAAGCCATCCAGTTCGCCGACGAATTCCTCCGCTCCGTGTTTCTGGATATGTTTGGGGATCCGGTTACTAATCCGAAGGGTTGGGATACAAAGTTACTCTCAGAAGTGGGAGAAATTGCTAGGGGAAAGTCTAAGCATCGCCCTCGCAATGATCCAATGCTTTTAGGGGGGGAGTATCCACTTATCCAGACAGGGGATGTTGCCAACGCGAATCATTACATCACCTCTTACACGCAAACTTATTCTGAAATTGGATTGGCGCAGAGCAAGATGTGGCCAGCCGGGACGCTCTGCATCACCATTGCAGCCAATATTGCAGATACAGCTATTCTCACATTTGATGCTTGTTTTCCTGATAGTGTTGTTGGGTTTACACCCAGCAACCTAGTGAGGACAGAATATATACATATGTGGCTTCAATTTTATCAGAAGATTCTGAGAGACAAGGCCCCAGAGTCTGCCCAAAAAAATATCAACCTGAAAATACTATCAGAGCTAAATGTACCCATACCGGAGATACACTTGCAGGATCAGTTTGTTGACATGTTTAATTCGATTGAGAGGGTAAAAGGAAGGATGCGCGATTCGACCAGTGGCTGTACGAGCGTATTCCAGTCTATCTCTCAACGTGCTTTCAGAGGATACCTCTGATGAACAAGAAACATCTCTGCGCCTCTGCGTCTCCGCGGTGAAACCTTTTCAGGAAAAACGCGCATGATCATCAAAGCCCTGACCCTGGAAAACTTCAAAGGGATCGCCGAGCCGGTTCGCATCGAGTTCAAGCCTATCACCTTGCTGTTTGGCCCCAACAGCGCGGGCAAGAGTACGGTGTTGCAGGCCTTGGTCTATGCGCGGGAGGTCCTGGAGCGTCACAATCTGGATCCGGACCGCACTTTGCTCGGTGGTGAGTGGATGGATCTGGGCGGATTCGACAGCCTGGTCCATGGGCATGACCGCAGCCGGCGGATGGTCATCGGCTTCGAGCTCGATGTCCACGATACGGACTTGCCGGACTATCTGCATGAAGGGGATAGTTGGCTGCTGGAGTCCGCCGAGGGCGGCGGACATTTTCCGGAGGACTGGCTGTCGCGGATCGAGACGATCGCCTTCAGCCTGGTGATTCGCTGGAGCCAGTTGCTCGAACGCCCCTTGGTGGAGCGGGTGCGGATCGATGCCAATGGCCGCCGTATTGCCGAATTGGCCTGTTCGCAGGACGCCAGGGATACCGCTATTGAATGGCTAGATCTGTCCCATCCCATTTTCAGGGACGAGGCGGTGGCAGGCGAGGAACCGACAAGCTGGTTTACAGACCTGTTGGCGGACGCCCTGCATGAACAGCGAACTCGCGACTGGCCGGAAACGACCAATGTACACATTCTCTCTGAAAGCTTCGCAGCTCAACCTGGGATAAATACTTATCCAGTTCTCCCGCATATGGGCTTGCTGATGAACTTGTCATCAAGAGTAACTCGATGGCTTAGTCTCTACCGTGAATATCCATGCTTAAGTGTCAATCGAGAAGACTCAGAGAAATTAAGGATAAATGAAGTTTTACGCTTTCACAGTTAGAAAATCTTGAGCGATTAATATGCCCACATTCACGCAATTCATGGATTGGAAAAAACGGCTCCTCAAGCGCCATGGACTAGAGAGTCCTGATGGGCGTTCGCTTTATCTATATCGATTGACCGATGATGATTTCAATGACCTGGAACGATTGCTGCAGTACTGGTTGAGTCAATTGCTACCGCGATACGGTCTCGCTCGTGTTGCCGGACTTCCTGGTTTCGCCGAACTATTTGTGCTTTACGCCGCAGAATGGTGGCGTCGGCGTTACGATGGTTCGGGTTTTAGTTGGGAACCGATTCTGCGTGATCTGGGCGCGAACCCTGAGGAATGGAGCCCCTCGCAGCGCAGCGAGTTTGTCAGGCAGGGATTCCGTGGATGGCGTATCCGGCCACGGGAAAGCGGCGGGATGCGTTTCATCGGTTCGGTGGCGGTACAGGGGGGGCTACCGCTGAAGCTGCTGGCCAGTTCGCGCGGACATATCGGGCAATTATTGAGCCGGGTGCTGCGTTTGGCGTCTGGTTCACAGGTGACTCACGGTGAACTTCTGAGTTGGGTGGAAAGCCTTTCCAGCACCTTGCCTCAAAGCTATCGCCAGAACACCATCTACACCTTGCTGGCGGATGTTGCGTGGACGGTGCTCGGTCTAAAACAGGAGGCCGGACTCAAGTCCAGCACGGATGCGTTGGCCATTCTGGATCGGAAAATTCCACGCTGGCGTCGCCGTTTCCCACTTCCGGTAGAAGATGCACATGCCCAGGGCATGATCGAGCAACTGATCCGTGATGTAGCCAGTGTGCACATTGAAAAGCAGACGGCGGTGTTGCCGGTCGAGCGCCTTCTGGAACAGACAGAGGATGGTGAGTGGGTATTGCGTTCCAGTCTGGCCCTCCCGGATGTCATTGCGAATGACAAGCTGGGCTCTTTGTTTTCAGTCGATGCGGACGAATTGCCACGGCTCGCCGAGCTGTCGCTGCGGGTTGGTGATACGGTACAAACCACCCGCATGCGCCGCCTTGCGGGCCAACAGAAGGTTCGGTTGGAGCGAAAGCCTATGGGTTTTAAGGATGAAGCCGCCACTGATGAACATTTGCTGCGCATGGCTTCGCCCGATGGCCGGGTGTGGACGGTTACTGCACGCCGAGGCGATGAGCTGGATGCCGATCTACCCTGGGTATTTATCGAAAAGGATTCCGTGGTTTATTTCGTTCGCCAGGGTAGCGGGGGCATCGCTGCGCAACAGGCGCTGGTCGCCATGCCCGATGGCTGGCGAATCGAACATGACGGAGATTCTGTAATTACGGAAATGGGTGCAGTAAGCGGTCTCGGGCGGCGTCTTTTCTCGATACGCGGTGTATTGCGTGCCGATGATGGCAGTGGAGTGACTTTCAGGCTGCGCACCGGGCGCGCTGATGCCAGTGAAGAAAGCTACGCGTGGGGTGGTGATCGCTATTGGTTGGATTTCCTTTCCCCGAAACTGGCATTCCGGGGCCTGCCGTCGCTGTATCGTATAGGCGAGGATGGTCTTAAGCGCAAGATGGAAGGCCAGCCTGGCATCAGTGTCGTTGGGGGTTCAGCGCTCTCGTATGAAGTGGCAGGCCCGCTGCATCTTCGTTATCCGGCAACGGGCGACATTTGCTACCGTGGCAAAGTACTGGTGTTGCCTAAGTCGGCAGACATTGATTTCAGCCCAAGGGATGCCGTTTCCGGATCGGTGCAGTTCAATAATTGGGGTGTCGCTCGTGTTCGGGTGACTACCAAAGACATCGACCAACATCTGACATTGAGAGATGACGAGGCGCTGCTGGATGTCTCTGTCCGGGAAGAACAACGCGCCCCAGATCTAATTGAGCTGGAGGCGTACTGGCCACACTCTAGGGTTCCCGCCAGGTTTCGATTGCCATTCCCAGCTCGGGGTGTTCGGGTATTCGATGGCGAGGGAAGGCCTTTGGCAAGTAACAGCTTGCTGGCTGTCCAACAGTTGCTGGGGGTGCGAATCCTGATCTCTGGTGGACAGGCGAATTGCCAGGCAGAAATGAAAATTTTGGATGCTGCTGGCAAACATATCCGCAGGTATCGGTTGCGCACCCTGCCGGGAGCATTGAGCATCGAGGCTCGATTACAGGACTACTTGCCCGATATCCAGCAATTGTTTTCGGTCAGCGATCTACCAGATGCTAAGATTACCATCCAGATAAGCATGGGTGGGGCATCGACGTTTACGCTCCTATTGGCACGCTACTCGGCTACGCTCGAACGCGATGGCGATTCGATCCGCCTGGATACCGAGAGCTTGAGGTCGCAGAAACTACCGGATCTGGAACAGCTTTCAGTATCGGCTATGCGGCTCGAAAGTCCGGGCGATGAGGCTGTGAAGCTAGTGCCTTGTCTGAGCGAGGGTGTCGCAACGGGCAGTTGGTTGTTTTTGCCTCAACAGCGTTCCCCCGGTTCCTGGCTAATCTATCCCTCGGCTGAGTCTAGCCTGCCGTTTCGCCCCACCCTGTGGTTTGTTGAAGGAGAGACCGATGAGCATCATGGCTTGTCCGGTGCTTTCAGCATCGCCAATCAGCTGGAACGTGAGGAACGCCTCGATGAGGCCATCGAGGAGCTTGCCGCTGATTTCCAGCATGAGGATTGGGAAAAGGTGGAACAACTGGCAGAACAGGTCGGGCATCTACCGTTACCTACGCTGGATCTCTGGCGGCGCTTTGCGCATTCCTCGCGTGGGATGGCAGCGCTGGCGCTGCGTTTCGGTGGCCTGAAACCGGAATTCATCATCCGTTTTGCACAAGAGTTACCCTTTGCGTGGGAGGCGATCGCGTTTGCCGACTGGCAGGTGGCCATGCGCCAACTTGAGGCGCAGTGCCTGGCGTTGTTTGGTGAGCAAAATGGACGGGCGGTGCTTAAGCCCCATTTGTCCAGCAGAATTAAATTGCTCACATCGCTCAATGGCTCTTTGGCATTCTTGCTGGGGATAGCGGCCAAGGAATGGTTTCCTGATACCGAACGTGAAGTAGAGGCTTTGAAATTCCTTGGCTCGCAGGCCAATCAGACTTTATTCGAAGGGGAGGATAGCAAGCTGATGGCTTTGCGCCGCCAGCACGCAAACGATCAGTGGCCAAATGAACATCAATCTCTATGGTCCTCCATCGATATCGATCCGAGAGTTGATTCCTGCCTCCATACCCAGGCGGAGGGCTTTCGGACCTGGGTCATTAATATCCCGATCATTTTAGCGGTACAGGCCGTTACCGGTCAGACCATCGATTGGTTCCGTGACGCCGAGCGCATTCACGCTCTTCGTACCTATCAGGCCTTTGATCCGGATTGGTATGAAGAAGCTTATAACCAGACTGTAGCTCACTGCTTTTCCGATGGCTTGCTCGATGAGGTGGCAACATGAAGCAGAACTATTTCGCAGACCTTTTGCCTCTGCTTGCAGAGCGCTCAAAGCTATCCGCTATCAGTCGTCTGGGATTCGCCAATGTACCGCTACGCCGTTACTTGGCGGAGATATTCGACCAACCCATTGGCGAGCCGGGCGCCTTTCTGGCCGATCCGACCTTCGAGGCGGTATTCGGCTGGCAACAAGCCGGGCCAAGCATGATGGAATTGGCGGGTGACTTATTGACACCCGAATTGGTTGATGCCATGGATACCCCGGCGACTAAAGACTACCGGTTTGCCAAAGACTGGTATCCTTACACACATCAGTTGGAGGCTTGGCGGATACTCAATGAACCGGAGCCTCAGTCCTTGGTCGTGGCTAGCGGAACCGGCTCGGGGAAAACCGAGTGTTTCATGGTACCGATTCTTGACAGCCTGGCCCGTCAGCGTGCGCAGCATCAGGGGCGGTTGGTTGGTGTGCGCGCACTATTTCTATACCCGCTCAACGCCTTGATCAACAGCCAGCGGGAACGTCTGCGCGCCTGGACCGAGCCCTTTGGCGGTGATATCCGGTTCTGTCTGTATAACGGTAATACCCCGGAAAAAGAGCAACCCGAGCGAATACGTCGGCAGCATGTCAGTGAAGTGATCGACCGTCCCGGTTTGCGAGCCTCAGCACCGCCAATTCTGGTTACCAATGCAACCATGCTGGAATTCATGCTGGTGCGCACCGCAGACGCGCCCATCCTGGAACAGTCGCAGGGCAAGCTGGAATGGGTTGTGCTCGATGAGGCGCACACTTATGTGGGTTCTCAGGCAGCGGAGGCTGCGCTGTTGATTCGACGCGTTTTGCTCGCCTTCGGCGTGACACCTAACCAAGTGCGGTTTGTTGCCACATCGGCGACTATTGGTGATCCCGAAGGAGAGGCGGGTCAGAAACTGCGGCGGTTTCTGGCCGATGTAGCTGGTGTGTCACCGGAACGTGTACATCTGGTTTCGGGCCAACGCATGATTCCACAGTTTGGGGAGGGCGAACCGACAGGTGCTCTATCTCTGGAACAGTTACAAGCAATTGATGAGGATAGCGAAAAGTCTGCACAGAGATACCAGGCATTGGCTGGACATAAAACTGCACGTTCCATCCGTGATCTTTTCGTCAAGGATGCGTCCAGGTCTCCGGTCGCCAGGTTGTCAGATGTTAGCGCCGTATTGTTTGGCGCTGGTAAGAAATACAGCCGCAATCAGCAAATTGAAGCAGCGCGCTGGCTGGATCTACTCAGTGCCACCCGCCTTCCTGAAGATGAGGGGATACATTCCGGTGAGTCTTTCTTGCCACTAAGGGGGCACTTGTTTCACCAAACCTTGTCCGGGCTTTGGGCCTGTGCGGATCGCCAATGCAGCGCGAAGAAAGACTCGCAATTGAATGATACGGGCTGGCCTTTCGGCAAGGTGTATTTTGATCCTCGCAAGCATTGTGATTGCGGCAGTCCGGTTTACGAAGTGGTTTCCTGTAATGGCTGCGGCTCGGTCCATCTGCTTGCTGGCGAGCGTCGGGGAGAACTGCTGCATTTCAGTACGCCCAATGCATTGGATGAATTCGAGCTGGAAGTCGAGGTTGATGGCGAGCTGGACGAAAATACTGAGAATCAGGAGGAAGAGCTAATCCATGGCATGAACAAGGTGCTGGTGGTCAACCGGGACTCAGCACATGTGGAACCCCTGGATATAGACCGTGCTACTCGCCACATCGTAGAGCATAACGAAGAATCTTTGCGCATTCTGGCGCATGAGGATGCAGGTGATGGATTGATGTGCCCAGTATGCGAGACAAAAGAATCTCCACGGCGTTCACTGTTCCGCTTCAGCCGGCTTGGGGCACCTTTTCTGGTCGGTGGCATACTGCCTACGCTGTTGGAATATGCTCCTGATGGCGACAAGCCTGCTGACCACCCATGTCGTGGACGCAGGCTGCTCACCTTCAATGACAGCCGCCAGGGCACTGCCAGAATGGCCACCAAGCTACAGCAGGACTCGGAGCGCAATCGCGTCCGTGGGTTAGTTTACCACCTGATCTTGCAGCATGGGAGCGCCGCAATCAACAGTCAGGCTGCGGCCCTACGTGCGGACATAGATAAGTTTGAAACAATTCAGTCACAGACGCCTAATCCGGCGCTGGGCGATATCATCCAGCAAAAAAAGGAGGAGCTAGCCCGTCTCAGCCAGCCCAGGCCCATTTCTTTCAATGATCTTGCCCAAAGCCTGGCTAATCAGGGGCGGGATTTCGATTACATGCTGCAACACTACCGGCGCTATGCGCCTGGAACCTTCTCCGAGGCCAGTGGGCCGATCGAGTTGGCGCGCATGTTTCTGGTGCGCGAGTTTGGCCGCCGCCCCAAACGCTTGAACAACCTCGAATCCATGGGCATGGTGGCCGTGCGCTATCCGGCACTGGAGACCATTCAGACTGTACCGGAATCTGTTAGGCAGGCTGCCGGGTTTG
>Ga0256832_1001856_pt1 | contig 14420 bp, 8 predicted proteins | sample 134614metaG_FD_190534 | JGI IMG/M metagenome (GOLD analysis project Ga0256832, IMG submission 190534) | Hydrothermal vent microbial communities from Lau Basin, Pacific Ocean - 134-614 | ecosystem: Environmental > Aquatic > Marine > Hydrothermal vents | place: Pacific Ocean: Lau Basin | collected...
GGCTATGTTTGACCTGGGTATCCTGTATCGCGATCGACTCGAAGCCCCCCAAATGTCCCTGGACATGCTGGAGCAGATGATGCGCAAATACCCCGATTCCACCCGGTTGGAGGCCGATGCACTCTACTATCTCTTCCTCGATGCACAAGATCTCGGCCTCCATACCAAACAGCAGTTGTACAAGCAGCAGCTCATCAAAAAATACCCCAACTCTAAATATGCCCGTGCTTTACAGGGCACCCTGGCCGATCTTCGTGATAAAGATGCCAAGATTAACCGCTATTATGACGAGACTTACGCGCTCTTTAACAAGGGGCAGTACAAAGCTGCCCATGAGCGCATCACAAAAGTGGATCAGCTTTTTGGTGCCAATCACCCTTTGCAGGCTAAATTCTCTCTACTCAGTGCCATGCTGTCCGGTGCGCTCAATGGCCGCAAAGCGTACGTCGCTGCACTCAAAGACGTGGTCGCCAAATACAAAAACACCGAGGAAGAAAAGAAGGCCAAAGAAATGCTTCGCATCCTTGGCGAAAATGTCGGTGGCCCCATCGGCTCTGTCGGCAAGGCATCCGGCAAACTCAAATCCCCCTTTATGCTCGAAGAAAAGCGCACGCATTACGGCCTGATTTTGTTGGATGCCGATCAAGTGGTGATCAATGACGCCAAAAATGCCATCTCCGACTTCAACCTACAAAACTATCGCCTTCAGAAGTTTCGTGTGTCCAACATTTATCTGGGATCGGACGTCAAGCATCCCATCCTGGTGATCCGTAAAATGCGAGACAAAAAGCGCGCGATGGCCTATTACCGGGCGCTCACCCATGATCCCATGGTGCGACAAAAGCTCAAAAACGCAAAAATTTACGTCATCTCCCAAAACAACTATCGCAAGGTACTTCGCCAAAAGAGCCTGAACGGATACGACGAGTTCTTCCGCGAACACTACATAGAGAAGTGACCTGACACATCTTGTTAATTAAAAATTAAAAATATTTTACCCTGAGTTTGCCCTGATCCTGTCGAACCGGGCTTGATGAACCGTTGAAAAGCACTGCAAGTATTTCCTCCAAAGAATCCGTACCTCCGTGTCGTTCGTATTCCTTTATTCACAACGCGAAAGCGTTCAACTCATAATATACCCAACGCGATGTGCTTTGGGGCGATTGAATATCGAACAAGGAACACCGATTTGAGATTTTAGAAGGAATCCCTGAGCTAGTCGAACCGTGGTCACTGAGCGAAGTCGAAGTGCCCACTTCTCAAATCTTCATTCGTTAATCGGTGTTCGATATTCCCAAGTCCCAAACCTGTTCGTAAGGAGTATAGAATCAAAATCTCGCCATAATTCCCCCCAGGACATTCAGCCCATAGGTGGGGTAGTGGTTCCAGCGCTGGTACTTGTTGTTGAGTAGATTGTTGATGTCAAGAAATACACCGATCTGGTCACGGAAGAAGTATTCCGTGCCAAAGCTCAAATCCAGCAAAGGCTTGAGATTTTTTGCCCGCCCGCCTTCGTCGCGGTAAGGAGGCCCGCTGGCAATGTATAGTTCCGCTTTGAGTTTGAGATTGTCCTCAAGCATCCGGTACATCCCTGAAATATTGGACTCCAATGCCGGCAGGTGCCAGGCCCGGTCTTCGTGTTTGGGTTTGAAAAAAGACTGTGACAGGGAGCCCAGCAAATCAAAGCCCTTGAACAGACCGATTTTGGCCGTACCCTCAATGTAAAAAATGCCGACGGTATCATAGACAATGGCAAATCGCTTGGTATCTACGGAATCATTGAGAAAGAGTGCCAGATTTTGCGCATTCTTATAGCCGATTTGCGCGGAATACTCCGCGCCGCGCACCGTACCGCGCAGGCCGCCGAAAAACTTGGAATAGACCGTATTGCGAAGGCGAAAGCGGGAGACGATAAAGGGATTATAGTCCGACAGATTTTTTAAGTTGTTTTTGTACATGTCGCCGTACCATCCCGCAAATGCCGTCAAGCTGCTGCCCACAATGTTGAGATCCAGCTCCACATCGGGCAGGAAGTGGAAAACATCGTCGTTGGAGATGATATTGGCGCCCGCTCTGAGCGCAAAGGCATCGCCATGATAGGTAAAGGACGGCTTGAAATAGATGTTGTTTAAGCTCTGTTTGGCAGTATCGCGAAAGATAGTAAAATCCGTAATCACATCCAGCTTGAGCGGGTGCTGCCCGCCGATCCACTTGGTGCCCCCGAGATTGAGCACAATGCCCTGTTCTTTGCTCGCATAATTGTCTGTCAGGAAGTAGGCCGATGATTGGACGTGATAGTCCAGGTCCCCGGACAACCGCTTGTCGTTGGCGATGCCGGCGCGGAGGTGGAAGTTGTTGAACACCTGTTTTACGGCATCGGCGCTGAACGTGTCCTGTGCGTGGTCGTAGCCGTAGAAGTGGAGCAAATGGTGGTCATAGCCGATGGCGGCCGTGACGCCCAGATTGCCGTCGGAGTGATACTTGCCGTCCAGGAGCAGCCCGGTTTTGCCAAATTTTTGATGCGCCAGGCCCTTGAAATTGGCCCCGTGATGGCGTGCATGGATGTTGAACCGCAGGTTGTCACCCTGGTGGTAGAATCCCACCTCGCCCAGTGGAGACGCCGGAATGCCGTAGCCCGCCTTGATATAGGCATTGTAGCCGGGTGGCAGCTTGTCGCGCCGCATGCCCAGCGGGCGGATTTTCGGTACCGGCTGTTGGACTTCGATATTGTCCGCATGGAGCGAATAGTCCAGCTCCACGTTTTCATCCTTGGGCTCGGGCAGGGAGGCTTTCGTATGCAGTTTTTTGGTGTCCAGAAGTGTGGCTTCAAACTGCTTGATGACTTCTACTTCTTCGCCGGGCAAGTCGTTTTGAGCCGTGGCTATACGGCCCAGGATGGCGATGGAGCAAAGCAAAAGGAATTTCTTTTTCATGGTCGGTAAATCTGTTTAGGTGCCGAAAGAATGAGGGCTGAAATCACTCTGGGGCGATGTCCATTTCGAGTTGGTCGTCATCACCCGCTTTGAGCAGCCGGCTTTCGGCCTCTTGTTTTTTCTTGACGATTTCGAGTTTTGCCTTGGCTTCTTTGAGCAATTCGGGATTGTCCGGGAAGTACTCAATGATGGTCTCGAGTGCGGCCTGTGCATCCGTGAGTTCACCTTGCTCGGTTTTGGTATCCGCCAGCAAGATCAGGAGCTTGGCGGCCCAATACGGATGGGACTGATTGGCCTTCATACCGTTTTCGCACAGTGTGACCGTCATATCGAGCTCTCTCTTCACGTAGTAGATGTAGGCGATCCGGTAGCGGGCTTCGGCGGCTTCGACGGTATTCGGAGCCAGGCGGGTGACCTTGTTGAAGGCTTCCAGTGCTTCGTCGTTGTGTTTGTTGTCGAAGGCCAATTTGCCGGTGTAGAACCAGGCCAGCGCCTTTTGACTCTTGTCGGCGTTGGGGTTTTGGATGAGTTTTTGAGCCGTTTGGCGGACGGCCGATTCGTTGTTTATGCGGTAGGCCGATTGGAGCGCACCGAGTTGGGCATCGAGTTTTTTCTCAGGTTTGTCGGCGGCTTTTTCCCATTTGTTGTACAGGGCGAAGGCCTTGGCAAAATCCTGCTGTATGTTGTAGGCGATGGTAGCGGCCTTTTCGACGGCTTTGAGGTAGTATTCGCTCGGCCCACGGTCCACGATGGCTTCAAAGTCATCCATGGCCCGATCGTACTTTTTCAGCTGGCCAAAGGACTCGGCTCGATGATAGAGTGCCTGGATAGAGTGGGGCCCGTTTGGGTACTTCTTCAAATATTTGGTAAAGGCCTTGATGGCCTTGTCGTAGCTGGCATTCTCATACTGCGTTTCTGCCGCTTCGAAGAAGAGTTTTTCCTCCTCCTGGTCGGAAACCTGATAGCCCGGGATAGTACGCAGGAAGGCGGTGTACTCTTCCGTGCGGTTTTGGTCGGTATAGATCTCCTTCAAAGCCGTGAGCGCCGTCTTGGCTTCATCGGGTTTGGGGTTATTGAGAAAGACCTGCTTGTAATAGTTGATGGCCATATCGCTCTGTTCGTCGTTGTAGGCGATGAGGCCAAGGCGCAGGAGCGCCTGGTTGATCAGATTGGATTTTCCCTTGTAGTCGCGCACCAGCTTTTTGAGCGGTGTTTTGGCCTGTTCGTTTTTATCAATTTCCATATACGTAATGGCGGCCTGCAGGAGCGCGTCATCGGCATAGGGCGAGTTGGGATAGTCTCGCGCCAGCTTTTCGAGTGCGATGATTTTACTCTCGGTATGGCCGCGCAAACCCTCGATGATGGCCTTCTGGTAGAGCGCATAGATATAGTCGGGATATTGGTTGCGCACGGCCTCGTCATAGTGCCGGGCGGCCTTGGCGAGTTTGTTCTTTTTGAAGTAGCAGTCGCCGGCGCGGACGACGGCGTCCCCCAGCATTTTGGTTTTGATGAAGTCGTCCTCGATCATCGGGGCTTGCCGTTTGATTTCGGCAATGGCCGATTGGAAGTAGTTCAGGGCACGGCTGTAGTCTTTGAGTTTCAGATAGTTATAGCCCTGTGTGTAATCGGCCGCATAGACAGATGCCTCCGGCGGCAGGTCAGACAAGTTTTTGGCCAGGCGAAGGTATTGGGCGATGGCATCGCGGGAAGCGGCATACTGTCCTTTCCGGTGCAGGATTTCACCCTCCCAAAAATAAGCCAGCGCCGTGGCGTAGGTATCATCGGCCAGCGTGCGGGACCGCCGGAGTAGCTTCAACGCCCCATCGAGATCGCCTCTGTTGTATAATTGAAGCGCTCGATAGAGCGCAACCTTTTGATGCGTCTCTTTCAGGTCGTCACTTTTTGCATGTTCGGGCATTTGATCCAGCATCTCAAGAGCCCGTGCATAGTCCTTGGTGTTGAGAAAGATGGCGCTGAGAAATTTTTGCGCCCGGCGGCCGTACTCCGGATCCTTCACCAAGCTTTGAAACAGGCGGAGCGCCTCCACATCATAGCCCAGTTCGTAGGACAGCTTGGCATAGTTGTACAGGGCATTTTTCCGGAGCGCGGGGTCAAAGTCCAGGCCTGCAGCCCGTTTTAAGGCATTGCGTGCGTTGGACTTTTGGCCCAGCTTGATGTAGCAATCCGCCATAAAATACATGGCGATTTGGCCCAGTTTGCTCTTGACCTTGGCCAGTTGGCCAAAGTTCTTGGTGGCCTTTTGACAATTGCCGGTGCGGTATTGCGTATAAGCAAGTTGATAGAAGTCCTCTGGCGTCATCTTGCGCAAGCGTTTGGCGGCGGCTTCGAGATAAGGCAGCGCCTTGTCAAATTCACCCTTGGCATAGTAGGCCTTTCCGATGAGCAGGTTGATCTCCGGCTTCTTGCGAAGGCGCGGCGTTTTGAGTCGCGATGTGCCATAGTCTATCACCTTGTCATAGAGGCCCTGTGCATAATATATCTGTGCCAGATAAAAGGGGATATACGGGCGGAATTTAGGCGAACGCTCCACAAGTTCAAAACTTTTGGCCGCATCGTCAAAGCGCCCGTCAAAGAATTGCACCATGCCGTGGTAGTAGTTGGACGGATAATAAAACTTGCTGTCCGGATTGGTGCGCGTCCTGTTGAAATACTTGTCGGCACGGTCAAACTTTTTGCGCACAAAGTAGCAGTAGCCCAGCTTGAAATACGCCTCTTCCATTTGCTTGCGGCTCAGATCCCCCGGGCTGAGCATCTCAAAGAAGCGAGCGGCCTCGCGGTACTTGCCATTGTTGTAATAATAGTTGGCGATCTCAAACGCCGCTTTGGCCGCTGCCGGACTCGGGGAGTTTTCCGCCAAAAACTGGGACACCAGCCGCTCGGCCTCCTCCTGTTTCAGATTGACTGCACTCTTGGCGCTATACAGCTCGCCTTCCTTGCGCAGGCTTTCCCAATATGGCGCCTGCGGCGGCGCCGTTCTCGTTTGCAACTTGCGAAGCTCCAATTGGGCCTGGCCGTACAGCCCTTTTTCATAGAAGTCCATACCGCGCTTGTAGTCAGTCAGGATGCCGTCCTGATATACTGCGGTCTCCTGGGCCGGAAGCGCGAAATACAGGCTCAGAAAGAGGATGAGAAAGAGATGTTTGTGCATGGTGTTTCTTTTTTCCGCCGGTCTGCGCCGCGGGTATAATTTGTCGGTCCGGTTTTGCTCCATTCATTAAGGTGCAAAAACGTGTCTCAGCGCCACAAAAGTATAATAAAAACCGCTTATGAGTGATATTTGACAGACATGCCGCCCTTTCCTGCACGGACAAAACGTGTTCATTGCTGCGCCGCCGGAAAGAAAAAAGTTTTCCCGCCTTGGCGGCGGGAGCGGTGCGGGCTGCCTCTTTCCGGTGGCCGCTGCACGTCCTTACCGGTGGCTGCCCGTTCTTGTCCGGTGACGGCAAGCATCACTTTCCGCCCGCTGCTTCTGCCGTCCGTACCGGATGGGCCACGGTTTAGGTGCTCCTGATTGTAGCGCAAAAACAAGAGGGCCCCGGATGGTTGGCCGGATAGGTTATAGACCGGTTCACGGTGGGGGGCGGGGGTGCATTACCGGATACCGATGTGGAAAAACCTGTGGACAACGTTTTTTTCCACAGGCAGATTATTGTGCGGCTACGGCAGGCCTTTTTTGTCCCTGTCAAAATGCCCAAAAACCGCCCCGTTTTCCACAGAATCCTGTGGAAAACGGGGCGGTGCGCCTATCCTCTACCAACCGCGCCGTTTGATTGAAAACAAATTAATGCACAGCCTTTTCGTAATATATAAATCAAATAAAATGAGCTGGTTATGCTATTATAGACCTAAAAGTTGTATTAGAAAAAAATAAATGTAAGTTTTTTCCGGGGATGATTTTTATCTTAGAAAAAATAGTCGGAAATTTGTCCCCCCTACAACGACCGCACGGATCGCCAAACTTCTTTTTTAGTGTTTTTGTTCACTTTTGAAACACACGGGAGCAATGGAAAAATCACACCGCATTGTATGGGACAACTGTCTGAACACCATCAAGAAGTTTGTAGATCCGCAAGCCTTCAAGACCTGGTTTGTTCCTATTAAGCCGGTAGGCATCAACGGCAACGCCCTGACCATTCAGGTGCCCAACATGTTCTTTTACGAGTGGATCGAAGAGAACTATGTCAACCTGCTTGCCGGTACCATTCGCAAAGAATTAGGTGAGAATGCCAAGCTCGTGTACCAAGTCTTGACATCCGGCACGCCGGCCACAGCGCAAACGCCCAGCGCAGTCAATGGCAAGTCCAAGCCTGCCAGCCATACGTCCACGACTTATTCTGCCCGCGAAGACGAAGTCATCAAGAATCCTTTTGTCATCCCCGGCATCAAGCGCGATTTTAAGCCTCAGCTGAATCCCAGCCTGCGTTTTGACAACTTTATCGAGGGGGACTGCAACAAGCTGGCACGCTCCGCCGCCTATGCCATCGCCCAAAATCCGGGCAACACACCGTTTAATCCTCTGGTCATCTACGGCAATTCCGGATTGGGCAAAACCCACCTGGCTCAGGCCGTCGGCAACGAAATCGTCGCCAAACACAATGACCTGATGGTCGTTTATGTGAGCAGTGACACCTTTACCAATCAAGTCGTGGACTCCATCCGCGACAATGCCACCGCTGCCTTCGTCAACTTTTACAAGTCTATTGATGTACTCATCGTGGACGATATTCAGTTTTTGGAAAAGAAACAAAAAACACAGGAAATCTTCTTCCATATTTTCAACCAGCTCCACCAGGCCGGCAAGCAGATCATCATGACTTCGGACCGGCCGCCCAAGGACCTGGATGGTTTGGAAGACCGATTGATCTCCCGGTTCAAGTGGGGACTGACCGCCGACCTCCAAGAGCCCGATTACGAAACCCGAATGGCCATCTTTGAGCACAAGATGCGCCGCAATAGTGTGGATATCCCCTACGAAGTGCGTGACTACATTTGTCGCACCATCCACGGCAATGTGCGGGAGTTGGAAGGCATCCTAGTCTCCCTGGCCGCCCAGATGAAGCTGACGCAGCGGGAAATTGACCTCCCGCTCGCCAAGTCTGTCGTGCAGCAATACATCAAGCGCGCCAACAATGAGGTGACACTGGACTTTATCCTCGCTATTGTCTCCGAAGCTTTCGAGGTCTCCCCAGTGGATCTCAAAAGCAAGAAACGAAAGCGCGAAATCGTCTTGGCCCGCCAGGTCGCCATGTATCTCGCCAAAAAATTTACCAAAGCATCACTCAAAGAAGTGGGCAAGTTTTTTGGCGGGCGCGACCATTCCACCGTCATTTATTCCATTCAGGCCGTCGAAGACTTGCTGGAGATTGACCACCAGTTTAGCCACCGTGTGGACGATGTCGTCAAGCAAATCAAAAGCAATTTGAACTAAGCGCTCCACGCGTGCCTTTGCACACGAAAAATCGCGCAAACACATTTGTTCTTTGCCTCCTTGGCTCAAAAGGCCTATCTTTGCGCACCGTTTTCGAAGGTGAGCGGGTATGGTGAAACTGGTAGACACGCCAGACTTAGGATCTGGTGCCGCAAGGCGTGGGGGTTCGAATCCCTCTACCCGCACCTCTTTTCGAGTGGCAGTGCTCATTTTCCTCCTGTAAAAAATCCACACATGGCATCTGTTGACAAACAGGAACTTCCGGGACAGGCTCTAAAAGTGACCGTTACGCTTACGCCCGAGGACTATATGCCCGTATTCCAAAAAGAATTGAAGGCCTATCGTAAGACTGCCCACCTGAAAGGCTTCCGCAAAGGGACTGTCCCGCTCAATCTTATCAAAAAAATTGCCGGGCATAAACTTTTTGAAAAAGCGATCTCCGATCAGCTAAACGATGCGCTGGAGGAGGCTTTGTCTGAAACTCCTATTGTCGGAAACCGACTCAAACCGGACCCCGATGTCGTGGTGGACATTCAGGGATACGACAAACCGGCTACCTATACCTTCGTCTATTGGGCTTTGCGGGAGCCCAAGATAGAATGGCGCGAGTTTGATCACGTCTTTACACGCTATACCGTCAGTGACGACCTCCTTCAACTGGCGGAAAAAGAACTGGAAAAATTCCGCGAGTCTTTTTCGTCTGTAACGGAAACCACCGACGAGCGCGATGAAACCACCGTTTTTGAGCTCGTGCGTGCAGATGAGAAAGCCGCGGAATATGACTTTAATTTTTTCCTCCGCATCACGGATGTGGAGAATACCGAGCTTAAAGAAAAACTGCTAAAAACCCCCGTCGGCGAAAAAGTCCCAATCAGGTTGGAACACCTTTCCGAAGCTGCGGCCAAAATTTTTTCCGAAAAGTTGACAGCGGATGATACCGTCCCGGACTCCGTGACCTTTGAGATTCAAAAAGTCTTTTCCATCAAGCCCGCCGAACTCAACCAGGAGTTTTTTGACAAGATCTTTGGCCCCGGTCAGGTCACTACCAAGGAAGAGGCCCTCGAAAAAATTAGCCTGGGTCTAAAAGCCCAATACAGCTCCATGTCCGACCAAATCCTGATGAAAGAGTGGAAAGACTTTCTGTTGCAACAGCTCTACGTCGAGGTAGATGATGCCATTTTGAAATTGCTTTACGCTGATAAAATCGAAGCGACCGATAGTGTCACATTCCGACACATCAAAGATGAAATCAGCTGGAAGGCTATTCGTTTGGCCTGGAAAGAGAAATACCAAGTAGAGACCCCGTCCAATAACGAAGTTCTCCACTACCTGGCCCGGGACTTAGGCAGCCAATTTGGCTTACCCCCCGATCATGAACTGGTGGTGAAATATGCCAGATCTTTAATAAAAAGTAGGGCGAAGGAATATTATTCGGTGTTCTTTGCGATCTTTGACTCAAGTGTCTTCGAAAGCGCAAAAGCCGATTTGAAGACCCGTGAAGTACCTGTCACCGTAGAGGAGCTGATCCGCAAGCGAGATACCGCCTATGCCGATCCGGTGGACATGGATGCCGGATAGATACAGCCCGGGGCAATGGGACTTGTCTCTTTCGGGCCTTTGGTGTAGTCCCTGCCAAGCACTGATTAATAAGGCGCGCCCGGCTGCCCGACCGGATACATGCAGGTAGGCGCCGGACACGAGTCCTGGTCAGTACCTTGGCATCGTTTTCCGGAGTTTTCTGACCTTAATGCTTTCGCGGTGCAGTGACTTTGTCAGCTTGACGACATGCCTGTCATGCCCCAAACAAAGTGCCCCAAAAAGCGTTATTACTGGCGGATTAAACAAGTAAACACCCTGACATGATTCACAAAGATGAATTTCTCAAATACGCCACCAAGCATCTGGGTATGAGCCGGATGCATCTGGAGAAGTATGCCGAAACCACGGCGCCCAGGATTTACGGCTTTACGCCCAATGTCATCGAAGAGCGCAAGATGAATATCGTAGGCCTGGACGTCTTTTCGCGGATGATGATGGATCGCATCATCTTCCTCGGCGTGCCGGTCAATGACTATGTGGCCAACGTCGTGCAGGCGCAGTTGCTCTTTTTGGAATCCACGGACGCCAGCCGCGACATTTTGATGTACATCAACAGTCCGGGCGGTTCGGTCATTGACGGCCTGGGCATCTATGATACCATGCAATACGTATCTCCCGATGTGGGCACGATTTGTACCGGCCTGGCAGCCAGTATGGGTGCCGTCCTGCTCGCTGCCGGTACCAAAGGCAAGCGTACCGCCCTGCCGCATTCCCGTGTGATGATTCACCAACCACTCGGCGGGATGCAAGGACAGGTCAGCGACATGGAAATCTCATACCGGCTGATCAAGGAGATGCAAAAAGACCTGTACGAAATCCTCAGCAAACATACCGGCCAGACCTACAAGCGCATCGAAAAGGATTGTGACCGCGACAACTGGATGCGTGCCGAAGAAGCCAAAGAATACGGCTTGGTGGATGAAGTCCTGGAGCGCAACAAAGCCTGACCCATACCACTCCGAAAACCATTTACTATGGAAGAAAACTTTGAGCAATACTGTTCGTTTTGTGGAAAAGACAGCCACAACGCTCGCCTGATGATTTCCGGCTTGGATGCCTATATTTGTGATGAGTGCCTCGTCCAAGCACATGATATCATGGAATCGGAGCTTTCGTTGAAGTCCGGATCCAAATTTAGCCCCAAGACCGGCAAGTTTAAAATCCGAAAACCCAAAAAAATTGTCGAATTTCTTGACCAGTACGTCATCGGACAAGAGAAGGCCAAAAAGGCCATCGCCATTGCCGTCTATAACCACTACAAGCGGCTCAACAACCCATCACTGGACGATGTCGAGCTGGAGAAGTCCAATATCCTCTTTGTCGGCCCGACCGGTACCGGTAAAACGCTGATTGCCAAAACCATCGCCCGCCTGCTCAACGTGCCCTATACCATCGTGGACGCCACCGTATTGACCGAAGCTGGCTATGTGGGCGAAGATGTCGAGAGCATCCTCAGCCGCTTGCTCCAGGCCTGTGATTACGACGTGGAAGCTGCCCAACGTGGTATCATCTACATTGACGAAATAGACAAAATCGCTCGCAAGAGCGATAATCCTTCCATCACCCGCGACGTGTCGGGCGAAGGCGTTCAGCAGGCATTGCTCAAGCTCCTGGAAGGTACGGTGGTCAATGTCCCGCCTTACGGCGGCCGCAAACACCCCGAACAGAAGATGATCCAGGTGGATACCTCCAATATCCTCTTCATCGCCGGCGGGGCTTTCAGCGGCATTGACAAGATCATTGGCAGACGCATCAACAAGCGAGTCATCGGCTACAATGCATCTAAAAAAGACAAAGTGTCCGAAGACAGCCTGCTGCAGTACGTGACGCACGAAGACTTGCGCAAATTCGGCTTGATACCGGAGCTGATCGGTCGCCTGCCCGTACTGGCACACCTGGAACCGCTCGATGAAAAAACCTTGAAGACGATCCTGACCGAGCCCAAAAACGCCGTCGTCAAGCAGTACGTCAAACTCCTGGAACTGGAAAATGTCCGTCTCGAGTTTACTGACGATGCCCTGGATCTAATCGCCCGCAAGGCGGTGGAATACAAGCTGGGAGCCCGTGGGTTGCGCGCTATTGTCGAAGCCGTACTGACCGATGCCATGTTTGAGCTGCCCTCGCAAAAGAAGATCAATCACCTTCTCGTGGACGAGGCGTATGTCTTGCGTGAGCTGAAAAAATCCAAACTCGAACAGCTCTCTGCCGCCTAACGGCCTTACTGCTATGCGCTTTGCGATCAGTCTGGCCTACAATGGTACGCGTTTCAAGGGTTGGCAAAAGCAGCCCAATGCCTTTACGGTACAGGCGCATCTCGAAGAGGCGCTTTCCAAACTGTCGCGACAGGACATAAGTGTCACCGGTTGCGGGCGCACCGATGCAGGCGTACACGCTGAGCAGTATTTTGCCCATTTTGACGCAGAGCGCCCCGTCGCCAATTGGGTCTATAAGCTCAATCGACTGCTCAACGATGATGTGCTGATCCGCGACATTCGCACCGTGCCGCCGGATTGGCATGCCCGGTATTCGGCCCTGTCCCGGTCCTATATCTATCGTATCAAGCGCGACAAAGACCCGTTTAGAAAAGAGTGGTTTACCATCTATCCCCAAATGAACGATCTGGACTTTGACCGGATGCAGCAAGTCGCCCGGATGCTTCCCGACTATGAGGACTTTTATACCTTCGCCAAGGCCGGCAGCGATGCCAGGACGACCATTTGCAAACTGGAGCATGCCGTTTGGGAGTTCCTCCCCGAAAAAGGCGAGATGTACTTCCGCATCACGGCGGACCGCTTCCTGTGGGGCATGGTGCGTCTCATTGTCGGTATGAGCCTGCGCGTCGGCAGGGGCCTGATCTCCCCGGATGAAGTCCGCGAAGCTATGGAGCAAAAACGCCGGCTCAAAAAACCGTGGCGCGCCCCCGCCCGGGGATTGTCCCTGGTGCGTTGCTCCTATCCGGACTGATGCGGTCACGCATCAGTCCGGATAGGAGCCGGCGTCATTAGCTCCCGGTACTAAAATACCATTTCAGTTTGCACAAGTCCAGCCAGCGTAGATTTTGTGTGCGCCGCAACCGCGCACACAAAAAGGCCTCAGGCAACAGACGGATAAATGGGGCCAGCAGGCGCAAAGATCGGGCGGTGCGCTGCAGCTGCGTCCCGAAAAAACGGTGGGTGCGTTCCAGCCGGCGAAGATTTTTGACCGCCTCGCGTTGTTTGGCAATGAAGCGCTCCGCCGGCTCCAGTCCCCGGTGGAGCAGGGGATTGTCCAGGTGGATGACTTCTACGCCGCGCCCCTTGAGCCGGTAGCCGAAAAGACTGTCCTCGTGGCCATAAGTCTTTAGGCTTTCGTCAAAATAAATTTGCCGAAACAGCGCCGCCGGCAGAACGAAGTTGGAAGGGACAAATGCGTCGAAAGCTGCCTTTTGACGAACGGGCGCGCTTCGCTGTTCGCGTTGTCGCCCATACGCCCAGTGCAATTGAAGAGAAGTTTGCACCGGCGGGGCCGGTGCGTAGATGTGGCCACCGCAGAGGACGCGCCCAGGCGCCAGTGCTTCTATGTACCGGCTCAGAAAGTCTTCCCGCACCACCTCCATATCGCCGTCAATAAACAGCAGGTAAGGATACCGGGCCTGCCGGGCCAGCCAGTTGCGGCAACCGGCCCGTCCCAGGTTGACAGGCAGATAATGATAGGATACACGCGGCAAGGCATCCAGCAGGGCCAACTCCGGTGCGGGCCCGGGCGAGTGGTCATCGGCAATGATAATTTCTACCTCCACATCCGCCGCTTCTGCCTGTCGGTCCAGGGCTTCTACCAGCAGGCGGCAGTCCTGTTCATATACGGGGATGAGAATGGAGAGCACGCTTTTTGGGGCAAATTTAGTTTTTTCGTAACTATGAGTTCACTCTAAAAATTACGCGGCGTGAGTGTGTACCAAATTTTCCTCTGCCTGGCTTTTGGTGATTGAAGAATCGAAGAACCGAAGAATCGAAGAATTGACAGGCCGGATTTATTGGAGTAAGCTAAACAGTCACAAACCAAAGACAGGTGCAAAAAGGGCATTTTAGCGCAAAACCAGCGGGCACCCAAACAGTTACCAACTATTTTTACTCAAAGCGATTTGTTTTGGGACGATTGAATATCGAACAAGGAACACCGATTTGAGATTTTAGAAGGAATCCCTGAGCTATTCGAAACGCCCACTTCTCAAATCTTCATTCGTTAATCGGTGTTTGATATTCCCAAGACTCGTCCCAAACCTGTTCGTAACGAGTATAGGTTTTTAGCGCATAGACAGCGGGTAGCAAAATAGTTGCATTTTTTCACCGCGGATAATCCGCTTTTCGGAAATCCTTGTTTTCTTTACACGGACTTTACACGGAAAATCGCCACATGGAAAGGACTTACGCTATCGAATCTCTGGTCAAAGATACCTCCTT
>Ga0256832_1001857_pt1 | contig 14409 bp, 12 predicted proteins | sample 134614metaG_FD_190534 | JGI IMG/M metagenome (GOLD analysis project Ga0256832, IMG submission 190534) | Hydrothermal vent microbial communities from Lau Basin, Pacific Ocean - 134-614 | ecosystem: Environmental > Aquatic > Marine > Hydrothermal vents | place: Pacific Ocean: Lau Basin | collected...
TGAGGCCGAGCTTTTCGCGCAGCGCCTCGAGATCCTCGGCATTGACGGGCAGATCGGAGAGGGGCGCCCCCTTGCGTATCCCGAGCGTGGCCCGGGCGGCGTCATTGGTATCGATGAAGCGCATTTCACGCCCGATCATGAAGGCGGCGTTCTTTTCGAAGGGCACGAGCAGATCCTGCTCGCCCGCGCCGCCTTCCTTGTGATCCAGCTGATCGAGAAAAAGGCCGGCGCGCTGGAAGTGGCGGCCGAGGCTCTTGTCGAGGCGATCCTCGATCGGGGCGCCGTTTGCATTCTTGCGGATCGGGGAGATCAGGCTTTCCCACTGATCCAGAAGCTCTTCGTAGCGCAACGGATCGATCGCCACCTCGTAGAGGCGGTCGATCACCAGATCGCTCTGCCCCGGCGCCCGGCGATCATCATCCCCGCTCTTGCTATCCTTGTCCTGTTTGTCAGCTTCCATTCCCGTCAATCCATTCCCGCCCCGGAATCCGGCATGCGCTGCGCCCCAGCCCGCAGGACTGAAGATCAATGCATTCGAAAAACAAGGCTCAGCGCATCAGGGAGTCGGATGAAACAACTCCGCAAAACCGAAAACATTTCTACCAAATCCGAAGCTCACAATACCTCGAAAATGGGGCCGTATCCAGAAAGGAATGGGGGAATTTTCAAGGCAATTCCGTGCCGGCGCACCCATTCGTGAAATCGGACTTCGCCTATACAACCTTTCCGGGATTTAGAATGGCGCCCGGGTCAAGCGCCGCCTTGATCTCGCGCATCAGATCCCAGGCCGCGCCGTGTTCGCGCGCCATTGCGGGGCGTTTGCCCAGGCCGACCCCGTGTTCGCCGGTGATCGTGCCGCCAAGGCGGAGTGCGCGCTCGGCCATCCGTTCGGCCAGCGCCTTCGCCTCCGCCATTTCCGCCGCGTTGTCCGGTTCCACCAGAAGGATCGCGTGGAAATTGCCGTCGCCCACATGGCCGAGGATCGGGCCCATGAGGGGGCTTGCATCGATATCGGCGCGGGTTTCGCGCACCGCCTGCGCAAGCCGCGAGATCGGCACGCAGACATCCGTGACGAGTGCCCGCGCCCCCTTGCGCAGCGCAAGGCAGGCATAGAAGGCCTTGTGGCGCATCTCCCACAGCCGGCTGCGCTCCTCGGGCCGGCTGGCCCAGCGAAAATCGCTGCCCCCCATTTCGGCCACGATCTCGCCGAAGCGCTCGGCCTGTTCGGCCACGCCTGCGGGCGAGCCGTGAAACTCCAGCAGAAGATGCGGCTTTTCCGGGAGCCCGGCGTCCGAGTAAAGGTTCACCGCGCGCACGCTCGCCTCGTCGAGGAATTCGATCCGCGCCATCGGAATGCCCATCTGGATCGTGGCGATCACCGTATCGACAGCCGCCCCGATCTCATCGAAGGCGCAGACGGCGGCCGAGATCGCCTCGGGCTGGCCGTGGAGGCGCAGGGCAAGCTCGGTAATCACGCCAAGCGTGCCCTCGCTGCCGGTGAAAAGGGCCGTCAGATCATAGCCGGAGCTCGATTTGCGCGCCCGGCTGCCGGTGCGGATCACCCGGCCGTCGGCCAGCACCACCTCGAGCGCGAGCACGTTGTCGCGCATGGTGCCGTAGCGCACGGCGGTGGTGCCGCTGGCGCGGGTGGCGGCCATGCCGCCGAGGCTTGCGTTGGCGCCGGGATCGATGGGGAAGAAGAGCCCCGTGGCGCGCAGTTCGCGATTGAGCTCTTCGCGGGTGAGCCCCGGCTGGACGACGCAATCCATGTCTTCGGCATTGACGGCGAGAAGGCGGTTCATCCGGCTCATGTCGAGCGTGATCCCGCCCTGCGGGGCGAGCGTGTGGCCCTCGAGCGAGGTGCCCGCGCCATAGGGGATCACCGGGCAGCCGTGGGCGGAGCAGATCTTCATGATCGCGCTCACCTCCGCCGTATCCTGCGGCCAGGCCACGGCATCGGGGGGCATGGGAGGAAAATGGGTTTCGCTCTGGCCGTGGGCGGCGCGTTCGGCCTTGGAAGTTTTCAGCCGATCGCCTAGGAGTGTGGACAACTCGGCGATTGCGTTCTCTGTTCTCATGGTGGTCTCCGCTCGTCATGCGGGGGCACAGTAGGGCAAGCGGAGAACGGGGAAAACCCCCGGCCGCGATCGGGGCATGACGGAACGGGAGAGCCAGGTGGGCGGGAAAGAAGACACCAAGGCGGGCACTGCCGCGGGCACTTCTGCGGGGCGGCTCTTGCAGGGATTCCGCCGCACCATGGAGGCGGTGCGCAAGGATGGGCCAGGGCATGTGCTGTTCTGGTTTCTCGCGCTTCTGATCGGGCTTGCCGCCGGTGCCGCGGCAGTGCTTTTCCGCCATGCCATACTCTTACTCGAACGCCTCTTCTACGGCACGGACGACGTGCACCAGCTCCATAGCCTGATCGGCCATCTCGAATGGTATCGCGTGGTCGGGGTTCCGGTGCTCGGGGGGATCGTCGTGGGGATCATCCTGCACCGCTTCACCCCCGATGGGCGGGTGCGCTCGGTGGCGGATGTGATCGAGGGCGCGGCGCTGCGTGACGGGCGGGTGGAGAAACGCGCCGGTATCGCCTCGGCGCTCGCCTCGCTGATCACCCTTTCCACCGGCGGCTCCACCGGCCGCGAGGGGCCGGTGGTGCACATGGCCGGCCTGATCGCCACATGGGTTTCCGATCGCATCCACGCCAGCCCCGTCACCGCGCGCGATCTCCTCGGCTGCGGGGTTGCGGCGGCGGTTTCGGCAAGCTTCAACGCCCCCATCGCCGGCACGCTCTTCGCGCTTGAGGTGATCCTGCGCCATTTCGCCGTGCATGCCTTCGGGCCGATCGTCATCGCATCCGTTGCCGGCACGGTGGTGAGCCGGGCCAGCTTTGGCGACATCACCGAATTCACCCTGCCCACGGAGCGCCTCATCTCCTTCTATGCCGAGCTTCCGGCCTTCATGCTGCTGGGGCTTTTCTGCGGGATCGTGGCCGTGGTGCTGATGCGTTCGGTTTTCTGGGCCACGGATCTTGGCGACGCGATCGAGAAGCGCACCCGCATGCCCTTCTGGCTGCGCCCGGCGATCGCGGGGCTGCTCCTGGGGCTGATCGCCCTGCGCTTTCCCCATATCATCGGCGTCGGCTACGAGACGACGACGCTCGCCCTCACCGGTCAGCTTTCCTTCGGGCAGGCAATCATCTTCACCATCGTCAAGGTGATCGCGGTGGCGATCACCATGGCCGGGTTGATGGGCGGCGGGATCTTCTCGCCCTCGCTCATGGTGGGGGCGCTGGCGGGGCTCGCCTTCGGCCATGTCGCCATCTCCATCTTTCCCGATCTTTCGGGCTCGGAAACAATGTATGCGCTGGCCGGGATGGGGGCGGTGGCGGCGGCCGTTCTGGGCGCGCCGATCTCGACAACGCTGATCGTCTTCGAACTTACCGGCAACTGGGAAACCGGGCTGGCGGTGATGGTGGCGGTTTCGCTCTCGGTGGCGCTGGCGAGCCGGATCGTGGACCGCTCCTTCTTCCTCACGCTTCTCGAGCGGCGCAACATCCACCTCGCCGCCGGCCCGCAGGCCTACCTGCTGCAGATGTTTTCCGTCGCCCGTGTGATGACCCCGAAGGAGGCTGACGGCGTGCCGCCGGAAGAGGAAATCTGGGAGCGCATCGAGCAGGGCATCTACGTTGACGGCAACGCCACCCTCGAAGCCGCCATGCCGATCTTCGAGAAATCCAATCTCGGCTATATCCCCGTCGTCACCCTCTCGGGCGAAGGGGAGGGGCCGGAGCTTTGGGGCGTGCTCTACCAGGTGGACGCGCTGAAGGCCTACAACCGCGCCCTTGCCGAAACCGCCGCCGAGGAGCACGGCTAGAACGAGAGGAGATCAGGCGGAGCCGCTGCCCGGCAGCGCGCACCTCATGTGTAGGAGGGCACCGCCGGGCATTTGCCGGGGGTGCCCCGTGCTCAGCACCAGCCCGCCCCGCGGGCGTTCCGTGCATGGGATTGCCCCCCGTGCGGTGAACCTGGATGATTGACGAGCCGATCATCTGTATATCGCCCGCGCAAGCCTCTGATATAGCGGCGGGAATACGCGCCCGTGAGCCTTAGCCCGAGCCGCCCACCGTCAGCCCGCCGATCAGCACCGTGGGCTGGCCCACGCCCACCGGCACCCATTGCCCCGCCTTGCCGCAATTGCCGATGCCGGGATCGAGGGCCATGTCATTGCCGATGGCGCGGATCTGCTTCATCGCGGCGGGGCCGTCGCCAATGAGGGTCGCGCCCTTGATCGGGGCGCCGACGCGCCCCTTCTTCACCCGGTAGGCCTCGGTGCAGGAAAAGACGAACTTGCCGTTGGTGATATCCACCTGCCCGCCGCCGAAGCCGACGGCATAGATGCCGTCTTCAAGATCGGCCAGGATGGCAGCGGGATCGGCTTTGCCGCTTTCCATGATGGTATTGGTCATGCGCGGCATGGGGGCGTGGGCGTAGGATTCGCGCCGCCCGTTGCCGGTGGGCGAGGCGCCCATCAGGCGGGCGTTCTGGCGATCCTGCATGTAGCCCACGAGGATGCCATCCTCGATCAGCACGTTGCGCCGGCTGGGGGTGCCTTCGTCATCGAAGCTGATCGAGCCGCGCCTGTCGGGGATGGTGCCGTCATCCACCACGGTGACGCCGGGCGCCGCCACGCGCTGGCCGATGAGCCCGGTGAAGGCGGAGGTGCCCTTGCGGTTGAAATCGCCCTCGAGCCCGTGGCCCACCGCCTCGTGCAGGAGGATGCCGGGCCAGCCGGGGCCGAGCACCACGTCCATCTGCCCCGCGGGCGCGGCCTCGGCCTCGAGATTGACAAGCGCGATCCGAAGCGCCTCGCGCGCCACGCCCTGCCAGTGATCGCGGGCAATGAGCCCGGTGAGCCCGAACCGCCCCCCGCCGCCCGCCGCGCCGCTTTCGCGCCGCCCGTTCGCATCCTCGACGATCACCGAGATGTTGAGCCGCGCCATGGGGCGGGTATCGCTGAGGCGCATTCCCTCGGGGCGCAGGATCTCGATTTCCTGCACGCTGGCGGCGATCGAGGCGGTGACCTGCACCACCCGCCTGTCCGCTTCGCGCAGGAAGGCATCGATCTCGGCAAGGGTCTCGACCTTGAGGGAAAATTCCGTTTCGCTCACCGGATCGAGATCGCGGTAGAGGCGGCGGTTGGTGCGGGGTGGCGCATCGGCGAGCGTGCCGCCGCCATCCCCCACCGCAAGGCGCGCCGTTTGGGCCGCGCGGCCAAGGGCGCTTTCGCTGATCTCTGTCGAATGGGCATAGCCCGCCGCCTCGCCCCGCACCGCGCGCAGGCCGAAGCCTTCGGCGGCATCGAAGCTTGCGGTCCTGAGCCGGCCGTCATCGAACACCAGCGCCTCGGAGCGGCGCCGCTCGAGAAAAAGCTCGCCGTCATCCGCGCCGGCCGTGGCCGCGCGCAGGTGAGCAAGCGCCTGATTCTCGTCAAGCAGCGTCTCGAAGGGGCGAAAGGGGGCTTCGGGCATGAATTTTCTCCGCTTTTCGGGTGACAAAATCACAAAAGCGGCCGTTTGACGCGCTTTGTGAGCTTGTCACATATCCTCATATATGGTTTCAGAATGATCAGACACAACTCGACATGGCAGCGCAAGCTGACGACTGGGGCAACAACGGCCGCGAAGGCCGGAAGTGGACAGGAAGAGGACATGAACACCATGCGCAGAATATCGGGCCGGATCGGCTGTTTCCTGATGATGGCAATGGGTGCCGGGCTGGCCGGGCCGGCCGGCGCGCAGGATACCCTTCAGGAGCTTGAAAGGGTCGGCAAGCCGGTGGATGGGGGCATGAATTTCCAGCCCGCCGCGACGGAACTGGCGCGTGACGTGCACTGGCTCGACGGCATGATTCTCTACTTGATCACCGCGATCGTACTGCTCGTGGTGCTGCTCTTGCTGTTTGCCATCGGCAGATTCCGCAGCTCGCGCGGGCACGAGGCCGCCACCTTCACCCACAATGCGCCCCTGGAAATCGCCTGGACCCTGATCCCGGTGGTGATTCTGGTGATCATCGGCGCCTTCTCGCTGCCGATTCTCTTCAAGCAGCAGGAAATCCCGGAGGCCGATCTCACCATCAAGGTGACGGGCAACCAGTGGTTCTGGTCCTATGAATATCCCGATGACGGGATCGAGTTCGATTCGCTCCTGCTGGAGAAGGAAGAGCTCGCCGATTACGGATATACCCCGGATGAATATCTGCTCGCGGTGGACAATCCTGTTGTGGTTCCGGTCGGCAAGAACGTGGTGATGCAGGTCACCGGCTCCGACGTGATCCACAGCTGGACGATCCCGGCCTTCGGCGTGAAGCAGGATGCGGTGCCCGGCCGCCTCGCGGAGCTGTGGTTCAATGTCGAGAAGGAAGGCGTCTACTTCGGCCAGTGCTCGGAGCTTTGCGGCAAGGATCACGCCTACATGCCGATCGTGGTGATGGCCGTGAGCCCGGAGAAATACGCTGAATGGCTGAAGGGCGCGAAGGAAGAATTCGCGAGCGATGACGCCGCACCGCGCCCGGTGAGGCTGGCGGCGAACGACTGAACAGGGAGGGTGCGGGCGGCGCCGGAAGTATCTCCGGTGTCGCCCGTGCGCAGATTTCGCCCCGCACCGCGCGCGGGAAATGACAACCGGATCGCAGGGCGATCTTCTGGAGAACGGGCATGAGCGATACCACGGGCATCAGCTTCGAGGCGCTGGAGGGAGAGGCCGGTTTCGGCGATTACTTCGCGCTTCTGAAGCCGCGGGTGATGTCGCTCGTGGTGTTCACGGCGCTGGTGGGCGTGCTGGTGGCGCCGGGCCCCGTGCATCCCTTCATCGCTTTCGTCTCGGTGCTGTTCATCGCCATCGGCGGGGGCGCCTCGGGGGCGCTCAACATGTGGTATGATTCGGATATCGACGCGAAGATGAAGCGCACCCGCGCGCGCCCCGTGCCTGCGGGGCGGGTGGCGCGCGAGGAGGCCTTCGCCATCGGCATCGCGCTTTCGGGCATTGCTGTCGTCATGCTGGGGCTTGCGGCCAATTTCACCGCCGCCGCGCTTCTTGCGTTCACCATCTTCTTCTATGTGGTGATCTACACCATGTGGCTGAAACGGCGCACGCCCCAGAACATCGTGATCGGCGGCGCGGCGGGCGCCTTCCCGCCGATGATCGGCTGGGCCGTGGCCACGGGCTCGATCAGCCTTGAAAGCGTGTTGTTGTTCCTGCTGATCTTCCTCTGGACGCCGCCGCATTTCTGGGCGCTCTGCCTGTTCATGAACAGTGATTACAGCCGCGCCGGCGTGCCGATGCTGACGGTGACCCACGGTCGGCGCGCCACCCGCGCCCATATCTTCGCCTACACGCTGATCCTCGCGCCCGTGGCGATCGGGATCGGCTTCACCTCGATCGGCGGGCCGCTCTATCTGGCGGCCGCGGCGGTGCTGAACGCGCTCTTCATCCTCGGCGCGATCCGCCTCATGCGCCGCGACGAAGAAGCGGCCGCGGGCGATCACTACCGCGCCGAGAAGCGCTTCTTCCGCTTCTCGCTGATCTATCTCTTCGCCCATTTCCTGGCCCTCCTCGGCGAGGCGGCGCTGCACCAGTCCGGCTATTGGGGGGTCTGATCATGGGGCTTGCACGGGAACATGAAATGCACAGGCGCCGTCTCGGGCGCAATCTCGGCGTGGGGCTCCTGCTGGGCGGCTTCGTGGCGATCATTTTCGGCCTGACCGTGGTCAAGGCCCGGCGTGGCGACGAGATGCGCTCCTACGAGCACATCCGACCGGCAGAGCAGGAGCTTGCGAAATGAGGCTGAAGCAGTTCTTCCGGGAGATGGACCCCAACAGGCGCATCGTGGTGATGACGGTGGGCGTGGTGCTGCTGATGGGCTCGCTCGCCTGGGCGGCGGTGCCGTTCTACAACTGGTTCTGCCGTGTGACGGGCTTTGCCGGCACCACTTCCGTGGCCGATGCTGGCTCCGACGTGATCCTCGACCGCACCATCAATATCCGCTTCGATGGCAATGTGGAGCGGGGCATGCCCTGGAAATTCAAGCCAGTGGTGCGTGAAATGGAGATCAGGATCGGCGAAACCGGCCTCGCCTTCTACGAAGCCTGGAATCCCACCGACAAGCGCATCACCGGCTCGGCGAGCTACAATGTGTTCCCCTATGAGGCGGGGGGCTATTTCACCAAGATCGATTGCTTCTGCTTCACCGAGCAGACGCTCGATCCAGGCGAGCGGGTCGAGATGCCGGTGACCTTTTACGTGGATCCCGATATCGTCAATGACAGGGATGCGAAATACGTGAAACACATCACTCTTTCCTATACCTTTCACACGGTGAAGGTGGAAGACGTGCCCGCCAGCGACAAGGATGCGGCAATGGATGAGAGCACGAACACACCGGCGGGGAAACAGGCAGGCCTTCTGCCCGCTTCCCGGCCCAACAATCTGAACTGAGCCAGACGGCAGAACAGGGGACGCGAACATGGCGCATACGAAGAACCACGATTATCACATTCTCCACCCGTCGATCTATCCCTTCCTCGGGGCGCTATCGGCCTTCGTCATGCTCTTCGGCATGGCCTACTGGTTCCATGACGGGCCGATCTGGATTGTGCTGATGGGGCTCGCGGGCGTGCTCTACACCATGTATGGCTGGTGGGCCGAGGTGATCCGCGAGGCGCGCGAGGGCGATCATACGCCGGTGGTGCGCATCGGGCTGCGCTATGGCTTCATCCTCTTCATCATGTCGGAGGTGATGTTCTTCTCGGCCTGGTTCTGGACCTTCTTCAAGCACGCGCTCTACCCGATGGCGGAGGGCTATCCCTACAAGATGGGCACCTGGCCGCCCGAGGGGATCGAGCCCTTCAATCCCTGGCAGCTGCCGCTGGTGAACACGCTGATTCTGCTGCTTTCGGGCGCCGCGGTGACATGGGCGCACCATGCGCTGGTGCACAAGAATGACCGCAAGGCGCTGATTCAGGGGCTTTCGCTTGCGATCGTTCTGGGCATGCTGTTCACGGTTTTTCAGGCGATCGAATACAGCGAGGCGCCGTTCAGCTTCTCGGGCAATATCTATGGCGCCACCTTCTTCATGGCCACCGGCTTTCACGGCGCGCATGTGATCATCGGCACGATCTTCCTGATCGTCTGCCTGATCCGCGCGATCAGGGGCGATTTCACCCCCGAGCAGCATGTGGGCTTCGAGGCGGCCGCCTGGTACTGGCACTTCGTGGATGTGGTCTGGCTGTTCCTGTTCGGCGCCATCTACATCTGGGGGAGCTGAACGAAAGCCGCTGGATTTTCGCCTCCGGCGGGGATATTTGCAGACCAGTGATGAAAGGGAAGCGCGGGGGCGGGGCCTTCGCGCTTTCCTGTTTGGGAGAGCATGGTTTGGGAGAGCATGGAGGGGATGACATGCGCAAGCTGATCGCACCGGTTCTGATCGGCCTCATCGGCGGGGCGATCCTCATCGCGCTCGGCATCTGGCAGGTGCACCGGCTCGCCTGGAAGGAGGGGCTTCTGGCCGAGATCAGGGCGCGCATCGAGGCGCCGCCCGTTGATCTTCCGGCGGATCCCGATCCCGAGCGCGATCAGTTTCTCGCGGTGCGGATGAGCGGCACCATCGGCACGCCCGATCTCGAGGTGCTGGCGAGCGTGAAGGGGATCGGCCCGGGTTACCGCGTGATCGCGCCTTTTACGCTGGATGACGGGCGGCGCATTCTTCTCGATCGCGGGTTCGTCGCGCTTTCGGCCAAGGATGCGCCGCGCCCGCCGGTGCATGCGGTGGTGACGGGCAATCTGCGCTGGCCCGACGAAAAGAACGCCTCCACCCCGCCGCCCGACGAGAAGCGCGAAATCTGGTTTGCCCGCGATCTGGAGGCGATGGCAAAGGTGCTCGGCACCGAGCCCGTGCTGGTGGTGCTGCGCGAGAGCGAAGAGGCCAGCCCGCAGGCCACGCCCTACCCCGTGGATACCAGGGGCATTCCCAACAATCACTTCCAGTATGCGGTTACCTGGTTCGGGCTTGCGCTTGTGTGGTTCGGGATGACAGGCTACTGGATTTGGCGTATCAGGCGCAAAACGGTCTGAGTGCGGACGGGGCGAAATCGAGGCGAGTTGCGATGAAATACATTTCCACCAGGGGCCGGGCGCCCGCGCTCTCCTTCGAGGAGGCCATGCTGACGGGGCTGGCGCGCGATGGCGGGCTTTACGTGCCGGCCGAAGTGCCGGTGATGGGCGAGGGTGAGATCGCGGCGCTGGCCGGGCTGCCTTACGAGGAGGCGGCCTTCCGGGTGATGCGCCCCTTCGTGGAAGAAAGCTTCGGCGAAGAGGAATTGCGCGCAATCATCGCGCGCGCCTATGCGGGCTTTGCCCATCCCTCCCGCGCGCCTTTGCGCGAGCTCGAGCCCGGCCATTTCCTGCTGGAGCTTTTCCACGGCCCCACGCTCGCCTTCAAGGATTTCGCCATGCAGCTCATCGGCCAGCTCTTCCAGGCCGCGCTGGCGCGCCGGGGCGAGCGGGTGACGATCGTCGGCGCCACCTCGGGCGATACCGGCTCGGCGGCGATCGAGGCCTTCCGCGGGCTTTCCAATGTGGATGTGTTCATCCTCTATCCGCACGGGCGGGTTTCGGATGTGCAGCGCCGCCAGATGACGACGCCGGCCGAGGCCAATGTGCATGCGCTGGCGCTCGATGGCGATTTCGATGACTGCCAGGCCCGCCTGAAGGACATGTTCAACGATCACGCCTTCCGCGACGAGGTGCATCTTGCGGGGGTAAATTCGATCAACTGGGCGCGGGTGCTGGCGCAGGTCGTCTATTATTTCACCGCCGCCGCGAGCCTCGGCGCGCCGCACCGCCCGGTGCGCTTCACCGTGCCCACCGGCAATTTCGGCGATATCTACGCCGGCTCGATCGCGCGGCGCATGGGCCTGCCGATCGAGCGGCTGGTGATCGCCACCAACCAGAACGACATCCTGCACAGGGCGCTTAAAACCGGCATCTACGAAACCAGGGGCGTCACGCCCTCGATCAGCCCCTCGATGGATATCCAGGTTTCCTCCAATTTCGAGCGCGCGCTTTTCGATGCGCTCGGCGGGGAGGGGGAGGCGGTGGCACAGCTCATGGAAGAGCTGCGCGCGCGCGGGCGCTTTGCGATCCCGAAGGGCGCGCTCGAGCATCTGCGCGCGCTTTACGCCACCGGGCGCGCCAGCGAGGCGGAAACGAGCGCCACCATCGCCCGCACATGGCGCGAGAGCGGCGAGATCATCTGCCCCCACAGCGCCGTGGGCGTGAAGGTGGCGCGCGAGCATCTCGGCGGGAGCGCCGCCCCCATGATCACGCTCGCCACCGCGCATCCGGCGAAATTCCCCGATGCGGTGGAGGCGGTCACGGGCATCCGCCCGCCGCTGCCGGCGCATATGTCCGATCTCCTGGAGCGCGAGGAGCGCATCACCCGCGTGCCCAACGATCTTGCCGCGCTGCAATCGCTGGTGCGGGAGCGGCGGGCCGGATGAGCGTGCGGCTTGATACCCTCGCCAACGGCATGCGCATCGTCACCGAGCACATGCCCGGCTTGGAGACTGCGGCGATCGGTGTGTGGGTCACCGCCGGAGGGCGGCACGAAGCGCCTGAGGAAAACGGCATCGCCCATTTCCTCGAGCACATGGCCTTCAAGGGCACGAAGCGGCGCAGCGCGCTCGACATCGCCGAGGAGATCGAGGATGTGGGCGGCTATATAAATGCCTATACCTCCCGCGAGATGACGGCCTATTACGCCCGCGTTCTGGCGTCCGACGTGCCGCTTGCGCTCGATATCATCGCCGATATCCTGCTCGAGCCGCTGTTTGATCCCGAAGAGATCGAGGTGGAGCGCGGCGTGATTCTTCAGGAGATCGGCCAGACGCTCGACACCCCCGATGACGTCGTCTTCGACTGGCTCCAGGCCGAGGCCTATCCCGATCAGCCGCTCGGGCGCACCATCCTCGGCCCCGCCGAACGGGTGCGTGCCTTCAGCCGCGAGGATCTGCTGCGTTTCGTGGCCCGCCATTACGGGCCGGGTCGGATGATTCTCTCGGCCGCCGGCGCGGTGGATCACGAGGCGATCATGCGCGATGCCGAGCGCCTGTTCGGCAATCTGCCCGCGCGCGCCGCTCCGGCGCCCGAACCGGCCCGTTTCGGCGGCGGGGAAGCGCGGCGGGTGCGCGATCTCGAACAGGCCCATTTCACGCTGGCGCTCGAAGCACCCCATTTCCGCGATCCCGATATCTACGCCGCCCAGATCTTCGCCACCGCCTTCGGGGGCGGGATGTCGTCGCGATTGTTCCAGGAGATCCGCGAAAAGCGCGGCCTGTGCTACACGATCTACGCCCAGGCCGGCGCCTACAGCGACAGCGGGCTGATGACGATCTATGCCGGCACCAGCGGCGATCAGATCGAAACGCTGGCCAATCTCACGGTGGACGAACTGAAGCGTGCCGCCGATGACATGGGCGCGCGCGAGCTCGAGCGCGCCCGCGCGCAGATGAAGGCGGGGCTCCTGATGGGGCTCGAAAGCCCCAATGCGCGTGCCGAGCGGCTGGCGCGGATGATCTCGATCTGGGGGCGGGTGCCGCCGGTGAGCGAGGCGGTGGAGCGGCTCGATGCGGTCGAGATCCGGGATCTGAGGCGCCTGGCGGGGCGGATGGCCATGGGCGGGCGCGCGGCGATGGCGCTTTACGGCCCGGTCGGGGCGGCACCGCCGCTCGATGCGCTGAAAGAGAGGCTCGGGCGGTGATGCTGCTGCGGGCCCGAAAGCTCAGGATCGAAACCGAGCGCATGACCCTGCGCCCGCCGCTTCATGGCGATCATCAGGCCTGGAGCAGCCTGCGCCGCGACAGCCGCGATTTCCTCACCCCCTGGGAGCCGATGTGGAGCCCCGATCATCTGAAGCGGCGCGCCTTCACCAATCGCGTCTATTGGGCGCATCGCTCGATCGCCAACGGCACGGCGCTGCCGCTGTTCATGATCCGGCGTGAGGATCAGGCGCTGATCGGCGCCGTCACGCTCGACAACATCCGCCGCGGCCCGGCCCAGGCCGGCACGCTCGGCTACTGGATCGGCGCGCCCTTCGCGCGTCAGGGCTACATGCGCGAGGCGATCGAGGCGGTGGTGCATCACGCATTCGATGTGCTCGATCTCAGCCGCATCGAGGCCGCCTGCCTGCCCGAAAACGCCGCCTCGCGCGGGGTGCTGGAAAAGACCGGCTTCAAATACGAGGGCGTGGCGCAGGCCTACCTTCAGATCAACGGCCGCTGGCGCAATCACGTGCTCTACGCCAACCTGCGCCCCGACAGGCGCGGGCGCACCGCGATCGGGCAGGCCTGATGGCGGGGGAAAGGGCACTGAACCCGGCCGATGGGGCCTTCGAGGCGCGCCTGCGCGCGGTATTGCCCGAGCGCTGCTTCCGTCCGCTCACGCCGGAATTTCTCGAGGAGCCGCGGGGGCGGTTTCACGGCGCGGGCGGGCTGCTGCTCGCGCCCCAAAGCTGCGAAGAGGTGGCCACCATCCTGCGCCACTCTACCGCGGCGCGCGTCGGGGTGGTGCCATACGGGGGCGGCACGGGGCTTGTCGGCGGGCAGGTGAAGCCCGATCCGCCCGCGCCGGTGATCCTCTGGCTCGGGCGGATGCGTGCCCTGCGCGAAATCCCGGCGGAGGAAAATCTGCTGATCGCCGAGGCCGGTTGCACGCTTCAGGAGGTGCAGGCGGCGGCGCGCGAGGCGGGCCGGCTCTTTCCGCTTTCGCTCGCTTCGGGCGGCTCGGCCACGGTGGGCGGCGCGCTTTCCACCAATGCCGGCGGCGTCAACGTGCTGCGCTACGGCAATGCCCGCGCGCTCTGCCTCGGCATCGAGGCGGTACTGCCTTCGGGCGAGATCTGGCACGGTCTGAAGCGGCTTTACAAGGATAACACCGGCTATGATCTGCGCGATCTGATGATCGGTGCGGAGGGCACGCTCGGCATCATCACCGCCGCCGTGCTGCGCCTCTTTCCCCGCCCCGAAGACGAGGCGGCGGCGCTACTCGTGGTGCCTTCGCCGAAGGCGGCGCTTCATCTCCTGGCGCTGGCGCGCGAGGTGGCGGGCGAGATGATTACGGGCTTCGAGCTGATCTCCGGCCAGGGCCTGCGCTTTCTCGCCGAAACCATGCCCGATCTGCGCCAGCCCTTTCCCGCGCCGCCCGAATGGATGGTGCTCGTCGATCTCGGGGTTTCGGGCGGGCTGCGGGCCGCCGATCTTCTGGAGCGCCTGTTCGAGCGCGCCAGCGCGGCGGGGCTCGCGAGCGACGGGCTGATTTCGCAGTCGGAAAGCCAGCGAAGAGATTTCTGGCATCTG
>Ga0256832_1001858_pt1 | contig 14402 bp, 10 predicted proteins | sample 134614metaG_FD_190534 | JGI IMG/M metagenome (GOLD analysis project Ga0256832, IMG submission 190534) | Hydrothermal vent microbial communities from Lau Basin, Pacific Ocean - 134-614 | ecosystem: Environmental > Aquatic > Marine > Hydrothermal vents | place: Pacific Ocean: Lau Basin | collected...
CAGCGCCCGGAGATCCGCGATCTGACCAACGTCATGCGGGCTGCGGCCGACCCCACCGACGACGTCGCCCTGGTCGGGGCCTTGCGGTCGCCCGGTCTGGGCCTGAGCGACGTCGCGCTCTATCATCTCGCCCGGCATCGGGAGCGGCTTCGTCAAACGTCAAACGTCAAACGTCACGATTTGTGGACAGCCGTCCAAACCCCACCCCACGACTTTCCTCCGGACGAACTCCCCCGCCTGACGTTCGCCCGCGAGCTCCTAACCCGGCTGCACGGCATGGCGGGCCGCGCGCCCGTGGCCGACCTGCTCAAGGGCTATGTGGACGAGACCGATTATCTGGCCATTCTGGCCGGGGCGGGGCAAAGCCGGGCCGTGCGCAACGTGAACAAGCTCCTGGCCGATGTGCAGGCCGCGGGCCTGGTGCACATGGCCTCGTTCCTGGAGTGGATCGATCTGGCCCGGGATGCGGACGTGCGCGAGGGCGAAGCGCCCGTGGTGGCCGAGGGCGCGGTGCAGATCATGACCGTGCATCGGGCCAAGGGCCTGGAGTTCCCCATCGTCGTGCTGGGCGATATCACTTATGCTCCGCGAAGAGGCCGCGGCGTGGTCATCGCGGATGGCTGGATGGCCTGGAAGGTCCCTTCGTCCTCGGAAAACGAAGCCAAACCCGCGTTTTATCAGCTTCTGCAACGGATGGAGGCCCGCAAGGAGGAGGCCGAGGACAAGCGGCTGTTCTATGTGGCCGCCACCCGGGCCGAAGATCACCTGATCCTCAATGGCGTGGTGGGGCGATGGAACAAAGGCGGCTGGTATCGATGGCTGAAGCTGGCTTTGCCGGAGCTGGATGCCTTCGTCCAGGCGGAGGGTGCGGGGGAGCAGATTTGTCGTTTGGGGATGGCGGGCGCGCCGGTGCGATGCGTGCGGGTGGAGGACGCGGCCGCGCCCCGGCGAACGTACACGCCCGAGACCGACGCCCTCGCCCCCCCGCCCTTCCAACCCAAGCTGCTGGCGCCTTTCGAGCCGGTCGAGGACGCGCTGGATGAGGACGCGCGCCAGCGGGAGCAGGAGCCCGAGCGCCGGGTGTGGCGCATCTTCCCGCCCGAGGGCGCGCGGGCCTGGGCCCCGGCGTGGATGGTGGGCAAGCTCGCGCATCGGGCCATCGAGCTGGAGCGTATGCCCGACGCGCCCAACTTCGACGCCTGGCTGGAGGCCAGCGCCCGGGGGTTGGGCCTCAGCGACCCCGGCATGATCCGCAACGCGCTGTGGCGGACCCGGCGTCTGCTGCGCAACCTGGCTGCGAGCGCCCTGTGGGCCGAGATTCAGGCCGCGGACCAGCGCCTGCACGAAGTCCCTTACGCCTATCTCGATCCCGACGGCGTCCCCGCCCGCGGGACCATCGACCTGCTCTACCGCACGGGCGAGGACTGGACCCTGGTGGATTTCAAGACGGATCGGGCGCGGGACCGGGCGGAGATGGAGGCGATTATCGCCGAGAAGGGCTACGACGAACAGGTGCGGCGCTATGCCGAGGCGGTGCGCGCATTGTTGGATGTGACCCCGCGGGCGGTGGTGTGTTTTCTGGATGTGGCGGGGGAGGTGGTGGTTTACCGCGTCAACCGATAAATCGCCTCCGCGTACACCGCCATCGCCCGATACAGGTCTTCCAGGATGACATACTCGTTCGCCTGATGTGCGGTCTCGGGGCGGCCGGGGAAGTTGGGACCGTAGGCCACGCAGTTGGGCATGGCCCGGGCGTAGGTGCCCCCGCCGATAGCGATGGGCTGCGCGTCCTCATCGCCCGTCACCTCGCGGTACACCGCCAGCAGCGTGTTCACCAACGGATGGTCCAGGGGCACGTAAAGCGCGGGCATGGAGGCCCGCTCATGGTAGCTCAGCCCGAACTTGCTCGCTGCCTCCTGCAGCTTCGCTGTTACCTGAGCCACGTCCGCGGTGACGGGGATGCGCATGTCGATACCCAGGCGCTCCTCTTCGGGCGTGATGATAAGTTTGCCCACGTTGAAGGTGAGTTTGCCCGAGACCTCGTCCTCCACCCGCCCGAAGATGGCCTCCGCGTGGTAATCCATGCCCGCAGTTTGGGCCAGGAATCGAATCGTTTTGGCCTGGCAGCCGATGGCGTCCAGGGCGATGGCCAGGCGGGCGATGGCGTTGACGCCCTTTTCGGGCAGGGAGGCGTGGGCGGCCTGGCCCAACACGCGGATGCCCGCGTCCACCCGCTCATATTCGAAGCCCAGTTCGTCCAGCTTCGCGGCCAGCGCGTCCTGATGCGGGCCGGTGTAAAGGGCCTCGCCCGGCACCGCGTTGAAGGCCGTGCCCAGATCCATCTCGGGCGCGCCAGCCTCATTTGGACCCATCAGCTCCACTTGCAGGATGTGCTTTTCCGCGAAGATGAGGGGGAATTCCGCGTCGGGCGTGAAGCCCATGCTCGGAACTTCCTCCCGCGCCAGATAGCGGTCGATGCCCCGCCAGTGGTTCTCCTCATCCCCGCCAAAGATGAAGCGCACTCGCTTGGGGAAGGTCACGCCCGCATCCATCAGCGCCTTCACCGCGAACAGCGCCGCCATCATCGGGCCTTTGTCATCCTGCGTTCCTCGCCCATACAGCCTGCCATCCCGCTCATCGGGCTGGAAGGGAGGCGTGATCCAGGATTCGGGATTGCCGGGCGGCACCACGTCCACATGCCCCACCACGCCGATCAGCGCATCCCCCTCGCCGATCTCGGCCCAAGCGTAATAGCCCGCGCCGTCGTACCACGCGCGGAAGCCCAGGCCCGCGGCGATATCCACAGCCTTTTGCAGGGCCTCGTGCACCGCACGGCCAAAGGGATAGCCATCCCCGCCTTCGACCAGGTAGCTGGGGATGCGCACCATCTCCTTGATGGCGTCGGTCATGGGACGATGAAGGCGTTCCAGGTGAGAAGTCAAGTCATCAGTCATGGAGACATCCTCCATTTTGGGATGATGGGGAACGCTGATGCCGCAGATGCTTCGCATCGCGGACAATCACGGATTTTTATCCACATCAATCCGTTCAAATCTGCGTCATCTGCGTTCTTTTTTCGATCAGGAAAGGCCCAGCGCCCGCAGGTCCAGTTTGCCATCGCGGATGGGCGGGCACCAGAAATAAGCGCCTGTGAGGGGCCGGGAGTAGGTGAACACGCCGTCCACGATGCCGTCATCCAGGCCCGCCATGCGCTTGAGTTGGGCCTCGAACGCGTACAGGGAATGCCCGAACGCCACGAAGAAAAAACCCTCATGGTGGGCGTCGGCCCAGGGCATGGAGCGGCGCAGCACAAAAGCCTCGGGTTCGAAATCTTCCTGAGCGGTGCGCTTGACATGGGCCGAGGGCGGCGCGTCCTCCATCTCCTCGTTGTCCACCTTGCGGCGGCCGAACACGTTGTCCTGGGCCTCGGGCGGCAGGGATTCGAAATAGTCCAGGTCGTGCAGCCACTGCTGCGCAGCGACGAAGCTGGAGCCATCCAGACCCGCGCCCTGTCCCTGGACAAAGGCGGCTGCCAGGGCGTCGTCGCCGGTGGGATTTTCGGTGCCGTCCTCATAGCCGGTCAGGTCCCGGGCCGGGCCGTAGCGGAACGCGTCCACCACTTGCGTCAGGGTGAAGGCGGGCGTCAGGAGTTTGGCGAGATGACGGCTATGCTGCACGATGACGCCGCGATCCTCGCCTCGAATCCAAAGCCACAGACCCGCGGGCGTGGCCGGGATGTCAATGCCCGCGTTCACGATGACGGGGAACGGGCGCAGTCCCTCGATGTGCGCGCCCAGCTTCTGCACGGTGGAGAGGCCGACGCCCACGACGATCTCCTCGCCGTCGGCGACCTGGGCCAGACGCTGCAGGGCTTCTGCAGGATGCTCGTTGGGGTTGAGGGCGAAAGTGAGATAGCGGGCTAAACTGGGGATGGGTTCCAGAATGCCGGGTTGATAGGTTGACATGATTTGCCTCTCAGAGCGGGGTGATATGGTTGCATTTTCAGTGTTATTATCGCCTGTATCGCGGCTTTTGGACAATTCGGCCGGGATCGTTTGGGAAAGCCAGGCCAGATTTGGGGAAGAGATTACACGGTGTCGAAAAAGCGTTTTTGTGATTTCAGTGCAAGATGTTAGGATTAGTCGCGTGGCCGCTCAATCGCCTGGTCGTCACTGAATACTGCTCACCGGCTTTCCTGAAAAGAGCAACTTCACCGCAGAGTGCGCTGAGAACGCATGAGAAAATCATCAGGTTTCGCAGAGAAAACATCCCTGAGTCCAATCTTTTAACTCCGCGTCCTCTGCGTACTTCGCTGTTAGCAACCTTTTTGCAGTAAAGCCCCGACTGATTACTGAAAACGCTGTTTTATGACTCGCGTCATCCCGCCCGATGCCTTCGACGAAGCCGTGCAAGCGCTGCGGCGAGGCCAGCTCGTCGTCTTCCCCACGGACACCGTTTATGGCGTGGCCGCTTTGGCCGAAAACGCCGAGGCCGTGGCCCGCATCTACGCGGCCAAAAACCGCCCTCGCCACATGGCCATCCCCGTCATGGTGGCGGAGCCGGATCGGGCGACGGACGTGGCCCGGCCCCTGCCCGGTTTTTGGGCTCTGGCCGAGGCGTTCTGGCCCGGGCCCCTCACCATCATTCTGCCCAAAACCGAGGCCCTGTCCCCCATCGTGGCCGCGGGCGGCGACACCGTGGCCCTGCGCATCCCCGATCATCCCCTGGCCCTGGCGCTTCTGCGAGCGGTGGACCGCCCTTTGGCCGTTACCAGCGCCAACCTGTCGGGCCAGCCCCCAACCCTCACCGCAGAGGAGGCCCGGGACCAGCTCGAAGGCCGGGTGGCGATTATCGTCGACGGCGGCCGCGCGCCGGGCGGCCAGCCCTCCACCATCCTCGATCTGACCTCGGAACCGCTTAAAATCCTGCGCCCCGGCCCCATTACCTGGCCGCAGATTGCGGAGGCCTTGAAAATGACTCGATAACCCAGGAAGCCGTTGAACCAGGAAACCGGTAGATCGGTAATCTGAGGGGTCTTCGCTTGGTTTCCTGGTTTGCGGGCTACCGGCCTACAGGTCTACCAGGTTCTCCTCAATTCGCTCCACCCAACCCCAAGGAGTTTTTCCATGCGTATTCCCAGTCTCGTACTCAAACAGCTCTACACTTTCGGCAGCCTGCGCAATTCGGGCGAAGGCGTGGCCTTCAAAGTCAAAAACCGCCTCACCGACGTCACCCTGCTTGCTCTGCACGGCATCAAAATCGACGGCAAGCCCGTGCCTCTGGATAAAATCGTCCTGGAGGTGGAGGACGAACAGGGCACGGTGCTCACCCCGGCCGAACTCATGGCCCGCCCACTTTTCTTCCCCCTGCGTCAGGTCATCGAAGTCGTCATGGATATCCCGCCCCTGGACCCCGGCAAGCACAAGATCGAGCTCGAATTCGAGGCGGAGAAATATGGTCGGCTCAAGGTCAAGGTGGAAGACGCCATCAGCGAGGAGGACGCCAGGATCGAGCGCATCCCCCGCGATCCCATCGACAACTATTCGGATGAGATCATCAAGGCCCGGCAGAAGTTCATCGAGCAGAAGTCGGGCGTCAAGCTGAAGCACATCATCCACTATTCCTTCGATCCCCACGTCACCCAGGGGAATATCGAGAACTTCACGGGCGTGGCCCAGGTGCCTATCGGGTTTGCCGGGCCCATTCAGGTGAATGGCGAATACGCGCAAGGCGAGTTTTATGTGCCTCTGGCCACCACCGAGGGCACGTTGGTCGCCTCCTACAATCGGGGCATGAAGGTGCTGAACCTGTCAGGCGGGGCCACGGTCACCGTGGTGGGCGACGCCATGCAGCGCGCGCCTGTCTTCGTCTTCGAGAACGCCCGCGAGGCCCGGGACTTCGTGAAGTGGGTGGAGGAGCACTTTGATCAGGTCAAAGAAGAAGCGGAGGCCACCTCCAGCGTGGCCAAACTCATCTACATCGACTACTACCTCTCCAACAAATTCGCCTATCTGCGTTTCAACTTCACCACGGGCGACGCCGCCGGCCAGAACATGGTGGGGCGGGCCACCTTCGCCGCTTCGAGCTGGATCATCGACAATTATCCCGGCAATATCATCCGCTTCTATCTGGAATCGAATCTGGCCACCGACAAGAAGGCCTCGCAGGTGAATGTGATGCGCACCCGCGGCAAGCGCGTCATCGCCGAAGCCACCATCCCCCGCGACGTGCTCATCCAGAACATGCGGGTGGAGCCGGAAAGCCTGGCCTATCACTACGGCGTGGCCAATGTGGGCGCCATCCTCTCCGGGGCCAACAACAACGGCCTGCACTCGGCCAATGGCATCACGGCCATCTTCATCGCCACGGGCCAGGACGTGGCCAATGTGTCGGAGAGCTCCGCGGGCATCCTCTACGCCGAACTCACGCCCGAAAAGGACCTCTACATCTCCATCACCATCCCCTCCCTCATCGTCGCCACCTATGGCGGGGGCACGGGCCTGCCCACCCAGCGGGAATGCCTGGAGATTTTGGGATGCTATGGCAAGGGCAAGGTGAAGAAATTCGCCGAGATCGTGGCCGCCACCGTGCTGGCGGGCGAGATCTCCCTGGCCGCGGCCATCTCCACCACCGACTGGGTCTCCAGCCACGAGCGCTACGGCCGCAATCGGTGATTCAGGCGGCGCGAGCGATGGCTCGCCGATACGGCGGAATATCTCACGCAAAGACGCAAGAGCCGCAAAGGAAATCAGGTGGCAGGTGGCAAGTAGCAGGTGCGCCCGGTATGACCTGCCACCTGCAAACAAACCTGCATATTTGCAAACCTGCCTTAGCGCCTTGGCGACTTGGCGTGAGATCGATTTTCAAAGCCTGCGCTATCGCCCGGCGAACAAGGCCAGCACCACGCCGCCCGCCACTACGCTGGCGATCTGGCCCGCGGTGTTGGCACCCATCGCGTGCATCAGCAGGAAATTCTCGAAGTCCTCCTCCTGCGCCACCTTCTGCACCACCCGCGCGGCCATGGGGAAGGCGCTGATGCCCGCCGCGCCGATGAGGGGATTCAGCGGGCCGCGGGTGACCCAGTTCAGGAATTTGGCGAATAGCAACCCCGCAGCAGTGTCCAGCCCGAAGGCGAACACGCCCAGCACCAGGATGAGCAGGGTGTCCAGCTTCAGGAAGTATTGCGCCTGCATGGTGGCGCCAATGGCCAGCCCCAGAAACAGGGTGACCACATTGGCGATCTCGTTCTCGGATGCGCCCACCAGCCGCTGTACCACGCCCGACTCCTTCATCAGATTTCCCAGCATCAACATGCCGATGAGGGGGATGGCCATGGGCACGAGGATGCCCACGACGATGGTTACCAGGATGGGGAAGAGGATGCGGGTGCGGCGGCTGACCGGGTTCTCGCTATAAGGCATGCGGATGCGCCGCTCCTTCTTGCTAATCAGCGCCCGCATGATGGGCGGCTGGATGATGGGCACCAGGGACATATAGCTGTAAGCGACCACGGCGATGGGGCCCAGCAAGTGAGGAGCCAGCAGATTGCTGACATAGATGGACGTAGGCCCATCGATGGCGCCGATGATGCCGATGGACGCGGCTTCATTGATATTGAACCCGAGCAGCAGGGCCAGAAACAGTGTGCCGAAGATGCCGAACTGGCCCGCCGCGCCCAACAGCAGCATGTGCGGCCGCTCCAGCAGCGGCCCGAAGTCGGTCATGGCCCCGATGCCCACGAAGATGAGCAGGGGAAAGAGCTCGTTGGCCACGCCCGCCTGATAGAGGATGCTGAGGATGCCGTCCTCGCCGACCACGGGCGAGAGGGGCAGGTTGGCCAGCACCGCGCCCGCGCCGATGGGCAGCAACAGCACCGGTTCATATTCCTTGACGATGGCCAGATAGATGAGCAGCAGCCCCACCCCGATCATCAATGCCTGGCCCCAGGTCATGCTGAGCAATCCTCCGAAGATGGTCGCCAGGATGTTCATCTCAGCCCTCCCGATAGCGCAGCAGCAGGTCGTCGTAGTTCACATTCTGGCCCTCGTGTACGAACACCTCCGCCACCACGCCATCCCGCGGGGAGCGAATGGGGTTTTTCATCTTCATGGCTTCCAGCACGAAGAGCTGATCGCCCCGCTGCACCGGGGTTCCGGGCGTCACGCTCACCTCCAGGATGACGCCGGGCATGGGCGCCCGCACCTCGGCGGGGAGCTCCTCCGCAGCTTCCGGTTCGGGCAGGTCGGGGGGCCTGGAGGAGGGGGCCTTGGGCAGGAGTTCGGGCGCTTTGTGGGCCAGCGCGGGCTGATCTTTCGCCGCCTGGATCACCTCGATGCTGGGGATCTCCGCGTCGCTCTCCTCCACGGCCACAACCTTGATCTCATACACCTGGCCGCCCGCCAGCACGCGGAAGCGGTCGGGATTGTCCAGCTCTTGCAGGCCGATGATGTGGGTCTTGTCGCCGATGGTGATGGTATAGCTTTTCATAAGGGCTCACGGTGAAAGAGTCAAAGTCAGCAATTAAACTGAAAGCAAATTGAAACCAAGGCTTTTGGTTCGCATTGGATCATCAGTGAAAGGCGATTCTCTGGCCGCGCCGCCGCCCGCAGGTTCACCTGCGGGCTAAAAACGACGCCCCATCAATGGGGCTATGGCGCAGGTCGCTCGCCGCAGGAAGCCGGGTTCACCCGGCGTCGTTTCGTAGCCCGGAGCTTCAGCTCCGGGTGGCCGAGGCCGAAAACACCTGATTTCCAAATGCGTTTAGTTTAGGGAGACGCTCTTGATAACCCAGGAAACCAGGAGACCAGTAGACCTGGCATAGCCGGTCTACGCATGGTTTCCCGGTCTACTGGTTTTCCGGTCTACCGGTTGCCATTTTCATCCATCTCGATGAGGAAGCATTCGCGGTTGGACAGATCATGGATCACTTCCTGCCACTTGTCCCTCGCGGCGGGAGGTTTTGCCGCAGCTGATACGCCCGTCCTACGGCTACCCAACGCGCCTGGGAGGGTTCCAGGCGTTTGGGCACGCGCGGGCCCGTCCTCTCGGGCTGAGCGGCCTCCAGACGATAGCGATGCACGGCCACGGCGATGGCCGCCAGCAGCTCGGGGGACGGCTCCTCGGTTTTGGGGGCCCTCCGGGCCTCCTCCCGGGCGAACATGCGACGGTCGATCTGCTGGAACAGGGCGATGAGCCCCCAAAGCATGGCCAGAATGATGAACACCATGGTCATGCCCACGACCATCAGCAGGGCGCCAAACTGGAGATTTTCGATCATACCGGCATCAACCCATGCTTTTTGGGCGGGTTTTGCTGCACCTTCGTGCGCAGAAAGGCCAGGGCCTTGATCAACTTGGGCCGGGTCTCGCGCGGGTCGATGACGTCATCGATGAAGCCTAGCTCCGCGGCGATGTAAGGGTTGAAAAAGGCGTCCCGATACGCCTGCACGAATTCGGCCTCCAGTTGGGCCGGGTCTTCCGCTTTCGCCAGGTCCTTGCGATGGAGGATGCGCACCGCGCCTTCCGCGCCCATGACCGCGACTTGGGCTGTGGGCCAGGCCAGGGCCAGGTCGCTGCGCATGCGTCGGGAACTCATGGCGATGTAAGCGCCGCCCATGGCCTTGCGTAGAATGACGGAAATCTTGGGCACGGTGGCCTCGACATACGCGTAGATGATCTTGGCCCCGTGGCGGATGACGCCGTAGTGCTCCTGGTTGACGCCGGGCAGGAATCCGGGCGTGTCCACGAAGGTGAGGATGGGGATGTTGAAGGCGTCGCACACCCGCACGAAGTGTGCGATTTTATCGCTGGCGTCGATGTCTAGCACGCCCGCCAGGAAGGAAGGCTGGTTGGCGACGATGCCGACCACATGCCCGGCCATGCGGGCGAAGCCCACCACGGCGTTGCGGGCGAAGTAGGGCTGCACCTCGAAGAAGCTGCCCAGATCGACCACGGCCTGGATGACCTCCTTCACGTCGTAGGGCTGGTCCTCAGCCGCGGGCACGATGCGCGCCAGGGATTCCTCCTGACGGTCGGGCGGGTCGTTGGTGGGGGCGTGGGGCGGGTCCTCGGTGTTGTTTTGGGGCAGATAGCTGAGGATCAGGCGCACCATCCGCAACGCGTGCGCTTCATCTTCGGCCAAAAGATGAGCCACCCCGCTGCGCACATTGTGCACCATGGCCCCGCCCAGCTCCTCGGGGGTGACCGTCTCGCCCGTCACAGCCTGCACCACGTCGGGCCCGGTCAGGAACATGTAGCTGGTGTCTTTGACCATGATCACGAAGTCGGTCAGGGCCGGTGCGTAGACGGAGCCCCCGGCCGAGGGGCCCATCATCACCGAGAGCTGGGGGATGACGCCCGAGGAGAGCACGTTGCGTGTGAACATGTCGCCATAGCCCGCCAGCCCGCGAATCCCCTCCTGAATGCGGGCCCCGCCCGAATCCATCAACCCGATGATGGGGACGCCCGCTTCCAGAGCCAGGTCCTGCAGGGCCACGATCTTGCGGGCGTGCATCTCCGAAAACGTCCCGCCCAGCACGGTGAAATCCTGGGCGTAGACCGCGGCCTGACGCCCGTCGATGGTCCCGAAGCCCGTCACCACGCCATCTCCCGGATAGCGCTTCTGATCCATGCCGAAATCGCCGATCTGGTGCTTGACGAACATCCCCAACTCCTGAAAACTCCCCGCGTCCACCAGCAACTGGATGCGCTCCCGCGCGGTGAGCTTGCCCGCGGCGTGCTGCCTGGCGATGCGGGCTTCTCCTCCCCCCTGCATCGCTTCTTCTTTGAGCTGTCGGAGCTTGTCGAGATGATCCTGCATGGGGCACCTTATAAGATTGTGAGCGAGGAAGGTGGCGGCGTAACTGCTCAGGCAGCCTGATTCGGCGCTGAAAACGTCTTGCCACGAAGGCTCGAAGTTTTTCGAAGACACGAAGGAAAAATAAAGAAAAATACGTCGCGCCTTCGCTTTTCTTCGTGTCTTCGTGGCAAAAAGTGGCGGCGACACCTTAGTAGTTACGAGAATTGACGCCTATTGTATGCAAATGTGAGGGAATCTACAAATCGAAGTCTGCGCTTGAAGCGCGGCGCGGTTTTTATGATTTCTCTCGGGTTGCAGTATACTTGAGCGACAAATACGCAATAAAACGTTAACGGCCACGTTGGCGCGGGGAGCCGAATTCGTGAACCGTGATGCGTGATGCGTAAAGCCCTCACGTTTCACGTCTTCACGAATCACGCCCGTGGCAGGCTCGCCCAACGTGGGCTTCAAGTCTTTTTTGCAAACCAACGCAACGTTATTTTCAACGCAGGCGGCCCAAGCGCAAGCTCGCCGATACGGACGAAAATGGCGGGGTGCGTAGCCCCGTAGTCCCGTAACCCGGTAAACCAGGAAACCAGGGAAACCGGGCCGATTCGCTCCCCCACCCGGTTTACTGGTCTACCGGTCTACCGGTTTCCCGGTCTGCCAAATCAATTTTTATAGCAGTCCGATGGCGGGCAAGCCCGCGCCAATACCAATGAAAATGAGAGCGCAGATGACACGGATGCTTCGCAATGCAGATTTTCGCAGATGATTTTCGCAGATTTTTTCTTTATCATCTGCGTTCATCCGTTTCAATCTGCGTTATCTGCGTCCTCCAAATCTATTTTCATAGCAGGAGTTCCCATGCGCGCTGTCGATATCATCGCCAAAAAACGAGACGGTCTGGAATTGACCACCGAGGAGATCGATTTCTTCATCCAGGGGTACACGCGGGGCGAGATTCCCGACTACCAGGCCGCGGCCTGGGCCATGGCCGTGCTGTTACGAGGTATGACCGACCGCGAGGTCACCGACCTCACCCTGAGCATGGCCCATTCGGGCGAGACCCTCGACCTGAGCGACGTGGTCAGGCCCGTGGCGGACAAGCATTCCACCGGCGGCGTGGGCGACAAGGTGACCCTGGCCCTGGCGCCCATCGTCGCGGCCGCGGGCCAGCCCATCGGCAAGATGTCGGGCCGGGGACTGGGCTTCTCGGGCGGCACCCTGGACAAGCTGGAATCCATCCCCGGCTGGCGGGCGGAGCTGACCATTGAGGAATTCAAGAAGCAACTGGCCGACATCGGCATCGTCGTGGCCGGGCAGACCGCGGAACTGGCTCCCGCGGACAAGAAGCTTTACGCACTGCGCGATGTGACCGCGACCGTGCCCAGCATGGCCCTCATCGCCTCCTCCATCATGTCGAAGAAGCTGGCCGCGGGCGCGGACGTGATTTTGCTTGACGTAAAAACCGGCAATGGCGCGTTCATGGAGATACTGGAGGACGCGGTGGAGCTGGCCCGGCTCATGGTCGCCATCGGCAAGCTGTCCGGGCGCAAGGTCGCGGCCCGGGTCACCGACATGAATCAGCCTTTGGGCCTGGCCGTGGGCAATGCGCTGGAGGTGAAGGAGGCGATCGCCACCCTCAAGGGCGAAGGCCCGGCCGATTTCACCGAACTCATCCTCACCGAGGCCGCGCATCTGTTGCACATGTGCGGGCGAGTGGACAGCGTGGAGGAGGGGCGATCCCGCGTGGAAGAGGCCCTGGCCAGCGGCCGGGCGTTGCGCAAATTCCAAATGTTCGTGGCCTATCAGGGCGGCGATCCTCGCGTGGCCGACGATCCCGACGCCATCCTGGCCGCCGCGCCCGTGGTCCTGCCCCTGACGTCCCCTCAATCGGGCTATCTCAGCCAGGTGCGCGCTCGCACATTCGGCGAAGTCACGGTGAAGCTGGGCGGCGGCCGCGAGAAGAAGGGCGATCTCATCGACCATCGCGTGGGCGTCGTCCTGCGGGCGAAGATCGGCGACCGGGTGGATGCGGGCGACGTCCTCTGCGACATCCACGCCCGCACCGAAGCCGAGGCCCGGGCCGCGGCCGAAGAGCTTCTGACCGCCTACGCCTGGAGCGATGAACCCGTGACGCCGCCCGCGTTGATTAAAAAGACGATTGAATGAATTTCATGCGCCGCGAGCGACGTTTGCCGATACCGATGAAAACGCCCCGCGGCCAGGGCGGCGCGGGAAGCCAGCCACGTAATGCGTAATGCGTGATGCGTAATGACCTCACGGATTACGGATTACGCATCACGTCTGTAGCAGACCCGCCCAACGGGGGCTTCGAGTTATTTTTGTAAACCAATGCAACGCTATTTTCGGAACAGGAGCCTTGTCATGAACCAACCGATTTATCCTGTCATCCTTGCCGCAGCCCGCACGCCCGGCGGCCGGTTGGGCGGTGCGCTCAGCAACATCCCTGCGCCCAAACTGGGCGCGCACGTCATCCGGGCGGTGGTGGAACGGTCGGGCATTGATCCCGCCGAGGTCGAGGAAGTGTTCATGGGGCAGGTCATCCCCGCGGGCACGGGCCAGGCCCCGGCCCGCCAGGCGGCCGTCTTCGGCGGCCTGCCCGAGAGCGTGGGCGCGGTCACCCTGAACAAGGTGTGCGGTTCGGGCCTGCGCGCGGTCATGTTCGCGGCCAGCGCCATCCGCGCCGGCGATGGTCGGCTCTATGTGGCAGGGGGAATGGAGGCCATGAGCATGGGGCCCTACATGCTGCCCAAAGCCCGCTTCGGCTACCGCCTGGGCAATGGCGAGGTGCTGGACGCTACCGTGCATGACGGCCTCATCGATCCTTTCAACGGCTTGCACATGGGCAACGAGGCGGAATGGATCGCCCGCACTTTCAACATCACTCGCGAGATGCAGGACCAGTTCGCCTATCAGAGCCACATGCGCGCGGTTCGGGCCACCGAGGAGGGGCTGTTCAAAGATGAGATGGTTCCCATCACGGTGAAACAGAAGCGCAAGGAGGTGGTCGTGGATCGGGATGAGCCCATCCGCCCGGACACGAGCCTGGAGGCCCTGGCTCGACTGCGGCCCGCGTTCGAGGAAGGGGGCACGGTCACCGCGGGCAATGCGCCGCCTATCAGCGACGGCGCAGCCGCCACGGTTATCGCCCATCCCGAGTACGCTCAAGCCCATGGCCTGACGCCCCTGGCCCGCATCATCGGCTACACCCACGCCGCGGTCGAGCCCCTCAAAGTCTTCACCGCGCCCCCCCACGCCATCCGCCGCCTCATGGACCGCATCGGCTGGAGCCTGGCCGACGTCGATCTGTTCGAGCTGAACGAAGCCTTCGCCGCCCAATCCCTGCAAAACATCATCGAACTGGGGCTAGACCCGGAGAAGGTCAATATCCACGGCGGGGCCATCGCCCTGGGGCATCCTTTGGGAGCCAGCGGCGCCCGCGTCCTCACCACCCTGATCTACGCCCTGCGCCAGACGGGCGGGCGGCGGGGCGTGGCCGCGCTCTGTCTGGGCGGCGGCGAGGCCGTGGCTATGGCCATCGAGCTGCTATGAAAATCGAATGATCGCTGGTTGCTGAA
>Ga0256832_1001859_pt1 | contig 14401 bp, 11 predicted proteins | sample 134614metaG_FD_190534 | JGI IMG/M metagenome (GOLD analysis project Ga0256832, IMG submission 190534) | Hydrothermal vent microbial communities from Lau Basin, Pacific Ocean - 134-614 | ecosystem: Environmental > Aquatic > Marine > Hydrothermal vents | place: Pacific Ocean: Lau Basin | collected...
GTTCAAATTTTGCTACCTTTGTCCTCCCGTATTATTCGTCTCATAGAACGATTCATCACGCAGTAAGGGCTTTTATTACAGATTAAAATAGAGGATATTTTATGCAAAAACTCAGCGAACAGGAAGTCATTCGACGCAAGGCATTGGAGCGCCTGAAAGAATTGGGGATTAATCCGTATCCCGCGGAAGAATTTGTAGTCACGCACACTCCGGAAGAAGCCAAACGAGACTACAGCCCGGAGGAAGAACAAGAAGAAATGTCAATGGCAGGGCGCTTGATGATGAAGCGCGTCATGGGCAAGGCTTCCTTTGCCGAACTGAAGACCCCCGACGGAAAAATGCAGCTTTACATATCGAGAGATGAGATATGCCCGGAAGAGGACAAAACCCTTTACAATGAAGTGTTCAAGCGGCTGTTGGATATAGGGGACTTTATCGGGGTGAAGGGCAAGCTCTTTACGACTAAAACCGGGGAAATCACGCTTAGGGTATCTTCCCTCAAGCTGTTATCCAAATCATTGCGTCCTTTGCCGATTGTAAAGGTGGATGCAGATGGTACGGTGCACGATGCCTTTTCGGATCCGGAATTGCGGTACCGTCAGAGGTATGTGGATTTGATTGTCAATCCGGACGTGAGCTCCATCTTTGTCAAGCGTTCGAAGATGATTTCTGCTGTTCGTCGTTTCTTCGATGACCGGGGATGGATGGAGGTGGAGACTCCGATATTACAACCCATTCATGGAGGCGCCGCAGCGCGGCCTTTTAAGACCCACCACAACACCCTTGACACGGATTTATACCTGCGTATTGCCAACGAACTTTACCTCAAAAGGCTGATCGTCGGTGGTTATAAAGGGGTGTATGAAATAGGAAAAATGTTTCGCAACGAAGGTATGGACCGGACGCACAATCCGGAGTTTACCCTCCTCGAAGTATACATCGCTTACAAGGACTATTTTTGGATGATGTCCATGGTAGAATCCCTTCTGGAAGAGGTGGCTTTTAAAGCTACGGGATCCACTTTGGTCACTTTCGATGGACACGATATCGACTTCAAAGGACCCTACCGCCGGTTGACCATGATGGATGCCATCGAGCAGTACTCCGGTGTGGATGTCTCCGGGATGAACGAAGAGGAGTTGCGCAAGGTTTGCAAAGAGTTTCATATCGATGTGGATAACACTATGGGCAAGGGAAAACTGATAGATGAAATATTTGGGGAGAAGGTCGAACCGCATCTCATTCAACCGACCTTTATCACGGATTACCCCATCGAAATGACGCCTCTTGCTAAAAAGCATAGAAGCAAGGAAGGGCTGGTAGAGCGCTTCGAACTTTTTGTGGCAGGCAAGGAATTGGCCAACGCGTATTCTGAATTGAATGACCCCATTGATCAGCGCGCTCGTTTTGAAGAACAATTGCGACTGGCCGAGCGCGGAGACGAAGAGGCTATGGCATTGGACAACGACTTTTTGCGAGCTATGGAGTATGGTATGCCACCTACCTCCGGATTGGGGATAGGAATGGACCGGTTAGCCATGTTGCTCACCGGGCAAACCTCCATTCAAGAGGTGCTGTTCTTCCCCCAAATGAAGCCCGAGCGAAAGGGGTAAGCCAATGCTACATGGACTCTGTTTCTTGAGTACTTCAGTGCTTTACGAACTATAATGGGATAAAGTGGCTCGTAAAGGCCATGCTAACGTGTTAGTTTTATTTCTTTGTGTTGTGAAGCAATACGACGTATGCTGCACCCTTCATCAAGAACAAAAACAATTATTGCACTATAGCATTCCCCTTTGCAGGATACTCCGCTTAGAAGGGTTCATGAGAAGACTGACGATAGCTGATGATTTATCTAATTTGTTGTGTTTTCTTTCGGATATTACCTAATATGTCGAGAGGCAAGTTACCTTTGCGCGCCCTCATGAGGAAGGTCGTTTGATACAGATAAATCATCATTTTAGTATTATCGAAATATTGCCCTTTCTCATAATGGGACACACTGATAATATGAAATTCAATACATGAAGAAATCGACATAAAAAATAATCTGACGAAATTATTTTACCAATCGGCATGATTATTTTTTATAAAAGATTCCATCTGGCCATTAAAGCTTATAAAAAATTAGCAGATGAAATATTTAAACCTTTTTGATTTAAGTCAAAAAGTGGATTACAAGACCGAGGTATTATCCGGCCTCACTGTGGCACTTGCGCTTGTTCCCGAAGCTGTAGCCTTTGCTTTAATAGCGGGCTTGTCTCCGTTGACCGGACTCTATGCGGCATTTGTCATGGGTTTGGTTACAGCCGTGTTGGGCGGGCGTCCCGGGATGATTTCAGGGGCTACGGGAGCTGTTGCTATTGTCTTGGTGAGTTTAGCCAAGACATACGGAGTGGAGTATGTATTTGCTACAGTAATTTTAGCCGGCCTTATCCAAGTTGCTGCTGGTTTTCTGCGCATGGGAAAATTTATCCGGTTGGTGCCCCATCCGGTTATTTACGGGTTTGTTAACGGGTTGGCAATCATCATATTCATGTCTCAGTTGGCTCAGTTTAAAGGGGAGGATGGACAATGGCTGGAAGGCGAAGCTATGTACATATTACTCGGACTTGTATTACTAACCATGCTTATCATATGGGGATTGCCAAGGATAACAAAGGTCATTCCGGCCTCCCTGGCCGCGATACTAGTGGTATTTGGTTTGGTGAGTTTCTTTCATATTGATACCAAGACTGTTGGGGATTTGGCGTCTATCCAAGGCGGGTTTCCTCCTTTCCATATCCCTCAGATTCCATTTGAACCGGCTACTCTAAAGATAATTTTTCCTTATGCTGCAATAGTCGCCGGAGTGGGTTTGATCGAAAGTCTGCTAACCCTGAGCATTGTCGATGAGATCACAGGAACCCGTGGAAGAGGCAATAAGGAGGCCGTTGCACAAGGGATAGGCAACATGCTTTCCGGAGTTTTTTCCGGCATGGGGGGCTGTGCAATGATTGGGCAAAGTCTAATTAATATTTCTAATGGTGCCCGTGCTCGCCTTTCCGGCATTATAGCAGCATTGATGTTGTTGGTGTTTGTTATGTTTGGTTCTAGCTGGATTGAGCAAGTTCCCATGGCGGCATTGACCGGTCTGATGATCATGGTAGCCATCGGCACCTTTGAATGGGCTAGCTTCCGGACAATCAATCGCATGCCGAAGTCTGATATTTTTGTGATGATTATGGTGACACTTGTAACGGTGTTCTTGCATAACCTTGCACTCGCTGTAATTATAGGGGTCATTATCGCCGCTTTGGTTTTTGCTTGGGACAGTGCCAAACGGATACGAGCCCGGAAATATATCGACGAGAAGGGCATAAAACATTACGAGATATACGGCCCACTGTTTTTTGGCTCCACAGGTGTTTTTCAGACTAAATTTGATGTGGAGAATGATCCCCGGGAAGTAATCATTGACTTTAGAGAAAGCCGGGTGGTGGATATGTCTGCTATCGAAGCGCTTAATAAAATAACAGAAAAATACCTCAATGTCGGAAAAGTGGTACACTTGAAGCACTTAAGTCCGGATTGCAAAGTCCTTTTGAAGAATGCCGAGAAAATAATCGATGTCAATGTTATGGAAGACCCTACCTACAAAGTTATAGTAGACGGAATCTGATATACTGTATTATCACTTATTTGGTATATGAGCGAAAAAGGATATTTTCTCTAATTTGCCAATATAGTGCTTGGCCTCCGGGTGGCCGGATTTGAGCAGGGTGTCAAAGGCTTTCCGGGCCGCTTCCGGGCGTTTGAGCTCGTAGTAGATACGCGGGAGCAGGTACAGCACATATCCATACTCCTTTTCCGTCTCAAAACCGGGCACCTCTCGCAGTCTTTCCAAAATGGGAAGGGCTTCTGAAAGCTTTCCGGAGCGGTAAAGCACGATACCGCGTTCGAGTTGATGGAGCGCATTATTGAGTGGTGCATCTAAAACCAGATCTTCGAGGTAAAAACAGTTGGCGGCACAACGCTCCCGGATAGATATTCGCTTGATACCGGGTGGAATGGCCGGAGCAATCAGCACAAAATCCAGTTTTTCTCCGGCGTGCGTAAACTTATGGGCCTCCGGACAGACAGGAATCCCTTTTGTCTCTGATGCCAACCATTTCATACCCCCTCCCTCATCCACAATCTCAATGTGTTTGGAGGCACAAAACCACCCTCCCCCTTCAATCTTGTTTTCGATATGAAGGTAAAAGCTTATTTTATTGGCTGTTCGAACTACGCTGTCCACTTGGAGCGTCTCGTGGCTTTTGGCGCTGATGTAAGGGTGTAGAAGCGTTTGAGCCCGGACGATAGATGTAGTTGCCGCCCAAATTACGAAAGGGAGTATGGTGAAGTAGTCTTTTATCATCTGCTTATTATATGGTATGAAATGGTATATTTTTTCTTAGCAGTCCCCATTGGGGGTGTCCGATGGCAACCCCGTCCTGTGTATTAACGCAAAAAACGCACAGAATGCTCCCAAAACCTTCATTATTTTATCAAAATCCAAAAGAAAGTGACAATTTGATTGGTAGAGGGAAAAATAATTTTATTTTAAATAGCTAATAATAAATGTGTAAAAACGTGGTATTCTGCTGACTTATGCATTAGTGATAAAATAATGTAAATAATTGTAAAAAATAATTCCGGAAAACTCATTTTTGGCAAGGTATTCGCAATAGTGTTAATCGTTAATGTAATTGTTCGTAATACTTAGCAATAAGTATTTAGTAATTTCTGAGATCGGTTCGCTGGGGGGTTTGAGCCGATCTCTTTTTTTTGTCCCGCCACTTCCCTTATCAAGAGGCCGCATACACTCCAAAACACACTCTCCTATTTGGAGCGCGTCAAATTCCTTTTGTATATATTTTGTTTTCAAGAAAATATTGCATATTTTTGCGTTATGAAAGGTAGTTTTTTAAAATCAAGGGCTTTTATAACTTCCGTTTTGGTGACAAGCGTCTTGTGCAGCCTGTATCTCTTGACCATTTATCTGCATTCCTCTGATGCTATAGGTGCTGCGTCTCTTTGGGACCTACAATGGTTGAAAGACAATATGCACCAGGTCAAAGAGTGGGGGATCATTCAGTGGATGGGGGATCTCGTGTTGAGTTTTATTCGACACTTGGTGTCTTAATCTGATATCCATTTAAGAACGCTTTGACATCCATTTTTTTCTTTCCCGCCATTTTTAATTCTTTCACTTGTATGGGATAGTCCTGTGTACCTATCAGGAGTTGGCCTTTACCTGGCAAAAAGATGGTTCCGGGCGATAAGGAAGCAGTGTGGCCGGCGATTTCGGCGGAGATGATTTTAGTTTCGACACCATCTATTGTTGTCCAGGCCAAAGGCCAGGGATTGAGGCCCCGTATGAAATTGTAGACTCCCGTGGCACTTTGATCAAACCGGATGCGGGTATTCTCATGTGTCAGTTTTGGTGCTGATGTTGCCAGGGAGGGGTCTTGGCGGGAGAATGTGACCGGACCGCTCGCTATTCTATTTACGGTTTTGGCCAGGAGGATAGCACCGATTTCCATCATTTGTTGGTATAAGGTGCCGGTCGTATCCTCGAAGTGGATAGGGACGGTGACTTGGTCGATGATGTCTCCAGTATCGATTTCGTGCCGGATTTTGAAAGTCGTGAGACCTGTTTGTTTCTCCCCGCGGATGACTGCCCAATGAATGGGTGCTGCTCCCCGGTATTTGGGCAGGAGGGAGCCATGGAGATTAATGGTGCCTTTGGGGGGCATGTTCCAAACGACTTCGGGGAGCATTCGGAAGGCTACCACGACGAATAAGTCGGCATTCATGGCGCGCAATGCAGCTATGAAATCCGGATTTTTTAACCGGGCGGGTTGGAGGATGGGCAGGTCCATCTCCAAAGCAGCTTTTTTGACGGCAGACTCGATGGTTTGCTTCATGCCGCGCCCCCCTTTTTTATCCGTGGCGGTAACCACCCCTACGATATCATGCCCGTCACGGACCAACTGTCGAAGAGAGGGGACGGCAAAATCGGGTGTACCCATAAATACGATTTTCAATGGTGTCATATGGTAAATTTATTTGGTTAGGGTTAATCGGATTTTTAAAAGTGGCAAGAACCGGCCAAACTACATGCATTTGGTGCGCCCTCCGTCCACAGGGAGATTGACGCCGTTGATGTAACCGGCTTCCGGCCCGGATAGAAAGGCAATCACCGCGGCAATTTCTTCCGGCTTCCCAAATCTTCCGGCGGGAATAGTGCTTTTCATTCCGGCGGCGTGTTGCAAAGGAGATACGCCTTTGTCGGTTGCCCACTTGGTGATAAGGGACTCCAGGCGCCCGGTAAGGGTCGCTCCCGGCAGGACATTGTTGACCGTTATGCCAAATTTTCCCAACTCAGAAGCCAGGGTCTTACCCCAACTCGCTACCGCACCTCTGGTCGTGTTGGAGACGCCCAAGCCATCGATGGGTTGCTTGACCGAAGTGGAGATAATATTGATTATCCGCCCGTATCCGGCCTCGATCATCGTAGGGGCGATATGCCGGGTCAAGGTATGAAATGCGAAGAGATGCCGGGTCATGGCCTTGACAAATTCCGGCACTTCTGCTCGTAGTAGCGGTCCGCCGGGAGGGCCGCCAGAATTATTGACCAGGATATGCACCGGTCGTTTTGCCAGTTCGCTCCCCAAGGTATCCAAGGCTGACAAATCTTCGTAATCTATCGTGTAATAACGGTGGTCCTGCCCATCCGCAACTCTGGGGAGCGCTTCCATCAGGGATTGTAATCCGGTGCTCGAACGCGCCAGGGCGATGATATTCGCTCCGCGCCGGGCCAAAGCGATGGCCGAAGCGCGGCCAATCCCCTGACTGGCGCCACCGATTACCGCCGTCTTTCGATCTAATACTAATGTGGACATGGTCTTCTTTTGGATGCGAACATAGTAAAAAATACGGCAAGAAGGCTACTACAGATGGTATTTATCCGGGTTGAGTACCTATTTTGAAAGGAACAGGAGGAATAACTAACGCATTATAATAAAAACAGCACGACACATTTGCCGTGCTATTTTCTCGGTTATATTAATGTCATAATGCAACTTTGAGCTTATTCCGAAAAGGCCCTTAATTGCCAAACTCTTCGGAATAAATGCAACTTTATCTTACTAATACTTATATTTTTTGAATCAGGCGATGTATTCGCTCCGTCGGTGTCTGAATGGTAATCACATAGAGCCCGGGGGCAAACGTTCCAATGTCGAGTCGCAAGGTACCGGCATTACCAGGAAGGGATTTTGTAAGCAGTTCAGCCCCCGAAGTATTGGTGATAGAGAGGGTTGCCGGAGGATTATTGTCGAGCCGGAGATAGACTTGTTCTGATGTTGGATTGGGATAAATACCGGATATTTGAGGGGAAGGAGAAACGGGTTCTGTCGCCAATAATTTTTTGTTTTCAAACACAAGTACTTGTCCTCCACTTGCATTTTCAGATGCTCCTCCCGCTACAATATTGCCGGCGTCGTTGAGTGCTACAGCGCTACCGTACCAATCCCCGGCGTTTCTCCCAAACAGCTCCGAATCGATGAGGGTCCACGCTCCGTTCCGTATTTTGAGCACTTTGACGTGTCCTTCATGGAGACCGGTTCCCGCATTGAGTGGACCACCTATTGCCACAATATTGCCCATGGCATTGATGCTGACGGAGTAGCCAAACTGGTCGCCCGGCCCTTCGCCATGAATATCTTGCCCTGCTTGAATCCAGGAGTTATTGCGAAACTGATACACCCTGGCATGTCCGGCATTCGAACCGCCGGCATCGTTTTTGAAGGCTCCTGCTACCAAGGTATGTCCATCTTTGCTGATGGCGACCGACCATCCAAACCAGTCCTCCACAGCATCTCCATAGATATCTTGTCCCATCTGCTCCCAATTGCCTCCGTTCCATTGAAAGGCGGTTACCTGCCCGCTGTTCGATCCGTTGGCATCATTCCAAGGAGCACCTATGACAAGGGATTGGCCATTGCCCGCCAAACTTACAGAGGTGCCAAAACGGTCTGCAGCGCTTTTGCATTGGATGTCTGTCCCCACCTGCGTCCAGACCAAGTTGCGCAAGCGATATACCCGGACAATTCCCCCGTCAAATTTCCGGCTGTTGACATCATTGTAAGGGGCACCGATGGCGACTATCGTACCGTCCGAACTCAGAGACACTGAGTATCCAAATAGATCTCCACCTTCTCTGGAAAAGATAGTATTGCCCAACTGAACCCATACGCCGGATATAACCTGAAAAATCTTGACATATCCCTTTTTAGTCTTTACCCCTTCGAGATTGGGTGCTCCGATGGCCAGCGTATTGCCATCGCTGCTCAAGCTCACACTATGTCCAAACCGGTCTCCTATTTTTTCTCCGGTGATTTCCGGAGTGATGAGCACCCAGCTACCTCCTTGTTGTCGATACGCCTTACAAGATCCTGCAGTTGTCGCGACGGTTTTATCCCCGGGTGCACCGACAGCAAGCGTATAGCCATCTGCAGATAAACTTACGGATGAACCCAGTTTTTCGAGTGCGATCCTGCCATTGATAGGTTTGCCCAACGGATTCCACTGACAAAATACAGGGTGGAGTCCCATAGCCATAAAAATGAGAACTAAGATAAAATTACATTTTTTCATTTGTGCTGAATTTTTATAAGCTAACTAAAAATATCATACACTGAGTAGGACGTAATTCGAAATTATTACCGTTGGTACCACCCCTTTAAAATGCCCATTTAAGGACTTTATTCTTTGTGTTGTAATTCTTCCTTCTAATAGTTTGAATATAAAGCCAAAAGGCTGTACCTTTGCAAATCTTTTGCGCACCCCTCCGAAAGGGTGCCATTTCATACCAAAAAATACGTTTTATTACTATGGCAATAATAGGATCGATTAGAAAACACGTTTGGATTATCATTGTCTTGTTGGGACTCGCGATGGCGGCCTTCATCATCATGAGTATGAAGAATTCCAAGACATCCAACCTCACGAAACAGTTTGAATTGGCCGAGGTCAATGGTCAGAAAGTGGACTACCGCGAATTTCAAAAAGCGGAGAGTGTCTTGGGTAACAATGGACAAGACCCCTACACCACACGGGATTATGTCTGGAACTTTCTCGTCGAAAAAGCCCTACTGGACAAGGAGGGAAAGGAGACCGGATTGAAAGTAACAAAGGAAGAACTAAAAGAACTGGAATTTGGTCAGAACCTCAGCCCGGTGATTGTGAGGAATTTGGGGGATCGAAAAACCGGTCAGGTCGATAGAAAAATCTTGGACCAATATAAACAAGCCATCGAATCCGGTCAGCTCGCAGGCAAATACCGCAACTTTTGGGCATTCCAGGAGAAACAGATCATGAAGGAGCGCGTCGAGTCAAAGCTCAATGCATTGGTGGCAAAGGGGATGTATATGCCTTCCTGGAGGGTAAAGCGAAGATATAGCCAAAACAATGATAAAGTGGAGGCGCTGTATGTGAAGATTCCCTATGATAAAATTGCCGATGACCAAGTGGTCATCACCGAAGATGATATTAAAAACTATATTCAGGAGCATCCGGGGCAATTCAATAAAAAAGAGGAGACGAGGAGTGTCATTGCCTTTATCAAAGAGGCTATTCCCACCCGGGAGGATACGATGGATATCTACAAGAGAGTGGCAGACCTCAAGGATGACTTTGCAAAGGCTGAAGATGATTCGCTCTTTGTTGAGACCAATTACGGCATATATGATGTGGCTTATGCTACAAAGGACGAATTGGCCGATGCTTTGAAAGATACCATTGACAATATGCCGGTAGGAGCTGTTTATGGACCCTACATGGATGGAAGAGAATACCGCTTGGCAAAGTTGACCGACAAGAAAATACTACCGGATTCTGTTCGCGCAAGTGCCATATCCATTGCCGTCCAAGACCAAGCGGGATATGATAAGACGATGAAATTATTGGACAGCTTGAAAAAGGTGCTGGTCAGCGGAATGGGATCGATGGACTCTTTGGCACTGAAATACAGCCAGGACCCACAGACCAAAACCAAAGGAGGAGATATGGGCTTTAAAGGCAGAAACATGCTCGCTCCTTCGATTAATAACCTATTGTTCTTCCAAGCGAAGAAAGGCGAGTATTACATCGTTCCAACGCAGAATGCCGTCCATCTGATTACCTTGACGGATACGAAGAATATCAATAATAAAATGGGATACCGCATCGCCTATGTCAAAGAAGATATCATCCCGAGTGAAGCCACTCAGAATGCAATCAATGATGAAATGACAGAGGTGATGACCAAGTACCGCAAGTACGACGAACTCAAGAAGTACATGGATACTAGAGAAGATATCAAATCAGAAGTCTTTAATGGCATCAAGAAAAATGACTACCAATTGGGTGTGTTGGGTGGAGGCTCGACCTCTCGCGATATAGTTCGTTGGGCATTTGAGCCGGGTACCGAACTCGGAGATGTATCCCCTGAGGTATACATCTATCAATCTCCATTGCGCTACAACGAAAAGTTTGTTATCGGTGCACTGACCGGGATTTATCCGGCCGGACTCGCTTCTATAGAAGAGGTTAGGGACCAGGTGATGGATATCTTAAAGAAGAAAAAGAAGGCAGAGTTGCTCACCAAACAGCTTGGTACTGCCAATCTGGATGAAGTGGCAGCCAAGTTCAGCGTTCCGTTGGATACGGCGAAGGGAGTATCTTTCATCACGGGCATTTTTGGTGCTGCAGGTAAAGAGCCCAAGGTCGTCGGTGCGGTCTTTGGACTCCAAGGAGGACAGAAGAAAGTCGTAGAAGGAGATGGCGGCCTTTTCATCGTTAAGAAATTGGATGAAGCCAATATTCCCGCTCCGGAGAATCTAGACCAGTGGCGCAAGATCAACACTTCCCAGTATGCCAACAGGGTTTCCAATTACCTGATGGAATCCCTCAAGAAGAATGCAAAAGTAGAAGATAACCGTTCGAAATACTATTAGTAGCTTAGAGCGAATACAAAAAAAGCCAAACTGCCTTGCGGTTTGGCTTTTTTTTTGTTTATGAAATATTTGTCGAAGGAATACTTTTTTGATTGTCAGTCGTTTTTGCGCGACAATCAAAATGAATACCCTGCAAGGCACTCCTGTCTACTCCCTTTCACAATAGACGAAGTAATGCCGGGGGACAAAATACCGGAGAAAGGGTCGTATCCCCAGTTTTGGCGCGAAGCTGGTGTACTTCTTTTCTTTGATGATTTTCCAACCCGCTTTGTTGAGCAGCATTTGCAACTGCCGGGGCTCAAATTCGTGGTAATGCCGGTCGTAGGGGTCGTTTTCATTCCAATAAGCCTTGGCAAACCATAGAGAAAGGGGAACACTCAGTACGAGTTTGTCAGCAGCAATAGCGCGAAGCAGAGGAAAAGGTGAAACCAAGTGTTCCAAAATTTCAAACCCGATAACCGCTCCAAATTCCGGATTTTTTACGATTTCATAATCCAAATCCAAGTCTTGATTTGGTCCGGTATTGGTAATCCGGTATCCATTTGCTATGAGCATATCAGAAAGGGGATTGGCAGGACCTAAATTGAGGATTTGGGTGGATTTGACCCCTGCCTCATCCATGAAATCAAGCGTCCGTTGATATCTTTTGGCGTGCCTTTTGAGGTATTCTGTGTTTGATGCTACTTCTTTCATTTTTCAGTTGCTTCTGTTGTCGTTTTTCTTTGAATTTGTTATTAGTTGCAAAGATGAAGATTTTTGTTAATATCCGGGGTTGATGCTTTGAATAATCCCGATTCACATCCCTCCCTTAAGCCCTACTCCCCAAAGCCAAGCTTCTCTATCAAAGGCGCTATATTGGGTTCCCGTCCCATGAAGTTGCGATAGAGGTCACCTCCGCTTTTGGAGCCTCCGGAGGCCAGCATTTGCCGGTACTTCCTCGCCAAGGTGGGATCGAAGATGTTACCAGTGGATTTGAAGGCATGAAAAGCATCTGCATCCAATACTTCCGACCACAAATAGCTATAATACCCCGCGGCGTATCCCCCTTGGAAAATGTGGGAATAGTAGGTGCTTCTATAACGTGGAATAATCTCCTCAATCAATCCGATATCGGCCATAGCTTGCTGCTCGAAGGCGCGGACGTCGCGTTTTTCATTGTCTTTAAGGCTGTGCCAGTACATATCCAGATAGGCAGCGGCCATGTATTCCACGGAGCGAAACCCCTGATCAAAGGCATTGGCACGGTTCATTTTTGTAATCATGTCGGCGGGTATTACCTCCCCTGTTTTGTAATGCCGGGCATAGAGCTTCAGGACGGCGGGTTCACTCATCCAGTTCTCCATCACTTGTGAAGGAAACTCGACAAAGTCCCTGGGAACATTGGTTCCGGAAAGGGACCGGTAATGTACCCTCGAGAATAATCCGTGTAGAGCATGTCCGAACTCGTGAAACAAAGTTTGGGCTTCCGTAAATGACAAGAGGGATGGGGTTTGGTCCGTTGGAGGAGGAAAATTAAAATTGGTCGTCACGATGGGGGTGACAAAATGCCCATCGATGTCGGACTGCATACGCAGTTCGTTCATCCATGCGCCCCCTTCCTTACTCTCCCGCGTGAAAAAGTCCATATACATCACTCCCAGATGGCTCCCGTCGGCTTCCAACACTTCGAAAACCTGCTGATCAGGATGCCATTTTGGAGCCTCTGTCATCTCTCTAAACCGTAAGCCGAAGAGTTGGTTAGCCAACTCAAAAGCGCCCCGGCGAACGGCGGTAAATTCGAAATATGGGCGGGTTTCTTCCTCGTCAAAATTGTATTGCTCTGCACGTACCTTTGCCACATAATAGCGCCAATCACTGGCCCGGAAGGGAGCGTCAATTCCATCTTTTTTCATCATGGCAGCAAAGGTGTCCCGGTCCTTCTTTGCCGTTTTTATAGCCGGTTTCCATATTTTATTCAAGAGTTCAAACACCTTTTCCGGGGTTTGTGCCATGGTGTTTTGCAGAGAGTAACCGGCATAGGTATCGAAGCCGAGGAGATGGGCTTTATCCACCCGCAAAGAGACTATTTCGGAGACGATCGCCTTATTGTCATTGGCATTGTCATTGTCGCCACGGGAGGCATATCCCCGGAAGATTTTCTCCCGGAGGTCCCGGTTTTTACACGATGCCAGAAATGGGTTGATGCTCGGTCGCTGCAGGGTAAAGGACCAACCCGAAGCGTGCCCTCGCTTACGCGCCTCTGCTGCAGCACCGGCCAGCAGGGAAGCAGGTACGCCCTCCAGGAGGGACTTGTCCGTCACATACAGGTCGAAGTCATTGGTCTCTGCGAGCAGGTGCTCTCCAAATTGTTGCTTTAATGCAGCAAGGCGAACATTGATTTTTTTGAGTTTAGCCTTGTCGGCATCGTTTAAGTTTGCTCCGTTGGCGACGAAGTCTTTGTATTTTTTCTCCAGCAAGAACGCGGACTCATCGTCGAGAGCGAGTTGCTCTCTCTGCTGATACACGGATTTGATCCGGTCGAATAGCCGGCTGTTGAGACCGATATCGTCGTAGTGAGCAGATAGCTTGGGTGCGATTTCTTTGTTGGTGGCTTGGAGCACATCGTCGGTATTGGCCCCTTTGACGGCATAAAACAGTTGGCTTACCCGGTCGAGCAAAGCACCGCTTTTCTCCAGTGCGACAATCGTATTTTGAAAGGTCGGAGCCTCCGGGTTGTTGATAATCGCATCGATTTCCAATTTGTGCAACCGCATTGCTTTATAGAATGCGGGCAGGTAATCGGAGCTCTTAATCTTATCAAAGGGAGGGATACCAAACGGTGTATCCCATTGGGATAATAACATGTTGGTCATGGAGTGGGGTTTTAGTTTTGGGTCGGCAACCGGGCTGTTGATTTTCTTCGTCTGCATATTACAGTTGGAGAGCAATAGAGCAGAGGCAATGAACAGGCCTTGAAATAGTTTTAAATAATTCATAGAACGATATTTTTTGGCAAATGCACCGCAAGATACGGCAATATCCATAAATGTATTACAAAGTGCACTCATCTAAAACAAATGGCACGGAAGAACTCCGACCCAGTGCTGATGAAGGAAGACATGGAAGTAGAAATGTACACTAAGAATTATCATGCAGGGATAATATGCGATTTGCGATTTGGCTCCGCGCTATATGTAATATAGGCGCACGCATGATTTGTTACTTCTGAAACAGGCGTTTGGAATTCTACTTGAAGTTTGTGCAGGACATAAGCCTTATGTGAGTGTGTATTACAAAGTGCACTATTACGCCTTGTACGTCTTGGTGCCACAGGTTTTAAGTAGTATAGCCTGTGCCGCCATAGCGGTACAGGAAGAGAGTGTACACCCTCTTAATCT
>Ga0256832_1001860_pt1 | contig 14396 bp, 9 predicted proteins | sample 134614metaG_FD_190534 | JGI IMG/M metagenome (GOLD analysis project Ga0256832, IMG submission 190534) | Hydrothermal vent microbial communities from Lau Basin, Pacific Ocean - 134-614 | ecosystem: Environmental > Aquatic > Marine > Hydrothermal vents | place: Pacific Ocean: Lau Basin | collected...
GGAGGAGCGATGAACGCGTTGCACAAGGTACTCGACGGCAAGACCCTGACCCAGGACGAAGCCCGGGCGCTGATGGGCCGGATGATGGCCGGCGAACTCAGCCCGGTGCAGACGGCGGCGCTGCTCGTGGCGCTCAAGGTGCGCGGCGAGACGCCCGACGAGATCGCCGGCTTCGCCCGCGCCATGCGCGAGGCGGCGCGGCCGGTGCAGGTGACGGGCGAACCGGTGGACGTGGTGGGAACCGGCGGCGACGGCGCCGGCACCTTCAACATCTCGACCACCGTCGCCTTTGTACTGGCGGCGACCGGCCTCAAGGTGGCCAAGCACGGCAACCGCGCGGCCAGTTCCAAGAGCGGCTCGGCCGACCTGCTCGAGGCGCTGGGGGTGAACATCGAGCTAGAGCCGGAGGCGGTGGCGCGAATCATCGAAGAGGTGGGCATTGGCTTTCTCTACGCTCGCACCCATCACCCGGCCATGCGCCACGTCGCCCCGGTGCGGGCCGAGCTGAAGACCCGCACCGTGTTCAACGTGCTGGGGCCGCTCACCAATCCGGCCCGGGCCCGCTACTTCCTGCTGGGCGTCTACAGCCCCGACCTGCTCGAGCCGATGGCCTACGCCCTGGCCGAGCTGGGCGTGAAGGGGGCCTGGGTGGTCCACTCGCGCGGCACCGATGAGCTGACGCTGGGCGAAAACGAGGTGGTGGAGCTGAGGAACGGGCGTACCCGGCGCTTTACCTTCCGCGCTGGCGACTATGGCCTCGCCGAAGCACCGCTCACGGCGCTCGCCGGCGGCACCCCGCCCGAGAACGCCGAAATCACCCGCCGCATCCTCGTGGGCGAGGAGCGGGGGCCCAAGCGCGACGTGGTGGCGCTCAACGCCGCCGCCGCGCTGGTGGCCGCGGGCCGGGCCGCCGCGCTGGAAGAGGGGCTCGAGCAGGCGGACAAGGTGCTGGACAGCGGCGCGGCGCTGGGGGTGCTCGAGCGCCTGGTTGCGGCCACGCGCGGGTAGACCACGGACCGCCGCGGCATTGCCGCGGCGGTCCAGATCCCGCAGCCGCTACGGCTACGGGGCGGTAAAGGAGTCCTGATCCCCCGCGAACCTCACGGACAGCCCTCCGGGGAACCCAAAGGGGCTGTCCTGGGTCACGAGGTCGAACATCTCGGAGGTGGTCAGCGACGCGTAGAACACGCTGCTGTCCACCGTCACGGCGTCCCCGGTCGCCGGGGCGACGCCGGCAAAACCAGCCAGACCCGTCAGGTCGGGCAGGGTGTACGACGTCGCCCCCGCAAGGAAGCCCGCCGACACCATCGCGCTAAGGCTCTTGGTGGTCCAGCGCATGTCGATGGCGTACAGACGAAGCTCGGGGTCGCTGATGCTCAGACCGCTAACCGTGGGGAAGGTGTCGGAACTTACGGTAGCGTCAAAGGGTGCGGGGAGGTCGGCGGTGAAGCTGGCGCCCGGGGACGTGGAAGTGGCCAGGTGGAGCAGGCTCTGCACGCCGGACCCGTCCGCGGCCATGACGAAGGCCAGGTCGTGGTCGCTGAACGTGAACGAGGTGAAGGGCCCTCCGGACGACCCGAGGAACCCGCCCATCACCCCCGTGCCCTTGGGCGATACCGTAAGCATCATCGCGCCGGCCGGCGGCCAGCCCCCGGGCACCTGGGCGCTGAAGTCGGCGATGCTGCCGGAGATCACGTTGGCGGTGTCGCCCGCGGCGAGCGTGATGCTGTAGCTGCCCCCGGCGGTCACGTTGACGGTCAGCAGGTCGGCGGCGATGGGCGTTCCGCTGCCGTCGAGCGCCACGAGCACCAGGTCCTGCTCACCCGGGCTGCCGTCGGTGACGTTGAAGGTTCCCGTGGTGGTGGCCGAGGCCATCGAGTTGTCCCCGTAGTAGAGCTCCGCCTCCACGGCGCCGGCGACGCTCGACACGTCGAAGGCCACGTCGAAGGCTACGGGGCTGGGGACCGCCGGCGGGCAGGAAAGGTCGGGCGTCTCGGTGTCGGCCTTGGTGAGCGACCAGACGGTGGTGTCGTCGCCGCAGCGCACGGCCACCTCGTAAGCACCCGTCGCCGTGAACGTGAACGACGTCACGTCGTCCGGAACCTGCCAGTCTCCATCGCCCACGCGGTACGCGGCGGCATCGGCGCCGGTGGCGGTAACGCTCACGTTCTTCGCAGGCGCGGGGCTGGGGCAAGCGGTGAGGACCAGGGCCGTCAATACCAGTAATACTAAACCTGCTAGTGTTCGTATCATCGGTATCACCTCAGGAGAATTATAGGACGAACGTCCCTTACATATTGGTCATTACCGCTCCCGACGTAAAGTTTGTACCGTGTCAAACCCCCTAGCTCCGCCCCCGCGCTCCTTTGAGCGCGGGAAACACCACCCTCCTTCGGGCGTCACACCCTTCCAGCTCAATTAGAAAAGGCACCCGGGGCAAGCCCCCGGACACCATCACCCACAACCCCAGGACCGCCGTATTTGCGATCCTTCCGAGCACATGAACGGTCCCCATCTTCTTTCACAAACTCGACCGCTCCCGCAAACTTCTATCGAGCAACCAGATCCCTTCCGCGTCGCCCATAACCCAGCGGATCCTCGGCCTCGACCCGGCTAAGGGCTGCCGATGCAGCTACCGCCGTAGCTAACGTTGTCGCAACCCGCCCAGTTGACCGTGAGGGTGCAGGTGTCGCCGCCGCAGTCCGTCACAGTGTAGCTGGCCGAGCCGCCGTCGATGCCGCAGTCGGCGAAGTGCAGGGCGTTGAGGTTGAAGGTTACGCTCCAGCCGCCCGCACAGTCGGGGCCGGTGCCGCTGAAGCTGCCCTCGGCGGTCATGGTGCCGTTGCCCCAGGGGTCGTCGGGATCGTCGGGGCTCCAGGTGCCGGACATGTCGTAGTTGACGGTGTAGGTCTCGCTATCCACCGAAATGGTCCAGCTACCCTCGTAGTTGAAGTTGTGACTGCCGCCCGACTTGACCAGCTCATGGGTGACGATATTCCACGTGAAGTCAACCGAGCTATCGGCCGTTTCGATGCCCCAGACCACGGTACCCTTCACCCGCACGCCGGCGTCGGGGTCGTGGTCGTCCGGGTCCTGAACGTTGACGTTCTGGTATTCCCAGTACCCGCTTGCGCTCCCTCCGGATCCGCTGACGCTCCAGGTGCAACGCCCGTCGTAGGTGGCGTTGACGGGTATGCCGTCACGGTCTGCGTCGGTGGCGTTGCCCGTCACGCGCACGTCACTGCAGTTCCAGGAAGCCGTGTCCATGGCGGCAACGCCGCCGGAGAAGGGCGCGAAGGGCAACATCGGAACTGGAATGCCTACTTCCTCCAGAAGGCCTTCGATTTTGAACAGCTGGCCGTTGGCCGCAGCCAACACATCAGCCACGTCATTGGGCTTGGCTACGTTGCCTGAGCCGCCGCCTCCGTTGCCCCCGGGGGGCTGACCACCGCACGAAACCAAAGCGAACAACGCTGCCAGGAATGCAATCTTCCAGCTTCTCTTCATCGCGCACCTCCCGTGGATGCATTGCGTCGAGAAGAAGCCTGCACCTCAACCGTCGAGTTCCCCTATTTGCGCCTACATTTTATCACGCATTCTTTGGTTTTTTGCCTTTCACGGCGCAAATATCCTCAGCAAAACCCTTAGGACGCTACCGGTTAAAGTAGGCTTATGCGATGGATCATTGTGCTCTGGGTGTTGCTCAACCTCGCGCGAGGCCAGACCTACGTGTTTCACGAACCCTTACCCATGGATCGGGTGGAGGGTGTGTTCGCCATGCAGGGGGCGGGAGCGGTCGACTTCAGCCTTACCCCGGTCGCGCGCATGGGCGGATTGCTCGACCTCTGGGACTACCGGGGGCGTTTCAGCATGAGCGTGGCGCACCGGACGGACCCCACACCGGCGGCGGGTCTGTGCTACACCGCTGCGGTGGACTATCTGGGCTGGAGTTACGTTCGCCAAACCACTTACCGGATCCGCTACGGAGCCGGCGGCGGGGGACAGCTCTGCATGCTGCGCGACGCCCACGGTCGCGAGCTTAGAATCGTGCGGCCGCTGGTCGAGGGCCTGGTCAGCCTTCAGTACCGCGTGGTGCCCAACGTGGTGGGCGACGTCACGCTGAGCGCCGGCTGGCCCGAGGGCCTGGGGGCGTCGGTGGGCTTCGGGTTTGCGTTCTAGGTGGAGGCGTTCCCGACAATTGGGCTTCGCAATGTTAAAGAATTGCGTGTCTCACTGCGTCCTCATGTCGACGGAATCGCGCTCAGGTGGTATAATGGAACGAGCGAGGTAGGCACGACGTTGCACGAAACAAAGGAGGACAATGAGTAACTACGACGCCTCGAGCATCAAGGTGCTCAAGGGGCTGGAGGGCGTGCGTCACCGCCCGGCGATGTACATCGCCGGTACCGGCACGGACGGCTACCACCAGCTCCTCACCGAGATTTTGGACAACTCCGTCGACGAGGCCCTGGCGGGCTTTGCCGACACCATCAAGGTCACCCTGCACCAAGACGGCTCCGCCAGCGTGGAGGACAACGGCCGCGGGGTGCCCGTGGACATGATGGCCGAGGAAGGCAAGCCTGCGGTGGAGGTGATCTACACCGAGCTGCACGCCGGGGGCAAGTTCGAAGAGGGCGCGTACAAGGTCTCGGGCGGCCTTCACGGCGTGGGCGCCAGCGTGGTCAACGCGCTCACCGACTGGATGGTCGTCGAGATCTGGCGCGGCGGTAAGCACTACCGCATCGAGTTCGCCCGCGGCGAGATCAAGAAGCCGCTGGAGGTCGTGGGCAAGGCTCCCAAGGGCAAGACGGGCACCCGCGTCCACTTCATGCCCGACGCCTCGATCTTCGAGGAAGGCCTGGAGTTTGACTACCGCCGGGTGCGCCGGCGCGTGCGCGAAGTCAGCTACCTGGCCGGCGGCCTGCGCATCGAGCTGGCCGACGAACGCAGCGGCAAGCAGGAGGTCTTCCACGACAAGGGCGGGGTGGCCAGCTTCGCGCGCGCCCTGGCCGAGGGCGAAGAGCTGCTCTACGACAAGCCCGGCCGCCTCAGCGGCCAGGTGGACGAGGTGGAGGTGGACGTCGGCTTCATCCACACCAAGGGCTACACCACCCAGCTGCTCAGCTACGCCAACATGATCCCCACCCGCGACGGCGGGGTGCACCTCTCGGGCTTCCGCGGCGCCTACACCCGCGCCATGAACCAGTACGCCAAGAAGGCGGGGCTGCAGAAGAACGGCCAGCCCAAGCCTTCGGGCGACGACCTGCTCGAGGGGCTGTTCGCGGTCATCTCGGTCAAGATTCCCCAGCCGCAGTTCGAGGGGCAGACCAAGGGCAAGCTCCTCAACCCCGAGGCCGAGCGGGCGGTGAGCAGCGTGGTCTACGAGAAGCTGATGGACTTCCTCGAGTCCAACCCGCGCGTCGCCAAGACGATCTACGACAAGGCCCAGCGCGCGGCCCAGGCGCGCGAGGCGGCCCGCAAGGCGCGCGAGCTGGTGCGCCGGCAGAATCCGCTCGAGTCCGACGACCTGCCCGGCAAGCTGGCCGACTGCCAGACCGAAGACCCAGGCGAGGCCGAGCTCTTCATCGTCGAGGGCGACTCGGCGGGCGGCTCGGCCAAGCAGGGTCGCGACCGCCGCTTCCAGGCCATCCTGCCGCTCAGAGGCAAGATCCTCAACGTCGAGAAGGCCAACCTGCAAAAGGCGCTCAAGAACAACGAGGTGCGGGCGATGATCGCCGCCATCGGCGCCGGTATCCAGGGCACCGGCGACGAGGCCCACTTCGACATCGAGAGCGTGCGCTACCGCAAGATCATCCTCATGACCGACGCCGACGTGGACGGCTCGCACATCCGCACCCTGCTGCTGACCTTCTTCTACCGCTTCATGCGCCCGATCATCGACCGCGGCTACCTCTACATCGCCCAGCCGCCGCTCTACAAGCTCAAGGTGGGGCGCAAGAGCGAGTACATCTTCGACGACGAGGCCCTTAAGGAAGCCCTCAAGAAGGTGGGCGACAAGAAGTACGAGATTCAGCGCTTCAAGGGCCTGGGCGAGATGAACCCCGAGCAGCTGTGGGAGACCACGATGAACCCCGAGACCCGGGTGCTCAAGCAGGTCACCGTCGAGGACGCCCTCTACGCCAGCGAGATCTTCGAAGACCTGATGGGCGCCGACGTGCAGCCGCGCCGCGAGTTCATCGAGGAGAACGCCAAGTTCGCCGAGCTGGACGTGTAGGTAGGTAGTAGGTAGGTAGTAGGTAGGTAGTAGGTAGTACGTGGTACGTGGTACGTGGTGGGTAGTGCTTTGTGCGGGCGGGCCAAGGCCCGCCCGAAAACTTGGGCGCCTCCCGACGCCCCGGCCCTGCGAATACCAAAAGCGCGCGCCCGGCCTGATTTACAATGGGGCCAAAGCGGTCGCGAAAGGACGGTGTTCCGTGGACGATCACCCCTTGTTGTTGCCCCTGCTCGACGAGGCCCTGACGCGTCGGGGCTGGCTCGAGCCCGCGGACGTCGAGGCCGTCGCGCGTGAGGCGCGCGTGCCGCTGGCCCGGGCGTGGGAAGCGGTGCGCTTCTACCCCCGCTACCGCACCGAGCCGCCCGAAAAGCGCTGGCTGCTGGTCGACGACCCGGTGGCGCGCGCCCGCGACTTCTCCGCACTGCTCGTCGAACTCGAGGCCGCGGGGGCGCAGGCGGGCGTGCACGTGGGCACCCTGCCCAGCCTCGGTCTCGAGGCCGTGGGGCCCGCCCTCGTGGTGGAGGAAGGCGCGTACGGGCGGGTGTTCGCCCCCGTGCAGGTCGCCGACCTGCGGGCGCTGGCCGTGGGTAAGCTACCCCCGCACGAACGCGAAACCCTGCCCGCCGAGCTGGCCCGCAACGACGGGGTGCTCTTCGGCGACCCGGACCCGCCGCCCGATTTCCCCGGGTCCGACGCCATCGTCGACGCGGTGCGCGCGGCCGACCTGCGCGGCATGGGCGGTGCGCTCTTCCCCACCTGGCGAAAGCTCGAGGCGGTGCGGGCCCAGGCGTCCGAGGTCAAGTACGTGGTCGTGAACGGCGACGAGTCCGAGCCCGGCAACTTCAAGGACCGCTGGCTCATGGAACACAACCCCCGCCTCGTCTGGGCCGGCGCGGCGCTGGCCGCGCGCGCGGTGGGTGCGCGCACGATCTACTTTTACGTTCGCGGGGAGTACACCGCGGCGCTCGAGCGCGTGGAGTCGGCGCGCACCGATCTGGAACGCGCGGGTTACTTCGACGCCCTGGCCACGCACACCTTCCGTGGTGGCGGCCTCTACATCTGCGGCGAGGAGAGCGCCCTGCTCGAAAGCCTCGAGGGTCGCCGCGCCGAGCCGCGGCTCAAGCCGCCCTACCCGGCCGAGTCGGGCCTGTTCGGCCGCCCCACGCTGGTGAGCAACGTGGAGACGCTGGCGCACCTGGCCTGGATCGCCGCCCACGGCGCCGACGCCTACCGCGAGCGGGCGCCCAAGCTGTTTTCGATCTCGGGCGACGTGGAGCGGCCCGGGGTCTACGAGCTGGCGCTGGGCACGCCGCTGGCCGAAGCGCTGGAAGCAGCGGGCGGCCGGCCGGACGAGCTGCAGGCGGTGCTGATGGGCGGGGCCGCGGGCACCTTCCTGAAGCTGCCCGACGCCGCCGAGCTGCCCCTCGACTTCGAGGCCCCCCGGCTCTCCGGCGACTCCGTAGGCCCCGGAGCGCTCATGGCGTTCGACCGCACACGCGACCTTTGGGCCGTCGTGGAAGGGGTGAGCGCCTTCTTCGCCCACGAGTCGTGCGGCAAGTGCTTCCCCTGCAGCCTGGGAACGCCCCACCTGCACGCCGCGGTGATGCAGCGCGAACGGGGCCCCGAGCTCGAAGAACTCTTCCTTGCGCTCGAGGAGGGCAGCCTTTGCGGCCTTGGCCAGGCCGCGCCCTGGGCGGTCCGTAGCCTGCTCCGGAGGTTCGAGGGGGTGGTGCGGTGAGGCGCGGGCCGCTGGTGATCGACGGTTACCTGGTGGAGGTGGAACCGGGGGAAACGCTGCTCGAGGCGGCGCGGCGCGTGGGCGTCGAGATCCCCACGCTCTGCCACCACGAACGCAGCGGCACCCGCGGCCTCTGCCGGCTGTGCGTGGTGGAGGTGGAGGGCTGGTCCCGATCGGTGCCCGCCTGCGCCACCGAGGCGGCGCCGGGGATGGTGGTGCGCACCAAGAGCGAGCGCATCGCCGCCGTTCGGCGGGTGGTGCTCGAGCTGCTGGCGCTCGAGACCGACCTGAGCCTCGACGCGGACACCCAGGCCCTGCTGGAGCGCTACCACGCCCGCCCCGAGCGCTGGGGGGCGCCGCTGGCCGCCCGCCGGGAGCGCGAAGCGGTCGAAGACAACCCCTTCTTCGTACGCGACTACGCCAAGTGCTACACCTGCCGCCGCTGCATCGACGCCTGCGGCGACGGGGTCCAGGGCGTCTGGGCCTACAGCACGCTGGGACGCGGCCTCGAAACGGTGCCGGGCACGCCGCTCGACCTGCCCCTGCCCGAGACCTCCTGCGTCTTCTGCGGCAACTGCGTGCAGGTCTGTCCCACGGGGGCGCTGACACCGCTTCAGGAAGTCTTGCTGTCGGAGGGGGAGCGATGAAACGCGCCGTACGCAGTACGTGGTACGTGGTACGTGGTAGGGCCGCTCACCGGCGGCGACGCGCCGTGGATTTCTTACCACGCACCACGAACCTTGCACCACGCACCGCTTCAAGGAGGCACCCATGACCCCCCTCCGCCTCCAACCCGACCGTGTGGTGGGCACCGTCTGCCCCTACTGCGGGGTGGGTTGCCGCGTGGACCTCTACGTGAAGGACGAGCGTATCTACCGGGTGATGGCCCGCGAAGGACCTCCCAATCACGGAGCGCTCTGCATCAAGGGGCGCTTCGGGTTGGGCTTCTTGCACCACCCCGACCGCCTCAAGACCCCCCTCATCCGCCGTAAGAAGGGGGCCGAGCTCGAGCCCGTGAGCTGGGACGAGGCCCTCGACTTCGCCGCCTCCCGGCTGGCGCGGCTGGCCGGTGAATACGGCCCCGACGCCCTCTATTTCGTCTCCAGCGCCAAGGCCACGAACGAAGAGAACTACCTGATGCAAAAGCTGGCGCGCTCGGCGGTGGGCACCCACAACGTCGACCACTGCGCGCGGCTTTGCCATTCCAGCTCCACCGCCGCGCTCGCCCGCTCCGTGGGGTCGGCCGCGATGAGCAACACCCTCGAGGAGATCGGCCTCTCCGACGTGATCCTCGTCACCGGCTCCAACACCACCGAGACCCACCCGGTCGTGGGCGCGATGATCAAGAAGGCCGCCCATAACGGCGCCTTCCTGATCGTCGCCGACCCGCGCCGCATCGGCCTGGCCGAAGCCGCCCACCTGTGGCTGCGGCTCAAGCCCGGCAGCGACGCGGTGCTCTTTGGCGCGATGGCCCGCTACCTGGTCGAGTCGGGGCGCTACGACCGCGGCTTCGTGGAGCGCCGGGTCGAGGGGTTCGAAGCCTGGTGGGAGAGCGTCAGAGACTACACCCTCGATTTCGCCGAAGAAGCCAGCGGCGTGCCCGCCGGGCGCATCCGCGAGGCCGCCGAGCGCTACGCGGGGGCCAGGGCCGCCGCGCTGTACTGGGCCATGGGCATCACCCAGCACGCACACGGCACCGACAACGCCCAGGCGCTCGTCAACCTCGCGCTGGTGGCCGGGCAGCTGGGCCGGCCCGGCACCGGGCTCAACCCGCTGCGGGGCCAGAACAACGTCCAGGGCGCGGGCGACATGGGGGCCCTGCCCAACGTCTACCCCGGCTACCAGCCCGTTGCCGACCGCCACGTGCGCAAGCGCTGGAAAGCGCTGTGGCACACCCCCCAGCCCGAAGCCCCGGGCCGCACGATGACCGAGGCCTTCGAATCGATCGGCGAAGCGGACGGGGTGCGCGCGGTCTACCTGATGGGCGAGGACCCGATCACCTCCGAGCCCTACCAGGACCACGTGCGCGCCGCGCTCGAGAAGCTGGACCTGCTCATCGTCCAGGACATCCTGAGGAACGAAACCTTCCCCTACGCCGACGTGGTGCTGCCCGCGGCCTCCTTCGCCGAAAAGCACGGCACCTTCACCAACACCGACCGGCGGGTGCAGCGCATCCGGCCCGTCTTTGCGCCGCCGGGCGAGGCCCGGCCCGACGGGTGGATCCTCGCGCAGATGGGCCGCCGTCTCGCGGCCCGCACCCGCCGCGGCTGGACCGAAGCCTGGGCCTACGAAAGCGCCGAGGCGGTCTGGGAGGAGATCCGCCTGGTCCTGCCCGAAACGTTCGGCGGCGTTACCTACGAGCGGCTCGAGCACGAGGACCTGCGCTGGCCCTGCCCGCACGAGCGCTCGCCCGGGGTGAACGTGCTCTTCTCCAACGGCTTCGCCACCCCCAGCGGCAAGGCCCGGCTGCTGCCTGCACCCTGGCGCCCGCCCGCCGAGCGGACAGGCGGCGACTACCCGCTGGTCCTTTCCACGGGCCGCGTCCTCTACCACTGGCACGGGGGCACGCTGAGCCGGCGCAGCGATCTGGAGAAGGCCTACCCGGAGATGAAGGTGGAGGTCCACCCCGCCGACGCCGAGCGTTACGGGGTCACCGACGGCGAGCCGGTCTGGGTGGTGAGCCGCCGCGGCCGCATCCAGGCCGTCGCCTGGGTCACCGACCGCACCCCCGAGGGCGCCGTCTTCGCGCCCTTCCACTTCGCCGAGCAGCCTGCCAACCGCCTGACCCTGAACGCCTACGACCCCACCTCGAAGATCCCCGAGTTCAAGTTCGCGGCGGTGCGGCTCGAGCCCGCCGACGCGGAGACGGCACCACCCTAGCGCGGCTGGTAGAATGCGGTTCGTATGTTAGCCATCGACCTATCGGGCAAGAAGGCGCTGGTCATGGGCGTGGCCAACGAGCGCTCCATCGCCTTCGCCACCGCCCAAAAACTGCACGAGGCCGGCGCCGAGCTGGCCATCACCTATCAAGGCGACCGGGTCAAACCGCTGGTGGAAAAGGCCACGCGGCACATGCCGAACGTCCGCCTCTACGAACTCGACGTGACCGACGAGGACCGCCTGAAGGAGGTCATGGCCGACCTGGGCGCGAGCTGGGGCGGCATCGACTACATTGTCCACTCCATCGCCTTCGCGCCGCGCCGCGCCATGGAGGGCCGCTACATCGAGACCACCAAGGAGGACTGGCTGCTGGCGTTGGAGATCTCGGCCTACAGCCTGGTGGCGGTGGCGCGCGAGGCCGAACCCTACTGGAACGAGGGCGGCAGCATGGTCACCTTCAGCTACTACGCCGCCGAGAAGGTGGTGCCCAAGTACAACGTCATGGGCATCGCCAAGAGCGCGCTCGAGGCCAGCGTGCGCATGCTCGCCTACGAGCTGGGCCCCAAGGGGCGGCGGGTCAACGCCGTCTCCGCGGGGGCGCTGCGCACCCTCTCGGCGCGCGGCATCCCCGGCTTCACCCTGCTCTGGGACCACGTCAACGCCGTCGCGCCGCTGAAGCGCCCCGTCACCCACGAGGAGGTGGCCCAGGCGAGCGTCTTCCTGCTCAGCCCGCTGGCCAGCGGCATCACCGGCGAGACGCTCTACGTGGACGCCGGGTACCACATCGTGGGCATCGGCCTTTCCGACGAGGACGTGCCCCAAAAGAAAGCTTGACGGAACGCTCCCGGCGCCCGTGCCGGGGCTGGGTAAACTAGGGCCATGCGCACCTCCCTGACCGTCGAAGAAGCGCTGGCTACCGTACTGGAGCACACCCGTCCGCTCCCGGACGTCGAAGAGGTACCCCTCGAAGAGGCCCTCGGCCGCGTGCTCGCGCGCGACCTCGAAGCCCTGGCCGACCACCCCGACGTCGACAACACCGCCGTGGACGGCTACGCCGCCCGCGCCGCCGACACCGCCGGCGCCAGCCCCGAAAACCCGGTGCGCCTGCGCTGGATCGGCGAGTCGCCCGCGGGGCGGCCCTTCCCGGGCCGGCTCGGCCCCGGCGAGGCCGTGAGCGTCTACACCGGCGCGCCCCTGCCCGAGGGCGCCGACGCGGTGGTGGCCGTCGAGGACACCGAGCGCGACGGAGAGTACGTGCTGCTCTACAAACCCGCCACCCCCAAGGACATCCGCCCGAAGGCCCAGGACCTGAAGAAGGGCGAGGTCTACCTGAAGCGCGGCGACCGGCTCACCCCGGGCCGCGTGGGGCTGGCCGCGGGGATGGGTCACCGCACCCTGCCGGTGGTGCGCCGCCCGCGCGTGGGCGTGCTCTCGACCGGCGACGAGGTCGTCGAACCCGGCACGCCGCTCCCTCCCGGCGGGGTCTACAACTCCAACGCCTACTCGGTGGCTGCGCTGGTGCGCGAGGCCGGTGGCGAGCCGGTCCTGCTGGGCAAGGTGGGGGACCGGGTGGAAGAGGTGAAGGCGCAGCTCGAGGGCGCGGGCGATCTGGACCTCGTACTCACCTCGGGCGGGGTCAGCATGGGCGACTACGACATCGTCCGCCATCTGCTCGAGCGCGAGGGGAAGATCCACTTCTGGAAGATCCTGCAGCGGCCCGGCGGCCCCCCCATCTTCGCCGAGTTCCTGGGCCGCCCTTTCTTCGGCCTGCCGGGCAACCCGGTGAGCGCGATGGTCACCTTCTTCCTCTACGGCCGCCCCATGCTCTTCAAGATGCTGGGACGCAGCGACCCACCCTACCGCAGGGTGCGGGCGCTGGCCGAGGGCTTCTTCAAGGGTGCGGGGCACAAGGTAGCCTTCCGCCGCGCGGTGCTGCGCTACGACCCCGAAGCCCCGGGCGGCCACCGCGCCGCCAGCGTGGACAGCCAGTCTTCGGGGGTGCTGCGCAGCATGGCCTTCGGCAACGCCCTGGTCGTCGTCCCGCCCCACACCCACGTCGAGGCGGGCGAGGTGGTGGAGGCCATCCCCTTCGGGGAAATCGGCTAGCCCACCCCTCTATCTTCACCGTTCCGGGCGAGCGGGCCACCCGGTCCCGAGGCCCCGGATCCAGCCCGGGGCAGGTTCGGAACCTTAAAACGCGCGGACGGTGACGAAGGCGCTACGTTGGTTCACTCGCAACGCGCAGCCACCGCAAGGTCCCCAACCTCACCGGCTACGCCGGTTCGTCGGGAAAGACGGAGGGAGGGTAAGGAAGCAAAAAACAAGGCAAGACCCCGGGTCGCGCAGCCTGCGGCCGCTTGCCCGGGGTGACGAGCGTAGGGTTGAAGCAACGACACTAAGATCCCCGATCCCGGCGCTTTGCGCCTCGTCGGGGATGACGAAATAAGGGCTTGGGATGTAGGGGGTAGGGTGTAGGGGACGAAGGAGGCGGAGGAGACGAAGGGGGGGCGCAAACGCCGGGTCTTCACGGCCTTGGGATCGCGAAGAAAAGGCGGATGGGCTTGCAGCCGCTGCCTGTTGGCCCTGCCGCTCTTTTCTCCGGCTCCTATACGCCTGCCGCCCACCGTCTACCACATACCACATACCACCTACTACGCAACACGTACCTCGCACCACGCACCGCCTCTATCCGTCATTCCGGACGAGCGGGCCGTCTGGCACGCGAGAGCCGGAATCTTAAGGTGGACGAGGAGCCGGTTGCTCGAAATGAGGATGGTGACGACGGTGCGTTGGTTCGTTTGGTCTGCGCTACCGCTGCAAGATCCCCGATCCCGGCGCTCCGCGCCGCGTCGGGGATGACGGAGAACGGCGGTACGTAGTAGGTGGTACGTGGTGCGCGATCAAGGCTACGGTAGCGCGCGAAACGACCCGCCGCGGGGCTTCCACGAGATACAAGCCACAAGCCACGAGCTACGGGCTACAGGCTTATCTTTTGCCTCCCCCTTGGGGGAGGTGGCCGCAGGCCGGAGGGGGGTTGTTGAGCAGGGGGTAGGGAGTGGGATGTGGGCTGTGGTGGACGGTGCGTTGTAAGCGGCAGCCATCAAGTACGTCATGCGCTATGGCGCACTATGAATTTTCCACTAGATACAGGCCACGAGCTACGAGCCGCTTTCCAAACCCCCTCCCCAGCCCTCCCCAAAGGGGAGGGAGCCTACTCTGCGTTCCACGAACCACGGTCTACTTGCTACAGGTCACGAGCTTTTTCTGCCTCCCCCACCGGGAGGGCTGGCCGCAGGCCGTTTGGTCAGTGCGTGGTACGTAGTACGTAGTACGTGGTAGGAGGTGATTAGGTAGTAGGAGGTGGGTGTGCTACGGATCGACACCGAACCTCTGGCTCGTGCAGCGCCCAACCCCCTCCCCAACCCTCCCCCAAGGGGAGGGAGCCTCTCCGATAACAACGAGGAACTTCTGGCCACAGGCCACAAGCTGCGCGCTACGAACCGGTTCAGGCGGGCACGTGGGTCCGCCCTACTACGCCCCGCT
>Ga0256832_1001861_pt1 | contig 14394 bp, 15 predicted proteins | sample 134614metaG_FD_190534 | JGI IMG/M metagenome (GOLD analysis project Ga0256832, IMG submission 190534) | Hydrothermal vent microbial communities from Lau Basin, Pacific Ocean - 134-614 | ecosystem: Environmental > Aquatic > Marine > Hydrothermal vents | place: Pacific Ocean: Lau Basin | collected...
TTCCGAGAGAAATAACTAAAGACGCCCAAAAAAGAATTGACGCTATTATGAGATTAACAAGACCAGGTTCTGGATTGAAAGTTTCTATTGAAGATATGCAGATCAGAGGTCCCGGAAATATTTTAGGGGTTCAACAGAGCGGGCATATAAAAGCTGTAGGGTTTGAGATGTATATTAAACTTCTTCAAGAAGCTATAAATGAGGAAAGTGGAAAAGAAGAAAAAGAGCCTGTACTGGTGGTTGATTTTGAAAGCTATATTCCAGAGGATTTTATAAAAGACCCTCATGAAAGAATGAATATCTATATGGCTGTCTCTAAAACAAATTCTGTTGAAGAAATTCAAGAACTTCAGAAATATTTAAAAGATTTTTATTCAGAATTTCCACAGGTTTTCAACAGCTATTTAGAAATTTCAAAACTAAAAAAAGCTATGAAAAATAATGGAATTCAAAAAATAGAGTTAAAAGAACCTGTTTCTACAATTTTTACAGGAGGTTTAAATCCTGAACAAATAATGAATTTAGTTCAAAATTTAGAAGTTAAACAGGTGTTCAGCGATAAAATCCAGTTTTATTTCAATCCTGAAGATTTAAATTCTTTTGTAAATTTAATCTCAAATCTAAAACAGGCAGAATTAGAAAAAGTAAACTAATTTTTCTCATAAACTGCTAAAATAAAACTCTTTAAAATTAAATAAAAAAAAGAGGTAGAAGAAATGCCTGTAATTTCAAAAGATGAAGATATTAAAAAAATTTTAGAAGAAAGCAAAACCGTTGCGGTAATTGGAATTTCTCCTGTACCTTCAAAACCGAGTTATTTCGTGTCTGAAGTTGTTAAAAGATGTGGATTTAAAATGTATTTTGTAAATCCAAAGTATGAAGGACAGACTATTTTGGGAGAAAAGGTTTATGCCTCCATAAAAGATATTCCTGATGAAATTGATATTGTTGATGTTTTTAGAAGACCAGCTGATGTTCCTTTTACTGCAAAAGAAGCGAAGGAAAAAGGATTTAAAACTTTTTGGTTACAACCGGGAACTGTAAATATGGAAGTTGTTGAGGAGTTATCAAAAGAAGGTTATAACGTTGTTGCTGGAAAATGTATGAAGACTGAATGTTTAAAAATTATGAGGTGAGGAAAAGATGATAAAGTTTGAAAAGTTTTTTGCTATAACATTTTTATTTTTAATTATTTTAGCAGTTGGATTTATGTATTTGAGTGTTTTCAGAGAAGAAGCCGCTATAAGACCTGAAGCTATTGTTTTTTATACTATAGTTTTTATTGGATATGCTTTTACGCTCTGGTATGTATGGGGTAAAGAGAAGAAAGTAGAGATCGAGCAGGCGATGATAGAAAAGAAATTGGCTGAAGAAGAAGCACAAAAGCATAGAGAAGAGTTAGAAAGAATTAAGAGAGAGTTTGAAGAATTTAAAAAGAAAATTGAGCAAAGTTATACGAGGAAAAGATGAAAATTGATAAAAATAAAATAGAACAGGCAATAAAACTATTTTTAGAAGGTATTGGAGAAGATCCAAATAGAGAAGGGTTAAAAGATACTCCTAAAAGAGTTGCTAAACTGTGGGAAGAGTTCAAGAACTATGAAGAGTTTAATATGACTGTTTTTGAAGAAATCGGTAGTTATGATGAAATGGTTGTAGTGAGGGATATACAGTTTTACTCTCTTTGTGAACACCACCTTTTGCCGTTTTTTGGTAAAGCTCACATTGCTTATATTCCAGATAAAAAAGTTTGTGGATTATCAAAACTTGTAAGGATAGTTAATAAATTTGCTTATAGACCTCAGGTTCAGGAAAGGCTAACTGCAGAAATAGCTGAAGAATTAGAAAAACAGTTAAATCCAAAAGGCGTTGCAGTGGTAATGGAAGCAGAACATCTCTGTTATTCGTCAGATACAGAAATTTTGACTGATAAAGGTTGGAAATATTTTAAAGATTTAGATCCTGAGGACAAAGTGGCACAGGTTAATCCAGATAATCTTGAAATAAGTTTTACACAGCCCGAAGCTTACATTAAATATCCTTTTAAAGGAATGATGATACATTTTAAAAGTAAATCTGTTGATTTATTAGTATCTCCAGACCACAAAATGCTTTACTCTTCTGAATGGAAATTCTACAAATCTAAAAACAAAAAATGGCAGGTAAATCAGGCTTATAAAGTCAAAGAACTATCTAAAATAATTATTCCACAAGCTGGGTATATGGAAAATGATGATATAAGCTACTTTGAGTTGGAACAGGATTACGAAATAGCTAATGCTTCAAATATAAGAACAGCAACCAAAAGAAAAGTAAAGATAAATGCAGATACATTTATTAAATTTTTAGGTATTTATTTATCGGAAGGAAGTTTTTATATACAGAAAGGAAAATATTATAGAGTGAGGATTATTCAAAAAGAAGGAATGAATGCAGATAAAATAGAAGAAGTTTTAAAAGAACTTCCATTTAAATACTTTAAAATGAAACGTAAAAATGGAACATTAGAGTTTGTTATAAATTCTAAAATTTTAACCAAATATGTAGAACAGTTTGGAAAATCAAAAGATAAATTTATTCCTTCAGAGATATTAATTACATCTAAAAGACAAAAACAACTGTTTTTAGAATATTTTATTTTAGGCGATGGTTATGCAAAACCTGACGGAAAAACTTTTCATTTTGTAAGCAAATCAAAAAAACTTTTAGATGGTATACAGGCAATCTATTTAACATTAGGAATATCTACTACAGTATATGAGCATAAATATAAAGATGGAAATATTTATTACAGACTGGAAACCAGAAAAAATAAAAAAGGAAACGATAAAAATTATTCGATGGTTAGAGATGTAAAAGATGTTCCATACAATGACTACATATACTCTGTAACAGTTCCAGATGGATTTTTAGTAGTCAGACGTAATAATAAAATTGCTATTTCAGGAAACTGCATGTCTATGCGGGGAGTAAAAAATCCTACTTCGTATACTGTCACAAGTAAACTTATAGGTGCTTTTAAGGAAAACGAAAAAACCAGAAATGAATTTTTAAATCTTATAAACTCAAAATAGCCCTTGTATAAGGGCTATTTTTTTTATTTAGCTCCAAACTGGTCGCAGGCATCAACAACATATCTGAGATATGTTATTGCAGGTCCTCCACCCATTAAAGTTGCAACATAGCCAGCTTCCATAATTTCCTGTCTTGTAGCTCCCAACCTAATAGCATTTTTAGCGTGGAATGCTATGCAGTAAGCACATTGGGCTTTTACTCCAATTGCTAATGAAATCAATTCTTTAGTTTTGGTGTCTAATGCTCCAGGTTTTTCAGCTTCTCTAAAAAATCCCATAAATGCTTCTACATACTTTGGATTGTCCTTTTTCATTGTTTCTAATAAATCTACAAATCTGTCATAATACTTGCTCATGTCAACATGAGTGTGATTTTCTTCCATAGCTTTCCCTCCTAAAAATATATTAAATTATATTTAGTTATAACTATATATTTTTTATTATATAAAATCAAGATTATTATTATTCACAAAATTTTCACTAATTACCTTATACTATTAAATAAAATTAAAATTTGGAGGTATCTTTAATGTTACAAAAAATATCAAGGGTCTATTTAGCATTGCTATTGGCTCTTATAAGTTTTTCTTCATCTCAGGCGTCTATCTTAGAAAAAATCGATGAAGAAACGGTAGATATAGTAGAGAATGTTTCTCCCGGAATAGTTACTATTCAAACTGTTCAGGAAGTAAAAGTTAGAAATCCTTTTGCTGAATTACCTTTTGGAGATTTCTTTGGATTCCCACAGGAAAAAGAATTTACTCAAAAAGTAGAAGGATTAGGTTCTGGATTTATTGTGAAAGTAGATGAAAAGAAAAAGCTCATTTATATTCTTACAAATAATCATGTGGTAGAAAATGCTACAAATATCCAGATTTTATTCAGTAACCAGATTGCATTAGAAGGAAAAGTTGTAGGGAAAGATAAATTGTCTGATGTGGCAGTAGTTTCTGTTCCATTTAAAAAAGGAATTGAAAAGTTTGCCAGAGAGAAAGCTTTAAAATTAGGTGATTCTGATTCTTTAAAAAAAGGTCAAATGGTATTGGCAATTGGTAGTCCGTTAGGTTTGAGAGGAACTGTGACCAGAGGGATTATTTCTGCATTAGATAGAGTTTTGGAAGGACATCCTGGAGAAGGATTTATTCAAACTGACGCTGCTATTAATCCAGGAAATTCTGGAGGTCCATTGGTTAATATCCATGGAGAAGTAATTGGAATGAACACTGCAATTATTCAAGGAGCACAAGGGTTAGGATTTGCCGTTCCTATAAATCAGGCAAAATGGGTGATGGATCAGATTTTAAAATATGGAAAAGTTAAAAGAAGTAAAATTGGTGTTTATATACAGGATATAACTCCAGAACTTGCTGAACATTTTGGGGTAAATGAAGGTGTTATTGTTTCAAAAGTTGTAGAAGGTGGACCTGCTGCAAAAGCTGGAATTAAACCAGGAGATATTATTATTGCTGTAAATGGAAAACCTGTTAGAAAATCAAATGATTTACAAAAATACATAATGAGAAACCCACCGGGAGCAAAAGTAAAAATAACTATCATAAGAGATGGAAAGAAAAAAACAATAACTGTTAAAACTGCTTCCTGGGATGAAGAATTGGCAGAAACTGGTAATTTACAGGAGTTAGAGGCAAAATACGGATTGATAGTGAAAGATATAACTCCTGAATTAGCAGATAAATTCATGATTCCAAAAGTTCCTTATGGAGTATTTGTTGTTGGTGTAAAACCAGGAAGTCCAGCAGATTTCGCAGGTTTAAGAAGAGGAGATATTATTTTAAGAGTTGACAGAAAACCTGTTTATTCAGTTGAAGATTTCTGGAAATTAATTAAAAAGGCAAAAGCGAAACATCATGATAGTGTTCTGTTATTTGTTCAAAGAGGAACAGCAAATATTTACACAACGTTACCATTGGAATAACTAAAAAGGGGCTTTTTAGCCCCTTTTATTTTATGTGGAGTTAAAATGATAGCTTTGTATGGTGGTAGTTTTGACCCTGTTCATATAGGACATTTAAGAATTGCAGAGGACATTAGAGAAGAATACGAACTGTCAAAGATTGTTTTTATTCCTGCTTATCATTCACCTTTAAAACCGGGGAGTAGAGCTTCGGCAGAACATAGAATAAAAATGCTTCAAATTGCTATAAAAGATAATCCTTTTTTTTCTATAGATGACCTTGAAATAAAAAGAGGTGGGAAATCTTTTTCTATTGATACTATTAGTTTTTATAAAGAAAAATTAGGGTATAATCCAATTTTTATTTTAGGGACAGATGCTTTTTTGTCTTTGCACAAATGGAAGAAACCAAAAACCCTTTTAAAAATTACTAACTTTTTAGTAGTAGGTAGAGGCAGAGACCATTTTTATAATGTAAAAGATTATCTTCAAGAGTATTTCCCAAATGTAGAACTTTCTACAGATAAAAAAATTGATGTAAATAAGGTGAAGGTTTATTTCTTTGATTCTCGAAGATTAGATATTTCTTCAACGGAAATTAGGGATAGAATTAAAACTTTAAAATCTATAAAATATCTTGTAATTCCTGAAATTGAAGATTATATTATTAAAAATAAACTATATTTGTAAGAGGTAGAAAATGTCATTTGAATTAGAAAGGGAAGGAGAAGTAATAACAAATCTTGAAATCCCTGCAAAAGTTGTTTTATACAACGATGAATGGCATACATTTGAAGAAGTTATCAATCAATTAATGAAAGCTTTAAAATGTGATGTTTACACAGCAGAAAGTATAACTATAGAAGTTCACAATAAGGGAAAAGCAATAGTTTTTGAAGGTGATTTAGAAGATGCTTTGAAGGTTTCTTCTGTTTTAGAAGAAATTGATTTATCAACAGAGATTTTTATTTAATCTATCTTTTTTCAGTTTTGTAACCTATATAGATAAATAGCGACAGAGCAACCATTATTGCTGTAACAGATAAAGACATTAATAGTACACTATCAAAACCTACGCTTCCTAAAATGGAAGCTTTGAAAACCAATAATAATGTTTCAATAGCCATAGCAATTAAAATAGTAGAAATGAACCGAGATGTAATTTTCCTAAATGTAATATGTTTTGTTGGATCTTCTGCATAAAGAACTTCATGTTGAAAAATCTGTTTTGCCAAATCAATTAGTGCCAATGCTAATGTTATATGAATAACAGATTTAAAAATAGCTATATCTGTTCCAGTTTGTGAGTGGTGAACAATTTCTTGAAAAGTTTTAAAAATTACCTGTCCTATAAATGCAAGGGAAGATAAAAATAGAAATACGGCAATTGTCCCATAGGATAATTTTGAAATAGTCGTAAACCATTTTATTTCTTCAACTTGAATAATTTTTAGATATTTTAAAAAATTTAGTTTTATTGTTAAAAAATATTTTTCATTTTTATGCTCAAATGGAATTAAAATTTCAACTACATAGTTATTGGTGTAAGGATTCAATACCACTGTTTCTTCAATGTAAATATCATCTATATTAGGAATGTATTTACAAAATTTTTTAAAGATTATGTTTTTTTCTATATCTTCTTCATCTTTAAATTTAAATCTCTCGTGAGGATTAAAAAATGTTTTGGTAATTTTATTACAATCTTTATCTATTACATAGAACATCTCAATTGTAGGAAATACATCAAAAATTTCATTAATTATTTGTTGATCACCTTCTAAAATTTTGGGTAATTCAAAAGATGCTCCAATACTTTCAGCGATACTGTATATGTCATCTTTATATTCTCTTAAATAACGTTCTAAAACCTCAACTTTTCCTGCCAAAATTTTCTCCTGCTTTAATTAAACAAATCCCTTCCACAGGAAGGGAAATTTTAATGAACTTTTCGAACTAATTTCCAAAAATGAAGTCCTAAAATAATAGCTCTATAAAACTGATAAGGAAAAGATCTCATTAATTTTTTATCCTTTTTAGTAAATCTAAATTTTGGTTCTACTTTTTTAATTTCTTTTTTCTCTGTATTTTCAGTAGTTGTTTCGGTTGCCATTTAAATTTCCTCCTATGGTATCAATTTCCAGAAAGGTTTTGCCTGTAATTTATAAATAAAAGCATAATGAAGTGCTAATTTAAACCAGGCACCTGCCATACCTATTTCTGCAGCACACATATCTAAATCTCTTCCGTATTCTGGATATTCAGCATAATTACGTGCAACAGGATAGATAGCAATAGTTGCAGCCATTCCAGTAGCAACATTATTTTTCATAGAAGCTACACAAAGACCTGGTGTTTCAGCCATTGAAGCAGTATGAATAGGTTCGTTTCCCTGTACCATTTCAGCAATATTCAAAGCAGCAGCTTTACCAGAAAGTTCGGCAGTGTATCCTGTTCTTGGTGGTGCAGGACCAATTAGTGTTCCATTTGGAGATTTTGAAGGTTTTGAAAGTGGTCCTGGAGGAGCAAATGCAATTCCTGCTGCAAAGATATTTTTATATTTTGGATTTTGATAAGTTTTTGGCCAATCAGGACCATCCAATTCTTCGTAAGGTTTTCCATAATTTGCGTCAACTTTTAAAAATCCAGCAGGATTACAAAGTTCTGAAGTTATATCATTTCCATCTTTATCAATGTATTTAATAGGCTGTGCTTTAAATGGTGGAATCAGCATTGCAAAATCGTATTCAAATTCTTTAAATTCACCATCTAAGTTTTCTGTGTATATTTTCTTTTCATCTATTTTTGTAACGTGTGATTGTATTTCATAATCTATTCCATAATCGTAAAACAATGCTTCAGCCATCATTTCTGATGTGTAAATTAGTGAACCTCTTTTTGCTTCAAGTCCATCAATACCAAAATCTCCTAATTTTGGTTCGTTAGAAAGCCATAAGATATCAACTTTATCTCTTAAACCTCTATCAACTAAATCATTATGAACATTGCAGATATATTCAAATGCAGCCCCCTGACATGTGGCAGTTCCGTGTCCCATACCGATTACGATTTTTGCTCTATCCCCTTTTTCTAACCTACTTACAAGCTCTAAATATTTAGCGGCTGTTTCTGTGGCGTGAGGAGGAGAACAGATTGAGTATGTGTGTCCTTTTTCTGGACCTAATCCTTCAGTTGCTTCAAAGTTAAGATAGGGACCAGTTGCTATCATTAGGTAATCATATTCTAATTCTTTTTCATTTCCATTTTTTGTAACAACTTTTACTTTTTGGTCGTCAGGGTAAACTTCCGTTACTGACCCAACTACAAGATTAATTCCTAATTTGTCATAAACAGGTCTCAATTCGAACTGGGTTTCTTCCGCTTGCATCTGTCCAACACCAACCCAAACCAGAGAAGGAATATAAGTAAATTTCGGATGTCTGTTTACTACAGTAATTTCATGGTCTCCTTTTCCTTTTAAAGCATCTTGGAGAATTAAAGCTCCATAATGTCCAGCAAATCCAGCTCCAACAATAACGATTTTAGCCATTACAAGCCTCCTTCAAATCTCAGAAATTATAAAATAATACATATTTCAATATTATTATAAATAATTTAATGGAATTTAGAAAAGAAGTAAACACTAACAATAATGTAAACAACAAAATTTAGTGACCATAACCTACCTCTTTTGAAACTTTTCCTTTGAAAACTCTGTAAACGTAAATGGTATAGCCTAAGATAATTGGTAAAAAGATTATTGTAGCAACTAACATAACTGTTAATGTGAGTTCTGAAGATGCAGAGTTCCAGATCGTAAGGTTATAAGCGTCAGATATTGTAGAACGGATAAAAACAGGATATGTGGCAAGGGCAATAGTTAAAACAGCTCCGATTATCGTTAAAGCTGAACCGTAAATAATTTTGCCGTATCTTTCTTTAATTACAAGATTTCTAAAGTAAATTACTATTCCTAAAATCAGGAGGATTGGAGCTATCCAAAAGGCAGGATACTCAAAAAAGTTGTCGTATAGTTCTGCTTTAAAGGCTATTAAGAAAAAATCTGCCACCGTTAAACTTACAATAAATCCAACAAAGGAAATTATTGCCCATTTTTTAGCAAACTCAAAGGTTTTTCCTTCCGTCTTTAATAGGAGATAAGCAGTTCCATGCATCATAAACATAAATAAACTGACAGCACCCATTGCCAGAGGAACAGGTTTTAACAGTGTAAAAAATGTTCCGTGGAATACACCTTTTTGGTCAATAGGTATTCCATAAACAGCATTTCCAACAGCAACCCCAAAGAGGATTGCAGGAACGACATTTCCTATCCAGTATGCAACATCCCAGAAATTTTTCCATGTTTTACTATCTCTTTGATTCCTGTATTCAAAGGAAACTGCTCTCATTATCAATGCCCATAGAACAATAAACATTGCAAGATAAAAAGCACTGAATGAAACTGCATAAACTACAGGGAATGCAGCAAAAAGCATTCCACCACCTGCTATAAGCCACACCTCATTACCATCCCAGACAGGGCCGATTGCATTCATCATTATCTGTCTATTACCCTCATCTTTTGTGAAAAGATGTAAAACACCAGTACCTAAGTCAAAACCATCAGTCAAAGCATATCCTATAAGGAAAACACCTGCTAATAAGAACCAGAATCCGTTTAGTGTTGTAAATAACTCTGTTGGCATATCTTAACCCTCCTTATACTCTTTTATTTGATTTTGAGAAATTTGTTGTTAGGTTTTCCATTCCATTGACAGGTGTAGAGCTGTTATTTACATCAGAAACATTCGGGCCTTTTGCAATCGCTCTTGCCATAATTGTGAGATAAACGATCAATAAAGCAATATATATGACTGTGAATACCATTACCGAAAGGAATACCTGTGAAGCAGGAACAAAAGAAACACCCTGACCAGTTTTTAATACTCCATAAACAAGCCATGGTTGTCTACCCATCTCAGCACTTATCCATCCAAGCTCATTTGCAAGGAATGGTAATGGGATAGACAACAGTAAAAGCCATAAGAAATCTTTATTAGTATAAATAGTTCCTCTTTTATAAAGCCACCATCCTAATAGAACAACACCTGCAAAGTAAAACCCTAAATAAACCATCAAATGGAATGATGTAAATACAAGTGCCACAGGAGGTAAATCATCAAAATCTATATTTAAACTTTCAGCCTGAACTTTAGCTAATGTCAATTCATCTATAAGCTTTTGTCTTTCTTCAGGATCTTTAGCCTGTTCCAATTTCTTTTCAAGAACAGGTATTTTTGCTTTTATTTCTTTTGCTTTCTCCTGATACTCTTTGACTAAATCTTTTATTCCTTTAACTTCGGCGTTTGGATCGTGATAAGAAAGAATACTTAAAAGACAAGGAATTTTTAAAAGCATCTTACTTTCTTGTTGCTCCTGGTCGATTATCCCGAATAAATCAAGAGAAGCACATTTTTCAGTTTCCCATTTACCTTCCACCATAGCAAGTTTTAAAGGTTGGTGATGTGCAACTTCATATCCGTGGAAATCACCGAAAACTATCTGAATAAGTGCAGCAAATGTTGTGAAGATCAGACCTAATTTTAGACTGAGCTTAAACATCTCAGTATGTCTTTTCTTTATTAAGTAAAAAGCACTGACACCCATAACAAAGAACCCAGCAGTTATAAATGCTCCATCAACTGTGTGCAAAAATCTTATTAAAGAAGAGTGATTTATTACTGCTGCCCAAAAATCCGTTAAAACTGCCTTTACCCCCTGAGGTGTTTCAACTAACTTGAAACCTTCTGGTGTTTGTTGCCATGAGTTTGCTATCAAAATCCATAAAGCAGATAAACTTCCACCAATGGCAACCATCCACGCAGAGAGCAGATGAATCTTTTCAGAAACTTTATTTCTTCCAAAAAGGAATATTCCCATAAATGTTGATTCAAGGAAAAATGCAGTTAGACCTTCAAGTGCAAGTGGTGCACCAAATATATCCCCCACCAGTTTAGAATATTCTGACCAGTTTGTTCCGAACTCAAACTCCATTGTTAAACCTGTTGCCACACCGATGGCAAAGTTTATGGCAAAAAGCTTCATAAAAAACATGGAAAGGTCATCATACCTTTTGTCACCGTTTTTTAGATAAAGGGTTTTCATAATGGCTATTAAGAAGCCAAGACCTATGGTAAGGGGAACATATATGAAATGAATAAAAGCAGTGAAACCAAACTGCCAGCGGGCAAGTGTTAGAGCATCTAACTCCATTTTTATACCTCCATGTTAGTTAATACATACTAACATATAGTTTATTAAGATATAGACTGATGTCAAGAATATATTGTTTTATACAATTGCTATAATAGTGTATTTTCAATGAAAGAATTAAAAAGTTATTTCCGAATAAATCTCATAAACGATAATTAGATTTTCTTTTAAAATTTAGTTAATAGTTAAATACTGGAGGAAATTTGAATGAAATGGATAATCTTGAATAGATACAAAATAAAAGTTTATGGGAAAAAAGGTAAAGTTTTACCAAAAGGTGCATTAGAAGAGCATACAAGCTTTTTGCAAAGTATACTTACTAATGATATTGCAAACTTAAAAGAAAATCATTTTAATTACAACTTATGGTTGACAGGGAATGGACAGCCAAGAGAAGAGTTTTTTGTTTATAAATTCAAAGACCACTATCTTTTAGATACTGATGCAAGAGCAGACTATATAATCCATGAATTTAATAAAATTAAACTTTCTTTACAGGTTTATTTTGAAAATATGACAGGATTAGTTAGACATTTGCATATTTTTGGAGATGGAGCGACAGAATTTGTTGAAAAAACTTTCGATATTAGTTTAAGTAATTTTGAAATCCATCAGGAAAAAGAGTTTTTTATTGCCAGAAATCCTCTTAGAGTTGGAGAAAACGGATATGACATTATTGGAAGTATTTACAGAATTTTAGAGATGTTAAATAAAAAAGATGAAATAACAAATAGAGAGTTTGAAGATATAAGGATAAGGAACTGTGTTCCAAGAATTCATAAAGATTTAAGAGAAGGTTTTCATCCTCTTGAAGCAAATATTGTAAATTACGCTTTTAGTTTAACAAAAGGTTGTTATGTAGGGCAGGAAGCTATTGCCCGCGTTCATTTTAGAGGAAAAACTCCTCGAACTTTATCAAAATTTTCTATTGAAGGAATAGTCAGAGAAAATGATAAAATTTTAGGAGAAGATAAGCCTATTGGTGTAATTACTTCAATTAACTCTAAAAAATCAGAGGCTTTGGGATATATTTTAAGAAAATATGCAGAACCTAAAGCTGAATATAGAGCTGGACTTGGAAAAGTAAAATTTATTTCTGAATGTAAATTAGAAATATAATAAGTATATTTACGTTATATAATTTATTAATCAATAATTCTGAGGTTAGAAATTGGAAAAGTCTGTTTTTATTAAACCTATTAACAAAAAAATTTATCAGATTATTTTTAAAGATCCATTCAAACCACCTATTATTATAGAAAGTGAAGATCAGTTGAAAGATTTTATTAAAAAATTAAAAAAAGAAGGAAAATCGGATTTAGCGAGAGAACTCACAGAAGAATGGGTTTGCCTGAAAAAGAATTCTTTTAAGATAAATTACAAAGGTAAATTTTTGAATTTAGGTCATAAAACTGCAGTAATGGGAATATTAAATGTAACTCCAGATTCTTTTTCAGATGGTGGAATTTATTACAAAGATATAGATAAAGCTATCGAAAGAGCTTCTCAAATGTTAGAAGAAGGGGCAGATATAATTGATATTGGAGGAGAATCAACAAGACCAGGTGCTAAACCAGTAACACTTGAAGAAGAAATGGAAAGGGTTATTCCTTTAATAAAAGTATTGAGAGAGGAACTTGGTAAAAACTTTTTGATTTCCATAGACACATATAAATCACAGGTTGCACAGGCTGCATTAGACGAAGGGGCGGATATAATAAACGATATCAGCGGAATGACCTTTGATATAAATATGGCAAATGTTGTAGCAAGAAATGATTGCCCTATAATAATAAATCACATAAAAGGTCGTCCAGAGAATATGCAGTCTGAGGAAATTTACTACGATGATGTAGTTCAAGAAATAACAGATTTTTTTGAAAATCAAATAAATTATGGAATTAAACATGGAATAAGAAAAGATAGATTTATACTTGATCCTGGAATTGGCTTTGGAAAAAAAGTAGAACACAATATAGAAATAATTAAAAGATTAGATGAGTTTAAAATATTAGGTTTTCCTATTTTGATTGGGATTTCAAGGAAATCTTTCATTGGAATTATCCTTAAAAACTTATTAAACAAAGAAGATTTTCCAGCTCCAGAAGATAGAATGGTTGGAAGTTTAGCTGCAACCTCTGTCGCAGTTTTAAACGGTGCAAATATAATCAGAACCCACGACGTAAAAGAAACAGTAGAGTTCCTAACAGTTCTTGATACTATCAGAGGTTACAGACTTGTTTGAGAGTATCGACTGGTTAATTAACACCATTTCTTCGATTAAATTAACAGATATTTTAGATATTCTCATTGTTTCTATAATTATTTATAAGCTTTTAAAATTTCTTTCTGGAACAAGAGGATGGCAGATATTAACAGGTATACTGCTAATTCTCCTTTTATGGTTAGTTGCAAAAGTTCTCCAATTACAGACTGTAGAATGGTTATTTAACAATTTATGGTCTATTGGATTTTTCCTTTTAATTGTAGTATTTCAACCTGAACTTCGAAGAGGACTTGCAAAATTAGGGGAAAGTGGAATTTTAGGTGCATTTTACACTTCTCAAAAAAAAGCTATTGATGATATTATCAGAGCTGTAACTTTTCTTGCAGAAAGGAAAATTGGAGCATTAATAGTTTTTGAAAGAAACATTAATTTAGAAAATTACACAGAAGGTTGCGTGAAAATTGAAGCAGATATTAATTTAGAATTGATTATTTCTATATTTACACCACAAACACCTCTTCACGATGGGGCGGTAATTATAAAAGACCAGAAAATCGCCTCTGCCCATTGCTTTTTACCTTTGACTATAAATCCTAATGTTCCTACAAATATTGGAACGAGGCATAGAGCAGCAATTGGAATTACAGAAGAAACTGACGCAGTTGCTTTAGTTGTTTCAGAAGAAAGAGGAGAAATTTCTATTGCCGTTGATGGTGAACTTTACAGAAATTTAGATCCTTTATCTTTAAGGCAAAAATTAGTTGAACTTTTAGGATATAAAGAAAAAAGTATTTATAAAAGAATTAAAGATAAATTTAAGAAGTTAAGGCAAAGAAAATGAAATTTTTAAAAAAGCTAATTTTTGAGAATTTTTTATTTAAATTGCTATCTGTGATTGTTGC
>Ga0256832_1001862_pt1 | contig 14387 bp, 12 predicted proteins | sample 134614metaG_FD_190534 | JGI IMG/M metagenome (GOLD analysis project Ga0256832, IMG submission 190534) | Hydrothermal vent microbial communities from Lau Basin, Pacific Ocean - 134-614 | ecosystem: Environmental > Aquatic > Marine > Hydrothermal vents | place: Pacific Ocean: Lau Basin | collected...
CATTTAAAGATGTTCCTAAAAAAATTTCTAAAGATTTAATCTCAGAGTTTTTAATAAATGGCTGGCTATATGAACCAGACACAGGATTTGAAAATATACTTAAAGTTATGCCTGGTGCTTACATTGAATATGATTTGAAGACAAATAGTATAAAAAATGAAATATATTTTGATGTAAGCAATGAAGAGAGACTTAAAGATATTGTTAAAAAAGATAGTATTGAAAAATTAATAGATAACTCTATTAAAATACAATGCAGAAGTGATGTACCATTAGGTCTGTTTTTTAGTGGGGGAGTTGACTCTACAGTTATTGCTTCTAAAGTTAATAATCCTCATTGTTTAACAGCTAAATATGATAAAAAATCTTTAAAAGAGAGTAATATATTAAGTGACTATGAATATAGTATGGAGATAGCAAAAGCGTTAAATCTAAATATTACTGCTATAGAGTTAGAACAAGAAGATTTTTCAATTAATCAAATTAAAAGTATTGTTAACTCTTTAGAAGAGCCAATTGCAGACTTTACTTACCAAATATCAGAAAAAATATCTTTTAAAGCTAGAGAAAAAGGATATAAAGTGATGTTAAGTGGTATGGGTGCTGATGAGATTTTTGGTGGCTACCCTAGATATAGATTTATTGCTTACCAACGCCTTTTCTCTTTTATTGCAGTTGGAATTAAACCATTTAATAGACTCCTAAAAAAGTTTAAAAAATTTCAAAAGATAGATAGATTTTTTCTCTTCACAGAAGAGAAAAACTTTATTGATTCCTATTCTAGTCTTATTGTAGGTTTTTCAAATAAAGAAGTAGCTATGCTCTCTAAACAAGAAAACCCTCTAAAGAGTTACCATAAAAAAATGAACCAATATCTAGAAAAAGTTAAAAATAAATCAAATTTTAAAAAAGCTTTCTATTTAGACTTATATGGTTTTTTAAGTCATAATTTTACAGTTACTGATAAGTCTTCAATGCAAGCAAGTATTGAAGTTAGAGTTCCTTTAGTTAATAAATTTTTATTAGTTAAAAATTTCTACGATTCTGAAAAGAAACTTTTAGATTTAAAAGTATTGAAAAAACAATTAAAAAATATTTTAGAAAAAATTTTACCAAAAGAGATTATAAATAGAAAAAAAACAGGATTTAATCCACCTATGGATGTTGTTATTAACAGTTTGGGTAAAAAGAAAATCATACAAATTCTTAAAGAGGGTAATCTAAATAACTATATTAATTTAGACTATATATACTTTTTAATAGAAGAGCATTTTAATAAAAAAAATAATCATACTTATAAACTATGGATTATCCTCTATTTAAACTATTGGATTGAAGAGAATGAAAATAGATAAACTACTTAGACTCTACCACACTCTAAAATACCTAAAACCAAAACAGTTTAGCTATAGAGCATACTATTTTTTCCGTAATAAAATACGGAAATTAACTAAATACAAATACTCTACTCTAGTAGCACCACCATCTAAAGCTTTAAAACTTACAGAGTATCCAACTTTTCATATCTATAATAACCTTTATAAAAATGGTAAATTTACATTTATAGGAATTACACATGAGTTTAAAGATATTATAGATTGGAACTATAGTAATTATGGAAAACTTTGGAACTATAATCTTACCTATTTCGATTTCCTACAACAAGAAGATATAAGTATAGAAGATGGATTAAAATTAATTCAAGATTTTATTAACTATCCTGAGGCTATTCGAGGCAAAAAGATGCCCTTCCCTATCTCTTTACGTAATATTAATTTTATTAAATTTTTATCTAAAAATAGTATACAAAACAAAGAGATAGACTCTTTTATATTTAATCAATACTATATATTAATGGACAATCTTGAGTATCATATATTAGGCAATCATCTACTAGAAAATGGATTTTCTCTACTCTTTGGAGCTTACTACTTTGAAGATGAAAAGCTATATGCTAAAGCATTTGAGATTTTAACAGAGGAGTTAGATGAACAGATATTAGATGATGGGGCTCACTTTGAGTTGAGTCCAATGTATCATCAGATTATGCTATTTAGAGTATTGGACTGTATAAATCTAGTAAGAAATAGTCAATGGAGAAATCAAGAGCTATTACCTCTTCTTACTCAAAAAGCTGAACTAATGCTAGGTTGGCTAAAAACCATCACTTATGAAAATGGAGATATTCCTCTGTTTAATGACAGTGCTAAGGGTATTGCTCCAACAACTAAAGAGCTTTTTAATTATGCCAAGATATTGGCTCTGAAATCAAAACAACTAAAACTATCAGATAGTGGATACAGAAAAGTAAAAAATGAGAACTATGAGTGTGTTGTTGATGTAGGAGATATTGGTCCAGATTATATCCCTGGACATGCACATAGCGATACCTTTAACTTTGAACTTTATGTTCATGGTCAACCTGTAATTGTTGACACAGGTATCTCAACCTATGAAGCTAACAAACAGCGTACTTTAGAACGCTCAACCTCTTCACACAATACAGTAGAGATAGATGGGGAAAACCAAAGTGATGTTTGGGGTGGGTTTCGAGTAGGTAGACGTGCTAAGATTATTGAGTTAGATGAGAAGAATAACTATATTATAGCAGTACATGATGGCTATAAACATAAAGCTCTTTTTCATCAAAGAGAGTGGAGATTTTTTAATAAAAAAATTAAAATAATTGACACTATAAAAGGAGATAAGAGCAATAGTTGTATAGGTTATCTCCATTTTCATCCAAATATAGATGTCAAAATTAAAAATAATTCAGTTATTACACCTTTAGTTAAAATTTTTTTCAAAGGTATTGATAAATTAAGTATCAATAGATATAATTATTACAACACTTTTAATTTAAAAAAAACATCTAATGTTGTAATTATATTTTTTAAGAAAAAGATGTCAATGGAGATAAATATACAATGAAACTACTCTTTTTAACTGATAATTTTCCACCTGAAAGCAATGCTCCTGCTAGTAGAACTTATGAACACTGTAAAGAGTGGGTTAAAAAAGGAATGGATGTAACTGTTCTTACTTGTGTTCCAAATTTTCCTTATGGTAAAACTTATGAAGGTTATAAGAACAAACTTTATCAAACAGAGATAATAGATGGTATTAAGGTTGTTAGAGTCTGGACATATATGACTGAAAATAAAGGAGTAGTTAAACGTATAGTTGACTATATGAGTTATGCTATTAGTGCCTTTATTGCAGGACTGTTTATTAAAACCGATTTAATTGTAGCAACATCTCCACAACTATTTACAACAGTAGGAGGTTGTGCGTTAGCAAAGGTTAAACGCAAACCTTGGATATTTGAGCTAAGAGACCTTTGGCCAGAGGGCATAAAAGACCATGGAGCAATTAAACAGAGCTTTCTTCTAAATTTTCTAACAAAAATGGAGCTTTGTCTCTATAGAAAAGCTACACATATTGTTACTGTCACCAAAGGATTAAAAAAGAACCTCTCAAGCAGAGGAATAGACCCAAATAAAATAGACATAGTAACAAATGGTGCAAATATGAGTCTCTTTAAACCTATAGATAAAGACAGAGAACTTCTTAAATCGCTAAATCTAACAGATAAGTTTGTCATAGGCTACATAGGTACACATGGTATGGCTCATGGACTAGAGTTTATTGTTGAGAGTCTAAAAGAGGTTAAAGATGAAAATATTCACTTTCTATTTGTAGGAACAGGTGCTAAAAAGGAGGCTACAGTTCAAAAAGCAAAAGAGTTAAAGCTTAAGAATATAACTTTTTTAGACCCTGTCCCTAAAGCAGAGGTTAGCAGATATATATCAATTATAGATGTTGCCCTAGTTCCTCTTACTAAAACAGTTATTCATGCTTCACTAATACCTTCAAAAATCTTTGAATCAGCAGCTATGAGAAAACCTATGCTACTAGGGGTTGAAGGAGAAGCTAGAGAGATTGTAGAAAAATATAATGCAGGTGTTGCTTTTGAACCAGAAAACAGACAGGAGTTTCTTGAAGCACTTAAAAAAATTTCATCTGATAAGGAGAGATACCGTGAACTACAAAAGGGTTGTAGTAGGTTGGCTGAGGCATTCGATAGAAAGAACTTAGCCAATAGTATGTTTAAGGTTTTAGAGAAAGTAGGAAAAAAATAAATATAAAGGAAATAGGTAGATGAAAACTAAAGATATAAAAATTTTACTACTTGACGGCCATACTGTTCAAGTTTTACCCATAGCTAAATCATTAAGAGAGCATGGTTATCATGTTACAATATTTTGTGAAGAGAAGCTATCTTATGGTTGGGCTTCAAGATATCCTCACAAAAAGATACTCTCACCAAGTGCATATAAAGAGCCTGATACTTTTTTAAAATTTTTAATTGAGCATATCTCTAAAAATAGGTATGACGTAATAATACCACTATTTGACTACTCTGCTGGTATCTTAGGAGAGAATAAAAAGCAACTAATGAAGTATGCAAAGATTGCAATCCCAGACTATAAAACATTTATATATGGTCACGATAAAAATTTAACTATGCAAATAGCTAAAAAAGTTGGTATACCCCACCCCAAAACAATTGATTTAGCAAATAACTCAATTAAAGATGCTATAGAGTATTGTGGACTACCTGCACTTATTAAGCCAAATATTGGTGCAGGAGCAAAGGGAATAACAAAGGTAAACACAAAAGAGGAGCTAGAAAGACTCTACCCAATAATAAAAAAGGAGTTTGGAGAGTGTACACTTCAAGAGTTTATTCCCCCTGGTGGTAGACAGTTTAAGTGCCAAATCTTTAGAGACCATGATGGTTCAATAAAGGGAGCAACCACTTTTGTTAAACATCGCTACTTCCCTGTCACAGGAGGGACAACAAGCTGTGGAGAGATTGTAGATATTCCTGAACTTGTTGAGTATGCTACAAAAGTAGCCAATGAGATTAATTGGGTTGGCTTTGCTGACTTTGACTCAATTGAAGACCCAAGAGATGGCTCTTACAAATTAATGGAGATAAATACTAGAATTACAGGAAGTATCAAAGCTGGAATGGACTCAGGTGTTGACTATGCACAGATGATAGTAGAGCAAGAGTTAGGAAAAGAGGTAACAGAGTACACCTCTACTCCTGGGCTAATTTTACGACAATTGGCTTTAGATGTTATGTGGTTTATATATAGTACAAACAAAGAACGTTTTTCTGCAAAACCAAGTTGGTTTAAGTTTTGGGGGAAAAATATACGTTATCAAGATGGTCAATGGTCTGACCCACTACCTATGATTGTAGGTTTTATCTCTGGTGCTAGACGATTTATAAATCCAGATTTTAGAAAAGCAAAAATGACATTTAATAATGCTCAAAAGAGTAAAGCATGAACATATTAACTTTTGATATTGAAGAGTGGTTTCATATTTTAGATAATGAATCTACAAAAACAGAGAAACAGTGGGTAAATTTTGAGAGTCGACTTGAGTATAATATAGATAAAATTTTTAAAATACTTGATGAGAATAAACAAGATGCTACATTCTTCTGTTTAGGTTGGGTCGCAAGGAAACATCCAAATATTATAAAAAAAATAGATAAACTTGGTTATGAAATAGCTACACACTCAGATATGCATCAATTAGCTTATGAGTTTAATAAAAAGGAGTTTAATCAAGATTTAGAACTATCTATTAAATCTATTGAAGATATTACAGGAAAAAAGATAACAACATATAGAGCTCCAGGATTCTCAATAAAAGAGGAGAATCTGTGGGTTTTTGATGAACTTCTCAAACATGGAATTGAAAAAGACTGCTCAGTCTTCCCTGCAAAACGTGCACATGGTGGACTAGAGAAGTTTGGACACTCTCAACCCTCCTATATAGAGACTTCTAATGGTAAAATTAAAGAGTTTCCTATCAATATATATAGACTATTTGGAAAAAATATTATATTTTCAGGTGGGGGGTACTTTAGGCTTCTCTCATACCCTTTACTAAAATATTTTATGAATAAATCAGACTATGTTATGACCTACTTTCACCCAAGAGATTTTGACCCAGAACAACCAATGATAGAGGAGCTTAATGCTATTAGAAGATTTAAATCATATCATGGACTCTCCTCTAGTCTAAGTAAATTAGAGAGGCTTATTAAAGATTTTGACTTTATTAGTCTAAATCAAGCAGATAATATGATTGATTGGGAAAATGTAAAAATAGTAAATTTTAATAAGTAGGACTACTCATGACAAATAGTTTATCTAATGCTAAAGCACTCTATATTGACAACAAACATATCTATCTAGCAAAAGGATATAGAGTATATAGGGCTGATAAAAATTTTAAAAATTTAATATTTGATGGAAAAATAGTTGACTCTAAATACTCTTTTTTAAGTCACTTTAGTCGACTGTTAAATCGACTTTTGCGTATTGAACCCTCCTCTATGCTTATCTTAGCAAATGGAGACAGGCTTATTAGTGCAAAAAAAGGTATTTTTGTGGCAAAAAAAGATAGTAAAGAGTACATTAAAACCTTCTCTATAGTAAGAGGTAATAAGCCACTTAATATCTGTCTTCACCCAAATGGCAATCTCTATTTTGGTGAGTATATTCTTAATGGAAGATACGCAGATACTAAGCGAAGTGAAGTTCATATCTATAAATCACAAGATAATGGTCAAACATGGAGTGTCTGTTACACTTTTCCTAAAAATACTATTCGTCATGTTCATGGAGTCTTTTATGATAAATATACAAAAAAAATTTGGGTTACAACAGGTGATAGAGATAGTGAATGTATCATAGCTAATACAAGTGATGATTTTAAAACTCTAAATATAGTAAAACAGGGAGCTCAAAAATATAGAGCTGTCTCTTTATTATTTTACAAAGAGTATATTATTTATGGAACAGATACAGAACATGAAAAGAACTATATCTACTCAATAGATAGAGAGACAAATAAAGAGACTCCTTTAGTTGAACTACAAGGCTCTGTTTTAATGGCTACTCAAAACCAAGATACAAAAGAGGCTGCTATCTCAACAGCAGTTGAACCCTCTGCTATAAACAAACATAACTATGCTCATATTTGGTTTAGTAAAGATGGTTTAGAGTGGAAAGATATATACTGTGCAAAAAAAGATAGATGGAGTGCTAAATATTTTCAGTATGGTAGAATCACTTTTCCTTATAATGCAATCCAAAATAATACTATTACCTTTTCTGGACATGCATTAGAGAGTATTGACAATAAAATAGTAAAAATTAAATTATTTTAAATAGCTATCTTTTACAGTAGACTTTTTTAATAAAATATAATCTTTAACTCTTGATTTTTGCTTACTGCCAACAAAAAGTCTATTGTCTCGTGGATAATCAATATCAAAATTTTTATTAGCTCCCCAAGAGTATACACCACTCTTATCCTCTTTAGAGCTTCCAACTCTCTGTTGAATATTTATCTTATAAGTTCCATGAAGATTTTTATTATTTAATTTCATCTGTGCAGGTTTTGCTACAAAGTTAGTATAGTTCAAAGCCTCATACCCCTCTTTTATCTGTACATTTGGGTATCCAACCACTTGATGCTCTTTACTATACCCATTAAAAGAGATATTTTCCCAAACTACATCTCCTGAAACATTATTATGTCTCTTTTTAGATTCATCATAAATGGTAAATGGCTCAGACTCTATATAGTCTATCTTTACTCCATCTTTTAGTGCTGAAATCTTTTTATATTTTCGTATAAATTTTAAATTTTTAAAATGGTAACACTTTCTCAATGAAATTCTATCTTCATTTGTAATCTCATGGGTAATAAATGTTGGATTCCAATAACCAGAGTCTTCTATAAGTTTCATATTATAATTTAATTCAAAAGATGAATCATGTATATATAGATGATTTCCTTTTGGTGCTTTAATGGCATGATCATGTAGAGGATTTATAAACTTAACTCCCACAATCTCAACATAATTAGAGTATATATCTAATGTAGCAGATATATTATCTCCCAATATGCAATCATGAATGACAACGCCATTTCCCTCTCTTATTCCAATCTGTCCAGCCAACTTAACATTCTTTTGATTACCTGAATAGAACTGATACCCTATAGGAATAGGTATTTTAAAGTTATCTTTAATACGTTTTGTTGTATTTCCAATTCTCTTCTTTAATCCTCTAAGAGTAATAAAGTTACTACTATAACCATTTTTCCCAATTGTACCAAAAATATCATCAAACTCTATATTTTCAAAAAGATAATTCTCTCTATTAAAAGAGCCATTGGAGTGAAATAAGCCCCATTTATTATCTTTAGTCTTATTATAAAAACTAATCCCTCTTACAACTACATCATGTGTTGCATATTCCAAATTAAATAGTCGTCGAAAATGAAACTTATCTTTTTTACTAATTTCAGCTACAGCCTTAAAAATAGTTTTCCCTACTCCAGCACCCTCAATAATGGTTTGAGATGGAACCAATAAAACATAGTAAGTATTACTCAAAGGAATCCTATAAACTCCTTTTGCAAAATGGATAATGTGTACTTTATTATCTAACCATTTATAATTTTTTGTATTATTTTTAATTAATTTTTGATATTCAGATATACTGCTTACTCTATGCTCAATACTACTCTTTAGAGATATTTCCTGAAATCCCCAAGGGGTCTCTTGAGTAGGTTTTGAACTATTTATCATCTTTAAGTTATAATCCTTATTATAGTGTGTAGTAGTATCTTCATCTACCTTCTTAAATTTAAGAAAATATCCAAATATGGCAATTGCTATTAATAATATAACCCCTAACACTATATTTTTAAAAGATTTCATTTTTTTGCCTTTAATATCTATTTCTTAGAATAGTAAGTTTAATAAAAATGAATTATATAGTATAGTAAGTTAAAGAGAATTTCGATATATTCCCTTTATGATAACTATAAAATCCATTTTTAAAGAGATATATAAACACAAACGCATTTTGATTGTTGCTAATGTTGTAGCGATAATCTCAACACTTATTATTTTACCTGTTCCTCTACTTATTCCTATGTTGATTGATGAGATTATTTTAGGAAAGAGTGGTCAAATTACTGAACTGATTGACAAATTTATAACAGTAGAGTCAGCAGGTTACTACATATTAATTGTCTTAATTGTTACTATAGTTGCTAAAGCTGTGAGTCTACTGCTTAATCTTTTACATATTCGTCTCTATACAAAGGTATCCAAAGAGGTAATCTACGTTATTCGTAAACGACTACTAAATCATCTACAGATTGTCTCGATGAAAGAGTATGATATGTTAGGCTCAGGATCTGTGTCAGCAAAGCTAATAACAGATATAGAGACAGTCGATAAGTTTGTTAGTTCTGCTGTTGGGGCGATTGTTGTTGAGTTTTTAACTTTGGTTGGAATCTCTATAGTTATTTTGACTCTAAATTGGCAGTTAGCACTAATTATTCTGTTGCTTAACCCTCTAGCGTTATCATTTTATATGCATATCTTTAAAATAGTTGCTAAGATAAAAAAAAGAGAGAATCAAGCTATTGAGCAATTTCAGAACTTTTTAACAGAGAGCCTAGAGCTTTACAATCAAATTCGTGTGCAAAATCGTGAAAAGTTCTTCTTTCAAGAGATAGACAAAAGAGCAAAAGAGATACGTGACAGAGGCTACAACTTCTCTTTAAAGAGTGAGATGGCATTAGAGATTTCACGAATGCTCATTACCTACTCTCATGACATCTTTAGAGCAGTTGGAATCTTTATGGTCTTAATAGGTGCTTTGAGCATAGGAAAGATGTTAGCAATCTTTGGCTATGCTTGGATTATTATGCGACCTGTAGATAAGCTGATGAACTTTGTCCACCTCTATTTAAATGCTAAAAGTTCAGTTGAGAGGCTAAATGAGATTTTAGCACTAGATGTTGAACCAAAATATCCACCTAAGGTTAACCCATTTAAAGATAGTGTTACAGCTTCTATTGAGCTTAAAAATGTATCTTTCTCTTATGATGGAGAGAGTGAGGTTCTCAGTAATATAAATCTATTTATTGATGCAGGAGAGAAGGTTGCCATAGTAGGAGAGACAGGAAGTGGAAAGAGTACTTTAGCTCAAATATTAATAGGTCTCTACCCCATCTCAAAGGGCGAGATGTTCTATAATGGGCATGAGGTAAGAGAGATAGGCTATGAGATTATTCGTGAAAATGTAGGGTTTGTTTTACAAGCTCCGTTAATGTTTAACAACACCTTACGATTTAACTTGACACTAGGCAAAGAGTACCAAGATAAGGAGATTTATGAAGCACTAAAAGTAGCTCAACTTGACACTTTTGTAAAGAGCCTTAGTAAAGGACTTGATACTATAGTTGGTAAAAATGGAACTAAACTCTCAGGAGGTCAAAGACAGAGGCTCTCTATTGCTAGAGTGCTATTAGATAATCCAAAAGTAATTATCTTTGATGAGTCAACCTCCTCTTTAGATACTGAGACAGAGACAAAGCTTTTAGATGCACTTGATGAGTATATTAAAGACAAAACAGTAATTACTATAGCCCATAGAGCAAGTAGTATAGCACGTGCAAATAGAGTAATAGATTTAAACAAGCTATAAATTTATGATATAATTCCTATAAAATTTATTTAAGGAACTTTGATGAGACATATAAAAAAAATATTAACTATTGGAGTAAGTGGACTTATATTTTTAGGATGTGCAGGAGAGAAGCCTTCACCTACTTCTGAAGCTAAAAAAGAGATTACAGAAGCTAAAAAAGAGATTACAGAAGCTAAAAAAGAGCTTACAGAACAAGAGAAAAAATATGAACAGGTTGTCAATAAAACCATTAATGATTGTAAAGAGAATGGTATTGAATTAGATAGAGAGAGAACAGAGAAGTTTGTTGGGAGGTTTTCCCCAGCAGATATCAATCAGATTGTAACTATTACTAAAAAGATTCCTAAAAGAAATTGTCAACTTTTTGCTGAAGAAACCTCTTTAGAAAAGGAAGAGAAAGTAAAAGTAGCTGTAAAAAAAACAGTAGATGAGTGTAAAGCTCTAGGTGTAGAGTTAGATAAAGAGGCTGTTAAAGAGCATATATCTAAAATTCCTCTTTTTGTAATAAAAAAGGTATTAGAGGCAAATAGAGCCAGTAGCAAAGAAGATTGTGAAAAGATGAAATCAGTACTTTAATATAAAAAATGAGTAAAAGAAATATAAAATATGGCAACTTATTAGTTGCTACACTACAACCTAAAACATTACCTACCTATAGAGAGAATCTTGACCATCTAATTAACTATGTTCAAAATACAAAATCGGAGCTTATTGTTGCTCCTGAACTCTGCTTAACTAACTTTGACTATGAGCACTTTGAAGAGGTAGCTAAGTTCTACCCATTGGCTTTAGAGAGACTTTTAGATGTAGTAGATAAGAAGATTTTAGTCTTAACAATGACTAAAAAAAGTGGTAATGACTTTTTTAATGAGGCTATTGTAATTTATAACCATAAAATTATACATAGACAGGCAAAATATAAACTCTTTAAATTGGGCAATGAAGAGAAGTATTTCAAAGCAGGAGATAAAAACTCAATAGTCCCTTTTGAGATAGATGGAATCAAGTATGCTATTTTAATCTGTTTTGAGTTACGCTTTAAGGAGCTTTGGAAGCAGATAGAAGGAGCAGATATAGTCCTAATACCTGCACGTTGGGGACTAAGTAGAAAAGAGCATTTAGAAGTACTTTCCCGTGCTTTAGCTATTATGAATCAATCTTTTGTAGTAGTCTCTAACTCTGCTGATAAAGATATGGCAAGTTCTTCAGCTATTATCTACCCTTGGGGAGAGTTTTTTGCTAATGATAACCTTGAAGTGATTGAGCATGAGATAGAACTTAAAGAGCTTAGTCGTGTTCGGCGTTTAATTACAATGGATTAGTATCTCTACCCTGTTGAGTAGTAGTAACATTAATATCTTCTAGTTGAGTCTCATCTTTTACAATATGTGAAGCATACTCTTTTGCTTTTTGATACTGCTGTGTTGCAAAGTATAATTGAGCAATATTTTTATAGTTATCTTGTGTAACTCTATGCTCCTCTCCAAAGATTCTTTTGTTAATCTCTAAAGCCTTTTTATAGTGTTCTATTGCCAAAGATGTATTTCCTTGAATCTCTTCTAATACAGCCAAATTAGTATAAGATATTGCCATATCTATCTTCTCTTTTCTAATAATATCTTTTTTAATTTGAATAGTTTGTCTAGTCAAGTTTAAAGCCTTAGATGTCTCTCCCATACTTGCATATAGTGTTCCTAAGTTATTGTAGCTCTCTGCTGTACGACTATCTCGGTTTCCTAGAGACCTTCTTCTTATATTTAATGCTTTTGTTAAGTATGCTAATGCTTTTTTATACTCTTTTGTCTTTTTATAAATAAGCCCTAGATTATTATAGGAAGTTGCAGTACTTAAATCTTCTGTTCCTAAAAACTTCTCTTTTATAGCAATAGATTGCTGATAAAACTTAATAGCACTTTTATAATCACCACGCTTATATGCTCTTACTCCTTTATTGTTTAAGATATTTGCCTCTTTTAATGCTTGATACTTCTGTTGAGAGTTATATTTGAGACCATTTTGTAAAAGAGGAGAACAAGCAGTAAAAACAAAGGTAATAATAAACAAAAATTTATGCATTTGCAAAATCCTATTGTAGTTTTTGAAATTATACAATAGGAATTTAAAATTAGTTAACTAAAGATAAACTTTGTAGCCATTCCCATAACATCATCAATTATTGAGCCATCTTTATCTTGGTCAATTAAACTACTTAATACTTCTGTTAGGTCTGTACTACTTGAATTATTCTCTAAGCTAGTAGATGATTTTTTAGTTAAAACTCCAATAACAATTGGTGCTAACATTGGTAGTATAGTTTTAATAATAGATGAGTTTACTCCTGTCTCTTTCTCTACATGTTTTGCAACCTCTCTTGAGTTCTCTTTTGAACCTGTAATTTCTGCTAATATTTCATCTCCTATCTCTTTAAAATTAGAATTTTTAAGATGCTCATCAGGTTTATCTAATATATCACTATACTTTTTTGATTCAATATGTTTAATAAGCCCTCTAGAGTCTTTATCACTGTTAAGATTTGCTTTTACTCCACCCATCAAAATAGGTGCTAGTTTTTTAATAATTAAATCTGCATCTTTAGTATCTATTCCAACTTGTTTAGCTATGCTTTTTATAATTGCAGAATTGTTAACAAGTATATCGATTAATCCAGCCATTAATGTTCCTTTTTATTAAAATATAATCTATTATAGCAAAACTTTATAGAGTAAAAGTTTGTTTAAATAAATAACTTTTAGATAAGTACATTTTTTAATCACATTTTAGATAGAATCCTTTGGAAATAATTTAGGTAAATGGTAATATAAATTGACAAAAAATGTAAATCAATTGCTTATGGTAGAGAAGATAGAGAGGCAGTTTAAGTTATCTCCTCATATAAAAAAAGCATTTTTAGAGGTCAATAGGGAAAAGTTTGTTCCAAAAGGTTTTGGACAGATGGCATTTAGTTTAGATGCTCTACCTATGCAACAAAATCAATGGATTTCATCTCCTCTAACTGTTGCTAAGATGACACAATATCTTGAAGTAAAAGATGTAGACTCTGTTCTAGAGATAGGTTGTGGTAGTGGATATCAAGCAGCAATACTATCTAAACTTTGTCGTAGAGTCTTCACAATAGAGCGTATAGACTCTCTTCTAAAAGAAGCGAAAGAGCGTTTTAGGTCTGAAAAAATTAATAATATCTTTACTCGTTTTGACGATGGTCAGCGTGGCTGGAAAGAGTATGCTCCATATGAGCGTATTTTATTTTCTGCAACAACCAAATCTGTTCCTTCAATACTTTTTTCTCAGTTAGCTGAAGGAGGTATTCTTCTTGCACCAATAGAGGAAAATGGTCTTCAGATTATCACTCGTTATCATAAAAAGAATGGCAAAATAGACTCTGAAATAATTGAACCTTGTCTATTTGTTCCTATTCTTGATGGTTGTGTTAAATAAACCTACAAATTTTTAACCATTTAGAAGCAATTAAAGTTTTATAAATAAAAAATACAATATTATTTAATAAAAATCAACAATAAGAAAGAGAACTATGAAGCAAAAAATTTTAATAGTATTTGGAACTAGACCTGAAGCAATCAAAATGGCACCATTGGTTAAAAAATTTCAAGAAGATTCAGAACTATTTAACTTAAAAGTTTGTGTTACTGCTCAACATCGAGAGATGTTAGACCAAGTCTTAGAGCTTTTTGAAATAGAGCCTGATTATGACTTAAATATTATGAAGTCAGGACAGGATCTATATGATGTAACATCAAA
>Ga0256832_1001863_pt1 | contig 14381 bp, 19 predicted proteins | sample 134614metaG_FD_190534 | JGI IMG/M metagenome (GOLD analysis project Ga0256832, IMG submission 190534) | Hydrothermal vent microbial communities from Lau Basin, Pacific Ocean - 134-614 | ecosystem: Environmental > Aquatic > Marine > Hydrothermal vents | place: Pacific Ocean: Lau Basin | collected...
GACGAGGCCGAGCCCAGCGGACGCACGCTGGCCGCAGCCTCCTCCCTGGAACCGGATCTGGCCGACGAATTGCAGGGCAAAACCAAAACCGAGATCGCCAAAATCGTTGGCAAGCGCGCTGGCGAGCGCGCCAAAGCCGCTGGCATCGAAACCGTTGTCTTTGACCGGGGCGGCTTCCCCTACCATGGCCGTGTCAAGGCCCTGGCCGAAGGCGCCCGCGAAGCTGGACTGAAGTTCTAAAAGGAAGGAAATCAATATGGCGCCTAGAAACGATCGTAGTCGCAGACAAGAAGTTCAGGACGAATTCGAAGAACGCGTGGTGGACCTGGCCCGCACCGCCAAGGTGGTCAAGGGCGGTCGCCGCTTCGGATTCCGCGCCGTCGTCGTCGTGGGCGATGGCAAAGGCCGCGTGGGCGTGGGCGTAGGCAAGGCCCGCGAGGTGCCCGAGGCCATCCGCAAGGGCTCGGAGCAGGCCCGCAAGAACCTGATCACCGTTCCCATGGTGGGCACCACCATTCCCCACGAGATCACGTCCAAGTTCAACGCGGCCCGGGTGATGCTGCGCCCCGCCTCTCCCGGTACGGGCGTTATCGCCGGCAGCGGCGTGCGCGCAGTGCTGGAAGCTGCGGGCATCAGCGACATCCTCACCAAATCCCTGGGCAGCGACAACGTCCTGAACGTGGTCAAGGCCACCTACCAGGCCCTGGCCGAACTGCAATCCCCTGAGATGGTGGCCAAGCGTCGCGGCATTCCTGTGGCCAAGGTGCAGCCCCATTGGATTCAGGATCATCTGGAGCGATAACAGATGAGCGAACACAAGAAACTGATCATTACGTACAAGAAGAGCGTGATCGGCTACAGCAAGAAACACCGCGGCACGATTCGGGCTTTGGGCCTGCGCCGTTTGGGCGATGTGGTCGAGCACGATGACACCCCGGTGATCCGAGGCATGTTGTACAAAGTGCAGCATCTCGTCACGGTCGAGGAGAAAGAAGCATGAATCTGCACGATCTGAAACCTGCACGCGGCTCCCGCAAGAAGCGCACCCGCGTGGGACGCGGCATCGCCGCGGGCAAAGGCAAGACCGCAGGACGCGGCACCAAGGGCCAGAACGCCCGCTCCGGCGGCGGCAAGGGCCCCTACTTCGAAGGCGGTCAGCTTCCCCTGTTCCGTCGGTTGCCCCACATCCGCGGCTTCCGCAACATCAACCGCATCGAATATCAACCGGTCAACGTGGCTGCGCTGGCGCAGGACTTCGAGGCTGGCGAAGAGGTGACCCCCGAGGCGCTCATCGCCCGCGGCGTCATCCGCAAGAACGGCGGGCCCGTGGTCATCCTGGGCGACGGCGAGATCGATATCGCCCTGACCGTCAAGGCGCATCGTTTCTCCAAGACCGCCCAGGCCAAGATCGAGGCCGCGGGCGGCTCCGTCGAAATCCTCCCCCTGACCTGATCTCTCGCAGGACGCCCGGGGTAATCATCCCCGGCGTCTTTTGCGTGAGCCATCTTCGGAGGCAAGCTTTATGCTCACAGCATTACGCAGCGCATTCGTTCTTCCCGAGCTCAGGAAGAAGATCCTCTTCACCCTGGGCATCCTGCTGCTCTACCGCGTCCTGGCGCAGATTCCCGTGCCCGGCGTGGACCGCGAGGCCATGGGGCAGATTCTGCAAAACGACCTGGCCAGCCTGTTCGACATGCTCAGCGGCGGCGCCCTCTCCCGCTTCTCCATCATGGCCATGGGCGTCTACCCCTACATCACGGCCTCCATTATCATGCAGCTTCTGGTCCCCATCATCCCCAAGCTGGAGGAGATCGCGAAGGACGGCGACGCGGGCCGGCAGAAGATCAACCAGTACACCACCTACCTGACCATCCCCCTGGCTTTGCTCCAGGGGTTTGGCACCGCGGCGTTGATGTCCGGCGGCACGTTTGGCACGGCTTTGCTGCCCAACTTCGGATTCAGCAAGGACCCCCTGCTGACCGTCGGCGTGCTGGTGGCGCTACTCACAGGCTCCTTCATCGCCCTGTGGCTGGGTAATCTCATCACTCAGGACGGCATCGGCAACGGCGTCTCCTTGATCATCTTTGGCGGCATCGTCAGCCGGATGTGGCCCCGAATCAACGCCTTGCTGGCCAGCACCAACGGCGTCTTCCTGACCATTGTCTTTGCCATCATTACCATTGGCACGGTCTTCCTCATCGTCTACGTGCAAGAGGGCCAGCGCCGCATTCCCGTGCGCTATGGCAAGCGGGTGCGCACCATGAAGGGCAATCGCCTGATGATGGTTGGGGGGCAGAGCAGCTATGTGCCCATTCGCGTCAACAGCGCCGGCATGATCCCGCTGATCTTCGCCAGCACGCTGCTCATCTTCCCCAGCACCATCGCCAGCGCCTTCGTCAACTCGCCCGTCCCCTGGTTGCAGAGCATCGCTCAATTTCTGGCGGTGAATTTCTCCATCGGCAGCACGGCTTACTGGATCGCTTACTTCATCCTGGTGGTGGCCTTCACCTTTTTCTACACGGCAGTCATCTTCCAACAGCAGAACATTCCCGAGAGTCTGCAACGACAGGGCGGTTACATTCCCGGCATCCGTCCGGGCAAACGCACCGAAGAGTACCTGAACAAGGTCGTCAACCGCATCACCCTGGTGGGCGCGCTCTTCCTGGGCTTCGTGGCCATCCTGCCCTGGCTGGTGAGCCTGCTGTTGCGGCAACCTTCGCTGAGCAACTCCGCTTTGCTCATTACCAGCGCCGGTCTGCTCATCGTCGTCGGCGTCGTGCTCGACACCATGAAGCAGTTGGAAGCCCAGCTTCTCATGCGGCATTACGAGGGCTTCATCAAGTAATGAGCATTGTCTTTGCCTGAGAGAGCCTTATAAGGCCAACGTTTGGCAAGGATGCAATGCTCGTAAAACGTGAAACGTAAAACGTCATGAGCTCACACGCCACGTTGCGCGTGTCTTACCCCAGGCTTTCCGCACCGATTCGGTTGTCAGAATTTCCATCTGCATCAAGGCGGGCCTGGCTGTTGTTGAACAACTTCGTTGCACTGCATTTTTGCATAACAGGCCCGTTTGTAGTATGATTCAACATTTGTCCGGGCAGGGCAAAAAGACTGCCGGGATCGTTTTGCGCGACGCCAGGGAGCTGGCGTTGATGCGTGAGGCGGGCCGAATTGTGGCCAAAGTGCATGAGGCCATGCGCCAGGCGGTGCGACCGGGCGTTTCCACGGCGGAGCTGGACGCTATCGCCGAGGACGTCATCCGCAGCCATGACGCCGTCCCCACCTTTCTGGGTTATCGCGGCTTTCCGGCCACGATCTGCACCTCGATAAACGATGAGATCGTCCATGGCATTCCCAGCCCCCGGCGTTTTCTGAAGGAAGGCGACATCATCAGCATCGATGTTGGCGCCACTTACCACGGTTGGGTGGGCGATTCCGCCTGGACCTATCCGGTGGGTGAGATCAGTCAGGATGCGCAGGCGTTGCTGGAGGCCACAGAGGGCGCGCTCTGGGCTGGCATCGAGCAGGCGCGATCGGGCAACCGATTGGGCGACATCTCCGCCGCGATCCAGGCTTACGTCGAAAGTCGCGGCTTCGCCATCATCCGCGAATATGGCGGGCATGGCGTGGGGCGGCAGATGCACGAGCCGCCCAGGATTCTGAACTACGGTCGGTCTGGCACGGGCATGCGTCTGCGCCCGGGCATGACCTTCGCCCTGGAGCCCATGGTGGCGGCCGGGCATTGGCTCACGAACGTGGACGCCGACGGCTGGACCGTGCGCACCCAGGATGGCTCCCTTAGCGCCCATTTCGAACACACCCTCGCCGTCACCGATGGCGACCCCATGATCATGACCATCCTCTAGGTGCGACGCGCCTGGAGGCGTCCCTCAAAGGCGTTTTTGCCTGCTAAACTGAAAGCAAATTGAAACCAAGGCTTTTGGTTTGCATTGGATCATCCATGAAAGGCGATTCTCTGGCCGCGCTGCCGCCCGCAGGTGAACCTGCGGGCTAAAAACGACGCCCCATGAATGGGGCTACGGTGCATGTCGCGCGCCGCAGGAAGCCGGGTTCACCCGGTGTCGTTTCGTAGCCCGGAGCTTCAGCTCCGGGTGGCCGAGGCCGAAAACACCTGATTTCAAAATGCGTTTAGTTTAGAAACACGTTGACTGCATGCCGTAGGCATGTGCGTCGCACCTCATCCGAGGAGATACGAACATGAAAGTCCGACCTTCTGTCAAGAAAATGTGTGATAACTGCAAGATCATCCGCCGCCGTGGCGTCGTGCGCGTGATTTGTTCCAATCCCAAACACAAGCAGCGCCAGGGCTGATTGGTCAAGTAATCAGTGGTCAGTCATCAGTAATCAGTGCATCGAAACTGATCCAACCATCTGACCACTGACGCCAACCTTTTGCTGATTACTGTTTACTGATTACTGCTTACTGAATTCCCGGAGGAAGTATGGCTCGTATTGCTGGCGTCGATATTCCCCGCGACAAGCGGCTGGAGATCGCCCTGACTTACATTTATGGCATTGGCCGTTCCACTGCCAGGGAAATCCTGGAGAAGACCGGCATCGAAAACAAACGCGTGCGAGATCTGTCGGCTGAAGAGATTGCAAAGCTGCGCGATGTCATCGACCGCAATTACATCGTCGAGGGCGACCTGCGCCGCGAGGTGCAGATGAACATCAAGCGCCTCATCGAGATCGGCAGCTACCGCGGGCGACGGCATCGCATGAACCTGCCTGTGCATGGTCAGCGCACGCGCACCAACGCCCGCACCAAGCGCGGTCCTCGCAAGACCGTTCCCGGCCGCAAGCGCGCTCGCAAGTAAGCGCGTAGCAGGTTGCAAGCGGCAGGTGTCAGGTTGCTTGTCCGCAGCTTCTTTGCGAACTGATTACTGATCACAGAATACTGATTACTGAACACTGGACAACCGGAGTATCACCTTATGGCTAGAAATCCTCGTCGCCGCAGCGCCAAGAAGAAGGTCCGCCGCCAGGTGCCCCTGGCGCAGGCGCACATCCAGGCCACGTACAATAACACCATCATTACCATCACCGACACCGATGGCAATGTGCTTTGCTGGGCCAGCGCAGGCAGTTCGGGCTTCAAGGGCTCGCGCAAGAGCACGCCCTATGCCGCGCAGATGGCGGGGCGCAATGTGGCCCGCCAGGCCCGCGAATATGGCGTGCGGGAGTTGCAGGTGTTCGTGAAAGGCCCGGGCCCGGGCCGCGAAGCCGCCATCCGCACCCTCATGGGCGAGGGATTCACGGTCGTCGAGATCACCGACGTCACCCCGCTGCCCCACAACGGCTGCCGCCCCCCCAAGAAACGCCGCGTCTAAATCGGAACTCCGGCCGGTCTCCCGCGGTCGCGGATTGACGCCCCGACCCGGCCCGGCTTACCGGATATCAACCGTCAACGCCAACACTTGTTCAAGTTGGAGGAAATCGTAGTTAATGGCTCGTTATACGGATGCAGTTTGCAAACTGTGTCGCCGCGAGGGCATGAAGCTGTATCTCAAAGGAGAACGCTGCTTCACGCCCAAGTGTGCGCTGGAAAAAAGGAATTATCCGCCCGGTCAGCATGGCCTCACCCGGCGTTCTCGTCGCAAGGTCTCTGACTATGGTCGGCAGTTGCGAGAAAAACAAAAGGTGCGCCGCATTTATGGCGTCTACGAACGTCAGTTCCGGCGCTATTTCCGCCAGGCCGTCAAGGCCAAAGGCATGACCGGTACGGCGCTGCTGCAATTGCTGGAACGCCGTCTGGACAATGTGGTTTATCGCATGGGCCTTGCCAGCTCCCGGGCGCAGGCCCGCCAGTTGGTCACCCACGGCCACATCACCGTCAATGGGCACAAGGTGGACATTGCGTCCTACTCGGTGCGACCGGGCGATGTGATCGGCATCAAGGAAACCAGCCGCAAGAAGCGCTACTTCAAAGATCTGGCGGAAGAGTTCGGCCAGCGGCAGACGCCCCCCAAATGGCTCCATGTCGATGCTGCGAACATGACCGCCACGGTGGTTGCCTTGCCCGAGCGTGAGGATATCCAAGACGTCACCATCAACGAGCAGCTCATCGTCGAGTTCTACAGCCGCTAATATCGCCGCTGTAGCCTCGTCGTCTCAGGTTGTTGATGCCACTCCGGCATGCTCGTATCCCGGCGTCCCATAGGATTGGGGCGCCCCCTCACGGAGGCTCCACGTGATTACTCAGGAACTACAAACCGTTTTGCCCAAAATTGAAAAAACCGTTAGCACGGAGAAATACGCCCGATTCGAGATTGGTCCGCTGGAGAGTGGCTTCGGAATCACCCTGGGCAATGCCCTGCGCCGCGTGTTGCTCTCGGCCCTGCCGGGCGCAGCCGTGACATCCATGCGCATTGCCGGCGTGTATCATGAATTTTCGGTCATCGAAGGCGCGCGGGAGGATACCACGCAGCTCATTCTGCGCCTCAAACAATTGCGTCTGCGCATGCATCGCAATGAACCCGTGCGCATCTTCGTCAACAAAAAAGGCCCCGGCACCATCACCGCAGCCGACCTGAACGCCCCTCCCGAAGTCGAGATCATCAACCCCGACCTGGAGTTGCTGACTCTGGACTCCCCGGATGCGGAGGTCGATATCGAGCTCGTGGTGGAGATGGGCAAGGGCTATCTGCCCGCCGAAGATGAAAGTCGGTCCAAACTTCCCATCGGCGAAATCCCCATCGACGCCATCTTCAGCCCGGTGCGCCGCGTGAATTACGTGGTCGAACCCACCCGCGTGGGCGGGCATACCGACTTCGACCGTCTGGTGTTGGAGATTTGGACGGATGGGGCCATGCATCCCGAGGATGCGCTGGTCGAATCCGTTCGCATTTTGGTCAACCTTTTCTCCCTCATCGGCGGTCTGGATCTCTCCTACGAGATGCAGGAAGAAGCGGCGTCGCCCATTCCCGAGCATATCGCCGACATCCCCATCGACGAGCTCGGTCTGAGCGTGCGCGCGTTCAACAGCCTCAAGCGCTCCGGCCTCACCACCGTGGGTGATGTGTTGCTGCGTCTGCAGGAGGGCGAGGACGCCATGCTCAACATCCGCAATTTCGGCCAAAAATCCCTGAATGAGCTCATCGAGCGTCTGGCCGAACAGGGCTATCTCGAGTATATCGACTTCGAGCCCGGCGAGTAACAACGCTTCCTCGCTGTTCCCAAAGACCTTTCCAAAGCAGTCCGACGGCGGGCCAGCCCGCGCCGATACCGATGAAAACGCCTCGCGGCCAGGGCGGCGCGGGAAGCCAAGCACGTAATGCGTAATGCGTGATGCGTAAGATCGTCACGGATTGTAACTGCTAAGGTAGTTGGCCCCAATCGCCCCTTTTTTGCCACGAAGACACGAAGGAAACGAAGGCGCGAAGTCATTCAAAAAAGATTTTATCCGTGTTTCCTCGTATCCGTGTCGAATGAACAGGGCTACGTTAGCAGTTACCACGGATTACGGATTACGCATCACGTCTGTGGCAGGCTCGCCCAACGTGGGCTTCGAGTTATTTTTGCAAACGAACGCAACGCTATTTTTCAAACCAGAGAGTCCTATGCGCCATAAAAAGAAAACCATCCATCTCGGTCGCGATGTCGATCATCGCAAGGCCCTGTTCAAAAATCTGGTCACCGAACTGGTGCGCCATGGCCAAATCGAAACCACCGAAGCCAAGGCCAAGGCGGTGCGCCCTCGGGCCGAACGCCTGATCACCATCGCCAAGCGCGGTCGCAGCGGCCGCATCTCCGAGGTGCACGCCAAGCGCCTCCTGCGCGCCCGGCTCAACGATCCCGACCTGGTGAGCGTGGTCTACGACGAATTGGCCCCCCGCTACGAGGAGCGTCATGGCGGCTACACCCGCATTCTGAAGACGGGGTTCCGCCAGGGCGATGCGGCTCGGATGGCCATCATCGAATTCGTTGAATGAGTCAGGAGGTTTTGACGCCCGAGCGCCTCTTTCGCGCCGTCGTCGAGTATGACGGCACGGCATTGCTCGGGTTTCAAATCCAGAGTCAGGGACGCACGGTTCAGGGCGAGATCGAAAACGTCCTCAGGAAATTGATGCAGCGCCCGGTGCGAGTGACTGGCGCTGGACGCACCGATGCAGGCGTTCACGCCAGCGGCCAGGTGGTGGCTTTTCGAGCCCCGTGGAAGCACGCCGCCGAGGACCTGTTCCGGGCCGTCAACGCCCTTCTTCCCGACGACATCGTCTTTCGCAGTCTCGATCTCGCTCCCGACGGCTTTCATCCCCGATTCAGCGCCGTCAAACGCTGCTATCGCTATCAGATCGGCCTCTGGCCCGGCCATTCGCCTCTGCGCTCACGCTACGCGTGGGAGCTGGGGCCAGACCTCGATATCGACGCCATGCGCCGGGCCGCCGTCCATTTCGTGGGCGTGCACGATTTCGCCACCTTCGGCCAGCCGCCCCAGGGCGAAGTCACCATCCGAGAAGTCTTTTCGATCGAACTCACACACGAACCGCCCTGGCTCTATCTCGACATCTGCGCCAACGCGTTTCTGCGTCGCATGGTGCGCACCATCGTCGCCGCTCTGGCGCAGGTGGGGCAGGGATATCGCTCTCCCGATGCGATCCCGGCCCTCATTCAGGCCCGTGACCGATCCCTGTCACCCCCTCCCGCCCCGGCCAAAGGCCTTATCCTCACCCAAGTCTTTTATCCACCGGATGAAGCTATAAGGAGACCATCCCCGTGAGAAAAACATACAGCGCCAAGCCCGAAGAAATCGAACGCACCTGGTACGTCGTAGACGCCGAGGGCAAGACCCTGGGCCGTCTGGCGGCGGAGATCGCCAAGATCCTGCGCGGCAAGCACAAGCCCATCTACACCCCCCACGTGGACACTGGCGACTACGTCATCGTGGTCAACGCCGACAAGGTCCGCGTGACGGGCAAGCGTCTGGATCAGAAGATTTATTATCGTCACAGCGGTTACATCGGCGGCCTCAAGGCCGTGCCCCTGCGCCGCATGTTGGAAACCCATCCCGAACGCGTCATCGAGCACGCGGTGAAGGGCATGTTGCCCAAAAATCGTCTGGGCCGCAAGATGTACAAAAAGCTGAAAGTGTACGCCTCGCCCGATCATCCCCATCAGGCTCAGAAGCCCCAGCCCCTGGATCTGTAAAGAGAGGTTTTTTGAATGACTGAGATGCATTATTACGAAGCGGTTGGCCGTCGCAAGAGCGCCACGGCCCGCGTGCGCCTGTATCCCGCCGGCGAGACCGCAGAAATCATCGTCAATGGCAAACCCATGACCGAATACTTCCCTCGCATGCAGGACCAGCTCCGGCTGACCGAGCCGCTGAAGCTGGTGGAGATGGAGGGTAAGTTCAACGTTTCCGTCCTGGCCAAGGGCGGCGGCATCAGTGGTCAGGCCGACGCGGTGCGACTGGGCATCGCTCGCGCGCTCATCGTGGCCGACCCCACCCTGCGCCCGACCCTGAAGAAGGCGGGTATGCTCACCCGAGACGCCCGGGAGAAGGAACGCAAAAAGCCCGGCCTCAAGCGGGCCCGCAAAGCGCCTCAGTACACCAAGCGCTAAAAAGGATGCAGGTCGCATGTCGCTAGTGGCAGGCATCCCTTGCCGCATGCTACCTGCCACTTGCCACCTGTTTGCTCTTTCTCAAGACGTTGGGTATGATTTGCCCAGCGTCTTTTTTCGCGTCCGCTATGAACATAGATTGGAGAACGCAGATGACGCAGATTGAAACGGATGAACGCAGATAGAAATCAAAAAATGATCTGCGTTCATCTGCGTTGCGAAGCATCCGCATGATCAGCGTTCCCATTTTCATCCCGCATCTAAACGAACCCTAATCCCATTCCATGATTGCCATTCTCACTGTCTCCGATAGCGCAGCCGCGGGCGAGGCGGAGGACCGCAGCGGCCCGGTGTTGCGCCAGCTTGTCCAATCCCTCTGGCCTGAAGTGGAGCCCATCATGGGCATCGTGGCCGATGATCGGGCGTTGATCGCCGCGCGGCTGCGGGCGTGGGCCGATGAAGATGATGTGGCCCTGATCCTGACCACGGGCGGCACGGGCTTCACCCCGCGCGACGTCACGCCCGAGGCCACCCGCGACGTCATCGAGAAGGAGGCGCCCGGGCTGGCCGAGGCCATGCGCGCCGCGGGTCTGCGGGTGACGCCTCACGCCATGCTCAGCCGGGCGGTGGCGGGCATTCGCGGGCGCACGCTCATCGTCAACCTGTCGGGCAGCCCCAAGGCCGTGCGGGAGCAGTTCGACGTGTTGGCGCCGGTGCTGCCCCATGCGTTGGAGCAGTTGCGAGCGGGCAAGGATGGCGTGCGCTACGCCCGCCGGGGCGAGCACCGACGCGAGGCATAAGCAGTCATGTGTAAAGGTTGCACCGAATTCACGGTTCTAAGCAGTCCGATGGCGGGCAAGCCCGCGCCGATACCCATGAAAATGAGGACACGGATTCACACGGCCTTCGGTCACAGATTTTCGAATTATCCGTGTTTTTCTGTGTTCATCCGCGTTCTATTTTCGGAACAGCAAATCGAATCCCTCTCGCACCCACAACACCCGGCCCGTGCGTAGGGCTTCCTGGGCCAGCTTTTGCCCCGCTTGAATCTCTTGCCATGTGTAGGGAAAAACGTCGATATCGACTGGAAACCGACGCGGTTTATAAACCACCGTGCGTTCGAGAAATGGCAGGTCGCTTTCCGAAAGTACAATGAGCACATCCACATCGCTTCCTGCACGCATGTGATTCGAAGCCATCGAGCCGAACAAAATGACTGCCAACACCTCAGGGCGTTTGCGCAAGGCGTCAACCCATTGGGTGAGGGCCTGCCAGACTTTGGCCTTATCGATGGAGTAAATGGTCACAGAATCGTAAGATCGCTTCTGAATAACGGATGGCATCATCCGCTTCCTTTCGGGTGTAGAACTCGGTGGGAGCGCCTTCCGCCAACCCATTTGGATAGCGGGTTGGGATGTAGTGCTTGTCGAGTATGCGGGCCATGTCCAGGAGATCAGGCGAGACGTTTTCTTTCTCGGCCAGCGCCTGCAACAAATGGGTAAGCGTATGTCCCCATGCCTGTTGGTCGCGGCTTTCGAAAACGGCTTTGATAGCTTTCTCCGCCGCCTGATGGGCGGCAAAGCAGGCCCATTCATAAGCGCCGTCTTCTCTGGCATGGCGAGCGTGACGTAAATCGGCCTGGGCCTGAACCCACCAGTCTCGCGATCGGTTCATGAGGCGTCCTCCTGTGTGGATGTCTTGATTATATCACATTCCAATTTCCCTCACTGGCGCAGCGCTTATGACGACCTCATCCTACTGGCGCAAACTCCTCTACGCCTTCGGTATGTTCGGCGTGACGCTGTCCTATCAGGCGTTTACGGGGTGGATCCAGTTCTATTATCTGGATATTTTGCGGCTGGCGCCCGCGGCCATGAGTGTGGCCTGGGTGATTTTCACTTTGTGGAACATGGTGAACGATCCCATTGCCGGGCAGCTCAGCGACAACACCCGCACCCGCTGGGGCCGACGCATTCCCTGGATCGCGGGGCTGAGCATTCCGCTGGGGATCAGTTTTTATCTGCTGTGGACCGCGCCTTCGGGCCTGGTGGGTGAACGCGCCTTGTTGTTCAGTGGCTTGTGGTGGTATTTCCTGGCTGTGCTGCTCTTGTTCGATACGTTGTGGTCGGCGGTGGTGTTGAATTATGTGGCCCTCTTCCCGGAGATGTTTCCCCGACAGAGCGAGCGAGCGTCGGTCTCGGCCTGGCGGCAGGCCTTTACCATCATCGCGCTGATTCTGGCCATCGTATTGACCAAGGACATCGCGGAACGCCTGGGATGGGCGCGCATGGGTATGCTGTTCGGGAGCATTACGGCGCTGGCGTTTCTGATTTCGTTGCTGGGGAGCCATGAAGACCCCGCGAGTCGCGGGGATGAACCCACTGTTCCCTTCATGCAGGCCCTCACTTACACGTTCACCAATCGATCGTTTCTCTGGTTCGTGTTGATGAATTTGATGGTGGAATTCACGTTGTTGGTGTTGCCCGCGGTGGTTCCTCTTTACGCCAAATATGTGCTGGGCGTCACGGAGGGGTTGCAGCAGGGCTTGCTCAGCGGCGCGGCCTTCCTCACGGCCATTCCCGCCTTCGCCTTGTGGGCGTGGGCGGCCAAACGCTGGGAGACCCGCACCATGGTGATGGCGGCCATGATCGCTTTCGGCGCGTTGTTGCTGCCACTGCTGTTCGTTCGGTCGTACACGCAGGCGATTATGACCACGGCGACGCTAGGGCTGGGCCTGGCGGGGCTGCTCATGCTGCGGGATATCATGCTGGCCGATGTCATCGACGAGGATTCGCTGGTGGCGGGCGTGCGTCGGGAGGGCATGTATTTCGGGATGAATGGATTTATCATTCGCCTGGCCTTTGCGTTTCAGGGCGCGATGCTGGGCGGCATGTTGGCGATGACCGGATACAATCCGACGCTGGAAGTCCAGCCGCCCCATGTGGCCCTGGGCCTGCGCATCCTCATCACCCTGGTTCCCATGTCGGCCATGGTTTTGGGCATTTTCGCGGCCTGGAAATATCCCCTACACGGACGGCAGTTACAAAAGGTTAAAGCCCAACTCGGCAGCCTGGAGTAAGAAGGGTTATCCGCTTTGCTTTTCAGGTAGCGACGGCTTCGGGCGACAAAGCTTTGCTGTGTTCGTAAAGATACTCGGGATCGATATCCAGCCCGTTTGGCCAGGCAATTGTGTCGAACGATACTCGAACGCTATTGAAAACACCAGGTGAACTTAAACTGAACGCATTTTGAAATCAGGCATTTTTCGGCCTCGGTCACCCGGAGCTGAAGCTCCGGGCTACGAAACGACGCCGGGTGAACCCGGCTTCCCCCGACGCGCGACATGCGCCGGAGCCCCATTCATGGGGCGTCGTTTTTAGCCCGCAGGTTCACCTGCGGGACGCCAGGCGCAACGCGCCCATAATTGGGGACGCACCCGAGAAAGGAGGTCCCGTCCTAAAATTTTGGCAAATCGCGTTGTCATCAGGAATTCGGTCATGTGGGCTTCACCCGGCGCTTCAGCGCCGGGCTACGAAACGACGCCGGGTGAACCCGGCTTCCCCCGACGCGCGACATGCGCCGGAGCCCCATTCATGGGGCGTCGTTTTTAGCTCGCAGGTTCACCTGCGGGCGGCGGCGCGGCCAGAAAATCGTTTTTCAGACATAAGTCACTACAAACCAAAAGCCTTGGTTTCAATTTGCTTTCGGTTTAGCTCGCGAAATCTGCCGAAAGAGAGCAATGGCCGTACGTCGAAGATGCGCCGTTCGTCACTGTCGAATGTAAGAAGCAACTGATAGTTTTCTAGCGGTTTGACTTGCTTGACTGCCAGATACATGATTTTCCTCGCGTGGATTTTTATCGAAGTTCGTAACTACTAAGGTAGTTGGCCCCAATCGCCCCTCTTTTGCCACGAAGGCACGAAGGAAACGAAGGCGCGAAGTCATTCAAAAAAGATTTTATCCGTGTCTCCTCGTATCCGTGTCGAGTGAACAGGACTACGTTAGCAGTTACCGAAGTTCTCTCAAACCGCTGATAGTTGAGACAAAGGAATTGTTTATGGCAATTATAGCACGGCGCCATCGGAAACGGAAGTGATTCGATGACAAGGCATCTTTTGACTTTCTTGGAAGGCCCGCTTATCATGGTTCCAACATCCGCCCACTGGTCACTGAACACTGAATACTGAACACTTTCTTTCCCCATGCCCCCCCTCGATCCCAACGACTTCTTATCCCAACCCGATCCTTTCACCGACGTGCCGCCCGACCATCGTTCGGGCTTCGTGGCCGTGGTGGGGCGGCCCAATGTGGGCAAGTCCACGCTGATGAACGCGATGCTGGGGCAGAAGGTGGCTATCGTCTCGCCCCGGCCGCAAACGACCCGTAACCGCATCGCCGGCATTCTCACCCGTGAGGATGGCCAGATCGTGTTCATCGACACGCCCGGCATCCACAAGCCCAAGCACAAGCTGGGCGAGTTCATGGTGGACGAGGCCCGCAAGGCCCTGCCCGACGCGGACCTGGCTCTGTGGGTGGTGGACGTGAGCAAGGCCCCGCGGCGGGATGACGAGCGGGTGGCCGCGGTGTTGCGCGGTCAACCTCTGCCCGTGATCCTGGCCATGAACAAGATCGATATCACGCCGCCCGACCGGCTGCTGGAACATGCCGAGGCGTATCGGGCGCTGGTTCCGGGCGTGGTCGAGGATATCGCGGTGAGTGCGCTCAAGCGTCAGGGCGTGGACGCGTTGGTGGATGTGATTCGCGAGCATTTACCTCCGGGCCCGCGCTACTATCCC
>Ga0256832_1001864_pt1 | contig 14376 bp, 14 predicted proteins | sample 134614metaG_FD_190534 | JGI IMG/M metagenome (GOLD analysis project Ga0256832, IMG submission 190534) | Hydrothermal vent microbial communities from Lau Basin, Pacific Ocean - 134-614 | ecosystem: Environmental > Aquatic > Marine > Hydrothermal vents | place: Pacific Ocean: Lau Basin | collected...
GTTGTAGAGAAGTAGCGTTTATCACCTTTGTCAACAGAGATATTCACATCGACTCTATACTCATCTAAATCAACATAGGCTTTTGCGTCCATCTTATAGGCAGGGTAGCCATGTTGCTCTAAAAAGTCAACTATATCTTTTTTGGTATTGGTAAAGTCAACTGTTTTAAAGCGACTCCCCTCTTTTAGGTGAGATAAGCTCTCAAACTCTTTAGCTAAAGAGATTGAGGCTATTTTTATGGGTTGATTTTTCTGAATCTTTAAATAGATAGTGTTATTATCTGTAGTTGCAGAGATTTTTGCTCTATAGTACCCCATACTATGAGCATACTTCTCTAAACTCTCTTTAAAAAATTTAATCTGACTCTCTTCAAAAGTAGGATTAGACCTCCATATTTGATAAATAGCAGGATAATCAATATGACAAACTTTAAGAAGTGTTGCCCTATCAAACTCCCCAGCAATAGTGTCTACATCACCTGTAAATTTTATCTCTGTAAAAGTTTTTGAGTATAAAAATGTAAACAATAAAAGTATTAAAAGTTTTTTCATAGATAATATTTTATCATAGTAATGTGAAAAAAGCAGTTTTTATAAGAATATTTTTTCATTGCAATTTTTTCTTTAATCTAGGCACAAATGAGGAAGCGTACTACTGTACGTGACGAGTGCAGTAACGATGATTAAAGGAAAAAGTGCAATGAAAAATGGTGATCACGATTGGACTTGAACCAACGACTTCTTCCATGTCAAGGAAGTACTCTACCAACTGAGTTACGCGATCACTTTTTAGAAGCGTGAGATTCTATTACTTTTTGACTTAAAAAAAGATTACATAGAGGGTTTATTGACTATTTTTTTCACCACTCTTCAATGTTTTTCTATGTTTAATACGTTGTGCATGAGTTATGGCAACTGCCATAGCATCTGTTATATCTAGTGGTTTTATCTCTCTTTTAATATTTAAAAGACGCTTCACCATAAACGCAACTTGCTCTTTTGTAGCTTTTCCATTGCCTGTAATGGCTTTTTTCACCTGTAAGGGAGTATACTCTTCATAATCTCCAACAGATAAAAGTACTTTTAAACTTAAAGCTCCTCTAAACTGTGCTAATTTAAGAACTGTTTTAGGATTATGTGCATAAAAAATGTCTTCAATTGCCACTTCATCGGGCTTGTGAGATAAAAATAAGGTATCTAATCCTTCTATTAATTCTCCAATTTGAGCCTTTAATTCTCTCTCTTTAAACTTTAAAACTCCTGCCTCAATTAGGGTAAACTTTTCACATCTGAAATCTAAAAAGCAAAAACCCATATTTCGGGTTCCAGGGTCAATTCCGAGTATAATCATTCACATCCTTTCAAATATGTGAATAACTTTATTCACATCATTTTCATTCCCTAATTTTAGCCACTTTTAGCTAATATGCAAAAAAGTTATTCACATAGTTATTCACATGTTAAAAAGGATTTAGATGAACATAGGAAATAAAGTACTAAAAAAACTTAAAGAAGAAATAAGTACTAAAGATTGGAATCGTTATATAAAGAACATTACCTACTGTGAAAAGGAGTCTAAAGAGACTTTTAGACAATTCTATGCACCTAATATTTTATTAGCAAGATGGATTAAGACTAAATATAATTTTCAATTGGTTCATCTTTTTGAACTTGAAAGCAAAATAAAGCCTCATATCTCTATTTCTATCAAAAAAAATGATAATTTAAAAAAGGAGAATAGCAAATCGCATATGATGAAAGAGTCAGGGAACAGTGCTAAAAGTACTATTCTCAACCCCTCTTTTACTTTTGAAAGCTTTATTGTTGGAAACTCTAATCAATTTGCCTATACTACAGCTAAATCTGTCGCTGAAAAACCAGGTACTATCTATAATCCTCTCTTCCTTTATGGTGGTGTTGGACTAGGAAAGACACATCTTATTCAGGCAATAGGAAATCATCAAATTTCATTAGGTAAAAAAGTTATTTATACTACATTTGAACAATTTATGAATAAATTTACAACACACCTTCGTAGCCAAACAATGGATAGATTTCGTGAACATTTCAGAGAGTGTGATATTCTTATTATTGATGATATTCAGTTCCTTTCAGGCAAAGAACAAACACAAGAGGAGTTTTTTCATACCTTTAATGAATTACATCAAGCAAAAAAACAAATCATCATTACTTCAGATAGACAACCTCATAAAATTAAAGGCTTAGTTGATAGACTAAAAAGTCGATTTGAGTGGGGTCTAATGGCTGATATACAACCTCCTGAGCTTGAAACCAAGATTGCAATTATTCAAAAGAAATGTGAAATAGATGGTATTAAATTAAATACTGATATTGTTAATTTTTTAGCCTCAAATATGGGAAATAATATTAGAGAAATAGAGGGTGCAATTATTAAATTAAATGCTTATGCAGGACTAATGAATCAAGAACTTACCTTAGAGTTTGCACACAATGTAATAAAAGACCAACTCATAGAACAAGAGAAGAAAATCTCTATTCATGATGTTGTTAGTGTAATCTCAAAAGAGCTTAATATTAAACTCTCTGATATTACTTCTAAAAAAAGAACACGTATTGTTGTTAAAGCTAGAAGAATCTCTATCTATCTTATTCGTAAATTAACATCAAATTCGATGCCACAAATTGCTGTCTATTTCAATATGAAAGACCATACTGCCGTAAGCCATGCTATAAAAAAAGTAACTGAAATGTTAAAAGAGGACGATAATCTTAAAATTTTATTAGAAGAATTATCTAGTAAGATAACTCGCTTGTAAAAAAATGAAAAAGAAGCTTTTTTTGCAAGGTAAAGATATAAAAAAAAAAGATATAATTCAATATGTGAAAAGATGTGAATAACTTTCACATCTTTTATACTTTTTAATTCCCATGTTTTAGGGCTTCAAAAAGGTTATTCACATATTCACATAGACCTACTACTACTACTACTTATTTAAGAAAAAATAGGTAAAAAAAATTTAGGGAGAAGAAATGAAAATTCGTGTTACAAAACAATTAATAGAATCCATGCTTATTAATTTACAACCTTTTTTAGAAAAAAAAGACGCTAGTCAAATTACTTCACATATCTATTTTGAAGCAATAAATGACTTTGTAACCATAAAAGCAACTGATGGAGAGATTGGATTAGTTATCAATAGCAATAACATGATAATTGAACACGAAGGAAGTTTTACAGCTAATGGGAAAAAGCTAATAGATATCATACGTATTCTAAAAAATGAAGAAATTATATTTGAGAAAGTAGAAAACAGTTTAAATATAAAACAAGATAATTCAAAATTTAAATTACCAACATTTAATCCACAAAACTATCCCTCTTTTCCTCTTAATCAAAATAAACCTAAAATCAATTTAGACTCTATAAATCTGATTAAAGGCTTTAAAAAAGTCTCATCAGCTATTGATAATAATAATCCAAAATATGAACTCAATGGTGCCTTACTTGATATAAAAGAGAATGAAACCAAAATTGTAGGCACTGACACAAGAAGATTAGCTATAGAAACTCTCAATAATCAATCTGAACAAGCGTTCTCTTTAATTATTCCTAAAAAAGCGATATTAGAGATTCAAAAACTCTTTATAGATAATATAAATATATACTATGATGATACTAATCTTATTATTCAAAATGAGAACTACTACTTTTTCGCTCGTCTAATCAATGGAAACTATCCTGATTATAGAAGAATTGTTCCAACTCATAGTAATATAGAGATTACTCTACCTAAAAAAGAGATGCTAGAAGCAATTAAGATGATTACAACCATTTCACAAGAGATTAAAATTAACTTCCTCTCAGATAAATTGATTTTTAACTCTCTAACAGCAGACAATGTTGAAGCAAAAACAGAACTGCTACTACCTACGGGAATCAATGAGGAGTTTGAGCTTAATGTTAACAGCAGATATCTTCTGGATTTTATTACACAAGTAGATGAGGCTACTTTTAAAATCGCTCTCAATGAACCAACCCTACCTTTCGTCTTGAAAGACAAAGAGTTTATTACAGTTATTATGCCGATTATTGCATAACCAAGGAAAATTATTGATGTCAACCAAATATATTTTTGTCACTGGGGGAGTCTTAAGCTCTCTTGGTAAAGGAATTACAGCTGCGAGTATTGGTACTCTTTTAAAACACTCTGGATTTAGAGTAGGTGTCTTAAAACTTGACCCCTATATTAACGTTGACCCTGGAACGATGTCTCCTCTTGAACATGGAGAGGTCTTTGTTACCAAAGATGGTGCAGAGACCGATTTAGACTTAGGTCACTACGAGCGTTTTTTAGATACAGCACTCACTCAAGATAACAACTTTACTACAGGTCGAATCTATAAAGCAGTTATTGAAAATGAGCGTCTAGGAAAATATCTTGGAAAAACCATTCAGATTGTTCCTCACATTACCAATGAGATAAAAGAGCGAATTATCAAAGCGGGAGAGCCTAAAGATATTTTGATTGTTGAGTTGGGTGGAACGACTGGAGATATGGAGGGGATGCCTTTTTTAGAGACCATTCGTCAGATGAAACATGAGTTGGGTCGTGAACAGGTAATGAACATTCATGTTACTCTTCTGCCTTATATTCGTACAGCAGGAGAGATTAAGACCAAACCTACTCAACACTCTGTACAAGAGCTAAGACGTATAGGAATTACCCCTCAGATGCTTATCTTAAGAAGTGAAACACGTGTTCCTAACGATATTCGTCGTAAGATTGCCTACTCTTGTGATGTAGATGAGAAATCGGTCATTGAAGCGATAGATGCACCTACCATCTATGAAGTCCCTCTTAACTTCTTGGCACAAGATATTTTAGAACCAATTGCTAAAGAGCTAAATCTAGGTGAGCTTAAACCCGATATGCATCGTTGGAGTGATTTGGTCTCTAAAATTATTCGACCAACCAACAAAACCACCATCGCGTTTGTAGGAAAATATCTAGATTTAAAAGAGTCCTATAAATCATTAACTGAAGCACTTATTCACGCTGGAGCCAATCTTGATACTGATGTTGAGATAAAGTGGGTAGACTCTGAAAAGATAGAGAACAATGGTGCAAAAAAATACCTTATTGACTGTGATGGAATCTTGGTTGCAGGTGGCTTTGGTGAGCGTGGTGTCGAGGGAAAAATTCAAGCCATTCAGTATGCAAGAGAGCAGAAGATACCATTTTTAGGTATCTGTTTAGGTATGCAACTTGCCATAGTTGAGTTTGCTCGTAATGTTCTTGGTCTAAAAGATGCTACCTCTATAGAGTTTAATTCAAATACCCCAAATCCTCTCATCTTTCTAATTGATGAGTTTATAGATGCTTCGGGTTCAAGACAGATTCGTACCTCTACCTCCCCAATGGGTGGAACGATGCGTCTAGGTGAGTATGAGTGTAATACTAAAGAGGGTTCAAAACTAAGAGAGGCGTATGGTGGTGCTTCAACCATTTTTGAGCGTCATCGACATAGATATGAGGCAAATCCTAAATATCGTGAAGCGTTAGAGGCAAATGGAATGATAATTACAGGTGAATCAGCAGGTCTTATTGAAGCTGTTGAGGTTGCTGACCACCCTTGGTTTTTAGGGGTTCAGTTTCACCCTGAATTTACCTCACGATTGCAAAATCCAAATCCATCTATTTTAGCGTTTGTTAAAAATGCGTTAGGTGAAAATTAAATAATATTTTGGTATACCAATATGTAGGGGTGACCTCCGTGTCTGCCCTTGTTTATGATACAACAAAGGACAAAACATGCCCTACCCCCAAATAACCCCAACCCAAATAGCTCAAAAACTCCAAAGACGTTTTAGCAAAGATGGTCACCTCTCTTTAGCCGATTTACCAAAACCCTCACAATTCAAAGATATGGATAGAGCCACAGCTAGAATAGTAAAAGCGATTCATACTGGTGAGAAGATAATGCTCATAGGTGACTACGATGTCGATGGAGTAGTCTCTACAACGCTTATGGCTATGTTTTTTGATGAGATAGGGGTTGAGTTGGAGTGGATAATCCCTAACCGTTTTCGTGATGGTTATGGACTCTCCCCCAATCTAATGCCTAGAGTTGAGGGGTTTGACTTGGTCTTTACTGTTGACAATGGTATCGCAGCTGTTGAAGCAGGTAAGATGTGTAGAGAGATGGGAATCGATTTAATCATTACTGACCACCATATTGTTCCTGCAACTGTTCCAGAAGCTTACGCCATTGTTGACCAAAAACAGGAGGAGTGTCCTTTTCCTTACGAAGAGGTGTGTGGGGCACAGATTGCATGGTACCTTATAGCGTCACTTAGTAGGGCTTTAAATGCACAAATAGACCTAAAGGGATACCTTGGGTTGGTGAGCATAGCAATCATCGCAGATATGATGCCTCTGCAACATATTAACCGTGCTATGGTTAAGGCAGGTCTACAACTGCTTAATCGCTCAGAACTACCTGCTATTAAAGCCTTTATGCAACGTTTAGATAAAGTGGTTCTCAATGCTGAAGATATTGGTTTTCAGATTGCTCCTGTTTTAAACTCAGCAGGACGCATGGACGATGCCAAGTGGTCTGTAGAGTTTCTCTTAAGCTCCAATATCTACGATGCAAGAGTCCGTTTAGAGCGTCTAGTTGAGTTCAACGAAAACCGAAAAGCGATAGAGCAGAAGATTACCGATGAGGCAACAAAACAGGTAGAGATAAACGATGATATTTTGGTCGTTGCAGGAGAGGATTGGCATGAGGGTGTTGTAGGGATTGTCGCTGCACGAATTGGGCGACATTTTGAGAAGCCTTGTATTGTCTTGACACGAGATGAGTATGGTGACTTTAAAGGGAGTGGGCGTAGTTTTCATGTCTGTAACCTCTTTAAGGTAACTAGTCTCTGTCGCCCTCTTCTCAAAAAATTTGGAGGACATGAGGCGGCGATTGGTCTTAGTTTGGAAGCTCAAAATTTAGAGCAGTTTAAACAAGAGATACAGCAACACTATCAAGCTCAAAACTACTCAAAACAGCTCATTGACCCTGACATCTTAGGTGAGTTAAGTTTTTCAGATATTAACTTTGAGCTGGTAAATCTACTTAAAAGTTTTGAGCCGTATGGACAAGGAAATCCACGTCCAAAGTTCATTAGTACCAATGTTATTATAGAGGATGTTAATGAAATGGGAAAAGAGAAAGAGCATCGACGCTTCACCCTTTCACAAAATGGCATAACCCAACAAGCTGTCCTCTTTAAGACCAAAGAGGTTTTTCACATAGGAGAAGTGGTTTCAGTGATTTATGGGATTAATGAGAATCACTTTAACAATCGTATTACCTTGCAGTTGATGGTGGAGAAGATTTTTTAAAAAAATAGTTATTTACTGTTGACAATATTATATAAATTTAGTAAAATTAATTATTAATATTATTTTAAGGAGTTTAGACTATGTTTATTAAATTATTACGATTTTTATTTATGAAAAAAGAACAAAATTTAAACACAGTTCAAATTACAGTCAAACATGTAGAAGATTAAAAAAATTAGTTATCTTTAGAGTTTTTGGTTCTTATTTAAACTAAATTCTCTATAATTTGACTATGTTTAACAAAAAGAAAGAACGACTCTATATTTCAGAACTTTTAGATACTGAACCAGCTCTATCTTATCCATCATATTATCTCTTAAGTAGCTCTATGATGAAAAATGAGATGTTACATTATGCGTTAATTGCCTTACACTCTTTAGATTTAGAGCATTATCAACACCCTAGCTCTTATGAGGATATCTTTGCAATGTTTTCAGGAGGGATGTTTCCTATCTATAAAGAGATGTATGTGGTTGGTTACTTTGGAGGAAAGATGATGTATCTTGATACAGCAGGATGGAAGGGGATGCCTTGTACTCAAGATGTGTTTAAATTAGAAAATTGGATGGTCTGTTAAAGAAAAGTTCTGTTGTTTATTATGCTTTAACCCCTTTTTGACTATTATCATAAAAAAAGATTTATAAAGGTTATGGAAATGGGGTTTATAAAAAGAGTATTTTTTACTATCTTTATATTTGTAAGTAGTAGCAGTTTTGCAGTTAGTATTCCTGATGATTTAGCACAAGAGATTTCTACAATACCTTTAAATAAACAGAACTATAGTATCTATATTCAAGCTGTTGATTCACACTATCCTATTGCCTCATGGCAAACGCATGTTGTTCGTAAACCTGCCTCTGTGATTAAACTCTTGACTACTTATTCAGCCCTACTTAATTTAGGTTTTAACTATCGTTGGGAGACTAAATTTTACTATACTGGAAAGATTCGTAATGGTATTTTAAGAGGTGATTTATATGTTAAAGCTTCGGGGGATTCTACACTTGAGACTAAAGATTTAGACACTATTGTCGCACAGGTTCATGCTCATGGAATTCGTAAGGTTCAAGGAAATATCGTTATAGATAGAACACTTTTTAGTGTCTCCTCTCGAAATAACTCTGGATTCGATAAAAATATCTATAGTCCGTATAATGCAATGCCTGACGCAATTATGTTTAATAAGCGAAAGAGTACATTTTGTATTACTCCTCATTCAAAAAGAGCTAAAATTGTAAAAGATGTACCTGATGGAAGTTATAAGATTGTCAATAATCTACGGATTGTTGGTGGTTCCTGTCGAAGAGGTCGTTCTTGGCCAAAAGTTCACATTAAGACCAATTCCTCTTCTCGTTCAACTATTTTTTTGTCAGGAAAACTCTCTCGTAATTGTGGTACAAGAAAAATCTGTAAAGTTGTCTCTATGCCCCACCGAGCATTCTACTATGCATTAAAAGAGAAACTTTTAGAGAGTGGTATTAAAGTAACAGGTACACTAAAATTAAAAAAAGTTCCTAAAAAAGCGAAATATCTCTTCTCTCACTACTCTGAACCTTTGGAGAGTGTTATCTCAACTATTGCTAAGAAGTCAGATAATTTAATGGCACGACAACTATTTTTAACTCTAGGAGCGACTCTATACTCACCTCCAAGTACACTTTATAAAAGTAGAAAAGCAGTAGAGAGAACACTTAAAAAATACCATATTTTAGAGGGTAGAACCTATATTGAAAATGGTTCAGGTCTCTCACGTACAGCACGAGTAACGGCTAAAACTTTAGCTAATCTTCTTAATCATGCCTATCAATATTATGGAGAACGCTGGATGAATACCCTCTCTATTGCAGGGATTGATGGTACTATTCATAACCGTTTTAAATACTCAACTGTCTTTGGTAGGGCATGGATGAAGACAGGAACTATTAAAGGGGTTAAAAATATTGCTGGGTATGTTGAAGGGGCTTCTGGACAACGTTATGTGGTAGTGGTATTGGTTAATGACCGTCATGCACATGCTTATGGTGCAAAATTGGCAAATAGAGTGATTGAATGGGTGGCAGATACACAATGATACAGCCCTACTCTACAGCCGTTATCTTAGCAGGTGGTAAAAGCTCTCGTATGCAACGAGATAAAGCTCTACTTCCCTTTGGAGAGAGCAACTCTTTAGCCGAGTTTCAATATAGACGACTCTCTAAGCTTTTCTCTAAAGTCTATATCTCCTCTAAAAATAATAAGTTTGATTTTGATGTAGAAGTTATTGCAGATAGATATGAGGAGGCTTCACCCTTGGTAGCTTTGGTATCAATATTTGAGACTTTAGAGGAGATAGAGGAGGTTTTTCTTTTGAGTGTTGATGCACCTTTTGTGAGTGAAATGGTCATTGATACCCTCTATAAGAACAGTTGTTCTGTAGATGTGGTTGTTGCTCAATCTAGCAATGGTTTAGAGCCTCTATGTGCTATCTACCGTAGAAGTTGCTTAGTGGAAGCAAAAAGGGCTTTAGAGGCAAATATGCATGGACTGCACTCTCTTTTTAAAAAGTTACAGATAGAGAGAGTTCAGATTGAAGATGAAACTGCATTTATGAATCTAAACTACCCCTCAGAGTATGAGATAGCTAAGAAGAGATGGCGTAGTTAGCCTAATATTGTCTTCTCTTGTATCATCTGTCTCATCATGCTTTGAGCAAAGGTGACAAACTTGTTGAAGAGGTCACTTTTATATTTGTCTTTATGGTAAATCATATAGAAGTTACGTTTACACTCAAAGTTGCGTAGTGGTACTTGAATGAGTTTTTTCTCTTCTAATTCACGTGTAACTGCTATTTTAGAGATACAGGTAAGACACTGATGGTTAATAAGAAGTGATTTAATAGATTCAGTATGTCCAAGCTCTAAAAAGATATTAATATGGTCTACTTTATCTTTGACATAGTCTAAAAAGACTTCTCGTGTTCCTGAACCCTCTTCTCTTAGTACCCACTTTTTATCTTGTATGGTATCTATAAAACACTCATCTTTTAGTGACTCATCAGTAGTAACAACTACTAACTCATCAATACCAATAATAGTTTTAATGATTTCAGGGTCATTGACCACACCTTCAATAAAGCCAACATCAAGTTCACCCTCCTTTATGAGGTCGACAATTTTTTTAGTATTGCCCTCTTTAAGAGCCACTTTTACATCAGGGTAGGTATTCATATAGGAGCAGATAATAGGAGGCATAAGGTAATCAACAATGGTCGTACTCGCTCCGACACGAACCATACCTTTGTTGACACTGTTTTTAAACTCATACTCAATATCGTTTATTTTTTTTAAGATGGGGGTCACCTCTTTTTCAAAAGCACGACCCATTTCGTTGAGGATAAGTTTTTTATTGATTCTATCAAAAAGAGGATTACCTAAAATTTTTTCTAACTCTTTAATTGCCATGGAGATAGCTGACTGACTAAGACCCATCGCTTTAGCTACATTGGTAAGGTGACCCTCTCTAACGACGTTTAAAAATATTTCAAGTTGACGTAGGGTTAATTTATCTTTTTTCTCTTTCATGAAAAATATTATATCAAAAAAATAGTCTATTTCTCTAATAAAGATAAAAAAAATTTAATATCTATGACAAAGGTAATGATTAAAAATGGTATAGATTAAATTAAATCAACGCCCTTTTCACCTTTTATCATCGCACCTATAACATAGGCATCTGTATTGGCACAGATAGCCTCTACATCTTCGCCATTAACTACTAAGACCATTCCTACACCCATATTAAAGGTTCTAAACATCTCCTCTTCATCAACATAATCAGCCATAAATTTAAAAACAGGAAGCACTTTAATGCTCTCTTTAGAGATTTGAGCTCTAAGCCCATCAGGAAGTACACGAGGTAGATTTTCAACAATCCCCCCACCTGTAATGTGAGCAAGAGCAACAATTTTGTCACGGTTGGCTTTAAACTCTTTGACATAGATACGTGTTGGCTCTAAAAGTGTCTCAATAAGAGGTTTACCGTTAAACTCTGAATCTAAGCTCATACCCAATTTATCAAAAAATAGTTTTCTTACAAGTGAGTAACCATTTGAGTGAACTCCTGAACTTGGAAGTGCCAAGATAACCTGCCCCTCTTTGACATTAGATACGGTGTCCATCTCACTCTTCTCTGCAATACCTACTGCAAAACCTGCCAAATCAAAGTCGTCATCTGAGTACATTCCTGGCATCTCAGCTGTCTCACCACCTACAAGAGAACACTCTGCTCTTCTACACCCCTCTGCAATTCCTGCCACTACATCTTTTGCATTTTCAGGTACTAATCGACCTGTCGCGTAGTAGTCCAAAAAGAACATAGGCGTTCCAAAGTTACAGATAAGGTCGTTGACACACATCGCAACAAGGTCAATTCCTACAGTATCAAACTTATTACTCTCAATCGCGAGTTTGAGCTTGGTTCCAACTCCATCAGTTGCTGAAAGAAGTACAGGCTCTTTGTACCCTGTTGGAAGTGCATAAGCACCAGCAAATGAACCAATACCTCCAATAACGTTTGCGTCAAATGTTGATTTTACATCTGCCTTAATTGCTTCGACGAAGTTGTTTCCCGCGTCAATATCGACACCAGCATCTTTGTATGAAATGTTTGCCATAAGTTGTCCTAAAGTTGTGATTAAAAAATTGCGACATTATATCTAAAGTTAGCTGTTTAACTTTCGTCCAAGTTTCTCCTCTACGGAGTTGACTTTTTTGTCCAGTCGCCCTACTGAACCCTCTCGCCAATCAATCTTGATAGAGGAGTAGATTCGACCACAATCTTTCTGTAACTCTTCATAGGCTTTGTTGATAACAGCTAACACCTCTTCAACGGTCTCTCCCTCAATAATTGTACCCATTGGGGTAAGCTGATAGGCTAAGCCACTTCTATCGACAATATCTAAAACTCGTGCTACAAAGGCACTCTTACTTTGTGTCTGTTCTGTTGGAAACATTGAAAACTCTACTAATGCTGACATCTTAACTCCTAATTTTAATGACAGTATCATACATAAAAGAGAGTTTAACTATGTTAAAATGGCGAATAAATTAGGAGATGTAAAATGCCACATTTAAAACTATTGACAAACGTTATACTACTTGTATCTCTTAGCTCTTTTTGGGCTTGTTCAGATGAAAAAGGTAAGGTAAAAGAGATTAAGACCATACTCCTAGAGGGAAAACCTAGTGAGGTACACTCTACACTTTCGCAAAAGTATTTTGAAGAGGGAGAGTTTGAAAAAGCGTTAGAAGAAGATAAGAAGCAGTTAGAAGAGGATTTAAAATATTATAAAGAGCAGAGTCCAGAGATTGCATTAGATTATAATAATATTGGTTTAGACTATGATGAGCTAAAAGAGTATACTAAAGCAGTTGAATATTATCAAAAAGCAATGGATATAGATGAGAAGACATTGGATGAAAATAGTACAGAGCGTGCAACTACCTATTATAACTTTGCCTCTTCAAATAATGAATTAGGAAATTATAAGAAGGCGTTAGAGTATTATCTAAAAGCATTAGAGATAGATAAAATTGGTTTGGGTGAGTTTAGTCGAGATGTCTTAAATGAGTATGAAGATATTGCAAAACTCTATGAAAAAACTGGTAAAGTAAAACTAGCTATTAATTACTATCAAGAGATTCTTGATATTGTTGCTCATGGCTCTAACTCTGAGAGTGAACGTAGTAAACGGGTAAAAGCAAAGATTGAGGCATTACAGAAGAGATTAAAATAGATGAGAGAGATTATTGTTATTGGAGCAGGGTCGAGTGGTTTAGTGACAGCCATTGTCTCTGCTCGTCGAGGTAAAAAGGTTCTTATTTTAGAGAAAAATAACAAAGTAGGGAAAAAACTTCTAGCTACAGGTAATGGAAAGTGTAACATTACCAATCAACGCCCTACCTTAGAGCGTTTCTACTCTAGCAATCCACAGTTCATACGAGAAGTATTTGAGGGGTATAGTTACCAAACTATTAAACAGTTTTTTAAGTCTATAGGTTTAGAGCTTATAGAGGCAAAAGAGGGAAAAGTCTTTCCGATGTCACTTCAAGCCTCCTCTGTAGTTGAACTCTTAGTTGCTGAGTGTGAACAACTAGGGGTAAAGATAGATTGTGAAGTTGAGGTAGAGCAGGTTACAAGAGTAGGGGAACGCTATGAAATTCGACACAATAGAGGTGTAGAGATGGCAAAAAAGTTAGTCATTGCTACAGGACATCTCTCTGCTCCACAGCTAGGAGGGGTCGATGTTGGAGTAAGTTTTGCTAAAAGGTTAGGGCATAGTATTGTGAAACCTTTTCCTACTTTGGTACAGTTAACTTCACCTATGAAGAGGCTCGAACGTATGGCAGGGGTAAAAGTAGAGAGCAGAGTAACACTTAGAACAGAAGGTGGAAAAACTATTCAGAAACAAGGTGATGTTCTCTTTACCTCTTATGGTATTTCAGGTTTAGCTATTTTAGACATTAGCCGTTTTGTTATGGTTGAACTTTTAAAAAAGAAAAATGTTATGTTAATCATAGATTTAATGCCCAAGATGTCACAAGAACAACTCTTGGCACTTATGCGTAAAAGCTTGGTAAAAAAGAGTTCTAAACCATTAACTATATGGCTACAAGGGTTTATAAACAAAAAGCTTATATTGCCTATTTTAGAGCCACTAAAGCTACAAGATGAGACGGTTGGTTCACTCTTTTCAAATGTTAAAAATTTAGAACTTATTGTCTCTAAAATCAAAAACTTTAAGTTTGAAGTAAATGGTAGCAGAGGCTATAAGGGTGCTGAGGTAGCTACAGGTGGAGTTAACACTAAAGAGATAAACCCTAAAACCATGGAGTCCAAGAAGCATAAAGGGCTTTATTTTACAGGTGAGGTTTTAGATGTAGATGGTGACAGAGGAGGGTTTAACCTCCATTTTGCTTGGGTTTGTGGGCTTAGAGCTGGGTGGAGTATATAAGTAGTTA
>Ga0256832_1001865_pt1 | contig 14374 bp, 8 predicted proteins | sample 134614metaG_FD_190534 | JGI IMG/M metagenome (GOLD analysis project Ga0256832, IMG submission 190534) | Hydrothermal vent microbial communities from Lau Basin, Pacific Ocean - 134-614 | ecosystem: Environmental > Aquatic > Marine > Hydrothermal vents | place: Pacific Ocean: Lau Basin | collected...
CACAAATCACCCTGCCCCGGCCCCAGCAACCGCGGGTCTATCTGCGCACGCGCACGATCGACGCCGACGGTTATCCCGGCCCCTACAGCCCCACACAGTTCCTTGACAAGCCACGCTGGCCGGGCTGGCCGGTGCTCGGCTTCGCCCTCGTCGTACTGCTGCTGGCGCTTTGATCACCCCGCGTGCCAAAGCACCGACCGGGCCTGCCACTCGAGCCACACGCAAGGGGATCACAGCGAACCGCCCGCGGTGCCACAGGTTCTGTGAAGCGGCTCCCAGGCTGACACCGGTGTGGGCCTCCCCCCTGGTGCCGGTCCGGGGTTGCGGCATATGGTAGACCCATGCGTGCAGCGATGGGTGGAAAAGGGCCATGAGTCGGGGCGAACGCGCGTTGCTCGCAGCCGTGGTCCTGGCTGCGACACTGGGTCTGGCTTGGACCGGACTTTTGCGCGACGCCGACAATCTGTTCTACGACCTGCACCAGCGCCACTGGCGGCACACCGCGGCCCACGACATCGTGCTCGTAAAGATCGACGACAAGGCCATCGATGCCCTGGGTCCCTGGCCCTGGCCCAGGAGCACGCACGCACGTCTGATCGACCGACTCTCGGAATGGGGGGCCGCTGCGGTGGCCTTCGATGTCCTGTTTGCCGGCCCCGACCCCCGGGGCATCGGGGAGGACGCCACGCTGAGCGACGCCCTCCGGCGCTATGGACACGGTGTCCTGGCCGTGGCACCTGCGCCCGGTTCTACCGACGGCGCCCTCCAGGAGCTCCGCCCCCCACCGCTGCTGGCACGGGCTGCAGACCGGCTGGGCCACACCGATCTGGAGGTGGATCAAGACGGGCTGATCCGTTCCGTATACCTCCAAGCAGGGCTGGGGCGCCCCATGCTCGCCCAGCTCGCCCTGGCGCTGCTGGAGACTACCGGGTCGGCCCCGGATGCCGTACCCGGCGAACGCCGGCCGCGCCCCCGCATTCCAGCGCCCGGGGCCTGGGTGCGCGACCACCGTATCCTCATCCCCTTCTCAGGCCCACCGGGCACCTACACCGGGTTTTCCTACATCGACGTACTCGACGGACGAGCACCACGCGAACGGTTCTCCGGGGCGCTGGTCCTCGTCGGCGTCACCGCGGTGGGACTGGCCAAGGAGCTCTCCACCCCGGTCTCCGACCGGCACCGGCTGATGTCCGGCATCGAGATCCATGCCAACATCGCCGACGCACTGCGCAGCGGGAGGACCCTCACCACGCTGCCCCGGCAGTGGACGTTGCTGTTGAGCCTGGGTCTGGTGGCCCTGGCCCTGCTGCTCAACGACACGCTTTCGGCACGCGGCGCCCTGCTCGCCACCCTGGCCTGCGGGCTGGGAACGCTGGCGCTGAGCGTTTTCTTGCTGCGCTGGCATGCTCTGTGGTTCCCACCGGCGGCCGCCTTCCTGGGGGTGTTCCTGCCCTATCCGCTCTGGACCTGGCGGCGCCTGGAAGGCGCCCGCCGTTCGCTGGCGGGCGAACGCAACCGACTCAAGGTGACCCTCGACTCGGTGGGGGACGGGGTCGTGGTCATCGGCCGGGACCAACAGATCCAGTTCATCAATCCGGTGGCCGAGATCCTCACCGGGATGTCGCTGGACGAGGCTCGGAACAGGCCCTGGGACGAGGTGGTCCATCTGGTGGACACATCACCCCATCGCCGCGGCGTACATCCCATCCTGCGCTGCCTGCGCGAGCGCACCACCATTCCCCTCGGCGAGCAAACCAGCATCGTGGCGCGCGACGGCACACGGCGTGCCGTGCACGCCCTGGTCACACCGCTGCGCGACGGGGACAAGGCTCCGCGCGGGTGCGTGCTCACCCTGACCGACGTCACCGAACTCCGGCACCTAGCGGACCAGATGGGCCACCAGGCCACGCACGACGACCTCACTGGCCTACCCAACCGTACGCTCCTGCGTGATCGCCTGCAGAAGGCCATCGAGCGCGCGCGGCGTGCAGACACGCTGGTTGCAGTGCTGTTCCTCGATCTGGACGATTTCAAACGCGTCAACGATGCCCTCGGCCACTCGGTGGGGGACACGCTGCTCCTGCAAGCGGCCGACCGGCTGCGCATGCGCTGCCGCCGGCAGGACACCCTGGCGCGGCTCGGCGGCGACGAGTTCGTGCTCGTCCTCGAAGGGCTTAGAGAGGCCGAGCAGGCGGGTACCGTGGCGCGCCAGTTGCTCGATGCGCTGCGCAGGCCCATGCAGATCGGTACCCACGAGTTCCTGGTCACCGGCAGTGTGGGCATCGCCCTGTATCCGAAGGATGCCCGCGACGTGGAATCCTTGCTGCGGCTGGCCGACGCGGCCATGTATCAGGCCAAGGAGGCGGGACGCAACACCTTTCGGTACGCCTCCGAGGACCTGGACACACGCGCCCTGGAGCGTCTTTCGCTGGAGGCCGAGCTGCGGGGCGCCCTTTCCGACGGCCAGCTCCACCTGTACTACCAGCCCGTGGTGGAGCTGGAGACCGGACGCGTCATCTCCGCCGAGGCCCTGATGCGCTGGGAGCACCCGCGCTACGGACTCCTGCCACCGGCCCGCTTCGTGGGGCTCGCCGAGGAGACGGGCCTGATTACGACGCTCGGGCATTGGGCCTTGCGCGAAAGTTGCCGCCAACTGCGCGACTGGGATACCAAATCCTTGCCGTTGCCCCGGGTGGCGCTCAACATCTCACCCTGCCAATTCAGCGGGCCGGGGCTCGCCGATGCGGTGCACAGCGCCCTGAACGAGTCCGCCCTGCATGCCGATCGCCTGGAACTCGAGCTCACCGAGAGCATGGTCATGAATGACGTCTCGCGGGCGTTGGCCGTGATCGGGGAGCTCAAGGCCCTGGGCGTCCATTTGGCCATCGACGACTTCGGGACCGGCTACTCTTCTCTCAGCTACCTCAAGCAGTTTCCCCTGGACCATCTCAAGATCGATCGCTCCTTCGTAACCGACCTGGACGCCGATCCCGAGAGTCAGGCCATCGTCGAGGCGATCATCGCCATGGCGCATGGCCTGGGGATGCGGGTGATCGCCGAAGGAGTGGAGAGCTGGGAGCAGTTCCTGTTTCTCAAGCAGGTGGGCTGCGACGCCGCCCAGGGATATCTCATCGGCTCGCCGGTCCGTTCCGAGGAGTTCGAGGCAGTGTGGCACGAAGGCTTTGCCCTGCCCGCCTAGCCGACGCTCAAAAGGTCCACCGGATCTGGCCGTAGACGCTGCGCGGCACCTCCACGGGCACGGGATACACGCCGGCGATGAATTCCGGATGCTGCGCGTGCAGCAGATTCTGCCCCACTACGGACAGCTCCAGGTTCGGGCGCGGGCGCCACGCCAGGCGCGCATCCAGCTCCCAGGTGCCGCCAATGGGGTAATCGAAGAACCGCGGATCCGTGGTGGCGAAACGCTCCAGCCGCCCGTCGTAACGCAGCCAAAGGTCCAGGTCCACGTCCCGAGGCAGATCCATCGAGGAGCGCAGGGAGACCCGGTGACGGGGATTCATCCCCTCGGTCAACTCGTCGCCAAGGCCGGCGGAGGAGTGGTCCTCCAGATCCATCTGGAGGAAGGTGTAGGCAAGCTGCAGGCGCCACCGATCCAGAGGACGCCAGTCCACGTAGGCCTCTGCCCCATAGCTGAAACCATCCATGTCGTTGGCCATCTCGGTCCGGTTCAGGATCAGCGGTGGCGGGCCGGGGTCGAACAAACGCTGGCGGTCCGCAGCCACGCGCAGGCCCGCGTAATCGTTGTAAAAGGCGGCCAGATCGAACGAGATCCGCTCGCCCAGTCGCATCCGATAGCCCAGTTCATAGGCCACCACGGACTCCGCCCCGAAGCGCTCCGTGCCCGAGACGGTGGTGACCACCCCCGGGGTCCCGGGCCCCAAGGCGCCCGGCGGCAGGACGTGCCCCACGATGGTCAGGTCACGTTCCACGCGCGTCGGGGTGCGCACCGCACGCGATATCGCGCCCCACAGGGTGTGATGCGGTGCCGGCTTCCAGAGCACCCGCGCGTTGGGTTGCACCTCGAAGCCGGAGTACTCGTTGTGCTCAAGCTTGGTGCCCAGCGTCAAGCGCAGCCGCTCGGGCAGTAGGGTGACGTCGTCCTGGACGAAGCCACTGTAACGATGGGCATCCCGCGTCGGTCGCTCCACGAACAGAACCCCTTCACGTCCAGAGGCATCATCGTGTGTGTAACGGTATCCGAGTCCCCACACCACGGCATGGCGCTCGGCAAAGGTGAACCGGTGCTGGAAATCCACATCGAGCGTGTCCAGCGTGTCGTGGAACAGGGGCTCGTCGCGCTCCACGCGATCGTAGTAGAGCTGCAGCTCCAGGCCCGAGGTCTCCGAAAGGGTGCGCGCCCAACGTGCCAGCACGTTGCCGCCGTTGAGGTCCGCGTCCTCAGCGGTGGGCATCGCCTGCCTGGGCGTGGCACGGGGCACCACGGGGAGGTTGATCACTTGGCCGGCGCGCCCGTCGTAGAGGTCACCCTGGAGGGTCAGGTGGTCCTGCGTCGATGGCACATAGTCCACCCGAAATCCGCCGCGCGCCATGCGCCAGTCGTCCGGGGTATCCTCCCCCTGTGGGTCCACGAACCCGCTGCGCTCGAAATACTTGGCGTAGACTCGCGCATGCGCATGCTCGCCCAGCGCGGCCCCGTAACGCAGGGTGGCAAACCCCTTCTCCAGGGTGCCGGTGCCTGCCTTGGCGAGACCGCCCTGCGTCTCGGCCGCGTCCTTGGTGATGATGTTGATGATCCCGTTGACCGCATTGGAGCCCCACAGCGAGGCGCCGGGCCCGCGGATCACCTCGATGCGTTCGATGTCGTCGAGCACGGTGTCCTGCGTGTCCCAGAAGACCCCGGAGAATAGAGGGTTGTACAGTGTGCGGCCGTCCATCAACACCAGGAGCTTGTTGGCGAACTGGCCGTTGAAGCCACGTGCACTGATGGCCCATTTGCTCGAATCGATGCGGGCCACGTGCAGACCCGGCACCAGCCGCAGGGCCTCCGGAATACTGGTCACTCCGGCACGCCGGATGTCGTCGGCCGTGATCACGAATACGGCAGCGGCCGACTCTGAAAGGGCCTGAGGCTTACGGGCCACCGAGGTTACCTGGATGTTCAGGAGTTCTTCCAGGCTGAGTTCGGACAGGCCCGTGACGTCCTGCATGCCGGCGACCAGGCTGCCTTGGCACAGACCCGCCAGCCCGAGGCACAGCCCGGCCAGGCGCCGACGCAAACGGTGTGGCGCGCCACTACGGGGCTTGTTCATCGACCGGCTCCGGGGCGTCCCTGCAGCGGTACGGGACGAGGCGTTCTCGGACTGCCTACTGGCATGGGCGAGGTGGGGCTCCAATCCATGGTTGCACCCGCAGGCTAGAAAGCCGTAGGGCCTGCGTCAACGCCGTGCGCGCCCCGGCCGGCCGGAGTGTCTGCAGTCCCGGACGAAAGGTGGGCCCACCGCGCCGGCCGCCATTCCTGCAGCAGGGCGGTGAACGCCGATGCCGGCATGGGTCTGCCCAGGAGGTAGCCCTGGACGCGGTCGCACCCGGCCCGGGCGAGGAATTCGAGTTGCCCGACGGTCTCCACACCTTCGGCCACGATGTGCAGTCCCATACTGTGACCCAGGGCGATGATGGCCGAGACGATGGCGGTATCGTCCTCCTGCTGCTGCTCCAGGCCGCGCACAAAGCTGCGATCGATCTTCACCGTGTCGATGGGCAGGCGCTTCAGATAGCTCAGGGAGGAGTAGCCGGTCCCGAAGTCGTCCACCGAGAAGGTGATCCCCAGCTTGCGCAGTTCCAGCAGCGTGCCGATGTTGTGCTCCACGTCGCGCATCATGGTCGTCTCGGTGATCTCGAGCTCCAGCAGGCTGGGGTCCAACCCGGTTTCCTGGAGGGTGTCCCGTACCCTCTCCACCAAGTCCGGCGATTCGAGCTGGAGGCTGCTCAGGTTCACGCACACGCGCACGGGCGCGGCCCCCGGCCGTTGCCAGGCCAGCGCTTGGGTGCAGGCCGCACGCAGCACCCAGTGGCCTATGGGCAGAATCAAGCTCGACTCCTCTGCTGCCGGAATGAACTCGGCGGGCGAGACCTGGCCCAGGGTAGGGCTATGCCAACGCAGCAGGGCCTCGGCGGCCACCACACGTCCGCCGCGCACATCCACCAATGGCTGGAAGTGCACTTCGAATTCGTCGTTTTCCACCGCCTTGCGCAGTTCGGTTTCCAGCGTGAGGCGATAGAGCGCCTTGGCATTCATGGTCTCGGAATAGAACTGATAGGCGTTCTTCCCCCGTTTCTTGACGTGATACATGGCGGTGTCGGCGTTCTTCAGCAGCTCCTCCACCGAATCGCCGTCGCCGGGAAAGGTGGCGATCCCAATGCTGGCCGTCATGGAGACCTCACGCCCTTCGAGCGTGAGGGGACGAGACACCTCTCCGAGGATGCGTCGCGCCACGCGCCCCGCATCCTCGGGTTTGTCCAGGTCGGTGATCAGCACGGTGAACTCGTCTCCGCCCAGGCGCGCGAGCTCCACACCGCTGGCCACCCGACCCACGGCATCAGCGCGGCGCACGGATTCCTTCAGGCGCTTGGCCACCGTCTTGACCAGTGCATCCCCGGCCGAATGGCCGAGGCCATCGTTGATCCGCTTGAAGTTGTCCAGGTCGATGCACAGCACGGACAGATGTCGGCCGTGGCGCCGCGCGGCGTGGATCGCTCGACCCAGCAGCTCGTTGAACAGGGCGCGATTGGGCAGGCCGGTCAGCGTGTCGTAGTAGGCCAGGCGGCGGATCTTGGCCTCGGCCTGGTGGCGCTTGGTCACGTCCTGGACGGTGCCCGTCACCGAACCGTCCGGCCGCTCCCCAGGGGCGCGCGCCTCGACCCGAAATTGGACGATACGCCGTTTCCCCGTGGGGGCCTTCAACCGGCACTCCAGATCGAGTGCGCCCCCCTCTTCGGCGGTCCTGCGCAGCGCCCGGCGCAGCTCCTCGCCCTGTTCGGGTAGGACGTGGCTCAGGAGCTCGTTCAGGTTCGCAGGATCCGTTCCGGCCTCCAGGCCCAACACCACACAGGCCTCGGCCGAACAGTCCACGGCGTCGGAAAGCGGGTCCCAGCTCCAGTATCCCAGACGTGCGATCCGCTGCGCCTGTGCGAGGCGTGCCTGGCTCTGCTTCAACTGACAGAGGATCGTCGAGGAGCGGATGATGTAGCGGATCCGGTGAGCGAGCAGCGTCCAGTTGATGGGCTTGGAGGAGAAGTCCGTGGCACCGGCCTCGTAGGCCCGCTCGATGGACTCAAAATCGTCCATTCCAGTGATCATGACCACCGGCACATCGGCCCCACCCGGCAGGGCCCGGATCCGCCGGCACGTCTCGAATCCGTCCATCCCTGGCAAATCCACGTCCAGCAGAACGATATCGGGGCGCAGGCGTTCGAACTCGACCACGCCCCGCTCACCGTCGGCTGCGACCTCCACCATCAGGCCCTGGCCGGGCAGCACACCTTGCGCCAACAACCGCACGGTGGGATCGTCATCGACCATCAGCACGGTGTTCGGAATCGTCTCGTCCCTGTTCATGCCTCAATGCTCCTTTCACTGCCATCCAGCTCGATCAAGTCCTCCAGCGCTGTGAGTACGCGCCCGTGCTCGGACTCGATGGCCAGGACGAGCTCGCGTGTCTGCTGTGAGATCCCCAGTCGGCTCGAAACCTCCAGCTCTCGGCACAACCGCGAGAGCCGCTCTGCCCCCACGTTCGCGCTGCCCGACTTGAGGGCATGGGCGGCACGGCGCACACGCTCCGGATCCCCCTGATCGAGACCGGCACGTAGGCTGTCCAGCAGTTCACGGGCACTCTCCCGGTAGACCTCCACGAGTTGCTGGACCAACGGCCCGCCATCTTTTCCACCCAGGGCGGCGAGTTGGGCAATCGTCTCCTCGTTCACTGCATCGGTGCCATCGGTCCCGGAAGCAGCCTCCCGCGGGGCGTCGTCTGCACGATGCCCGTTCAGCCAGCGTTCGAGCATCCGACGCAGTTCATCCAGCTTGAACGGCTTGCCCAGAAAGTCGTCCATACCCGCGAGCAGACAGCGCTCGCGATAGCCTTCCGTGGCGTTCGCGGTCAGCGCGACGATGGGCATGCCCGCGGTATGCGGCAGCCGGCGGATGAGCCGGGTGGCCTCGAAGCCATCCATGCCGGGCATCAGGCAGTCCATCAGCACCAGGTCGAAGCGGCGCTCCCGCACGGCCTCGAGGGCCTCGCACCCGTTCTCAGCCAGGTGCACGACACATCCGAACTTGCGCAGCATGGTGGTGGCCACGTACTGGTTGATGGGGTTGTCCTCCACCAACAGCACATCTGCGCTGAACTGCATGGAACCGGCCGGTTCCCGCTGACCGGCGGGCTCTGGCATGACAGGCGTGCCGAGCCCCAGTGCCTCGGCCACACACGCCCGCAGGCGTGCCTCGCGCACAGGGCGTGTCGCCACGCAGGCCAGGCCGAGCTCCGCATCGTCCTGCGTGGTCCGCCACTGGGACGCGCACAACAGGATCACGGGCGTGGTACGCAGCTGCTCCCGATCGTGAACGCGCAGCTTGCGCACCAGCGCGACACCGCCGTCCTCGGGCATACCTTGATCCACCAGGAGGAGCTCGAAGGGCCGGCCCGCACGGCATGCCCGCTCCATGCGGTCCAACGCCGCCGTTGCATCAGCGACGGTCTCCACGTGCAAGCCCCAGGCCTCGCCCTGGCGCCGGAGGATGGTGCGGTTGGTCTCCCTGTCGTCGACCACCAACACCCGGCGGCCGCGAAACCCTTCCGGTGGCGACGGCGGGTCCGCAGCCTCACCCGTGCGGGCCAGTGGCAACACCACCCAGAACCGGGAGCCCTTGCCCGGCTCACTCTCCACACCGATGCGGCCCCCCATCAGCTCCACCAGCTGCTTGGCGATGGCCAGCCCGAGCCCGGTTCCGCCGAAGCGCCGCGTGGTGGAGCCGTCGGCCTGGGTGAAGGCCTCGAAGACATGATCCTGCAGCCGGGGATCGAGTCCGATCCCGGTATCCTCCACCTGGATGCGCACCCGCATGCATTCGCTGTCCCAATGCTCCGCATCCACCCACACCACCACTTGGCCTTGCTCGGTGAACTTGACGGCATTGCTGACCAAGTTGGTAAAGATCTGGCGGATGCGGGCCGGGTCGCCGCGCATCCGCGCGGGCACCCGAGCATCCACGTAGGAGACCAGCTCGATCCCCTTGGCGTGCGCCCGTCCAGCGAACAACTCCAGGGTCTCCTCCACAAGATCACGCAGGTCGAAGTCCACCCGCTCGAGCTCCAGCCGCCCCGACTCGACCTTGGCGAAGTTCAGGATGTCGTCGATGAGATCGAGCAGAGACTCCGCCGAGCGCTCGATGGTCTGCGTGAACTCCCGCTGACGGCGCTCCAACGCGGTGTCCAAGAGCAGGTCGGCCATGCCGAGAATGCCGTTCATGGGCGTGCGGATCTCGTGGCTCATGCGGGCCAGAAACTCGCTCTTGGCCTGGTTGGCGGCCTCCGCAGCCTCGCGGGCCCGGTTGGCCTCGGCGATGGCCGCCTTGAGATCGGCATTGGCCTGGGAGAGCTCCGCGGTGCGCGCCTCCACCTGCCGGGCCAGGTCCTCGCGGTGGCGAGCGAGTCGCTGCTCGCGCTGTTGGATCTGCACCAGCATTTCGTTGAAACCCTCGATGAGCGCGCCGATCTCGTCATTGGAGCCGGGCTGCGCGCGCAGACCGTAGTCCTTCTCTTCGGATACTCGCCGCATGGTCTGCACCAGCTGCTGAATCGGTCCGGAGATGTGACGCTGCAGACGTGAGGCGAGTATGAACGCCACAGCCGTGGCACCGAGCATGATGAGCACGACCAGCGGCAGGTACCAGCGTAGCTGTGTGTAGAGCCCGGCCATACTGGCACGGAGGTAGATCCACCCGATCTGCTCCCCATCGAGCATCACCGGAGAGACCAACCCGAGCATCCCCCGCTCCCGGTGATAGAACCGGCCGTGCATGTCCACCGGTGTCCAGCCGGTGGTGTCCGGATGCAGTTCCATACCCGCCTCCACCTTGCGGCCGGCCCGGCGAAAGGCGGCGAACAGGCGGCCGTCGGGACCATAGAGATAGACGGAGTCGATGGCCGGCTCGGCCTCCATGGCGCTGATCAGGCGCAGAGCGGTGTCCTCGTCATCGAAGCTCAGCGCAGCCGTCACGTTGGTGCCCATGACGTCGGCCAGCACTGCGAGGTGTTCGAGGAGACTGCGGCGAAAGGTCACCACCTCCATCATCACGTAGAGCATGGAGGCGAGCAGCAGGGCCACGCCCGTGGTCACGACAACGATGAGGCGCAGCTTGCCGGCGACCGAGAGGCGACCCATCACGGACATGACACGGCCCTCATCCTTCCTCCCGCACGATGGTCGCCAGGCCCAGGACCTGGGCACTGATCTCCAGCCCCGCCCGGCGCGCCGCGTCCACGTTCACTTTCAGGCGTACACGGCCACCGGACTGGTAGAGCTCGACGATTCCGCCCGCCTTGGCAAAGCCCGGTGTGTCGCTCACCGTGAGGATGGGGTGGGAAGCGATGCGGGGCAGCAGTGCGTGAAACCGCGAACGCCCCCGTTGAGAAACGAACAGGATTTCGCAGTCGGTCAGGAACGACCCCGAACGCTCCAGGCGGTGGACCGTGACCGGCCGCTGGTGCAGCTTGCGACCCTCGACCTCCAGGAGCGCCCGGCCCACGGGCGAATCGCCCAGGATGCAGATCTCGAAGCCGGAAAGCTCGGCCTCCCCGTCCTCGCCGGGCCAGCGCACGAAGGCGCCCAACTTGTAAACGATCGCCGCCTTGACGCGGCTCTCCAAAGGCGGTTCATCGGCCGCCCGCGCCGGGCTGCACCCGAGGATCACGAGCCACAAACCAACCCAGACCACGGTAGCCCACCGCCGGCACACACCGGCCCTCCGCCCGGGCGCGGGTCTAGCCGCGCTGTGGATCATGCCGGCTGCCCCGCAAGCGGCCCTGCAGGATCGCAATCTCCGAGGGCGCCACGGATCGGACTCCTGCACCGCAGCGCACGCTCGAAGCGGGGCCGGTGCAAGCCCCGTCATTGCGCAAGCATCCCGCGGCGACAGGGGAACGTCCGCTCCGCGCGCCGGCAGCGCGGCTTCCTATAACGCTGCAGCCAGTGCCTCCGCAGCCGCCCTGCTCGACCGGGGAATCAAATCCCTGCTGTTCCACACCACTCCCGTCCCTGCTTCCCTGGATTCGCACCGGGGCGTTGGGGGCCAGCGGCCACAGACGCCACCCCCGCGTGATCTCCATTCGTGCCCCTTATCCGCGCGACGTGGGCCGCGCACCTCGGCGGCTCACAGCAGAGGTCGCACGCCCGTCCCCATAGACGTTTCGCTGTTTGCGCACGAACCGGACCGTTCGAGCCTAGGGGACAGCAGCATGGAGGGTCAACGCGTGGCACGGCTTCCCCGGATCGGACCTGGGGCTTTTTGGACGAACGGCCGTCGGGTGCACGCGTGCCTTCATGCGTGCGACCCGCAGGACTGCACCGCCTGCACGCGATGGGCACCTGTGTTAGGATGGCGGCGCGATTCGCACTTCGGTCTGCGATTCCGAATCGCGGCACGCCTTTTTCACCCTGCCTCGATCCCCTTTTCCCGACGATCCCGCCTAAGACCGACCAGGGCGAACCCGGTAGGCCGGTTCAGGAGTTCAACCATGAGTTTCGATTCCTTGGGCCTCGCGCCCGGCCTGCTGCGTGCGATCGCCGACCAGGGTTATACCGAACCCACTCCCGTTCAAGCCCAGGCCATCCCGCAGGTGTTGGCCGGCAACGACCTGTTGGCCGGTGCCCAGACCGGTACCGGGAAGACGGCGGCCTTCACCCTGCCCCTTCTGCACCGGCTGCAGGCGGGCGGTGGGGAGGGGCGGCCCCCACGCGCCTTGATCCTCACCCCCACGCGCGAACTGGCGGCCCAACTGCTGGAGAGCACCCTGAGCTACGGACGTCACCTCTCCGTGCGGGCGACGGCAATCTTCGGCGGCGTGCGGATCCGTCCGCAGATCCAGTCGCTGCGCCGAGGCGTGGACCTCGTGGTGGCCACACCCGGGCGGCTCCTGGATCACATACGCCAGGGCCACGTGGATCTGTCTCGGATCGGAGTGCTGGTCCTGGACGAGGCCGACCGAATGCTCGACATGGGCTTCCTGCCCGATATTCGACGCATCCTGAAGGCGCTGCCCGAGCCCCGGCAGAATCTTCTGTTCTCGGCCACTTACAACGTGGAAATCCGGCGGCTCGCCGCCGCGCTGCTGCAAAACCCCACCCATGTGGAGATCGAACGCGAGTCTTCGGCCGCGAGCACTGTGCAGCAGATCGTCCACCCGGTGGACAGGGAGCGCAAAGCGGAGCTCCTATCTCGGTTGATCGGGGCTGGGAACTGGCGACAGGTCCTGGTATTCACGCGCACCAAGCGCGGCGTAGACAGGTTGACCCGGCAGCTCGAGCGCTGCGGCATCCGCGCCCGGGCGATTCACGGCGGGAAGAGCCAAGGGACGCGCACCCGCGCGCTCGCCGACTTCAAGAGGGGGCGTGTCCGCGTACTGGTGGCCACGGACATCGCCGCCCGAGGGCTGGACATCCGCCGGCTTCCCCACGTGGTGAATTTCGACCTGCCTCAGGCGCCCGAGGACTACGTGCATCGCATCGGCCGCACAGGCCGCGCCGGTGAGAGCGGAACGGCCATCTCCCTGGTGAGCCGAGCCGAGATCGGCATGCTGCGCAACATCGAGCACGTCATCGGTCGGCGCCTGGAAACCCGGCCCGTGCAGGGCTTCGAACCGCAGGCCCCGAATCGGCGCCCGGCTTCGCAGCCGCGCCGACCGGGAGGGCGACCTCGTGCGGCTCACCGCGATCCGGGCGCGCGTTGAGCCGCCGGATCGGGCTCAGGCGAACAACCGACGCCACCAGCGTCGCCTGCCGGCAGGTTTGGGCAAGGCGTCGGGTAGGTCCACGGGGGGGATCCTAGAGAGGATCCAGCCCGGCAGCGGTGGATTGTCGCTGTAGCCGCAGGACACCCCAAGATTGTTGGGATCGAAGATCTTCACGAAGCTGGGGGACTGCGGGTCGTCCACGTAGACGATCCCGCAGTAGTCCTCATCGTGCTCACGCCGCAGCAGCGCGTCCACCTCGGTGAGGAAGCGGTCCAGCGCCTCCGCACTCGCCGGTGCCTCAGGTGGCGTCTCGCCCACGGAGTACACGTACCAGCCTTCATCGGCCGAGCTCCGCACCCGCTCCCAGAGCGCATCCAATTGCGGCCAGCGCAGGATGCCGGTGAATCCACCCCGAAAGGCTTCCAGGAAGGTCTTGTCTGCCGTGACCGTTTCCTGCATCACGAATCCCTCTGTGACTTGCGTGTGTGCGTACGAACCCAGTCGTAGAGATCGTCGATCTCGCCCTGCAGCAGACGGGGATCCTCGTAGGCACTGGCCAGCAGGATGGCGCCCTGCAGCCGCGAAAGCAGGCGCAGGGCCATGGGACGGGCCTCCTCCGAGGTCCATCCCAGGGCCTCCAGCCGCACGGCAAGCCAGTCTGCCAACACGTCGAACAGCCCGACGGCCTGTGTGCGAACCTCGTCTGGGTGCTCCGCCTTGCGCAGCTCGTAGACCAGCGATCCCAGTGGACAACCATACTCCACATTGGTCACCGCCTCCTCGAGCGGCACCCGCAGCATGCGGCGAATCTGCTCCAGCGGGTCCGGGGCCGCGGCCTCGATCCGTTGCAGCGCCTCGCGCAGATACCCCTGCCAGCGTTCGATGACCGCGAGCAAGAGCTCGTCCTTGCTCTTGAAGTGGTAGTAGAAGTTTCCACGGGGGATGCCCGCTTCACGCGCGATGTCGCTGAACGAGGTGGCCTCGAAGCCCTGGCGGTGGAACAGGGAGCGGGCCGCTTCGACGATTCTCTCGCGACTGCTGACGCGCATGGATGTCACTTTCTGCGGGTTCATGGATGTCTGAGCCAAAGAAACAGCGCCAATCCGCACATCCCGGTCCGGGGACTGGCGCAAAGGGCCGGTAGCAACGCCCGCGCTCAGATGAACAGGCAGATGTCGGAGTCGCCGGCGAACTCGAAGAACGTCGCCGCCCCACCGTACTCCACGTTGTCGATGAACTCCGAGCGGTCCATGTCGAACAGATCTACCGTCATCTGACAGGCGATCAGCTTCACGTCCGCCTCCAGACACAGCTCCCGCAGATCCTCCAGGCTCGCCACGCCCTTGGCCGCCATCTTCTTCTTCATCATCGTGGTCATCATCGCC
>Ga0256832_1001866_pt1 | contig 14364 bp, 15 predicted proteins | sample 134614metaG_FD_190534 | JGI IMG/M metagenome (GOLD analysis project Ga0256832, IMG submission 190534) | Hydrothermal vent microbial communities from Lau Basin, Pacific Ocean - 134-614 | ecosystem: Environmental > Aquatic > Marine > Hydrothermal vents | place: Pacific Ocean: Lau Basin | collected...
TCACATATCTGGAAGAAGGCAATCATCCCGAATGAAGATTTAAGATTTTACCCATGACCGTGCGGATTCTATTTACGACGATGATGGCTTTCACAGCTGCTCACGCGCAGAGTATATGGGATACCCTCTGGATTTACAGGTTCGAGGGCTCCGGAACGGATAAACTCCTGAGCGTAATATCGGATGAAGAGGGGAATATAGTGGGAGCCGGTTATACGGATTCCTACAGCTCAAATTACGACATACTGCTGGTAAAACTGGATTCCTCCGGGAATCTCATCTGGAGTAAAGTGATAAGCGGTCCGGGGGATTATGACGACTATGCATATTCCATTGCTCTGGATTCGAGCGGATACTATGTGGTGGCGGGATATACCCGCTCATTTTCGAATGGAGCAGACAACGATGGATGGATTCTGAAGGTGGACCCCGAAGCTGGAGATACCGTATGGACCGCGGTGGTTGGGACCCCATCGAACGATTATCTTATGGACATCCTCATTACACCCGAGGGGAATTACCTGACAGCAGGATACACATACCACACATCGAGTGGATATACCGGGGCATTCTTTACAGAAATTTCCCCGTCCGGGGATTCCCTGTGGTCGAGCATTTACTCGGATGGGGTCTTCAATCTGAGGATTTATTCTCTGGATATGGATGATGCAGGGAATATCATATCAGTTGGAACAGCCACATCCTCCGATTACAGTATAGCAGACGGCTTTCTCCTGAAGACGGATTCGGCTGGAAATCTCATATGGTCCAACTACCTGGATATGGGAGGCTACGACAGGTTCACCGATGTGATAATAGATTCGGATGGAAATTATGTCACCATCGGGTACAGAGAGGATAATGGAACCTTCGATGCATGGATTGTGAAAGTGGATTCGTTCATGGGAAGCACGTTATGGAACAGGAGAGCCGGTGGAACAGATGACGACTATGCCTACAGCATATTTCGAACCACATCCGGAAACCATGTAATTGGAGGATATACGCTCTCATACGGGGTGCAGGGCACGGGATTGTACATGCTGGAAATGGATGGGGACGGGAATATTCTGGACAGCGCTGTAATAGACTTGAGTCCCTCATCCGATGTGATTTACAGCGGTGGCATCACCAGCGGAACGCATTTCATCCTGGCGGGATACACAAACGGCGGGGATGCATTCATCGCAAAGCTCAGGGGGGAAGCACCCACGAAAGAAATGGAAAAGCATCTTCCAATCGAAATTTCAATTACAGATGGAGGCTTTTCTGTGAAAAGTGAAAAAACTTCGATTCTGGAAATATACTCCCCCTCCGGAAAACTGCTCCGTAAATCCATAATCCAGGGCAGGAAGCATATAGATATGCAGACAGCAGGAACCTACATTCTGAAAATCAGGAACGGAAGAAAACTCATAACCATGCCCATCGTCATCCGATAGGACCACCTACTTTATATTTTGAACATGGCTGTTAAGAAATTCCTTTTACCGGAAATAGCAGAGAGCGTCCACGAAGCCGAAATAGGCAGATGGCTTGTTAAAGAAGGGGACTATGTAAAGAAAGAACAACCACTCGTCGAGGTCTTAACCGACAAAGTGAACACGGAATTGCCTTCTCCATATGAGGGGTACGTCAGGAAACTCCTGGTAAAAGAGGGGGATGTTGTGACAGTGGGGACGCCCCTCGTAATCATAACGGACACAGCAGATGAGCCCATAGAGGGAGAGGAAGAGGTATCCGCACCGGCTGTGGAGGAAAAGAAAGAGGAGAAGGTGGAAGAAGTGGCTCCCGCTACCGGGGAGACCGGGGGAGATGGAAGACCCCTTGCAGCACCCGCCGTCAGAAAACTGGCGAGGGAACTGGGGATAGACCTCTCGAAGGTCAGAGGTACGGGACCCGGAGGAAGGATAAGGAAGGTGGATGTACTCGCCTATGCGGAGCAGATGAAGGAGGTTCCGGCAGAAGAGGTGGTCGAAAAGGTGGTGGAGGAAGTTCTGGAGAAGCCTGCCCCTGAGGTTCACGTGAGCAGAAAGGAGGAACTGGAGGAAATTATTCCCATAAGGGGCATACGTAGGAAGATCGCAGAGCACCTGCGCCTCTCCAAGGACAGGGCTGTCCATACCCTCCACGTGGATGAAATCGACATGACGGAAGTGGTCAAACTCCGCAAGAAACTGAAACCATTCGCCGAAGAGAGGGGTATAAAACTGACCTATCTGCCCATAATCATGAAAGCCCTGGTGCCCGCCCTGAAGAAGCACCCATTCCTGAATGCTGTCGTGGACGATGAACAGAACATCATAATCCTGAAGAAATACTACAACTTCGGTGTTGCAGTGGATACACCTGATGGCCTCATCGTCCCGGTCATAAAGGATGTGGACAGGAAGAACATACTCCAGATTGCAGAGGAGCTCATGGACATATCGCAGAGGGCGAGAGAGGGGAAACTCCAGCTGGAGGAGCTCCAGGATGCCACATTCTCCATAACGAATATAGGCTCCATCGGCGGAGTAATAGCATACCCAGTAATCGACTACCCGAGAGTCGCCATAATGGGTACACACAAGATAAAGAAGACCCCGGTCGTTGACGAAAACGACGAAATCGTCATAAGGCACATGATGTACGTATCCCTCACGTTCGACCACAGGGTACTGGATGGAGCGGAAGCCGCACGATTCACAAGGGACCTGGCATACATCCTGGAGCATCCGGAAGTATTCATACTGGAAGCTATCTGAGCCCGGATGGGCTCCCTCTGGTATAAACTTAATGGAGTATGATTTTACTCATAGTGAGTCAATTCTCCCTGATAAACGGAGGAAAGCTGGAGGAAAATAATCGGTTCTGCATGCAGGCATTCCAGAAGATAGCAGGTTCCGTCCCATCGGATATCTTTTCCACGGGAATGGAATTCCAGACTCTCAACCAGTTCAGGTTGAAGGATAGAGACGCATTCATTGAACACCTCACCAGAAAAGCAGCCCTCAATCTCTTCGTCCCCGTGGTTCAGACCGATGACAGACTGGTATTCGTAAAACCCGATGAAAAGATGAGGGTGGTGGTTGGTGGTCTTGCCATATACCGATTTACCCATTACCTGTACGCGTACTTTCCGGATAAGTCCCATGCATGCCTGTACGAATTCATTCCTTCGATGGAGGGAGAATGATGCTCTTACTCATGATAATAACGTTGATACCCATGAAAAACACCGGAATCTGCAATGCTTACAGGGATAGCGTCCAGAACATGCTGCCCTCTCTTATCCAGAGATATGGAGAAATCGATATCCATCTCAAAGGCGCATTCAGGGGAGAAAGCATCGCCTTCATCGACAACGAGATGGACAGCCTCATGACTGTTGAGGGTTATATGTTCGGCGTGAGAGCAGGACACCACAGGGTATATGTCCATCCACGCAGATTTTCCAGCATACTGCTTCCAGACAGGAGATATCTGAAAGTGTTCTCCGATTACAGAATAGCCTATGCCCACGACCCCACCACCTTCTGCATATACAGCGTGGAAGTGAAGTAATCCTGATTGCAGGTTATACTGTACCAGCCCCACGATTAAATTACCAAAATCCACTCCTTTAAAACTCTCTTATGAGAAAGTTAAAACTGGGTTCCTGGGAAGTATATCAGCTAAATGCAACGGAGTTTGCCCTCGATGGCGGAGCCATGTTCGGTGTGGTTCCGAAAGTTCTATGGGAAAAGAGGATAAAACCCGACGATAGAAACCGCATCCCCATGGCAACCCATCCCCTCCTGGTAAAAACAGACAGGAAATTGATTCTAATCGATACGGGAATGGGGACGGGCTGGGATGAGAAGTTCAGAGACATTTACGCCGTCAGGGAAAGGGAGTTATTCGAGGGGACGGATTTCGGATACGAGGATGTGGACATAGTCATTGCATCCCACATGCACTTCGACCACATGGCAGGAGCTGTGGATTCGCAGGGCAATCTGCTGTTCAAAAATGCAGATATCTACGTAAACAATCTGGAAATGGCTGATGCCCTATATCCACATGCCAGAAGCAGAGCCAGTTACATTGCCGAAAGAATATACCCCCTGAAGAATCACGTAACCCTGGTGGAGGGGACCAGAGAGATACTTCCCGGAATCACGATGATTCACACGGGAGGCCATACGAGGGGCCACTCTGTTGTGCTTATAGAAAATGCGGGAAAGGGCATATTATTCCTCGCAGACCTGGTTCCCACCATTCACCACATCCACTACCCCTACATCATGGCTTACGACCTCTATCCCGTTGAAACCCTCCAGAAGAGATACGACATATACAGACAGGCATTCAAATACAGCTGGATTCTCGCTTTCGAACACGACAGGGAGGGGAAGATGGGAACGCTGAGATTCGAGAACGAAAAGCCCGTGGTGAATGAAATTTAGAAGGGGGGAATCTCCCCCCGATACTACTCCTGCTTTCTCAGCACGAGAGAATAGGCAACGAGTGAGCTACCACTGAAAAGGAAATCCAGACCGAAAAGCAGACCGACCAGATAAACAGATATGAAAGGATTGGTACCCCATATGGACAGGTAGATTCCCACAATCAGAGAAACCAGTCCGGACAGGAGGAAAATCCACCAGTGCCTGTGTGTCCCCTTCAGCCGCCAGGAAAGGGTCAATCGAAAGAGTCCGACAGCAAGGAAATAGACTGCGTAAAGGAACATCAAACTCGCTGCTCCGATACCCGGAATTAGAATGGCAATGAGCCCTGCGATAATGCCCATAAGACCAATCAGAAGATGAAGGAAGAACCCCTTCCAGGATTTAACCCTGAAAGCCTGAATGGTCTGGGCAACACCCGATAACAGAAGCAACCATCCAAAGAAAATGGCTATGGTGAGTCCTGCTATGGGGGGCCAGAGGATTGCAAGGATTCCGGCTATTATCTGGATTATTCCAAGCCAGAACAACCCCTTATAATCCCCCGCGAGAGCCTGCTCATCGCGTGTCAATTCCGCACTCATAATTCACCTCCTTTTGTTGTTTTTAACGGCATGAAAGTTAGTTAACATAAGTTTAAGGGATGTCAGGAACAATTTCAATCATAATTCACTATCCTCATGCAAAAACCGGCATAACTCTTAAGTAAAAAGGAGAAACAGAATGGGTTTTAATGGAAACAGGATTCGGAAATCACCAGAATGAAATTAACATAAGTTTTAAAATCGTTAATAGCGGGAATTTATCACCGGAGGCGATATCCAATGGGTCGTGGCAAATCATTACTGACTTATGGAAATTTATATTGGATTAAGTTATTGTAGCCCAATAGATAAAAACTCACCTTCTTAGAACTGAAACTCCAATTGAAATTATCTACTTACTCTATAAAATTGATGCTGTGAGACTTGCGAGATTCATTCTTCTGATTTCAATCGGAACCATTTCACTCGCCTCATGCAGGTGGAAGAACTCCCGTGTAAAGGTATTCCACATGGAAGGAAAACAGATGGTGATAAACGCAATCCCCGCAGGAGAGTCCGGAACCATTCTCGTTTCCGCAGTATCAGCGGACAATCTCACATTTCCACGATGTCTCATACTGAAGATAAACGAAAAGAAGATTCTGGAAAAACGCACCCTTCCCCATGAGAATGCGGGCTGTGGTCCCATTCTGGAAATCGATGGAAAATACACGGTAAAAGCAGGAAATTCTCTGATTTTCCTGAACGAAAATCTCCATTTTCTGAGGAAGATACCCCTTCCCGGCATAATCCCCGCAGAAAACGGAGACATAATGGACACTTACAGAGAAGGGCTCTCATATTTGAGCATGGACACTTCCGGAAACATTCACCTCAACATTCTGAAATTTAACGAAGGGATTAAATCCATCGATACGAACCTGAAAACGGATGACCTCTTTCCCGCTCTGGAATGGATGTCCGATGGAAGAATCGTTATAGCCTTTATCGATAACGACAGCTTAATGGTGGTCGAATTTGACACCTCCGGCAACCCTCTGTGGGAGTACTCCACATACCTATTGGATGAAGGTTCCATACCGACACGGATAAGGCATCTTATGGAAATTCCACCTGGAGAACTTCTGATCTTAATCGACATGATGAAGAATATGAACCTCCATTCGAGAATACTCATGCTCGGAAGCAATGGAGAGATAAGAGGAGATTATTCGACCGATGACCATGAGGTGGCTTTTCACATAGCCCATACCAATGGTAAAATCCTGTCATACGGAAGGGGATACCAGGAGGACGGAAAGCCATTTACATGGGTCAGAATCTTCGATAAAAAACTGAACCCCGGCTCGAGAAACATATTTAACAAAGAATTGGGCAATGGGGTTATTCTGAATCTCAAAAATTCACCGGTTATAGTGGGTACGTGCGAGGAATTTCAGGACGTATGTATGCTGGAACTGGATGAACAGTTACTGCAATAGTTCCTAAACACGAATATACACGATTGGAGGCTCCAGTTTCCTTTATAATTTTCATCCCGTCCGAGCGGGAGTAGCTCAGTGGTAGAGCACCTGCTTGCCATGCAGGGGGTCGCGGGTTCGAATCCCGTCTCCCGCTCTTTTATTTTTATCGAAATTTTTCGGAGGTGCCGTCATGAATAAGATGGAGGTCATAAGGGGAATCGAAGCCACACAGCTCAAGAAGGATATCCCCGAAATCAAACCCGGTTATACGGTAAGGGTTCATGTTAAGGTAAAGGAATACAGATACAATGCCAAGAAGAGGCAGTGGGAAGAGAGAACCAGAATCCAGCCCTATCAGGGAATAGTCCTCAGGATGAAGGGAAGTGGAATCAACAGGACCATCACCGTAAGGAGAGTAAGCCACGGCATAGGGATAGAGAGGATATTTCCCATCCATTCTCCCAATATAGAGAAAATCGAAGTAATCAAGAAGGTGAAGCCCAAGAGGGCTGTACTCTCATTCATAAGGAACCTGAGCGAAAAGGCACTCAGGAGAAAGCTGAAGGAAATCAGGGAATAATATCGGGGCTGTCTGCCCCCTTATCCATGGAATACATATCCCGCTCTCCGGAAGAAACGCAGAGGATAGCAGAGGAGTTTGCCTCCAGAGTCGAGAGGGAAGAAAAACCGGTCATCATCCTTCTGAAGGGAGAAATCGGAGCGGGAAAGACCACATTCGCCAGGGGATTCCTGAAGAAATTCGGTGTAAAGAAGGTAAGGAGCCCCACATTCAACATTATCCATCAGCACAAAGGGGGAAACCTGACCCTGTACCACATAGACCTTTACAGACTATCCCCTGAAGAGGTTGAGAGGCTGGAAATATGGGATATCGTAAGCGATGGAGAGAACATAGTCCTGGTGGAGTGGTACGAGCATGCACCACGGGGACTCTTCGACAGGTATTACCTGATCCAGATGGAGATTATAGATGAGAACAGCCGGAAAATTACTATCGAGTTTATAAATCAAGGTTCTGAAAGTCAGTGATTTACATATAAAGCCTGTTCCCGGAACACCATTTTCATCTGCTTTAAACTTTCATCCCATGAAGTTCAAGGTGGAAAAGAAATTAATAGAAAGCAATGTGGCTTCCATAGGGAAACTGGTAGGTGGCGGCAAGAGTGCACTGGATATTTACAACAACATATTACTCGAGGTGAGGGATGGGACTCTGAACATGTACGCCACCAGCGGAGATATAGAAATGTCCACGAGAATTCCGGTTATGGAAGCGGAAGATGGCAGAGCACTGGTCGATAGAAAGAAATTCACCTCCCTCATAAGGGCATTCGACAGGGACGCAATTCTGGATATAAGCACCACGGACAGCAACCTGACAATTCAATCGGAAGGGGTAAAGTACAGAATTACCACACAGGACCCGGATATCTTCCCGGAGATAAAGCCCAGAGAGGCGGAATCCACATTCGCCGTCAGTCTCGAGGAAATACTTGGTGCCCTGGAAAAAGTGGAATTCTGCGCCGCAACAGATGATACCAGACTCTTCCTTACGGGAATTCTATGGGATTCAAGGGACCACGAGAGCAGATTCGTTGCGACCGACAGTTTTATACTGGGGCTCTCGGAGAAAGAAATCATTACGGGAAGCAACTTTCAGGCAATACTCCCCAGGAATCTGAGGGGGGTTCTCAGGGATATAGAAGCGGAAAAGATAGAGGTGGGTTTCACTCCCGACCAGAATTATATGCTCATAAAGTTCCCCGAAGGATTCATAAACGTGAGGCTCATACAGGGACCATATCCCGATTACGAGAGCATATTCCCTCAGGGGGCATCCAGCGTTCTGGCCATAGAAAAGGATGACCTGGAGAGGGCTCTGAAGGCGGCAACGGCAATCGCACCGAGCAATATTAAATTCATACTCTCAGAGGGAGAAAAGAGGCTCTACGCAGCCAATACGGACGGGGATGTGGTGGATACGGAGCTGGAGGGGAGGTATATTGGAGAGAACTACGAAATCGTCCTTGACACCAGGAGGTTCAGCGATATAATAAGGCACATGCCGAAAGGGAGTATAGAAATCCACATATACGGAGATACCCTTCCCGTCCTTATAAAGAGCGGGGAGGAAAATATTAAGTACCTCATAATGCCGGTGAAACTATAGCCATGAAAGATTTTAACATAAACAGGCTGCCCCGCATGGGGCTGGATATGAAGAAGGAAGATGTGGAAAAGAATAAGAAGATTTACGACCAGTATTACGTTCCCTACGTAATAGAGAAAGTGGGTATGGGAGAGAGAGCCTACGACATATACTCCAGACTTCTGAAGGATAGAATCGTATTCCTGGGAACCGCAATAGATGACCATGTGGGCAATGTAGTGGTAGCACAGCTCCTGTTTCTCGAGGCTGATAATCCCGATAAGGACATCTTCCTTTACATCCACTCTCCGGGAGGTTATGTGACGGCAGGTCTGGCAATTTACGATACCATGCAGTACATAAAACCCGACATATCCACCATAGCGATGGGAATGGCTGCATCCATGGCTGCCGTGCTCCTGGCTGCAGGGACGAAGGGGAAGAGATTCTCTCTGCCCCATACCAGAATCATGATTCACCAGCCCCTTGGAGGGGTAAAGGGTCAGGCAGCCGACATAGAGATAGAGGCAAAGGAAATTCTGACCCTCAAGAGGATGCTTAACGAAATCCTGGCGAAACACACGGGACAGCCCATAGAGAAGATAGAGAAAGACACGGACAGGAACTTTTACATGTCCGCATACGAAGCAAAAGAGTATGGAATAGTGGACGAAGTTCTGGAGAAGAGGCCTTAATTATGAGCAGAAAAAGGGAGAGGAAATGCTCCTTCTGCGGAAGGAGCGAGAGCGAGGTAAATCATCTCATAGGGGGGTTTGCCGCCTACATATGCGATGAATGCGTGCAGATTGCATACGAGGTTCTGAAGGAAGCCCGCCTCAATTACGAGCCCGAGGACACGATAGAGGAAATTCCGAAACCCGCCCAGATAAAGGCATTTCTGGATAAATACATCATCGGACAGGAGAGGGCAAAGAAGGTCATTTCGGTCGCCATTTACAACCACCTGAAGCGCATAAAGCACAAGAACAGGTTCGACGATGTGGAGCTGGAGAAGTCCAATATCCTGATGATTGGTCCCACAGGTGTGGGTAAAACCCTCATGGCGAGAACCCTTGCCAAGTTCCTGAACATTCCCTATGCCATATACGATGCAACCCCGCTGACGGAGGCAGGATACGTGGGCGAGGATGTGGAGAATATACTCCTGAGGCTGGTTCAGAATGCAGATTACAACATAGAAAAAGCCCGCTATGGAATAATATACCTGGATGAATTCGACAAACTGTCAAGGAGACAGGATTCCCCATCCCTGACGAAAGACGTGGGCGGAGAGGGCGTCCAGCAGGCACTCCTGAAGATAGTGGAGGGAACAGTCGCCAACATTCCTCCACAGGGTGGAAGGAAGCATCCGGAGCAGAGCTACATACAGCTGGACACATCGGATATCCTCTTCATAATGGGTGGCGCATTCGATGGACTGGCAGACATCATCAGGGAGAGGCTCGGGAAGAGGGAAATAGGTTTCAGGGGAGTTCACAGACAGGTGAGCGATAAGGAGATACTCAGGATGGTCCAGCCTGAGGACCTGATAAAGTACGGTATAATTCCCGAGATGGTTGGAAGGCTTCACGTAATCGCTGTATTCGACCCACTGGAGGTGGAAGACCTGGTCAACATCCTCACAAAGCCGAGAAACGCCCTGGTCAAACAGTATCAGAAGCTGTTCGAGCTGGAGGGAGTGACCCTGCAGTTTACCCAGAAGGCTCTCGAGACCATCGCAGAAATAGCCATAAAGAGGGGAACGGGAGCCAGGGGATTGAGGGCGATTCTGGAAGAGGTGCTGAACGACATAATGTTCCAGCTTCCCGATTTGAAGGAGAGGGGTGTGAACAGAATCATCATAACGGACGAGACCATCACAAAGCACAAAGAGCCCATATTCGAAGTGGTGGAAGAGAGAAAGGCAGGGGGTTAAACCCCGGAGGCACATGCAGAGGGAGCATCAGGAGAAGAAGGAAAGGGCACTCCTGGTCGGGTTTGCCACGAGCAGCAGGGAGAGGTGGGAGGCTCTGGACAGTCTGGAGGAGCTCCAGCAGCTGGCAGAAACAGCCGGATACGAGGTCTTCGAAAAGTTCCTTCAGATAAGACCCCAGATAGACCCCGCCTATTACATCGGCATTGGAAAGGCAAAAGAGCTGGGAGAAATCGCCCGCCAGTACGGAATAGATATCATCATCTTCGATTTCGAACTGTCCCACGTTCAGGCGAGGAACCTGGAGAAGGTGATGGGGATAAAGGTGATGGACAGGACCCAGCTCATAATGAAGATATTCGAAAGCCGGGCGAGGACTTCAGAAGCGAAGATTCAGGTGGAACTGGCGCAGCTGGAATACGAATTGACCCATTTGGTGGGAAGGGGAAAGGAGCTCTCCCGTCTCGGGGGCGGGATAGGGACCAGGGGTCCCGGAGAGAAGGAGCTGGAGGTGGAGAAGAGGCGCATTAAGGACAGGATAACCGCCCTGAAGAAGAAGCTGAAGACCATAGAGAGAACCAAGAAGATACACAGGAAGGCGAGAAGGGACTTCATAAAGATTGCGCTGGTCGGATACACCAATGTGGGCAAATCCACCATAATGAACCTCCTTACGGATGCGAGCGTATATGTGGACGATAAGCTATTCGCCACGCTGGACGCCACAACCAGACTTCTGAAACTGCCCGGCGTTCCTTATAGAGTGGTCCTTTCGGATACGGTGGGATTCATAAAGGACATACCCCCGGGACTCATAGCCTCCTTCAGAGCCACTCTGGGAGTTTTAGAAGATGCAGACCTGATTCTTCACGTGGTGGACATTTCCCATCCCAATATGGAGGAGCAGATAAAGACCGTGGAGGAAACCCTGAAGGAAATGAACCTGAAGGACAAACCCGTCCTGATGGTCTTCAACAAGATAGACATGCTGCTGGACAGGAATGTAATCCACAGATTGCGCCAGAAGTATCCCAGCAGCGTTTTCATATCCGCCCGCCTGAAAGAGAACATAGATGAACTGGTGGAGAAGATAAAGGAGATGCTGGAGGAGAACTTCAGGCACTTCGACATGGAAATCCCCATGGAGGAATTCGAAAGGTACTCCGCATTGAAGAAGTATGCGTATATCGAGGAAGAAGAATTCACGGACGACAGGGTAAAGGTGAAGGGCATCATCCACAGGAAATTCGAAAAAATCCTGCAGAAGTAAAAGTATACTTTAAAATTTGAAAGCAATGAAAAAAATAAGGATGTGGGGAGTTTATATTGTGAGGAGTAGATTCAAAAACATCCTTCCCGATTTAAAGAAAAAGAAGCTCAAAAGTATTTTAACCCCTAAATCGGAACTTCTAAAATTGGTAAACGAAATTACTCCTGATAATCGTTATGAAGAGGTAAACTGGGGAAAGAAATCTGGTAATGAAGTATGGTAATAATTATATTCCTGAGAGAGGTGATATAGTCTGGCTCGATTTCGACCCACAGGCAGTCATGAACAAAAGGGTCATCGTCCTGCTTTATGTATAAGTTTCAAAGTCTATAATGAAAGAGCAGGACTTGGTATCTTCTTACCGATAACAAGCAAGTCAAAAGGGTATCCTTTTGAGGTTGAATTGAAGGGAACAAGAACACAGGGTGTCATTTTATCGGACCAAATAAGAAGTCTCGATTGGAAAGTCAGGAATGCAAAATTTATAGAAAAGTGCCCTCTGGATGTTTTGAATGAAGTTTTAAGAAAACTACATATTCTACTGGATAATTGTTTTTAACCTTAAATTTATCTCCCGTGAGGAAATTCCGGTTCAATGCCACGCTCGTTCATCTGATAGTATCCGAAGCGCGAAATCTCATCCTAAACAGGAATGTGAAATCCGTTTATGCAGACAGCGAGAAGATGGAAATAGCCATCACATTCTCCAGTGGATATACCCTGTACGCAAAGGTTCGACAACCCCACATCCGCATGCACCTGACGGAAAACAGATTCCCTCCCACCCCCGACTGGACCAATGTCCTGAAGAAGCACAAACTGGTGGAAATCGAGCAGGTCGATAACGATAGAATCGTCCTTTTGAAATTCAGAAGGAAGAATCCCCTGGGTGAAATGGAAGAATTATACCTCTATCTGGAGTTGACGGGCAGGTACGGAAACGCCATTCTGGTCAAAAATGGAAAAGTCCTGAAGATACTGAAGGAGAACCTCTCCCCGGAGAGAACCCTCAAGCCGGGAAGTCCATTCATCCCCTATCCCACGAAGCCCTCCGAAATCCATATTCCGGATAAACTGGAGCCAGCAATATGCATGGAAGATGGAAAACCCACCCTGATTCTGGAGAACCCTTCGGAGGAATGTATCCGCTACCCCACCCTCTCCTCCGCCATAGAAGCCTACTTCAATGCAATCCTTACTGCACCGGAAGAAAAGAAGGAAGTTCAGGAGAGGGGACGAATAGAGGAAATAGAGAGGCTGGAGAAACGATTATCGACTCTGCAAGAGGAGGCGGAAAACCTGTTTCAGGCAGGCAATCACATAATGTCCAATCTACACGTGCTGAATGTGGGGGATGAGATAGAGGTGGCGGGAAGGAAACTGAAACTGGATGACCATCCGGCGAGGGTTGCGGGAAGGCTCTTTGAGGAATACAAGCGACTGAAAAAGGGGATGGAGAAGCTGAGGCAGAGAATAGAGGAATTGAAGAGAAGCGAAAGGGTCATTCGGGACATAAGGGAAGAAGGGGGGAAAACACAGGAGAAAGGGGAAAGCCATTCCAGCAGGTATTATCGCATATACGAATCCCCCTCCGGATTCAGGGTCTATGTGGGAAAGAGCGCCAGGGGGAACGATTATCTGCTCTCGAAGGTGGCGAAGCCGGACGATTTATGGTTCCACGTAAAGGATAATCCCGGCTCCCATGTGATAATGAAGACGGGAGGGGTGGAACCTTCACCCCAGGATATAGAATTCGCTGCCCGGCTCGCTCTGGAGAACAGCAAAGCCGCATCATCGGGTAAGGGGCTGGTGAGCATGACCAGGGTGAAGTATCTCAGAAAGCCAAAGGGAGCCCCTCCGGGGATGGTTCTGCTGACCCGTGAAGAGACCATACCCATTCGACTGGATAACTGAATTCTGCCCTCTATAATTTGCCCATGCTGGTGATAAGGAGAGCAAAGCAGATTTTCACATCATCGGAGGATTACGGAATTGTGGAGGATGGTGCCATTCTCGTGGAGGGGGATGTAATCAGGTGGGTGGGAAAGGACAGCGAAATTCCCGTTTCCCTTGAAAAAGCAGACGTTATAGATGCACAGGGGATGGTGATAACGCCGGGCTTCGTGGATGCCCACACCCACATTCCATTCTATGGACACAGGGCGGACGAATTCGAAATGCGCAACATGGGAATGAGCTACATGGAAATCAGGGAAAGGGGGGGCGGAATTCGAAGGACCGTGAGGATGGTCCGGGAAGCAACGAAGGAACAACTGAAGGAGTACAACAGGAAATTTTTGAGGAAAGCCCTCCAGTACGGAACCACCACCATCGAAGGAAAGAGCGGATACGGCTTGAATCTGAAGGATGAGTTGAAGCAACTGGAGGTTCTGAAGGAACTGAACAATGAAGAGCCAATCGATATCATCCCCACATTCCTGGGGGCGCACGAAATTCCCGAGGGGAGGGGGGCGGACGAATACATAGAGGAGGTCATATCCTGGCTTCCCATCGTTAAACAGAGGAATCTCGCAGTTTTCGTGGATATCTTCT
>Ga0256832_1001867_pt1 | contig 14363 bp, 11 predicted proteins | sample 134614metaG_FD_190534 | JGI IMG/M metagenome (GOLD analysis project Ga0256832, IMG submission 190534) | Hydrothermal vent microbial communities from Lau Basin, Pacific Ocean - 134-614 | ecosystem: Environmental > Aquatic > Marine > Hydrothermal vents | place: Pacific Ocean: Lau Basin | collected...
TTAACTTTACCTGAATAATTTTCTATACTGTCATACTCAATGTTTGAAAATATATAAAGATCCTTGAACAGATCATTCCTGTCAAAAAATAAAGTATAATCCAATGTGCCGATTTGTTTCTGCTGACCAAATTTTATTATATCGTTAAACAATTTGGGTTCAGGTTCTTTAATTGCGGTATCTCTTTTAATCTTAAAGATCAACTTTGATTTGTTTCCTTCAAAATCCTGCGCTATTATTTCAATTTTTTGACTTTTGTCCTTATACAAATTAATTATACTATTTAAAGTGTCATTTAGGATATTCAGATCATTTCCCGGTAGTTTGTATAACCGGATAAATCTTGCTTTTGAACGTACAAAAGTTTTGTAATCAATGAAAGAATTTATAGATCTCATATTATCAAAATCCAGTGAATCCATTTTAAATCCAAAAACCTCTTTTCCATCAACTTTCATCGACATTTTATAAATTCCATTCTTATTGGGAGCATTATTCATTCTGTCAAATCCTGAAACTTCAATTCCAACCCTCCATGCTCCGTATTTTATCGTGAAAGGTTTTGGTATATAATTTCCGTATTTTGATTTTTGTAAATGGTATATTTTCGAATTCAATTCATTATAAGCTGTATCCAAAGCAACTATTTTCAGATTCAATAATCGCGGAGGTCTTCTGTCCCTTGGTTTTATTCCGAAAACAAACGGATTCAATGGATGTTCTGTTTCGGTATTTCTCAATTCAAAATGAAGATGGGGACCAAAAGAACGACCGGTATTTCCAATCTGACCGATAAATTCACCTTTTTTTACAGGTATTTTCAAAGAATCGGGATTGATGGAGTATGATTGACTTTCATATTGTATTTTTTTTACAATCGCTTCAAGCTTTTTACTGAAATGTTTAAGATGCGCATAAACACTTGTTATACCATCAGGATGATCTATATAAACAGCTTTTCCGTATCCGTCAGGACCAACTCTTATTCTCGATATATACCCTTCATCAATAGAATATACTTTATTGAGTTCATAACTACCCGAACTTTTTATATCAATACCTGAATGAAAATGATTTTTTCGCAGTTCTCCAAAGAATCCGCTAAGACGTATTTTATATTTTACGGGATAAAAATATTGTTTTTGTGAATTGCCCGGAATATATGCAAACAAAAATATCAATAAACTAATAATCACAATTTCTCTTGGGTGCATTTCATTTTTTCGCTTTTCCCACACTTTGCCTCTAACTCCTAAAGGAGAATCCAACCCGCAATGCGAAAAAATGAAATATACAATTTCTCTTGGATGCATAATTACCTATTTCACTAAAATATCTATCAAATAATCTCCTGCTTCATAAAGAGACATATTACCGTTTTCAACTTTTTCCAATACTTCCTTATATATTTTTTTCAATTCGGGATTATTTGTAAATATTTCAAGCAGGTTGTTGAATAAATAATCATGAAACCATTCCTGGTTTTGCTTTTTGCGATTTGTATCAAAATACCCTGATGATCTTACGGTTTTTTCGAACTCTAATATCAAATCCCATAATTTATCGATCCCTTTATTTTCCATAGCTGATATCATCATTATTTTGGTACTCCATCCGCTTTCTTTTTTAGCTAATAAACCAAGTGCATTGGAATACTGGGCGAAAGTTTTTTCTGCATTGTGGATGTTTTCACCATCTGCTTTATTAACCACAATAATATCCGCCATCTCCATTATTCCCCGTTTTATTCCCTGGATCTCATCACCTGCTCCGGGTTGCAAAAGTAAAATAAAAAGGTCTGTCATTGAATGAACTGCCGTTTCGGATTGTCCCACTCCTACCGTTTCAATAAATACAGGATTGTATCCCGCAGTCTCCACCAATATCACCGATTCCTTTGTTTTATTTGCTACTCCTCCCAGGCTTTTGCCGGCAGGAGAAGGTCTGATAAAAGCATTTTCCGACTTAGAGAGTTTATTCATTCTGGTTTTATCTCCCAAAATACTTCCTCCCGAGATCTTGCTGCTGGGATCTATTGCCAAAATAGCCGGTTTATATCCTTTTTCAATAATATACAAACCCAGATTTTCCAATAATGTACTTTTTCCAACACCCGGAGATCCTGTAATTCCTATTCTCAAAGTATTTCTTTTATTCTTCAAACACATTGATATCAATTCTTTGGATTCCTTTCTGTGTTGAGGATTATTGCTTTCTATCAGGGTAATGGCTTTACCAAGAGCAAAACGATCTCCTTCAAGTATTTGCTTATACAATTCTTCTATTTGGGGAAGTCTCTTTTTATTCAGCTTTATTTTAGGATTCAAATTGCTCATTGCGCAAAAATAAATAATTTAATTATATTTGCCATAAATATCCAAAAATGAAACGAATAATAAAACTTTCTTTTTTTCTGATAATCCTTATTCTTTTAACAAATTCCTGTAAACAAAAATTCAATGATGAAGTTATTCCCGACCTGACACAGGTCATTTATGGATTGGCTTCTCCGGTAAAACTCAATTATGATACCACAAAATTGATCCTTAAAGATTATTTTGATAATACTGAAATGATAACAGGAATTTCATATCCTAAAGGATTAACCGCAGCTAATACAAATATCACTGATACTGTTTTTCTAATATCAAGCGATAGTTTAAATCCAATCGATGTGATTAATGTAAAAACGACCATAGGTTCAACTGAGATACCTGTATTTAAATCAAAAAAAATAAGATATACTTATATTTTTCCCGATCCGGAACATAAATATAAAACCGTAAATCTTGTAGGGGAGATCAATGCCTGGAATCCGGCAAATACTCCATTGAAATATCAGGATAGTATATGGAGAACAGACTTGTTTCTGGAACCAGACAAATATGCTTATCAGATAGTTTTGGATGGAAAATGGCAACTGGATCCCAATAACAAGATCAAAATCAGCAACGGTATGGGAGGATACAATTCCCAATTGACAGTCGGAAATAGAAATGATAATCCTCAACCTGATCTGATAACCGGTAAAATAGAAGAAGACAAGATCCTGCTAAAAAGCAGAGGTCAAAACCTAAAATATCTGGTGATGTTTCAAAACCATAGAATTGGTTACGAGATAAAAGGCAATAAACTAAAGATCAAAATTCCCTCTATTGCATCAAAATCCAAAAGAAATTATATCCGTGCCTGGGCATATAATGATAATCTTGTTTCGGATGAAGTTTTTATTCCTCTGGATTCCGGTAAAGTACTTTTGAATGCCAAAGATCTTACCAGAATGGATAAAGAAACTAATATTCTTTATTATGTCATGGTTGACAGGTTCAAAAATGCAAAAAAGGATAATGATGCTCCTCTTAATGATCCGGAAGTAGATCCGAAAGCGGATTTTCATGGTGGTGATATTGCCGGAATAACTGAAATGATCAATAACGGCTATTTCGAAAAACTCGGGATTTCTGCTATTTGGTTATCTCCCATAGTACAAAATCCTAAAGGAAAATACGGTCTTTATAATGTCAAGGGAATAAAAAGCAAATTTTCCGCTTATCATGGCTATTGGCCTGTCTCTTTTACCAAAGTCGATAAAAGATTTGGAACCCCTGAAGATCTCAGGCAATTGGTAAAAGCCGCTCATGATAAAAATGAAAATGTATTTCTTGATTTTGTCGCAAATCATGTTCATGAAGAACATCCTTTTTACAAAAAATATAAAGATAAAGGATGGTTCACAAATTTGTATCTTCCTGATGGCACACTCAATACCGAAAGATGGGATGACCATAGACTGACAACTTGGTTTGACGTATTTTTACCAACGTTAAATCTTGAAAAAACAGAAGTTGCAAATATGCTTTCGGACAGTGCGGTATTTTGGCTTGATAAATATGACATTGACGGGTTCAGACACGATGCCACCAAGCATATTCCTTTGAATTTTTGGAGGATGCTTACAGTAAAAGTGAAAAAAGAAAGTAAAAAAACCGGAAAAAATTATTATCAGGTTGGCGAAACTTACGGTACTCCCCAATTGATAAGCAGCTACATCAGCACGGGAATGCTTGACGGCCAGTTTGATTTTAATATTTATGATGCATTGGTTCAGTCGATAATCAAAGATGATACGGGATTTGACCTGTTGAGACAAAAACTTTTGCAAAGTATAAAATATTACGGTGTTCACAATCTGATGGGATATATGACCGGCAATCAGGATAAAACACGTTTTATGGCTTTGGCAACAGGAGATGTTTCGATGGATGAAGATTCAAAATATGCAGGCTGGAGCAGAAAAATAAGTAAAAAAACACCTAAAGGATACTCAAAACTCGCATTGATGCATACTTTTATAATGACTTTTCCGGGAATTCCCGTGATCTATTACGGTGATGAGATAGGAATGACAGGAGCAAATGACCCCGATAACCGCAGAGACATGAAATTTGAAAATTTGAATGAAAATGAACAGAATTTGCTTAATAAAGTATCAAAATTGACTCATTTGCGTCTTGATAATCCTGTTTTTATGTTTGGAAACATGAAATTTCATAAAGTTGGAAAGGATATAATTGTTTACTCCAGAAAATATTTTGATAAAATAGCCATTGTATTTGTTAACAATAGCAATGAAGACAAAGAAATAAATATTACTTTGGACAAGAATTATAATTTAAAGGATTTAAAAAGTACTTTTGGATCTGAATTTAATATTAAAAAGAATAAAATAACCGTTAATTTAAAACCTAATAGTTCTGAAATTTTAATAAAATAATTTAAATTCAATCATTTTTTTAAATATGAAATTTATTTGAATGAGTAACAAAATGGCCTTATTCATTTTAGTGAAAAAAGTAGATAAAATACGTTAAAAACGAATTACTGTTTGAGCTCTGACGAAGTCGAGTGAGTTTAATTAGTTTAGTATTTTATCACTTTTTGAGCGTTAAAAAATGAATACAGCCTTGATTTTTTTGTTTCGTTTTTTCATCAAGGAAAAAATGAAAAAATATTATAATTTGCACTAAATTTAAATTTTAACCGAATGAAAAAACATTTTATATTTTTATCAATACTTCTTTTTCTTTTTACTTTTTCATGCAAAAAGACGGATCAACCGGTAAAACAGGTTTCCAAAGCTGAAAAAGATTCCACTTACCAGCTTCTTCCGGCACCCGAATGGTCTAATAATGCAACGATATATGAAGTAAATCTACGACAATATACTCCTGAAGAAACTATCAAAGCATTCATTCCACATATTTCCAGATTAAAAAAACTGGGAATTGATATTTTATGGATAATGCCGCCTTATCCTATTGGAGTGGAAAAAAGAAAGGGGACAATGGGTAGTCCATATTCTATCTCTGATTATACAGCTATAAATCCGGATATGGGAACTATTGAAGATTTTAAAACTCTTGTCGATACAGTTCATGCTTCAGGGATGAAAATTCTTCTTGACTGGGTAGGAAATCATACATCATTTGACCATAAATGGACTAAAACACATCCTGAATGGTACACAAAAGACAGTCTCGGCAATATTACCCACCCGAAAGGAACCGACTGGACAGATGTTGCAGATCTCAATTATGACAATAAAGAAATGCGTAAAGCAATGATCAGTGCGATGGAGTTCTGGATCAAAAAGACAGATATTGACGGATATCGATGTGATGTTGCGGGTTTTGTACCTAATGATTTTTGGAGTGAAGCGATAAGCGACCTGGAAAAGATCAAACCGGTATTTATGCTAGCCGAATGGGAAGATCCCTCATTACACAAAGCAGGATTTCACATGACCTACGGTTGGGAATTCCACCATATCATGAACGAAATAGCACAGGGAAAAATGAGTCCGAAAGCGATAGATACTTTTTTGCAAAAAGATTATAACAGATTTCCTCCCGAAGCATACCGTATGAATTTTATAACAAATCATGATGAAAATTCATGGAACGGTACCATTAAAGAAAGAATGGGAGATGCGGCAGATGCTATGGCTGTTTTGGCTTTTACAATTCAGGGAATGCCATTGGTTTATAGTGGACAGGAGGCAGGATTGAATAAAAGATTATCGTTTTTTGACAAAGATCAAATCGATTGGTCTGATCTGTCAAAATCAAAATTTTATCATAAATTGCTTGATCTGCATCATCGCAATGTTGCTTTGTGGAATGGTAATTATGGAGCTAAAGCGGTTAAATTAAAAACTGATAACGATAATATTTACGTTTTTACCCGTAAAAAAGACGGTGCTCAGATAATTGTATTTTTAAATCTTTCAGGAGAAAAACAAAGATTCAATATCGTAGGAGAAACACTTACCGATTATCATTTTGTAAATATCTTTACCGGTAAAGATAAAAAATTAAGTGAATGGACAAAAGGAGTTCAGGAAATGAAACCCTGGGAATATCTGGTATTGGAAAAATAATCTGTAACTACACAGGTAGGACTCTCAAGCGCGATAGCGATTGTGAAGCCGGTTTAAAATTCTTTCTCTCTTTTTTTATTTTCATTTATCAAACTCCAGCTTCAGAATCTCTTGCAAGCCTACGTAATACTTCGGCTTGCATGGCGAGCTTCTGAGTCTTAAGTAACAAGTAGACTCACAAGCGCGATAGCAATTGTGAAGCCGGTTTAATTACTGACTATCTTACTTTACCATTATAAACAAACAATTTTGATATAGTGGTGTTTTTAATATTGAACGAACAAAAATCAAAGAATGAGCGAACATTGGCAAATAGGTAAAAAGAATAAAAAATCATTTTTAAAACAAGAAGAAGAAAAAGCTATTTTGGTAGGTGTTATTTACAACAACACCGAAGAGGAAGTAAAAACATATCTTGATGAATTGGAATTTCTCGCTAAAACAGCAGGAGCTCAAAGTGTAAAAATATTTACTCAAAAACTAAAACATCCCGATTCCAAATATTTTATCGGTAAAGGAAAAATGGAAGAGATAAAAAATTATATGGAGTTTAGGGGAGACATAGATATGGTGATCTTTGACGATGATCTTACCGGCAAACAAACCACAACCCTCGAAGAGATACTTGAAGTGAAAATAATAGACAGAAGTACGCTGATCCTTGATATTTTTGCAAAAAGAGCACAAAAAGCACAGGCAAAAGCACAGGTTGAACTTGCCCAATTACAATACCTGTTGCCCAGATTGCGTGGTTTGTGGACACACCTCGAAAGGCAACGCGGGGGTATCGGAATGAGAGGTCCGGGTGAACAGGAAATCGAAACAGACAGGCGTATAGTAAAAGATAAAATTAAGAAACTAAAAGATACTCTTGCTACTATCGACAAACAAGACCGGACAAGAAGAAAAAAACGTGATGAGATGATAAGAGTGGCTCTTGTTGGTTATACCAATGTTGGGAAATCCACATTGATGAATCTGCTTACAAAGTCGGAAGTATTTACAGAGAATAAACTCTTTGCAACCCTTGATACAACTGTAAGGAAAATGGTTTTAGGCAGAATGCCTTTTTTGCTTTCGGATACTGTAGGATTTATCAGAAAATTACCTCATCATCTTGTCGAAAGTTTCAAATCAACTCTCGATGAAGTAAGGGAAAGCGATCTTTTGCTTCATGTTATCGACATTTCACATCCTCAATATGAAGACCAGATCATAACTGTGAATAAAACACTTAAAGAACTTGGAGCCGGTGATAAAACGACCATTTATGTTTTTAACAAAATAGATCAATACAGGGAAAATTATTTTGATAAATTATTGGATGAGGAAACCAAAGAAACCATCCTGGTTCAACTAAAAGAAAAACTGAAAAATAATTACGGAGAGAATGTTATTTTTATTTCAGCCAAAGAAAAAGAAAATATAGATACCTTTAAAGACATACTGCAATCACTGGTAGAAGATAAATATAAAATACGGTATCCGTATAAGACACATTATTGGTAAAATGGGAACATTTCATTTTTTACGCCAAAAGCAAAGTCTAAGACATTTGCTTATCAGATTAAATTATTAATATTGTTTTGTAGAGAAAAATTATAAACAGATAAAATTATTTCTGTATTAATTGACATGTTAACCTTTGCGAAACTCCGCGATACCTCTGCGGCACTTTGCGGGATAAAACAATATCTGATTTTCATTAATATTTCCCGCTAAGAGCCGCTAAGGACACGCTAAGGAGCGCAAAAGGAAACGATATCTAAAAAATCTTAACTATTCTTAAATCCTTAATAACTAAAAAAATTATCTGTAATCATCTATAATATTAAAACATCATTGAATTACACGAATTGATCGAATATTTTTTCACTTGTGAAAAGAATAGATAAATTTGATGATAGAGATATTATTAAAATTTATGAAAGAAGTAACATTACCGTAAATTCATATTTTTCCTTCATACAAATCCCAAATCGGAAAGCACATTTCATAATCATTCCAAATAATATCACCATATTCAATAGAAAAAGATTGAAATAATTTTTTGTCAAGATATTTTCTTGTCATTGGATTCTTAGCTTTCTTTAAAAATGCTTCGAAATCAACAACTTTTTCAGTACCATCAGAGAACTGAAATTTAATTTTATATTTTCCTAAATAATTCGCCTTTTGAATTGAAATTACCATATTATATTTTTTTTGTTATTTTTTCTGCAGCAATTTCTTTATTAAAAACAAAAAAATCTACCCATTTCCTAATAATATCATCTCTATAATATTCAACGAGTTTTTTGAACTTTTTTGTATTTTGGGTATCAAGAGGTTCTTTACCTGCAACGTTTTTAATTGAGACTTTAATAAATTTTCCATTTTCATATATCAATTCAGCTTTACTTTCTTTATCTTGATATTTACAATGAACATGAATTGGTTCATGTTCATTGGAATAAAATAAAACAACTAATCCAAAATATTCATAAAGCTTAGGCATTTTTTTTAGCAAATTTACAAATTTGTTATGATTTTGTCAATATTTCAATATTTATTTGAAGAAACATAACAAATTCCGTGAAATAAGAAGAAAGTTAGACCTGTTCCGTAAACAAACGAAATATTTCATCAGCCCGTAGCAAATGGAAAAACGATAAACAAGAATGCTCTATTATTTATTTAAGAATATTTGTTTACTTTTATAAAAAATTTGTAAAAATGAAGTTAAAACCAATAAACAGATTCATAATTCCTATATTTATTTTTTATATTTTTATTTTTGCAGGATGTAAAGACAATTCAAATTCAGTTGTGGTTTATACTACTGTCGATCAGGTCTTTTCCGAACCGGTATTGAAAAAATTTGAATCTCAAACAGGGATCAAAATAAAAGCTGTTTATGACACGGAAGAAACAAAATCAACCGGTATTCTCAATAGACTTATAGCGGAAAAAGGCAATCCTCAATGCGATATGTTTTGGAGCGGTGATCCTATGAGAACAGTGGTTTTAGAAAATAAAGGAATGCTTTATCCTTATATTTCAAAATCAGCTGAAGGTATTGATGAAGAATTCAAAGACAAAGATCATCTTTGGACAGGGTTTTCAGCCAGGGCAAGAGTGTTGATCTACAATAAAGATCTATTAAAAAAAGAAGATGTTCCACAGTCGATATTTGACCTTACTTCAGAAAAATACAAAGGTAAAGTAGCGATTGCAAATCCTTTATTCGGAACTACTACTTTTTATCTTGCCGCTTTGTTTTCCATTATCGGGGACGAAAAAGCAAAAGCTTATTTACAAGACTTAAAAAACAATAACGTTGTGATAGCCACAAGCAACGGAGATGTGAAAAAAAGGGTTGTAAAAGGAGAAGTTTTTTGTGGTTTGACCGATACCGACGATGCATTTGAAGCGATAAAAGACGGTGATAACATTGGAATGGTTTTTTTGGATCAACAGGGTATTGGTAATTTGATAATGCCTAATACGGTAAGCTTGATAAAAAAAGAAAAAATATCAGATAATGCAAAAAAACTAATCGATTATTTATTAAGTCCTGAAACCGAATCGGCTTTGTCATATTCCTGTGCGCAAATGCCATTGCATAAAGGTGTAAAAACAGCTAAAAATATTCCGTCACCGGACAAAATAAAACCGATGAAAATAGATTATATCGAAACAGCAAAAAAACTTAAAGAAATTCAAAACTATCTTAAGAAATGGGTAGAAAAACAATAAAATACCCTGTCTATACAATAGCACTTGCATTGTATTTATTTTTTATCGTATTGCCGGTATTATATTCACTGTGGTTAACGGTAACGGACGGGCATTTTATTGAAAATATTAAAACAGTTGGTCAGGATTCAATTATTTTATTATTGAAAAGCTCGGTTTTAGCGGCCGTTATTGCAATTATATCTACTTTCTTTGGAATAATTCTAGGCTTTTTGATCTATAAAACATCTATCAATTATAGGAAATTTTTCAAAGTCATTATTTTGATCCCCTTATTTATTTCACCATATATTTTAGCCGTTGCATGGAGGGATATCCTTTTATTATTTTTTGATAAAATAGAAAATTCCAATTCTTTTTTTGCTATCATATTGGTACACAGTACTATTTTTATACCTTTATCGATACTTATAATCGGATCTGCTTTGGTAAATGTTTCTAAAAATCTGGAAGAATCGGCTCTGATGATCTCCGGTTTCAAAAGGATGTTCTTCAATATTTTATTACCTTTGATAAAACCTGCCATTTTATCTTCACTGGTATTGGTATTTATTTTCAGTATTTCGGAATTTTCGGTTCCGGCATTTTTTAGTGTCAGGGTTTTTACTACCGAAATATTTACACAATTTTCCGCATTTTACAATCATAGTCTGGCAATGCTTCAGTCTTCTTTGTTGATCATTGTTTGTGTTTTATTATTGCTGTCTGAAAGAAAATATATCGCAGATTCTCCATTTTTATCTATCGGAACAAGAGGTAAAACCACAAAATTATATGATTTTAAATCTTTTAATAAAATCGCTTATCTGATATTGATCTTTTCTGTTTTTATAATGATATTATTACCACTTTTGATACTTCTTTATCAATCTTTTAAAGATGGAACTGATGATTTTATTGAAGCATTTCAGTTATTGATACCAACTTTTGGAAATTCTCTTTTTTTGGCATTGACAGGAGCAATATTAACATTGATATTTGGTTTTATTGCAGCATATTTTTCAGAAATTTACAGGAAAAAACTTCTTGACAGTTCATTGTTATTACTTTTTGCTATTCCATCGATAGTATTGGGTATTGCATTGATCAAATTTTATAATCGTCCGGTTTTAAACACTATTTATTCAGGAGTTGGAATAATAATAATCGGGTATGTTGCCAAGTATGGTTTTATTGCAGCTAAGATGCTGGAAAATGCGATAAAACAAATACCCAAATCTTTGGATGAAGCAGCAAAAATTCAGGGCATTAAATTCTATAAAAGAATAAATTCTATTACACTTCCTCTTGTTTTTCCGGCAATATTCGCTGCTTTTATGATCAATTTTCTTTTCTGTCTCGGAGATCTGGGTACTACTATCATGGTTTATCCTCCCGGAACGGAAATAATGCCGATAAAGGTTTTTACTATCATGGCAAATGCGCCGGAATCTCTAACAAGTTCAATGGTTTTAATAGTATTTTTGTTTACAATATCGATAATTTTGATATTATTTAGTATTTTTAGAAAAATTTTCACTGCATATAATGTCAATTATTAAACTGAAAAATATTAGTTATTCTTATGATGAAGAAAGAGTTTTGGATAAACTCTCTTTGGATATAGAAAAAAATAAAATAACGTATTTATTGGGTAATTCGGGTAGTGGTAAAACTACTATCTTGCGTTTAATTACCGGCTTGGAAGTACCGCAGGAAGGAAATGTTTATATAGAAAATGTGCTTGTTTCTATAGCAAATTCGCTTATTGTACCTCCTGAAAAAAGGAAAATAGGATATATTTTTCAGGATTTAGCACTATGGCCGCATTTTACGGTTTACAAAAATATAGCTTTCGGTTTGCAAAATAAAAAAGAATCAGATATTGAAAAAAAAGTACTTGATATGCTTGATTTTTTTGGATTGAAAGATTCTGCCAATAAATTTCCGCATCAACTATCCGGCGGGCAACAACAGATGATAGCAATTTCAAGAGCATTGGTACTAAAGCCTAAAATATTATTAATGGACGAACCCTTGGCAAATCTCGATATAAAATCAAAAAGAAAAATATTGAAATATCTGGTTTTATTAAAAGAAAACTTTAATCTTAGCATTGTGTATGTTACTCATGACCATCGGGAAGCATTTGAAATCGCAGATGATATCGTTGTGTTAAATGATGGCAAAATCCAAGATTCCGGTTCGACAGAGAAGATAAAGAATTCTGATAATGAATTTGTCAAAGATTTTTTAGAAATTGAAGATGACTGAATCGGAATTTAATCGACAAGAGGTATGGAGAACTCTGTACATTTTCTTTATAGGGTCATCTCGGTATACTCCGGCTAACGCCAGGAGCACTCGATGACCTTAATTTAGGATTCTTTTGACCTATACAGTAGATACATCTGGAGACACTAAGTACTGGGTGAATCGCAACCCCAAATCCATTTTGGCGGTATTTTTGTTGCGAAGCAAACAAAAATAGTGACAAAATAAAAGAAGATAAATGATATCTGAATCGGAATTTTCACAAATGGAAGATTTACATAATTATTTCAGTTTAAAAATCCTGAAAATTCAATAATTTTGTTAATTTTGATTCTGACAAAAAAAATCACAAACACATGAAAACAATATTTATTTTATTATTCGGACTCTCTTTATTTGCAGGGAATAAAGCCTGGACTACCGGTAATGAGCACATTTTATTTTTTCGCTTTTTCCATACTTTGCCTCTAACTCCTAAAGGAGAATCCAACGCGCAATACGAAAAAATTAAATGCACTTCCTCGGGTGATCTTACTATTCCCAATATCAAAAAAGATACTCTTTTCGATTTTGAAAATTACAAAACAGGGAAATTACCCGCCGGTTGGTCTCAGTATTTTACCGGAAAAGGCAAATTCACCAATTGGAAAATTGTTGATGATAATGGAAATAAAGTTTTAGCACAATTATCCCAAGACAAGCCGGGTTATCACTTCAATGATATAGTTTTTGATGATCTTAATGTGAAAAATGTTGAAATGGAGGTTAAGATAAAGGGAGTTGCAGGAAGAAAAGACCGGGGAGGTGGATTTATCTGGAGATTTACAGATAAAAATAATTATTATGTCGTAAGAGAAAATCCCCTTGAAGACAATGTAGTATTGTATAAGGTAAAAAACGGCAAAAGAACCGATTTACCTGTTTTGGGTAAAGGAAGAACTTACGGTGTTGATGTCAAACCATTGGGAAATGGTTGGAACACTCTGAAATTGACTGTCAAAGATGATCTCTTCATTGTGTATCTCAACGGTAAAGAACTTTTCAAAGTAAAAGATGATACCTTCACAGGTGCCGGTAAAGTCGGATTGTGGACAAAGGCGGATGCGGTAAGCTATTTTGATGATTTCAGGGTGAGATATTGATTAAAAAAAATAAAATAAATTTGGGGGCTAATCTTATGGTGTTGATACTCTAAAATCACTTACCGAGACATAAGAATAGCCCCTAACTTCAGTTAGGGGATTTGGAGTTAACCCGAATTAAAGTCAAAGTGCGCTTCAGCGTACTTCTCAACATAAAAAATAATTTATTATTTAATAATTATACGATAATTTTATAAATTTAGAAAAATATTTTAATATGAGACACTCTCACACAAAAATTTGGGTTCATCTGATTTGGGCAACAAAAAATAGAGAAAGATTATTATTTAGAGAAGAAGGAAAATTTTTATATAATTTTTTTATTAAAAAAGCTTTGGAAATAAAAGTCCCATTTGAAAGATTAAACGTTCAACCGGAACATATTCATGGTCTTATTGATTTACCCGCCAATTTTTGCGTTTCAGATTTTATGAAATCAATGAAAGGTTCTTCTTCTAAATATTTGAATGATGAAAAGATTATTAAACAGCATTTTGCCTGGCAAAGGGGATATGGTGCATATTCTGTTAGTGGTTCAAAAATCGATATTGTGAAAAAATATATTGAAAACCAAGATAAACACCATAAAAGAAAATCATTTACAGAAGAATATGAAGATTGGAAAAAAGAATATGGTATTCTTGATGATTAAGAAATTAAGAAGTTTGTCTTGTCCTGAAATAGGTTGACTCGAAAAGTCAACAAAAATCAGGATTATGAGAAGAAAAGTAAAACGATTTCCGGACGATGTTGCATTAAAAATAGCGACAGAGTATTTAACCACGAGAGTC
>Ga0256832_1001868_pt1 | contig 14361 bp, 14 predicted proteins | sample 134614metaG_FD_190534 | JGI IMG/M metagenome (GOLD analysis project Ga0256832, IMG submission 190534) | Hydrothermal vent microbial communities from Lau Basin, Pacific Ocean - 134-614 | ecosystem: Environmental > Aquatic > Marine > Hydrothermal vents | place: Pacific Ocean: Lau Basin | collected...
ACCTTCGTCGACCTGATTTCCATCATGAAAATGGACGGCGGAGGCCGTCCACTGGCCGCAGGCCCGCAATGGTGCGACTTCAGTCGACAGTATAGGCGACCGAAGCAGACCTAAACGCGCTTTGTCAGTCAACCAGCGGTTGACGTTTTACGCCCGATGCGGGCTCACCCAACGTCGGCCTGGCAAATCTTTCGCAACCGACGCCAACTCACTCTTCATCACAGAACATGGGCCTGCGGGACCGCTTCCGTCCTGTCCTCGATCTGGTTTTTCCGCCCAGATGCGTCTATTGCGGCAGATTGGGGAGCTATCTGTGCGATGCGTGCCGGAAGGAGGTCCAGCCCATTGGACGGGATATCTGCATCCGTTGTGGGAATCCGATGACCGTGCGGGGCGTGTGTCATCATTGTCGCCACGACCCGCCCGACCCTATTCGCGGCATCCGCGGCGTCTTCTTCTACAAAGGGCCTATCGGTCAGAGCATCCGCAGCCTGAAATATCAGGGCGTGCGGGAACTGGCCCCCATCCTGGGAGCGTATCTGGCCGATTACATCCGCGAGCATCCCATCCCCATCGACGCACTGATCCCCGTGCCGCTTCACCCCCAACGCCTGGCTGCCCGCGGTTTCAATCAGAGCGAACTCCTGGCCCGAACCATCACCCACATCCTGGGCATTCCCACCCGCGCCGATGTCCTCCGTCGGGTGCGCGCCACCCAATCGCAAACGCATCTCAACCGGGCCCAGCGGCGGCAGAATGTCGCCAACGCCTTCGAAGTGGCCCCTGGCGTGGACCTGCGAGGGCGCACGCTGTTGATTATCGACGACGTCGCCACCACCGGGGCCACGCTGCGGGCCTGCGCCCTGCCCCTCCATCGGGCGGGAGCCAGGGAAATCTGGGCGTTGACCGTGGCCCGGGCGCATATCAACACTGTGATCGCCCCAGATGGTTCGGGGCCGCCCCCGGCCGAAGCCTTTCTGCTTTGGGATGAAGAACGGAAGCGGTCTGCGGGCCTGACGTTTTAATTTGACCATTTCACCCCTTTATGGTATGCTTGCCAATCGCAAAACCCACTTTTCATTGCATCTTTGCATCCCAGCTTTAACAGGAGTCAGGCGCCATAGCCAAGCGAAGAAGTAGTCGCCGAAGTACGAGCCGCGCACCTCGGGTTCGTATCAACGAACAAATCAGAGCCCCCAAAATTCGGGTGGTGGATGAGTCTGGTAATCAACTGGGCGTGATGACCCCATCCGAGGCTTTGCGTCTTGCCCGGGAGCGTGATCTGGACCTGGTGGAGGTTGCGCCCAAGGCCGATCCGCCCGTTTGCCGCCTGATCGATTACGGCAAATATCAGTACGAACAGACGAAACGGCAGCGGCAGGCCCGCAAAGCGCAGAAACAGGTCGAGGTCAAGGAGATCCGTCTCCGCCCCAAGACCAGCGAACATGACACCGAGGTTCGGCTCAAGCAGGCCCGCAAGTTCCTGGAAAGCGGGGCCAAGGTCAAGGTCCGCTTGCGTTTTCGCGGCCGCGAAATCCAGCATTCCGACGTGGCCATGAAGATCATGAAGGAATTTGCGGATGAGCTGGCGGATGTGGGCGAAGTCGAAGTGCGTCCCAACATGGAAGGGCGCAGCCTGCTGATGATCATCGCCCCCCTGCCCAATCGCTCCCAATCGAGTAAAAAATCCTCCTCGAAACCTCCTCAGAAAACTCAGGAGAAAGCCGCAGCCAAGGCGCCAGACGCCAAGAAAACCGGCTAACCTCAGCACTTCCGCCAATCATTTATCTTCGAGAGGGTGCTGCTCATCATGAGAAGCTCCCTCTTTACTTGTCAGGAGATATCCATCATGCCCAAGATCAAAACCTATAAATCGGCCGCCAAGCGGTTCAGGCTTTCGGCCACCGGCAAATTGCGCCGCCACAAGCAGGGCAAAGGCCACCTCAAGCGCCGCACGCCTAAACGCAGCAAGCGCCAGTTCGACAAGCTGCTCACCGATAACGAACTGAGCCACAAGCGCCGCTTGCAGCAACTCGCGCCGTATCTCAAAAAACAAAAGTAAAGCCAAACGAGCATCCAAACACGTAAAACGAGGTTCCCATGACACGCGCAACCAGTGGCGTTACCACTCGCGCCCGCCATAAGAAGGTTCTGAAGCTCACCAAAGGTCATTATGGCGCCCGGCATCGTCTCTTCCGGACCGCCAATGAATCCATGATCCACGCGCTGCTCTACGCCTATCGCGACCGCCGTCGCCGCAAGCGCGACTTCCGCCGCCTGTGGATCACGCGCATCAACGCGGCCAGCCGTCAGCATGGCATGAAGTACAGCACCCTCATCCATGCCCTCAAAGAGGCCGACATCCAACTGGATCGCAAGATCCTGGCCGATCTGGCCGTGAACGATCCCAAAGCTTTCGAGGCCGTGGTCGAGACCGCCAGGCAAGCTGTCAGCTAACAACGGATGCGATGCACATCATCGACATCACCAGCGCCGCGAATCCCAGGCTGAAGCTGGCAAAATCCCTGCATCAGCGGCGGAACCGGCGTAAATATCAACAGATCCTCCTGGAAGGCGAGCGCCTCATCGCCGACAGCCTCAGCGCCGGAATTTCCCCGGCGCTTTTTTTCTTTACGCCCGAGGCCCAGGCCCGTTATCCCGCGCTCCTGACCCAGGTCGATCAGATGGGCGCGCCGCTTTTACGCGTCCCCGACCATCTTTTCGCCCAGATCGCGGACACGGTCACGCCTCAGGGCGTGCTCGCGGTCAGCCCGATTCCCCAGGTTCCGCCCGGCGATAAGGGGCTGGCGTTGGTCCTCGACGGCGTGCGCGATCCGGGCAATCTGGGCGCGATCCTGCGCACGGCCGCGGCCGCGGACGTGGACCAGGTCATCATCCTGCCCGGCGTCACCGACCCCTGGTCGCCCAAAGCCTTACGTGCGGGCATGGGCGCGCATTTTCGCATCGCCATCCGCCAGGCGGCCTCGGCCGGGGAGGCCCAAACCTGGCTGGATGGCTACGCCGTTTATTTCGCCGACGCACACGCCGCGCAGCTCTACACACACCCCGATTGGTCCGCCCCCAGCGCCCTCATCCTGGGCGGCGAGACGGAACGGGCCCGCATCATCGATCTCTGGCCCGACGTCCAGCCCATCGCCATCCCCATGGCCCGCGGAGTCGAATCCCTCAACGTGGCCGTGGCCGGGGGCGTCATCCTCTACGAGGCCGTCAGGCAGCGAAGGAAGGAGTAAGCCATGCAGTTCAAAGACATCTATCAACAGGCCCAGGCCCCTGTCCTTTCGGTGGAGCTTTTCCCGCCCAAAACCGAGAAAGGATGGGCTAATCTGGAGAAGGAACTGGCCCAGATCATGAAGCACCAAGTGGGATTCGTCTCCGTCACCTATGGTGCGGGCGGCTCCACCCGGAACAACACGTTGGAGCTGGTGAAGTATGTGCGCGAGACGTATGGCGTGACCACGGTCTCTCATTTCACCTGCGTGGGGGCTACGAAGGAATCGGTCATCGAGTATGTGGACCGGGCCATGGCCGCGGGCTCCGAAAATCTGGTGGCCTTGCGCGGCGACCCGCCCAAGGGGCAGATCGAGTTTACGCCTACGCCCGGCGGCTTTCACTACGCCTATCAATTGGTCGCTTTCCTCAAGGAACATTATGGCGACCGGCTCTCCCTGGCTGTGGCGGGCTATCCCGAAGGCCATGTGGAGACCCGCGACCTGGCCACCAGCATCGAGCACTTGAAGATGAAAGTGGATGCGGGCGCGGACCTGGTCATCACCCAGCTATTTTACGATAATGCGGACTTCTTCCGTTTTCGCGACATGGCGGTGAAGGCGGGCATCGACGTTCCCATCGTGCCCGGCCTCCTGCCCATCACCAAATACTCCCAGATCGACCGGATTACGAAGCTGTGCGGGGCCAGCATTCCGGCCGACCTGACGAAGCTGTTGACCACCTATGAAGACGGCTCGCCCGACCAGCAGATGGCGGGCATCGCCGCGGCCATCGATCAGGCGGGCGAGTTGCTCGAAAATGATGTGCCCGGCATCCACATTTTTACGTTGAACAACAGCCTGGCCACGGCCCACATGGTCGCGGCCCTGGGGCATTATTTCGAGTAAGGGACGGTCTACGTAGTCCCGTAAACCGGTAGACCAGGAAACCAGAAAACCAGGAAGACCAAGAAGACCGGGCCGCGTCGCTTGCCCACCCGGTCTACTGGTCTACCGATACAGATGAAAATGCCTCGCGGCCAAAGTGGCGCGGGAAGCCAGGCACGTAATGCGTAATGCGTAAGGTCGTCACGGATTACGCATTACGCATCACGCCGGTCGCCGCCTCGCCCAACGTGGGCTTGGCGATTTTTGGTAGGCAGGGCCAACGCTATTTTCAGAACAGTCCGATCTTCAAGCCATGTCCACGCTGAAGCTGCGTCGCCCGATGCGGTAGGGTTCGGTGCGGGCGAGCGCCCGCCCAACCCCGCGCCCCGCTTGGGGCGGCGGATGCGCGAGGGGGCGCGAAGTGCTCTGGCCTCTGGCGTTCTGGCCCTCTGGCCCTCTGGCTCTCTGACCTCCACGGGCCGTCGTTCCGTAGCCCGGGGGCTTCAGGATACTGTTGGTTTACCTGGGTGCGTCGAGGATGCGCCCCCTCCCGGCCTCCCTCGCTGTACGGGGGAGGAGGTCTTTACTCCGGAAAAAGGGCTTATTCCTTGAAAATCGACTGGGTTCGGGCGTCCCCCTCCCCCGATACTCGCTCCGCTCGTGTTCGGGGGAGGGGCGCAGGAGTGGGGGCAGCGTTGGCAGATCGCCGCCTCTGCTGGTTTGTTTTGCAGCCGGCTTGGGGTTTGCCAACAGTATCCTTCAGCTCCGGGTGGCCGAGGCCGAAAACACCTGATTTCAAAATGCGTTTAGTTTAAATTCCGGTCAATCACCCAACAGGATTCACAAACTCCAGTCATTGCGGCATGGTGAAATTTGCGCCCAGGATGATGACGATGTCGGCCTGGAGCTGATCGGGCGCGCCGGGCCGGATATCCTGGTCGGAAACGCCGAGCAAATCGGCCAACTGTCGCACGATGGCATCATGCCCGCCCCCCTCGATGATCTGCGTGGTCGCGTAATCGTTGCGGTCCGCCTGACCGATGCCCACGATATTGTAGCCGTAGGAGATGAGGATGTCAGAGACCTCCTTCTCCAGATCGGGCGTGGTCGTGCCGTTGAGGACGATGATGCGCACCTCCTGCCCGGTGGGCGTCGCGCCCGGCTGGGATGCAGCGTCCGCCGGGGAGGTGGCTGTAGGCGGGATCGTCTGGCTCTGGCCCGACCCCTCCGCGTTGTCCGCCGCAAAAAAGTCGCTGATGGCCGCCTGGATCCGGTCCATCTTGGGCATGAGCACCCAGGCGCCCGTATCCGTGATGGTGGGCTCCACCATGTCCACGTCGATGATCAGCCGCCGGACGTTGTCCAGATTCATGTTCCGGGCCATGTTGGCCAGCGCAATCATCTTGCTCAGGGGCATGTCGGTCTGGATGGAGTCGGAGAGGATGTTGAGCAGGGCCGGGGCGCGCACGATGAGTCGGGGCAGCTCGCCCGTGCTCAGCACCTTGTCCTTCACCGCCATGATCACCTGCTGCTGACGCTCCATCCGCCCGAAATCGCTGTCCACATGGCGGGTGCGGGCGTATTTCAACGCCAGGTCCGCATCCATGCAATAGTGGCCCGGCTCGATGTAGAGGGGATCGTAGCCGTAATTGTCGTCGGGGAAGGTGGGATCGTCAATGAGTTTGGGCACGTCGATGTCGATGCAGCCGATTTCCTCCAACAGCTTGCGGAAGCCCTCGAAATTGATGCGGACGTAATAATCCACCGGCTGGCCGATGAGGCTCTCCACCGTCTTTTTGGCCAGCGCGGGCCCGCCGCCGGGATAATTTTTGGCGTCACCGATGACATGGGCGCTGTTGATACGCGTCTCCCAATAGCCGGGCACCTGCACCCACAGGTCGCGGGGGAAGGAGATCATGCCCACGTCGCCCGTTTTCGGGTTCACGTGCAGCAGGATCATCGTGTCTGTGCGGAAATAGCCCTTCTCGTTGGGACGCTGATCGATGCCCAGGAGGAGGATGTTGACCGGGTCTTGCGTTTCCCAGAAGGAATCGGTTGGGATTTCGGGCGTGGCGTTGACGGCCGCGCCGGGAAGCGTTTCGCCTGGATGGGACTCCGGGTTTTGGGGCGAATCGGCCAGGGCTTGCTGCAAACCATCCTCCCGATGGCTTCCAAACAACAGGGGATGCGCGTCCGCCTGGGGCGAGGCGAGGAGGATGGAACGGGCCGTACGGAAGAACAGGAAACTCGCGTAGAGGAAAGAGGCCAGGAAGATCACCAAAAGCAGGCCCAATAGCCCGCCCGAAAAGAGTTTTCCGGTTGGCGAAGCGTGTTTTGAGGGGTGTTGCATGGGTTGCGTCATAGCCTGAAGTTTACTCTTTTCGCTCAAAAGCTGCAAAATCCCGCCATCCCGGCGCATGACAAATCGTAACTGCTAACGTGCTTGACTTTAGGCCTCCAAAAGCCACGAAGGCTCGAAGTTTTTCGAAGACACGAAGGAAATATAAAAACCACGTCGCTCCTTCGCTTTTCTTCGTGTCTTTGTGGCAAAAAGTGGCGGCGACACCTTAGGAGTTACGACAAATCTGTGAAATCGGGATTTGTTGGTATAATGTTTCTTTATGAGCCAGCCCGAGTATATCGAAATCCACGTCGGCGACATCGTTCGACTGAAGAAAAAACACCCCTGCGGCGGTTGGGAGTGGCGGGTCGTGCGCACAGGCGCGGATATCGGTCTGATTTGCACGACCTGTCAACGACGATTGATGCTGCCTCGGGACAAATTCCGCCGGTCCCTGAAACAGATCGTCGCCCGCGCCTCGGATATGGACCTCAACGACCAATCTCTATGACATCCGCCATTTCCGAATACAAACCTGTACTCAAAATCCCTGCCTTCAGACGTCTGTGGCTGGCGCAGCTTCTCTCCCTGACCGCGCAAAATGGCATCCATTTCGTCCAGTTGGTGCTCATCGAGCGTCTGACCGGGCAAAGCCTGCAAATCGGGTTGATGATCGTCGCCTTCAGCCTGCCGCCGGTGATCTTCTCCTTCGTGGCGGGCACGGTCATCGACCGCGTGCCCAAAAAATACATCATCACCTTTTCCAATCTGTTTCGGGCCCTCCTGGCCATCAGCTATATCTTCACCCTGCACTGGTTCGACACTTTTCCCACCCTGCTCCTGCTCATCGTTTACACCATCACCTTTCTGGGCTCCTCCATCGGCTCATTTTACAACCCGTCGGTATTGGCCAAGCTGCCCTTGCTGGTGGGGGAAGACAAACTCGTCGTCTCCAATTCGCTGTTCAACATCACCGCGGCCCTGGCCCAGCTCATAGGCCTGATCATCATCGCCCCCGCCGCGGTGAAGCTGCTGGGATTGGCGGGCGCTTTCGCGTTGATGGGCGCGTTCTACTTCATCGCCTTTCTGCTGGTGCTGAAGCTGCCGCGAGACCGCGGTCACAAGCCCTCGGGCAAGATGACGTCCATGAGGAAAATGTGGAAGGAGGTGCGCGAGGGCTGGGTCTTTGTCGTCACCCACCGCCCCATCTACCTGGCCGTGATCCAGCTCACCCTGGTGGCCTCGCTGCTGATGATTCTGGCCATGATCGCGCCCGGGTTCAGCGCCCGCGTTCTGGGCCTGGCTCCCGAGGACGCCGTGTACATTTTCGCTCCCGCAGGCGCTGGCATGTTGCTGGCCATCCTGTTCCTGGGCAAGGCGGGCGACCTTATCCCCGTGCGCTGGATGCAGAGCGCCATGCTCGTCCTCACCACCCTCTCTTTCGGCATGTTGGCTCTGATTAGCTTCGATTACACCGCCTCGCGCATCCCCAACGTTCAGGTTTCGGAGCATGTGAGCACGACCATGCTACTGGTGGCGCTGACCATGCTCCCTCTTGGATTCAGCCTTTACATCATCAACACCCTGGCCCAAACCGAACTCCAGCGCCGCACGCCCCCCTCGCTGCGGGGCCGGGTCTTTACCGTGCAATTCATGATGGCCTCGCTGGTGGGCCTGGCGCCCCTGCTCATCGCCGCCACTCTGGCCGACCTCATCGGCATCCCGGGCATGCTCTTCTGGCTGACGGTGGGGTGTGCGCTGGTGGGCGCGCTCAGCCTCTACGACGCTTATCAGCACCGCGGCGTGACCGAGTGATCCACAAACGCAACCCTGGATTTCCTGAAAAAACCTTAACCACGGAGACACAGAGAGCACGGAGAAGGAAAAAGATAAGATTTGGAGAGGGTTTTCTCCGTGAACCCTCTTATTTTTTCTCTGTGTCCTCCGTGTCTCCGTGTTGAAAAACCTTTTTGCAGTGCATCCAACTCTCATTTTCCCGAACACACATCATGATCCAGTGGCTGCAACAATTCAACGAGGCCAGCGTCCCCTTCATCCTGTGGGTGCAGTCCAATTTCCAGTCAGACGGGATGACCGCGATCATGCGGTTCTTCAGTTTTTTGGGCACTGAGTATTTCTTCCTGCTGGCTATGCCCTTCATTTACTGGACCCTCTCCAAACGCTGGGGGGTCATGACCGCGCTGGCGTTGGTGTTCTCCAGCTACGCGGCCGGATTTATCAAGTGGACGTTCAACATGCCCCGGCCGCCTTCGCCGCCCGTGCAGCGGCTGTGGCGGGAGACCTCGCCCGGCTTCGTCAGCGGGCACGCGACCACGGCCATGGGCGTGTGGGGGACGCTGGCGGCGCTGGTGCGTCGGGGCTGGTTTTGGGTCCTGGTGGGCACGATCATCTTCTTCATCGGGTTCTCCCGCATCTACCTGGGCGTGCATTATCCCTCCGACGTCATCGGCGGCTGGATCACAGGCTTCGTGGTGGCGGTCGTCCTGCTGTGGACCGCTCCCGCGCTGGAGCCCGTCGTACGTTCATGGAACGCGCTCGTCATGCTGGCGGCCGCGCTGGCTTTCTCCCTTCTCTTGCTGGTCATTTTCCCCATCGACCCCGAAAGCCCCGGCTGGCCCAATGGCAGCGCGGTGCAACTGACGGGCCTGCTATTCGGCCTGCTGGCGGGGTTGGTCTGGGACGTGAAATCCCTCCATTTTCAGGTGGATGGCCCCTGGGTCAAACGCATCCTTCGCTTCCTCGCCGGCCTGTTCATACTCGCTCTGTTCTATATCGGCCCCAAGCTTCTGCTGGACGCCCTGCCCCTGCAAAACGACCTCGCGATTCAGGCTATCCGCTACCTGCGCTACGCCCTGGTGGGCTTCGTCGCCTCGGGCCTGGCGCCGTGGCTCTTCCAAAAGTTATCCCTGGCTTGATGAGCTCCAGGTCGATGATATCAACCTCGATATAAAACTCGGGGCCAAACCGTTCGCGGCGGATGGGAAGGGGATATTGGTTGAGCAGATGGAGAAAGGATTAGCTTACATGACCCAGCCGCTCGTCCAGCGCCCGCTTCACCGCGTCCACGTCCGCGGGCAGGTAGATAGGCTGGTTGGCCAGGCGGCTGTCCACGCCCTCCAGCTCCCGCATGTGGTAGCGCATCTTGAATTGGGTGAATTTGAGCCCGTGCGCGGTGGAGATGACCACCACGCGTTCATGGGGCTGGATGACGCCTCGGGCCGCCAGCTTCTTGAGCACGGCCAGGGCCACGCCCGTATGGGGGCAGGTGTAGAGCCCGTTCAGGTCGGCCTGCGCCGACGCCTCGGCCAGCTCCGCCTCGGTGGCCTGCTCCACCACGCCCTCGAACTCCCGCAGCGTCTTCACCGCCTTCTCGTAGCTGACGGGATCGCCGATCTGGATGGCGGAAGCCAGGGTGGGTTGGGCCTTGACCGTCACCTTCTCGCTAAAGTCCTTCTTCCAGGAGAGGTAGAAGGGGTTGGCGTGCGCGGCCTGGGCCGCGGCCAGCCGCGGCAGCTTGTCGATGAGCCCCAGCCGCTTCATCAGCAACAGGCCCTTGCCCAGGGCGCTGATATTTCCCAGATTCCCCACCGGGATGATGAACCAGTCGGGGGTCTCCCAATCGAACTGCTGCACCACCTCGATGCCCACGGTCTTCTGGCCCTCGATGCGCAGGGAATTCATGGAATTGGCCAGGTAGATGGTCTGGTCTCGGGTCACCTCCTTGACGATGCGCATACAGCCGTCGAAGTCGGTGTCGAGAGCCAAAACGATGGCGCCGTTGGCGATGGGTTGGATGAGTTGGGCCTGGCTGACCTTGCCGCGGGGGAGAAAAACCACCGTGGGGATGCCCGCGGTGGCTCCATACGCGGCCAGCGCCGCGGAGGTGTCGCCGGTCGAGGCCGCGGCCACCGCCTTGATGGGTTTGCCTTGCGCGATCATCTGTTTGACCACGCTGACCAGTACGGTCATGCCCAGGTCTTTGAACGACCCTGTATGGCTGTTGCCCGATTGTTTCACCCACAGATCGGGCACGCCGATTTCCTGGCCCAGACGGCGGGCGTGAAACAGGTTCGTATTGCCCTCGAAGGTGCTGACGATATTGTCGTCGTCCAGGTCGGGGATGACCCATTCCTTGTAGCGCCACACGCCCGAACCATAAGGCCACTGCGTCGTGCCCGCGCGGCGGTCGAACAGTCGCATCCACCCCGCGGCGGAACGATTCCCCAACGCGTCCACATCATGAGCGACCTCCAGCAGGCCGCCGCAGTGGGGGCAGGTGTAGATGACGTCGTAAATGGAGTATTCGCCAGGACAGCCGCGGATGCAGCGGAAGTAGGATCGGTACATGGGAGACGTTAGAGAGGGTAGGAGAGGATGGAAATTGAATGTGGAAAGATGAGTAACTGCTAAGGTAGTTGGCCCCAATCGCCTCTCTTTTGCCACGAAGACACGAAGGAAACGAAGGCGCGAAGCCATTCTAAACTAAAAGCAAATTGAAACCAAGGTTTTTTGGTTCGCATTGGATCATCCATGTAAGGCGATTCTCTGGCCGCGCCGCCGCCCGCAGGTGAACCTGCGGGCTAAAAAACGACGCCCCATAAATGGGGCTACGGCGCATGTCGCATGCCGCGGAAAGCCGGGTTCACCCGGCGTCGTTTCGTAGCCCGGAGCTTCAGCTCCGGGTGGACGAGGCCGAAAACGCCTGATTTCGAGATGCGTTTAGTTTAAAAAGATTTTTATCCGTGTTTCCTCGTATCCGTGTCGAGTGAACAGGACTACGTTAGTAGTTACAAAGATGAAAGACTGAAGATTAATGATTAAAGAGGGAAACGTGGATAGCGCCGAATTATTCTTTAATCTTCAGCCATTATGCTTTCATCTTCATTTATCAAAACCGAGAATCGCCTTCGCCTGGTTGATCTGCGTCAGCACGGCCTCGCGCGCGGTGCCTCCGGCCGCGCGGCGCTGTTCCACCGACCGCTCGAAGTCCCACACGCTCAGCGCGTCCTCGGTGAAGCCGGGGTAGATGGCCTGCAGGTCGGGCAGCGCGAGACGGCTGAGGGGAACCCCGCGGCGTTCGGCCTCGGCCACCACCTGCCCGACGATATGATGGCTCTGGCGGAAGGGAACGCCCTGCGCCACCAGCCAGTCCGCCAGGTCGGTGGCCAGCATGGCGTCGTCCAAGGCCGCAGCCATGCGGTCGGGCCGCAGTTCCATGGTCTCCAGCGCGCCCGCGACCACGGGCAGAGCCAGCTTCAGCGTGTCGATGGCGTCGAACAGGGGCTCCTTGTCCTCCTGCAGGTCCTTGTTGTAGGTGGAGGGCAGACCCTTGAGGGTGGTCAGCAGGCCCGTCAGGTCACCGATGAGCCGCCCGGTTTTGCCTCGCACCAGCTCGAACGCATCGGGGTTCTTCTTTTGCGGCATGAGGCTGGAGCCGGTGGTATAGGCGTCGGCCAGACGGACGAAACCCAGGTTGGGATTGGAGAAGAGGATCAGGTCTTCGCTGAGGCGGCTGAGATGGACGCTGAGCAGCGCCGCCCAGAACAGGAACTCCGCCACGAAATCCCGGTCGCTGACTGCGTCCATGCTGTTCTCGCTGATGCGGCTGAAGCCCAGACGCATGGCCAGCTTCTCCCGGTCGATGGGCAGGGGCGTGCCCGCCAGCGCGCCCGATCCCAGCGGCATCACCTCGATCCGCCGCCGCATGTCCTCCAGCCGGCCCCAATCCCGTTGCAGCATCCAGAAGAAGCTCATCATCCAGTGCGCGAAGCGCACCGGCTGCGCGGGCTGCAGATGGGTGTAGCCGGGCATGATCACGTCGATGCTGCGCTCCGCCGCCACGATGATGGTGCGCTGGAGGTCGGTCAGCATCATTTCCAGGTCTTGCAGCGCGTCGCACAGGTAGAGGCGCAGGTCCGTGGCGACCTGATCGTTGCGGCTGCGGCCTGTGTGCAGCTTGCCCGCCGCTGGTCCGATGAGCTCCGTCAGCCGCCGTTCGATGGCGGTGTGAATGTCCTCATCCTCGGGCTTGAGCCGGAACCGCCCCTCCTGCCACTCCAGGGCGACTTTCTCCAGCCCCCGCACGATCTGATTCCGCTCCTCCTCGGTGAGAACGCCCGCCTCCAGCAGCGCGTCGGCATACGCCTGCGAGCCCTGGATATCCACCTCCCACAGGCGGGCGTCGAAGCCAATGGACTTGTTGAATTGATCCATGCGGGGGTCGGTGGGCTGCTCGAACCGCCCGCCCCAAAGTTTCGTCATGCGCGCACACTCCAGAAACTGATCACTGATGACTGATGACTGATGACTGTCTCACTGCCCGCTCACCCGGCTGGCCTCATCCAGATAGGCCATCTCCTCCTCGGTGAGGACGATATCCACGGCCTCCAGGCTCGGCATGAGCTGTTCCACCGAGTTGGCGCCGATGATGGGCGCGGTGATCACGGGCTGATTCAGCAGCCAGGCCAGCGCGATCTGCAAGGGCTGAACGCCCCGCTCCTCCGCGATCTTCTCCACTGCGGCCAACACCCGCCAGCCGTATTCGTTGAAGTAGCGGCGTTTCACGCTCTCCTGCCGGGCGGAGTCGGGCGGCGGGGAGTCGAGATGGTATTTGCCCGTGAGGAAGCCGCCCGCCAGCGGGCTGTAGGGGATGACGCCGATGCCCTCGCTTTCGCACAGGGGCTTGAGCTCGTCCTCGAATTCGTTGCGATGGACGAGATTGTAGTGGGGCTGCAGGCAGTCATAGCGGGCGAGATCGTACTTGTCGCTGACCCAGAGGGATTTCATCAGCCGCCAGGCGCGGATATTGGACGCGCCCAGATAGAGCACCTTACCCTGCCGCACCAGGTCATCCAGCGCCCGCAGGGTTTCGTCGATGGGCGTACTGAAATCGTCGGCGTGGATCTGATAGAGGTCAATGTAATCGGTTTGCAACCGGCGCAGGCTGTCCTCCACCGCCTGCATGATGTGCTTGCGGCTGAGTCCCTCGCCGTTGGGCCCTTCCCACATGCGCCCCCGCACTTTGGTGGCCAGCACCACATGGCGGCGGTTCTTCCGCTTTTGCATCCATTCGCCGATGATCTGCTCGGACACGCCGCCGGGATTGCCCTCGGCCCAGCGGGAATAGACGTCCGCGGTGTCGATGAAGTTGCCGCCATGCTCGAAAAAGGCGTCCATCACCTGAAAAGACGCCTCTTTGCTCGCGGTCCACCCCCATTGCATGGTTCCCAGACAAAGGGCTGAGACTTTCAGGCCGGTTCGGCCCAGGTTGCGGTAGTTCATGCCTCCTCCTCGGCTACCTGGGCGCGAACCAGCAACACCGGGCAGGGCGCATGACGCACCACCGACTCGGCCACGCTGCCGAAGATGAGGCGGCTGATGCCGCTGCGGCCATGCGTGGTCATGACGATGAGATCGATGTCGTGGGTCTCCGCGTACTCCACGATGGCCTCGGCAACCACGTCCCGCTCCACCGCGTCGGCGCTAACCCGCACGCCCTCCTCCCGCAGCCTTTCGGCAATGCCGTTCAGGTAGTCCAGCGCTTCTTGCAGCAGCTCCTGAGGATCGGGCAGGGGCACGGCCATGCTGGCGTCGGGCGCAGCCAGGGGCAGGGGCAGATGCACCACCTGGAAGAGGATGACATCGACGGAGCCTTTGCAGAGCTCTATGGCGTAAGGAATCGCCTGTTCGGCCAGTTTGGAGCCATCCAGGGGAACAAGAATGCGTTGATACATGAGGACCTCCTGCTTTGAAAATAGGATTAGGGAACGCAGATGACGCAGATTGAAACGGATGAACGCAGATAAAAAGAAAAAAATCTGTAAAAATCATCTGCGGAAATCTGCGATGCGAAGCATCCATGTCATCTGCGTTCTCATTTTCGTC